>Ga0181612_100946_pt1 | contig 13077 bp, 5 predicted proteins | sample HoacroProtozoa21_FD_119630 | JGI IMG/M metagenome (GOLD analysis project Ga0181612, IMG submission 119630) | Hoatzin crop microbial communities from Cojedes, Venezuel. Combined Assembly of Gp0051906, Gp0051904, Gp0051908
AAAACAGTATGTTTGATCAGACCTGCAAGAACTAATTCCAGTTTAGTCCCATGGGCAACCTGAGTTTTCCAGTGCAACGCCTATCCTTGTGAATGCAGACATATAGCACTTTTGTCTCTGGCAGCTGACTGAGTCTCAGTGTGCTAGAGGGATGGTAGAACTAGTTCACTTTGACTGTTACGGAATATAATATATGTCAGAACACTGACATAATTTTTAGTCTTATTTGACATTCACTATATTCCTCTGTTCCAGTTATACAAAATTGTATCTTAGATCTGTGTGTTATGCTGGCCCAGTCCTACAGTTCTTGTTCAGGTAAAAGGTATTGATTTCAATGGAAATTTTGTCTAAACTTTGTCTTAAAGCAGAAAGCCTTTAATTCTCAGTACATACAACCTAATGCAAAATCACCCACAGTTGAGCAGATGTCAGGTTAAATTTCCATCATGATACATTCATTGGCATGATAACAAAATTTCCTCTTGATATCAGCACAAATTGTCTTCACATCTGAAGTGCTGGTATGGAGAGTTCAAGCTTAAGAAGAAACATATGTCTGTGAAAGAAGGTGATTCCAGAATCCTATGGTGACCAAGTTTATTCTTTCTTTTTTTAATTTAATCCTGTTTCTTTGTACACCTCTTCCGGTCAGATTAAAGCCCAGAAATACCAAGTGAGTCATGCCTGTCATGTAATCCCTCACTAATTCAGATCTTCAGTGAATGGACCTGTCAGGAGAAAACTGTTCTGTCACTTCTGTTGTTGCTAATACATCTGGAGACATACCCTAAATGCAACTTCAGTTCAGTTCAATGAGATGAACTGAGTGTGGTGTTGAACCCAGTTATAGCCTGGAGACACACTGTGTAGATCTCAGAAGGTTTTGTCCACCTCAGAGATCAGGCAAAGCACAAATTTCTTCAGACTTTGTCAGAATGTACAGATTTGTAAACAGGGCTAGAAATCTCAGAAGAGCAAGTATGCGTGAATATGTTTTGGCATTAGTCTGGAAGAAATACAGAAAAGGTCTACCACGGGGAGTTCAGCATTTCCACTTCCCATCTCCAAAACAGCAAAGATGCCCAGAGATGCTAAAATGGAGCAGCCGACCTCAGTGCTCTAAGTTATAGGAGGTGTACCGACAAGACTTGCCTGTCTTCCACAGGAAAGACACCCCATTGAACTCGAGACATTATTTACATAAAAGCTGTTTACAAGATTGGAGTACAAATGCCTGATCTTATCTATTGTTCCTCGAGGTCTGAACATCTTAACTTCAATCAGTCAGGAACAGAGGTTTGACTGCTGGGGTACAGGCTTCTGACTCCAAACAGAATACAGCCTAGCTCATAATCATGATGGGGATTTCAGGTGGAGAAGGACAAGTTAACAAAACAGAGAGAAATTATTAAAATAGGCCAAGAAAGATACAGTACAATACCTGCTATACTACCTAAAGGAGCCTGGCTGCTGCTGATTGGTGTTTATTGCCAAGCTACTTATCATTTGCAGGCTTCTCAGCCTTCTTTTAGAAGCCTGACCCCCACATAAAGAAATGTGTAAGGGTGCAGCCCCAGAGGTCAGGAAGCTCCTGAGCTAAGCAGCAAATAGGAATATGAGGAACAGAGCCTGATGCCAATGCCTCAAAAGCAATTGGTGCCTGACCCCTTCCGTTTGGATTCAGAGCTGTGAGCTGTGGCTGAGACCCAGACCAGGCTGGTCTTTTTCAGCAAACAAACATGAGAAAGGCCTTGGCTGGAGTCCCGCTCCTGCTGCTGGCTTTCCTGGTGGCTTAGTGCTCTTGCTCTGGGGAACTCAGTTGAAATCCTGCTCTGCCTATGTGAAGTAGCAATATAGACCCTAGCTTGCTTCTCCTACCCTCAGATGGATTTTTGTTCTGCATGAGCACTGTGACCTGGCTATTTTGTGCAAGGGCCAGTTTAGCAGGCAAGTTTCAGTGACACTGACCAAAGCAGGGAGGATGTCTGGCAGGCAGGGCAAGAGTGGGACATATTGTGAGCTAGCCTGCAGGACTGAGTGATTGCACATATACCTAGTGTGTGGCAAACATGCAAGCACCCTGGAGATTTTACTGGGAGAAATAAAAGAGCAGAGGAAATTTGGCAGCTTCTCAAGTTAGGTAGCAGCTGAACAGGAGGCTGAAAGATCAAAATTTTGGACACAGACAATTAAAGTGACAGTCTCTGTGAATGTACCGACTGGTGCCTAGAAAAAGATTAATTTAATTCTGCATATCAGATATACACTATAAGAAGGGTGCTTTCAGTTCAGAATAGGATTTAGCAACTGTGCGTAGTCAAAGAAATATTAACAGACTGCAAATACTTTTTGAATTACATTTTAATTATACTGGTGATGCTACTGTAGGTATTAATGAAAATGCAAAGCATATGGCATGTCTTGTGAGTGAGACAGGGTCATGTTCTATGAGTAGAACTACAAATAATGTGTATTTTTGAAGAGTCAGAAAAAGCTTGGATACTTGGCACTGAAAAAGAAACTGGCTTGCATTAAAATGTAGCTTGGGCAAAAAAGATAAAATTTTTTACACATTTTTATACTCATCTGTGAACAGATTACAATATAGTGAAGGTTTAATAGTTTTAAGATAAACTAATCATCAGTTATTTTTACATTTTGCACACGGTGCTAATCATGTTTGCAGCTTTATGGTGGTTGAGTACAATGACTTTTTTATTTCTCAAATTCTAGTAATGCTTTTATAAACTTGTCTCCTGCTTATTTTTTTATAAAGCTACACAGAAAGGTCAAAGAAAGGGTTGTCTTTTATATTATGACAGCCTCCAGTGGGTTAAAGTATAAAAGTTGTTTATAAATAAAAGCCTCTTTCATCTGTCCTTTGATCCCCCCCACGACAAAACCTCCTTGCAAGTATTTTGCTTGACATAGTCATCATTTCTTATTAGTTTCAAAATATCTGCAAAAAAAATATCTTGATCTTCAGTTATGGGTACACTCTGCTGGGAACGGAGAAAGCAGTTTGTTGTGCAGAGAGGGAAGAGGTCATACACTATTTCTGTCCATGATTTTTGGATCCCTGATCCTTGCTAAACTGGGATGGTGATTAGATCCCATACATTTCAGAGCAGGTCCATAGGTGGACCCAGCTGGAATTACTTCCAGAAGCTATGTAGCTTAGCCACGTCCTTCATCCCTGATTGAAGCAGGTAAAAGTAGAAATACTTTAAAATGACCATCTTTAACTCTGTCAATAAATTATTTTTCATATTTAGCATTTGAAATTTTAATCTTCTTGTAGCGTGTCGCTCACACTCAAAATATATGGGGTTTATTTAGTTCCTTTTCTCTTATAAAATTCTAGTTTACAAATGTATTGTTAATTTTCATTTATTAAAAACAGTTTTCCTGCATAAAAGTAATTCCAGTTGATCATTAAAAACATACTGTAAGAGGCAAAGAAAATATATTGATTCCATAGCATTTGAATGGCAAGAAACATGTTTTTAATTATTGTTATTTTATTAACGGACAAGCTCTATCTTATTAAATCTTAATTGGATGTGCACGGAGGAACACTAATGCAAAACATTCCAAAGACAAAAATTGAATACATGTTGGTACATAATAAAGCCCTCATGTACAATAGAGGTGGTTTACAAAAAGATCTTTAAAGTTTTGAACAGACCAACATGCAAGTATTTAGCCATCTGAGTTCACCGTAAGGTCCCTAGCATAAAGCACATTGCTTAAAAGATCCTGATCATTTTTTCTGCTGGGATCATATGTTTGTGTAGCTCCATTAACTTCCAGGCTAATGCTTCCTATTTATTACAGTTCAAAACAAGATTTGGGTTGGACAGTCTAAAAACTAATAGGGTAGACATAAACTATCAGACACTGACCCCAAAAATGCATTTCAACACAATTAAATTCCTTGTTACAGCAGAACACCATTCACCTTGACTCCCCTTTCCTCCGCTCCCCAGGCAGCAGTTTGGTTATCATTAAGAGTCAGAGCAGCTGGAGATGGTTGTGATCGGCATCATGGACCAAAGCTCACCCTCTCGACCCTGCTGGTGTTTGACTGCAACCTGGGTTTCCAGTACACAGAAAAGTCTTCTTCCTCTTAAATTTTTTTTTTGTCCAACAACGTAATAGTCTGATTGAAAGCAGCCCAGGTCTATTCGAGCTGTTTCTTCTGATACTCTCTCGCCAATAAGCAGAGTATCTAATCCTGCCTTTCGCCAAAATACCTAGCAAAGCAGCAATGCCCACATATGTGTTGCAGGTTCCTTTGTTTTGAGTAGGGACAGTTGCTGGGCTTTCAGTGTAACTCTGCTGTTGCTTCGCTTGTCTGGTTCCAGAAAAAAAACAAATGTATTTGGTTATTCTTTAATGAAGGGAGGTTATTAGATCACTGATCTGAGCACAAATACCTCAGCCCACAGCAGCAGTGGGTTTGTCTAAGACGTATTGGAATACCAAGAAGGAATTTCCTGTATTTACTTGGAATAAACTATTTTTGGCAACAAGTCTTCAGAATATGAACACTGTTTAGAGTGAGAAGTTGAACACACAGACACAACAAAGCTGATTTTTTAGTTCAGAAGGGAAGTTAATGACTTCCAGTTGTTCAGTGTTTCACAACCAGCTCCCTCAAAACTCTTAGCTGGAGGTTCAGCCTTTCTAATGCAGGGGGTTAAATGTCACCTTCAGGGCACTTGTGTGGTCCAGTGGGAAGATCAGTTAAAATTATCCTAGTGTCCTATTGGCCATGGGGCTGTAGAAACTTTACTGGAAAGTAATTGCGTTTGGCTTATGGTTGAGAGGATCAAGGGGTGTGTGCCCAGGTCCTACTGGCTTGTCACGAAGATGGCAATGTGCAGGGGTGAGGGCTGCTATGGCATGGAAAGGAGGGGACATGCTGGCAGCTCTTCACAGCTCAGAAAACCTGCTCAGTCACTCCTTTGGCAACCTTTTCTTTGCTGCCCAGGAAGCTGAGGAGACAAGTGGGCAAAAAGGAGTTACTCCCGTGGTAGACCTTTGCTATGGTAGACTTTTGCTGTAGCACATTTTGACATCCTTGGGAAGGCAAGACAGGTGACAGTGTATTCCCCCGGCTCCTTTGCCAAACCCGTGGCTCCCCAGTGCCAAACTTGATTCCTGCACTGGAAACTGGATGACACCACAAAATGTACTGGAAAATTCCCTAATTCTGATCCATAGCCTACATTTTCCAAGACACTTAGAGAACTGTTATTCTTAATATCTTCTTTCTTTAGGTATATTTGAAGAAAAAACTTTTTACACAAAGTAAGCAAAATCACAATGATTTCATGCTGGAAAGCACACTGCGAAATCGGTGAGCACTTTTCTCAAGTCAAGGCCCACAGGGTTTTGCCTTAAAATAGAAAAAGAGGAGTGTAAAGTATCAAACCCTCCAAAATGCCAGTTCACTGGCTAAGACAGTTCAATAAGCAAATTGTCTGCAGAATTCCTCTGTCTTCAAAGTAAATTTAAAGAGTCCAGCTGGTTAATAATTCAGAAGAGGTCCAGTAGTTTGAATGACACTTGCATACAACTGACTTTCCTACTTGAAGAAAACACAAGTCATTCGATAATCAGTGTCCAACAAAAGCTCAGTTTGAATACAAGTATGCTAAAATGATCAACACTAAGGAAACCAAGTCATTTCGTTGTTGCTGGCTTTCACACCATACCTGAACAATATGCCAAGCATAGGCGCCACTCTATAACAAATCTGAATCCCCAGAGACTATACCTTGATGTGTCTTGGACTGCCTGCCTGAACTGAAGGCACTGAACTGAAGTTCTTTGCAGAAGGTATTTTACCAGTAATTACAGAACATAGTTTACCTACCAAGGCTAAAACTGATAAAGTTTCTAGGACTTGCAGAAAAAGGCTTGTTATTAATTCTCAGACTCCTTTGCCCTTAGCTAACAAAAACCCTCGCAGACGTATAGTGTTCTGGTCTCACACAACAAACATTTTCCAGTATCAAGAACACTTTTTCAGCTAAGAGAAAGCAGCTTTTCAAATTTTGTTTTTATTTTGCTATGTTGGCAGTGTAGTTCAGTCCAGAACTTACAGTGCTCAGAAAAGAAAAACAGAGTGGCAAGAGATCAGGTCTGCGTGTAAGTAAATGTAAGTCCAATTAAATTGCATGAAACCATGACTATCAACAAGCGAACCACTACTATGAACATTATTAGAGTCCTAAGATGGGTTTATGCTAGTATGAGGTAGCTACACAGTGGAGCTGTGGAGCTGAAATTCTCTAGCATATGTATCCTTCAAACCTTCTCAGAAGTGCTGGTTGAACAGATTACTGTTATGCAGACACCAGTGTCAGGGTGTTGAAACCTCATTTTGAATGAAGTATCCGTCTGTCAGGCTCCACATCAACCATGAATGAAGCACAGTCCCAGAGGCTGAGCAAGATAAAGAAACCCTGGGAAGAAGACAGAGCCAGTAAAAGACCCACCAGAGTTTAGGGCGCAGACCCACAGAAGGCGACTTCAAGCCACAGGCTCTTCATTCTGCGTGTTCAGTCACTTCATTAGCTTAACAAAGATTAACAAATCAGCACACCACAGCTGAGCTGTGGTAACCAACAGCTCATGGGAAGCACAGAGGAAAGCACAGAAGTCTCCACCTTGGTGCATGCATCTGCAGGTGATGGGTGGCACCCAAGAGGAAGGCAACTGGCTGATACCTTTGTTGGTGATAACAGTGGTGGCCAGGGCACATGATGTTTTCAGTATTGTCGGTTTCACGAAGAAACAGGCAACTATGAAACTGTAGTTCAGAAATCTCAGAAGTACTGAAGTGAAATAGAGGAACACATAGTTTTGAAACAGAAGCACAGAAATTGCTCGAGGTCAAAAAAGCATAAAATAATTTGAGGTCACAGACCCAATCCTGCAAATATAGGGCTGCAACCCTAGACACATGTCCAGATTTCAGGGCTAGACTTCCCTAGGTTTCAGGGCTGTATCCCTGAAAAGAGAGTACATGGTGACTGGGAGCAAGCCTGATGGTAATTCAAATCAAAGCTCCCAGGGGACCCAGACTTAGCTTTTGATAACACAACAGAAGGCCATGAACACATCGGGCAGCTTTGGGAAGATTTGGTGCTGTGAGGCTAAAGCTAGACAAATGCAGATGATAAGAGTGTCATGCAAAGGGCTAGGATGGGAGAGAAGCGAATCCAGCAAAGATTATAATGATGCTATGGCCATCACTGTGTAGCTGCTTAATCAAAGAAAGAAGGGATGGCATGATTTCTTGGAACTGTGCTTTACATACATTTATTTTACGTAATAAAATTACGTAACCTAGTTGTCTGAACCAGTTGCCTTAGAGCATGACTGCTCAAAAATATTCAAAGAACAACCAAAGACAACATTCAAAGATGCGAACCTTTAGAAAGCGCTTGAGAAACTCAAGGATTTAATTAAAGAGGCCCCAGTCTTGAAATACGATGACAATAAGCACAAAAGTAACTTGTTCATGGACGCATCCCAGGAGACCATTGGCACAATAGTCTTTGAACAACACTGTTGAAGCTGGAGACAAGTGTCTAATGCATCACGGCCACTGAATATAAATATGCTGAAAGAATGAAGGAGGTTCTGGCCTTAAGTCACAGCTGTAAAAAAAATTCCTTTATTTATAGGACACCACTGTTAGCTGAAACTGACCATAAACCGCGTACTGCTATTGCCAAGACAGGCCTGATAAATACCTCCTGGAGAATACAGAGATTGTTTTTTCAGCTACAAATGTATGTTTTACAAATTGAGTAAGCCTGGGTGAGATTTGGTGGTTGCAGGCAAACTCCTGATCATTTTACAAAACTTCCAGACATTGATTATGGAAGTGCCAAGGCTCTTAATAAACAAAAAGAAAACTCTCTCCACTTGCAGGCAAAACATGGACTTCGACTGTCAGTATCACTAACAAGTTTGAGGTAATGGGGAAGGTAATTCAGGCTTTGGCACAAAGGTGCCAGTGCCTCATGGTAGCACCTTATTGTACCTTGGCAGTGAGGCCTGAGTAGTAAATGTAGATTTTAATGAAGCTTGAATGGAGAATCCTGAGTATATTACAGACAGGTACATGAAAGACATTGAGGGATGTGGATTCTAAGAGAAAGACCAGAGACTGTTGAGAAAAGAACAGCGACATTAAAGCAATCCAATATTATTTTAAAACTTTATTTATGCCAGCAATACAGGACAACTCCCACCAAAAGAACTGACAAAGACAGAAAATGAAAAAAGTATGTGTAAGTCTTCTTCAAATTTTTATTTACTACATTAATAACTATTAAAATATATTATTATTGTTGTTGTTGCTGTTGTTTCTTTTGCTACTGTTGTTTCCCCAACAGGGCCTTCCTAGAAGTTACTGCAGCCAAATGGACAACCATGTACTCCACATTCATTTTAACTAAACGTGCCATACCAAGCACAAAAACATCTGACAACAGACCACAATGCAGTGGGTACCACTGAAAGCAGTTTGCACTGAAACACAGGTTTAGGTTTATCACCACTAATCCCTGGTACTATCAAATTTCCAAGGCTAGTGGAAAAGTGTCAAAAGAACACAGCACTGTCTGTAAAATAAAAGATTGGGGGAGTGAGATGGATCCCCATTTAGCACCACTGTAGGAAGCTGTGGGGAACCGATCTCTCGCAAGGGCAAGCTGGAGTGTGCCGTGTTGCAGAGACGCTCTTGCTGCACTGGGCTCAGGGCAGCAAGAACTCAGTTCACGCTCTGGGCAGTAGCTAACAGAGCTCAAAACTCTCTGTTCATCGGTGATCTCTTACCACGTAGACAATTTCTGTACTGTTATGGACACATGTACATTACCGATGTGATTGCCAAACAGCAAATATAACCATGCTACATAACATCAGAAGAACATCTTATGAAAGTTCTATCTGCTTCTACACAGGACTATTTGCTGAGATGGGAAAACTGTTTAAAAACTTACCGGCAATTCCTGCATCAGGAATCATGCCCATTGAAGACAGTCCTTAAGGGCTACTTTTGGAAGATGTCTGTTAATTCCTGGTTAGCAAACCTAATGATTTTTATTATTGCTGCTCCAAAAGTCCTGTCTTTACTCAAAAATCTGTTTTCGCATTTAAAATGGACGTTTAACCCTCACTGAAGAAAAACTGCAAAACATTGGGCCCAATGGGAAATGCAAGGAACACCCAGTGCACCGTGATTTTAACCACTTTGGGGATGGGAAGGGGTCTTGGTTCTTTTCCTTTTTTTTCTTCAAGTACAGAACACACATTTCAGACTTCTGAATTAACAGAAATCAGGAGCAGATTCCCTCTGAGCATCAGTGGAAACATCACAGTGTTCATTTAAAGCCTGTTCCCAAGCACCCTGTTGCAGAGGGGGAAGCGCGGAGCAACGTCAGCGGCTGCACAGGGAAACCTCAGTGCAGGCGTCAGGCTGGCCTGGATGGCGGCTGAGCACTCAGCAGGTGTCCAGGGCTGTACCAGAGGCTATCGACTGGTCATTATCCACGATAACAATGCCATCATACACAGAGGGAGGTCTTGAAAAATGCTGCCTGTCGAATCAGTGGTGGGTGGGTGAATATGGCTTCAGGGAGAGCTGGATGCTCTCCCTTCCTTGCTTTGTTTTTGTGAATGTGAAGGAAAGGAAGTGTTTAAGATATGAAGTTAGTTATTTGCTTTGTTGTCATGAAGCTGCAAAATGCTTGGGCAAGATTTATTTCATGCTGAAAGTTATGCTTAGAGGATTTATTTTTTTTTAAGGGCCTGATGATTTGAGCCTGCAGGAGATAAAACAGACTCTGTTTGTTGCATTTCCTTTCTCTGAATTTTTACTATTACCTCTGTATTTATCGAGCTACAACTTCTTTAATACAGATGTCTTTTTATCCTGACATGTTCTTTAGAGGTAACTAATTAAAAAACTACAATGTGCATAAGTTACCCTAAGCGATAAACGTGCAATTGTGTTTTCTATTATGCAGCTCATCTGGAGGCAGTAATTTCTGAATTTTCTTCTAGAAAGGAATGTGGAGAATGGATGGACTATCCTTATCCTTCCTGCCATTCTGCACTTAGTTTACTTGTAGATTTTGACCTAAAATAAGATTTGACATTGCTGTCATTCATTAACACATGAATATCTGAAACAGCACACAATAATAATGGCAAAATGGAGCAAGGTTTTTGGAAGTCTCACACGTCTCCCCGGTCTCATATTAATAGTTGAGGAAAGTGGACTTCTGGCCATCTTCAGGAAACAGTAATAAAATGAAAATTAACAGCTCCTGTGCATCAGAGCTAAGCAGGAGTCTTGAGACTGCTTCAGTCCTGAGCAGAGTGAGAGGAATGCCAAGCTGCACTGCAGCACAGCAGTAAGCAAATTGTGTGTACAGGCTTGTGCCTTGAATCCTCCACACCACTGCCATGAAAAAAATGGGGAAATACTAAAAGGAGGTACAAGCTCTGTTTGCATTTACCATGGGCCAAATTTGTCTCTGGTGCAACTTGAGAACACTGGAGTTTTGCTTCATTGTTACTGTTAACACACAAAATTCAGAAAAGATTTTCATTACTATTTCCTTGGGAAGAATTTATCTGCTGGCAACAATTCAATAGTTAAGGAAGATTTATACACTAGAGTCCCATTTTGTGTTCCTTGGGTAGAATCCCAAATTCCCTCCGCTTTCACCTCCAAGGAGTCATTGGCATTTATCAGGCAAATAATCTGTAAAAGGCAGATTATACTCCTATAAATCCATTATAATTACATTGATTTCAAAAGTGTAATGGAAGATTTATGCCCATGTAACTGAGCTCACAGTTGGTAAGCTTTCTAAGGAAGACTCTAAAATTTCCTCAAGAGAAAACAGCCACTACCATGTGCTATTTTTTTTCTGTTCTATATGTCCTCACCTTCCATCATAATGAAGTATTTTATATAAATACAACATGAGGTAAAGACACTAACTGAGAAGGAAAATAAATACATACTAGAATATCAAGCTGAAGTCTTCCCACCTGCTTTTTATTAACGCAGACCACCATCTCAACATTATTTATCATCATATTCTTGCTTAATTCAGCCCATCTATCCCCTCTTTACCTTGCCTACTCAACAAAAACCTTTCTTCTCAGTCTATTTTAATGCCAGACATTAAAGATCCAACATGCATCTTCACAGACTCCTCAAACTAAATTGTCTTACAGAAAGTGCATTTATCGGCTGTTTTCTGTGCATATCCAGACACTAACGCACACTTCTGTGCCAATGAACCAATTTGAAGCATCAGCTCAGCCGTCACTGAAGCTCATCTGAGGCCTGTGAGGTAGTGTGGACACCGCTTTGGAGAGGCTCACAGGAGTCCCAGTCGCAGACCCTGGAGCCCTTTGTGCTGCTGCCCTGTGGACAACGTCAAGTCCATTATTTCTTGCGTGGAACACATATAGATAATGCATTGTAACAACATGAATACTCTAAATTAATGAAGATTGAAAAAGACACTTACTTACTCAAGGATACAGAAAATCCAGTGATCCAAAACACCTACACAGTCAGTTTCTGAAATGTCTTAAAGTGTTCTTGTTTTAAAGTTACCTCTTCTAAGACTGTGTTTGCAAAAAGGCAAAGAATTAATGATCATCAGTGTGTTAATTCATGAGAAGGAAATCATTGTGACTTTTGTGGGAGGAAGTGGAATCACATAGGCTTCAATTTGTTATAATTCAGGTTATTTATTCATGTAGTGAAGGCACGTAAAGAAGCTGTGCTCCAGATCAAGAGCCCAGAGGTGTGGGAAGTCTGCAACACCATAGGAAATATGAATGGATGGTTTGTAGGACCCTGTTGCTGGGGATCATGCCATGAGCCTCAGATCAGCAGCCTCATTTTAAGTGCCAAACTACTTCACAGCATAAGCAAAGAAAAAAACCCCACATCATCTTAGGAAAAGTAAATGGTTGGAGGGGAAGGATAACAGAAAGATAAGCACATGATCAGGTACACCGAACATCTGCACAATCAGATGGTTCCAGACTGTGATCGGCTGTTTATTATGTAAACATATATATTTCTTTTCTCTTCTCACATGTCAGTTGAAGCATCATTAGCTAGTAATTTTCTCATATATGTCACAGTTCTAAAAAAAAAAAAAATCTCCTTTTTATTACAACAAAGTACAAATTTTTATTTCAACAAAGTAGGTGTTGAAAAAACATTGACAAAAATGTTTCCATCTTTGACAGGACTCCCTGCTGGCAAAGTCAGATCCCAAGGCAGTGGAGAGCATTGTGCGTCCTTCTCATCCTGATCAGTCAGGGATAAGACTGGTTACAGCCCATGCCACTGATGGATCTCAGGGGCAAGTGCCACCTGTTGGAATAAGAGCAGACAGTCCCCAAAGGATTAGGAGAGGTAGCATGATCAATGGTCTTAAGATGCCTGTTGCCCAAAGCAACCTCTAGCCCTTACTCTCACAAGGAAGGAAGTTTACCAGTTAACATAGAATCATAGAACCATTTAGGTTGGAAAAGACCTTTAAGATCATAAAGTCCAACACATTAACCTACTAATATAACCAGCTAAACCATGTCCCTAAGTTTCACATTTACCTGTCTTTGAAATACCTCCAGGCATGATGACTCAACCACTTTCCTGGGCAGCCTTGTGTCAATGCTTGATAACCCTTCGATGAAGAAATTTTTCCTAATATCCAATCTAAACCTCCCCTGACACAACTTATAGATTCACAGAATCCTAGGTTAGAAAAGACCTCCAAGATCATCGAATCCAATCATCCACCCAATACCTGCATGCCTACTAAACCATATCCCAAAGTGCCACATCTACACATTTTTTGAACACCTCCAGGGCCAGTGACTCCCCCACTCCTGGGCAGCCTGTTCCAATGCTTGACCCCTCTTTCAGTAAAGAAATTTTTCCTAATATCCAATCTAAACCTCCCCTGACACAACTTGAGGCCATTGCCTCTCGTCCTATCACTA
>Ga0181612_113514_pt1 | contig 13077 bp, 5 predicted proteins | sample HoacroProtozoa21_FD_119630 | JGI IMG/M metagenome (GOLD analysis project Ga0181612, IMG submission 119630) | Hoatzin crop microbial communities from Cojedes, Venezuel. Combined Assembly of Gp0051906, Gp0051904, Gp0051908
TTTGAGATGAAAAGTCCAAGAGTAATGGCCATGAGCTAGACATGACAAGATCCACTGCACAGAGTACAGATACATTTTAAAGGATGGACTTACAAGAGACTCTCTTCCTCAGAGAAAGGACAAACAAATAGCACCTCCAGATGCTTCCCTAGAAAGTTACAACTGAATCTGAATTCTACCTTAACTTAAATTACTCAAGTTTAAAAGGGATCGTAGTTGTGTTTCATGTGGGAATCCATGACTACAATTCCACCTTTACAGAGGGACAGCAGAAAACCCCAACTTTTTACACTTATATAGAAGTATACACAAGAAAATTAAGGATTTTTTTTTTCAGCCCAAGAATCTGTGATTTTTTTATCATACTGAGATACAAGAGAGACACTTAATGAAAGTCTCCAGAAAAGTCATTGTTGCAAATGAACCACCAGCATTTTTCATGGTTTAATAATTTTTTGCCATATTTCAGGAAAAAGAGGTGGTGCAATGAGAGAAAAACAGCGCCATAGCTTGGGTGCAGTGAAACCTTCCCAGCTGAATTCACAAACAGCCTTTCTAAAACCATCTTGAGAGTCACAACTCTACATTTCAGACAACGCTAGATGAAATCTATAAAGGCTTCGAAGCAAAAACCTTCATGAAAACAAACAACAAATTGGTATCACGGCAAACCAAATTAAATTTAATTATTTTAACAGCTGCAATTGTCTCTAAAAGGAACTCTGGCTACACCTGCTGGGATTTTGGTAACGTATTATCCAGGTTGTTGAAAACAAAAGTTGCTGTTAGTAACAGCAGTTAACCGATGGATGAACTTTGCACAACACCTCCCAGGGATGCCCAAGTCTTGCGCAGAGTAAGCTCATCCTCTCGGACAGCCCTGACCCACCCTCCCCATCGCAGGAGGCAAAAGGCACAGTTCAGGCTGAGCCAATGTGGGCAGGCATCATGAGCTATAGCCCAACTATGCTCAAAAGTCCAAAAGACAACTTCTCCAACAGCCAGATAGCAGCACCACACGCTCTCTGCCACAGGCACCTACCACACTAAGTACATGCAATTTGTCAGTTCCCTTTTCCCTAGCAAGCTACTCCAGCAGTCACCCTGGACACAAGGTCTAGCAAGTGCTGCTTTTGTGAACCTGTGAGTCAACAGAGTATGTTCTGTGGAGCTGCCCTGTTGTAGTAGCGAGAAATCTCTCCCCCCAAGATGAACATAACATCAAATCTGGATTTTCTATGATGCACAGTTTAACCCATCTAGGTGATCACTTGGAGGATGCTTTTTGTGTCACTGGGAGTTCTGCTGGAAGTCCAAACTCCCTAGATTTACCTAGTCTCCAATTATCTAAGATACATAATTTTTCTCTCTAGGAGCATGGGATTTAGAAATAATATTAATAAGTTTATTAATAATAATTCTTAATAATTACAATTAATAACTATATATACACACATAGCATTTTTCTGTTATTTCTCCCCTATCATTCTGGCAATTCAGCAAACATTACTTAAAAGCCTGAAGAAGCCAAGTACCAGGCCGAGTGTGGTTCTTCTGAAACACTTTATTGAGATTGTTCAGTGGCAAGTAAAGGGGGAGGCAGAATTGCCACGCACTCCCAATGCCAATTTGAAATTTAGCTCATTGCTGGTGGATTCCACGACTACAATATGGGGACCAGAAGCCACACCAGCATACACAGTAGCAAAGCTTTCAACTTTATCTTCTTGTTTTTTAACTATTGACTTTCTATGACAATGGTTGTATTTTATGTCTGTTCTGTTCAAATACTTGCAGGTCACTTGCATCTGGTTAGAGGAGACTATTCAAATAAATGGCCTATGTAAGTTGACTAGCGTACAATATTTTTGTACAGGGTCAGATGCTGTTTTTCCTATTTCTCTTTCCTTTCTTAACAGTTATTAGTCTGAGTCATACAGGTAGTTAAGATTTTTTTCACATTTCTAGAAAGCAATCAATTAATGCATATTCCTATATTATTAATACATTTCTACAGGCTGACGCAATAAATATACAACCCACAGGCTGCAGGGGCACAGCCTGCCTCATCATGGCCTTCTCCATGGGCTGCAGGGGAATCTGCTCTGGCGCCTGGAGCACCTCCTGCCTCTCCTTCTGCACTGACCTTGGTGTCTACAGAGTTGTTTCTCTCACATACTCCCACTCCTCTCTCCTGCTGCAGTTTCTTTCCCTTTCTTGACTATGTTATCCCAGAGGCACTACCACTGCCACTAATGGGCTTGGCCTTGGCCAGTGGCAGGTCCCTCTTGGAGCCGTCTGGCATTGGTTCTGTTGGACATGGGAGAAGCTTCTGGCAGCTCCTCACAGAAGCCACACCGCTACCAAAACCTTGCGATGCAAACCCAGCAAAGCTTTACTAGCAGGAAGAGAATTTTAAAAGGGTTAATGCTCAGCAACTGGAAAGGAGAACTGGAAAAACAGGGATACTTAAAAAGAAGAAAGTTTCTGTAGAAGCCTAGGCCCAGCAGATTACACTTCAGTAGACTGAAGCCAGCTTCCATGTGTAGCCCAGTAAGTGTATTATACAGAAGTAACACACTTGGCCCTGTTCCTAAATGTCAGAGCAATAGATGACCTATTCCTCCTCCCAGTACTGCATATGACTTTCACAGAGAGGTCATTGTTCCTGGTTAATGATTTCCTCCCCTTGGAGACAGTTTTTGACTGAATTGAAAAGTTGCAAGGAATTTGGTTTCCAATTGACCTTTTTTCCTTTTCCTACAAACCGGTGAGGAGGTCTAGAGGTACTACAGAAAGTCTTCTATGAGTTGTCAGCAGGAGGCTTTCAGCGTATAACAAACTGAGACTTGCTAAATATCCAGGGTACCGCTTCCATTTTATCTCAAACTAATAAGCGTTTCACTGTCCTTATTTAGCCATATTTTCTGACAAGAGTATAATTTGAAGCTGGAATCTGAGCTATAATTTGGTACATCAACTGCAAATTTTCTTGGTTTTCACCAAGCCAGCCAGTTAATACTATTTACAGTAACGTCATTGTCTGGCATTGATATACAGTAAGATAACACCATGTCATGTCGTGTGACACATTTTAAATTAAAATTGGGCAGATAGTCCTTTCCCATACCAAGTTCCACTATCATTAATCAGCCTCATATTGTTCCTGAAATTTAATTGTTTTTAAACCATTATGTTAACTCAGAGATTTACAGGTGGAGATTGCCAGCTGGCAAGCACTAGATGAGAAATTACATTTACCTTCAAACATGCATATCGGCCTCAACCCTCTGAGACATCAACTTTTCCAAATGGAAAAACAAAAAACCCAACTGGGAACAGCCAAGAACCTTGGGAGTTGGTCTGGTTCAGACACCTTTATAAAAGGATCAAACATACTCTTCACACTTCAAGAAGATTCTGACTCCTGATTACAAAATAAGACAACTTTGGTTGGCTCCCAAAGCTAGCCTAAGATGATTTAGGCTATCCTCTGTCTCAACAGGCTGTGGCAATTCTTCTTTCCTTGACAAATCTGACATGCTTCCTCGGTACAGGCTCTCTACACACAGAAATGGACCATTGCTGACCTAGTGTCCTGGGTTCGGCCAGGACAGGGTTAATTTTCACAAGATGCTAGGAGAGGAAACAGCCAGGTGGCTGACCCAAACCGGCCAAACAAAACAGAGTATTCGATACCATGTGCCGGTCATGCTGGGTTCTGGGAGGAGGGGAGGTGGCCGGGGGGAAGTGAATCATGGCTGGAGAGCACACAGGGCATCGGGTGGTGAGAGCTGCTCTGTGCATTTTTGCTGTCATCCAAGCAAAAGAAAGGTATCTTCCTCGGATCAGGTGAAAACTACATGGGCTATCATATCAATATAAATTTAATAAATCCATTAAGACCTGAAATTATGTGCTGCTATAGTTCAAACTGGAAAGACCCTTTCTTAAATGAATAGAGTCAAGTCATTTAATTTGGAAATGTGCCTACCATTGCAGTATTAAGTGGGAAATAATTTGTACTCAGGCAGTAGCTTCTAGAATTTACCCACATTCTGGAGTCAGCATCTAGCTTTCAGATTTCCATTCAGTTCCAGTTAGTGTACCGTCTTAAGAAAAATATTAATCTTTGGTTTAAATATTTGTTATTATATCATATATCAGGCTGGAAGTTTAACATTCTTGAAACAGAGAGACGAAATAAGAAACATCTTGAGAAAAGCATTCTTGTTATCAATCATGTCATCTTGAACATGTTTAGAAGGTTGCTGCTGGCGCCAGGAATGGATGTTTTATTCAAAAGAATGTATTTAAAGAAAATGACAGCGCTTTTCAATTCAACTTTTCTAAAACAAGAAATCTTTCAAGTCTTCCAAGCCATGTGGATTTCAACATTCCAGTGATTAAGACTATTTTCAATTATACATGCTTTTTCCATTATTTTTTCATAGCTTTAGGGTAGATTTTCAACACTCTACATGAAGAATTAGACACACAAATCACTCACAACTATTAATGGAAATTGCACAGACAGTGGAAGAACTAGTACAGAACAAGAAAAACCAACTCAAACCATCAAAAACTTGAGAAAAACCTGTCATGAACTTTGCAGACTGGATAGATCTGTCTTTCCTGTTTCTCATCTTGCCAAACTGCACAATTCCAACTTCTGGCCCAGGAAGCAAAAACGTCAAACAGCCCATAAGAAATTTAGAAATGGTGAGAGTACCTCCACAATTTCCTGTCTCCAGGATTTTCAGAAAGCAATCTTTTGGTCTAGATAAACACAGCCATGGATGACTCTGTGTGGTCTACACATGCTGGAGCTTCTGGATAAACAATGGTGGTCTCTCCACTTGGAAGAAGAGACAAATACGATGTTCCTGTGTTTCTCTGTTGCCATTTGAAGGAACTACAATTGAACTAGAAGACAATATGCAACATACTTGTCTGTTTTCATGTGAGTGTTCATTAGAAAAAGAACTATATTTAAACAATGTTTGTATTGTTCTTTTTTTAATCAAGGGAACCGTTAATGAAATTGCAGAAACTCACTTCATTACACCCCTCTGTTGCCTCAGCAATCCACTTTTCTCCAAGAAATGTTGTCTCTAATCTAATTTCATCAATGTAACTTCAAAAATAACTTAATTACAACATTCACCAAACCAAACAGATTTCAGTCTAACACGTGTTAGACTTTAATACTGTGAAGAAAGGTAATATTTTCTTTTTGGTTTTTATGAGAGCTACAGACAGAGAGATTCCAAGAGTAGAAAGGCTTCAGAAGATGACATTGAGAACAGTTGAAAGGAAGCCCAAACTCACTACTGCACTTCCCCCCCCTCCCCTTTTATTTTTAAGTTCAACAAATGGTGTTTGATTTTGTTGCACCATTCATTTTCTCATAGCATTGTAAATGGTCTTTGAGGAACGTTAACCATGTTTGCATGAATTCAGAGTCATCAGTCATGCAACGGACATCGAGGCCAGCAGTTACATACCAAGATATTTTGAATTACGATACTGCATTGTGAATTTCTTACTCCCCACACAAACTCTTTACTGTTGTTTGTAATATGCAGTTTCAAAACTAAGTTCAAATAATTTTGGTTTTGCCCTCAAGCATGTGCATAGTTCAAAAACATACAAACTGTTTTTTGTGACCAAAGTTATTCTCCTTTTGTATATTCTCAGCCAGCAAAATATAAAGTACAATTGTTCGGTTTAAGCTGAAAAAAATGTATCATTAAGTAACATACAAACAACGTTCTTCATTATACTGCGAGAATTCCCTTGAAGAGAATTTCATCACAATATGATTTGAACTATCTAGCAGAATAATATTAAAGCAATAAACTACATAAAAGTGTGTACAAGTGTACACTTGATAGACAAGTTGGACATCCTAAAAAGTTATTACCATGTTCTCCACTTGGTATCACAATACCTAACTGCAACTCATAACATTAACTGTTTCGTTGTTTAGTCATTTTTATGGCTCACTGGAAAAATAAAGCTGTCTGCTGTCATTTCAGATGTTTCTGGGTGGTAGTTTGTTACACAGACAAAGACTAAAATATGTAACTTACATATATATAAAATACCATCATTTTTACAGCCCAGAGACTTTTAAAGGTAAATTAAGTTTCTTGCTCAACAGCCAGTTTCTGAATCAAACCTAAAACAGCAAAATGGTGAACAAATGGAAAGCTTGCAGCTAGAAGTTATGAATCATGCTTTCTTAAAACTGGATGCATATGTTTCATGATTTACGTCTCTGAAGTCTTCTATTCTGTGGAATTTTCTTAATTTCTGCAATGTTACTTATTGGCCTGTTTTATTCTTCTGCAACCACAAAAATACAGTATTCAAAAATGTTAAGAAAGCTGTGTGCTTTGCAACACACCTTTACAGACAAAAGGTATTTGGGAAATATATTGGCCCTTGCCTCTTCAAACACATCACTTTGTTGGCATGTTGGGATTCCCAGGTTCTGCTCGGACAAAACGAGTGTGCCTGCTTGCTGCCAAGGTATCCAGCTTCTTAGCCCACCCTCCCATGGGAAACACAGGTCCGGAAAGAGCAAGGGAGCAAGCAGCAGGGACACATGGAGCCTTAACAGCAGTCAAAGCTGGAGGAAAGGCTTGCCCTAAATTTAATTATTTCAGGGATGACTCAAGGAAGTGAAGAACAGTTTGTGACTTCACAAAATAAAATTTGTCTTACAGCTATAAAAGGTAAAATTAAGACAGGTGTCAAAGACGTAGTATTCCTTGCCAAGGAAAAGAAGACTTAGTTAACTGGGGTCATACGAGAAGAAAAAAAAAAAAAAGAAAAAAAAATCAAAAAATTTAAAGCAGTCTGTTTTCATACAAGGTGTTTCTAAATAGTTGACCAGTGTTCACTTGGCAGAATTTCTTGGCATATAAAGATATTTACATGAGTCACAAATAATTTATGGCTGTAAGTACAGAAAACTCACTGATGTTAAGTGTTCACCTACCTAGCTAGAACTGTAAATGTTTACAAAAACTGGAAAGAAGACATCTGCTAAGCCTAACACATTGGTAGCTTAGTGAAACAGTTTAAAAATTTATACTTACTGGAATTTTTACTTGATGTTTTTAGTATGATCTTTGCAAGGTTGATTTGTTTTCTTATTTGAGAATTAGGAATATATATATATTTTTCATGACATAAGGTCTACTACATAAGAGAATCTTGATAATCACTAAAAAGGAATCTAGATAATATTGTCACACACACATGTGCTCTTTCCCTTGACACCTCTTGGAATAAGGCTGGCAAAGAAGGTAACTGCAGCATTCTCATCTTTGTAACTCTTGTGGAGCATAAGCTATAGTTACACTGCAAGTGAACTCTTATTGCATCATATAGTCTCAAAATGAACAGTAATCTCTATTTTTACTTAGGAGAAAACAGACTGTGTATCTCATCTGTTCAGCTATATTTTATTCCCAGCTGCTTTTTATGTCCTTGTTTCAGATAAAAAGATATTGGAATCTTTCAAGTGCCTCAGAGAGCCCATTTTGTCAACTCTTCTGAAGAGGCAGCTTTCAAAACCTGTGCACTAAAGGGCTAACCTGCATTATGGAGGACACACAGCAGCTCTTAGGTCTGCTCACTAGCTCCACACTTGGAGGAAAAAAAAAAAATGATAACCATAGCTCATGCCTACAGATCTTTGAGCATATGACAAGATGTTAATTAAAACTAAACACACAAGAATAAAAGTTGGCCCAATAAGCACATACTGGTTTGAACATATAAGCTGACCTCAAACAAGATGAGCTAACAGTATCTTAGAAGTATACCTAAAGCAAGTTGTCAGCTCTGACAGGACAGCTGGTAGTGATCTGTTTTGGCACAGGTTTATAAAAGCAGTCTAACATGACAGAGGTCTTTGAGAAAGTCCAGACTGCCACCTTCTCAAAATTCTCCTTCAGTATCACAAAAATTTTCAGCACAGTTTTCAATATCATAATGCTATAATATGGAGCACCAAAAGGCTATTATTATTATTCTGTATTTTAAAATCAAATGTACATGAACAAATTTTTAAAAATCCATTCAGATGCTAAATAAGCAGCCACATTTTTAGAAGTTCAGCTCCCATTCAGCAATAAAGCAAACAGGTTTTGAGCTTCCAGCTCCTATTCTCAACTGAAGTTTAGAAATCTTCATTTGTATTCCTAAGCAGGAACTATAAATTGTCCAGTATCCAGTTATCCAGTTCAAGGACCAATTGCAGGTGCTTGCCCATATACGATACATGACTCTAAATTGTTCTCCTTTCTTCAGTCTTCCCAGTTTCAGCCCTCTCTACCATAACACATTCCTCTAGCAAATCACTAGCAATTGAGAAGAACTAGCCAACCTTTTCTTTACAAGAACGCATCCATAGCAAACACTATTTTACCCTGATGCTGGGAAGCTGGGATTTGCCGGCTAGAAGAGATGTTGATATGCTGTGCCACACAGTATCATGATGCACTTCCACAACACTGTGAAACATGTAACATTTTAAGTAATGTTGCAGATCAATATTAAAAAGGAGACACTTTTATTTTGTCAGAGTTTTGCAGCTTTAGTGAAAAGCTAACAGAAGCATACTACTTCTAATACGTGTGTGTTTTATCCAGGAACCCTTAAGCAAAGAAGAAAAGCACTTCTGAGTGCAAAAAGGACACGGGGTAACAATGCAAGTCACCAAAATGCAGTCCCTGAAGCTCTGACCCTCCCATTTCCATAACATTTGGAAATTTTTAACATGCACAGTATGTGCAGACACAATCTCTACAGGCACTTAGAGAGCTGCTTACTTACAAGCTCTCAGACTTGGCAGAATAAACAGGAAGTCAAGATTTGACAGCAGGCTGCCTTTTCAACACACACAGAAATTCAGCGTAGAGGTTGGGGGAAAAAAACCTGTAGGTAGTGTAGGAACAATAGGGTCAGAGGTGTCATCTTCAGCAATATTGAATACCAGAAGAACAAAACAGACAAAAAATAATATTTTTCATATTACTGAAAAAAATACTTTCCCTCAATGAAAGCTGTCTTATTAAAAACATTAGAAATTAAATAAAGATTCCTAGCACCTCCCATGTCAAAAAAAGACTCAGTAATGTACAATATAATCTTTCATTTAAGTCTAGAATATCATAACAGATGGGGTCCCAGTAGTCAAAAATAAGCGTGTTATGATCATTGGCAGCTATTAAACTTATGCTAATAAATGACATTATGAAATCTTCTATTATTCCTATGATTGTACAAGTTCATGATAATAGTTTATAAGGAAAAAATATTGAAAAATCTCATTCTGAGAAACATCAAGAAGGAATAGGATGATGAAACGTTTAGGCAAAAGAAATTCCAAGCTCATTTCAAAAGCAGAAAGTTACCTTTTGTGCTCCCTTCAAAAAAGACTCTGGATAAGTCAAATAGCACCTTTCTTCATATCTTAACCAGCAGCCACCATTCTATATTAACAAGTAGGATGTGCATTGAGACAAAATAAGAAAGTTATCTTAAAAATAAACCAGCTATCAATCAGACAAACCCAGGCAGTTAACTTGACTTTCTGTCTTTGTTTACTTACCAATCTTGTTCTCTCCTTCATGTAATAGTAACTGTAGGTCAGCTGACTCACAAATAAGTTCAAGCTGATCCTGCCAGGTCGTAGCAGTTTCAGGTCTGCTTATCTGGCCTTGGCCCTTACATTCAAGCACACACCTGTTGGAGGTAAGCAATTTATTTAACACAATTCAAGCTTTATTGAGCATTTGTGGTTTTTCTTCCCTTCCTATAGCAATTTTCTCAAAGAAACATTTATGTTTTTCTGAAGAGCTGAGGGTCAGTGCTTATAAATATGTGGTTACAAGTGTTCATACAATATTTCTGTATGTTTTTGTTATTATTTCTGTTCTTAATCATTTAATGTGATGGTTGGGTTTTACTACATATTTTGTAAATGCTTTGTGCTTTACAGAAGAGTGATGCAGGAACACTAGAAGGAACAAAATCAAAGAAAGCCTTGTTACAAAGACCACACAGAATGTGGAAGACACAGGACCTTCTCTGTTGTGAGTCCAGGTCTTGCTGTCCCTCTGCTTCCTCACACTCAGTGATGCCATGTCGCTGGACACAGGTGTTATACCTTCAAGACCACCCAAGATCTGTTGGTCTGACGAAGCTCTACCAGAAGGCTTAGGACACAAACATGATTGGGCATTTCCTACATTATGCAATCAAATCCTATGGGCTGTGTGAAAAGATGCAACTTTCTTTCGATTTGAAGAGGAAGCAATCACTTTTCCAGATTGTGACCACTCTTGGCTGCAGCACATGTACAAATAAAACTTGAAATGAAAGTATGTGGTTCACACAGCGAGTCTCTGGGAATGCAGGGGCCGTGATTAGCGCCATGTGCAGCGCCTCAAAAATGCTTAGGACAGATCCACAATCAGCTGAGCATATTCCTTTAGTAAAATACTACTCACAAGAGTTTACGAAAGCTGTTGTTACTGCAAGCGTTCGTCATCATGGGACTCATCTAATGACTGCTGAAGTGAATAGAAATACAGGCCAGAGTCGTTGACTTCATTAAGACTCCCAGTCAATCTTAAAAGATACTCCAACGATTCTTCTATAGTCTCATATAGCCTTTGCTCAAATAGGTATTTAGTCAATAAATTAGGCTGTCAGCTTGCAATCCTTCAGAACAATCACTTCTTTTTCAAACGAATGATACAGCAATTTCTTAAGGGCAATTCATACTTGCTTTTATCTCTTGCTACAAGAAGACAAGCCATGAATAAAATTAATTAATTGGAAAAATAGAAGGTTGACATAATTTTTCAATATTTCTTTCTCTAAAGAAAAGACCATGTACAAAATGGTAGCCTATATGTTCCTTTTCCTTCCGATGGGAGCAACTTACCAATAATTATAATAAGTAACCTGGAAATATGATGAACCCAAACAGCATGGTGAATGATCACATGCCCATTTCAAAGTCTGGTACAGTCTAAACTGTACTGCATCAAACAGGATCATCTAGAAATTACGGAATAAATCGCTGAAGTGCTATATAATGGTTGAAATTCCGCTTGCAGTAGCAATAGAATATTGTACACTATGTCATGAAATAAACAAGAACACATACAAAAAAAATTGTAATAAACACATTTATAACTGAATTCTTGTTACTCTTGATTATTCAAAGAGAAGCAACACAATAAAGAAATACATTTATCCTTAAATAAAGCTTTTTACTTCTGAGCTATCCATAATCTTGAAGAATATCACTATAAGACACACTCTGACCTTCAAGAAACAGAGCAGGAAGTTGGCTGATGAGGTTTAATGATCTATGCATTGAAAATGAAGTAAATCCTTCCCATGAAGGCAAACTGAAAGCAAGGTAACAACTGGAAATATTGTGGTGTAAGTCTCGAAATCTAAAAGTAAGCCCAAGTAGTATTAGACAACTTTGTATGAATAAGGAATATTAATCCCCAAACCATCTATAGGCTGAATCAGGACCTGATTTACATCTATGCTAAAGCCATTGTTTTCTATAGAATGTTACAGGATTGACTTCAGACTGCATTTTTCCCAGCAAGATGTTTCTTGGCATTGTATGAGCACAGATAATACTTTTTAATATGACAAAAACTTTTCCTCAGTCTACATGACCACTTACAAATTTGATTTCTTTTATGTTTCTCACGAAGTGTGCCTCTTTTCAGGGCAGCCTAGCTGTGTTCCAGCTTACAAATGTATTTATTGAAAGAAGTACAGCAATAACAACTGTTCTTTTGTCTCTGTGAGAAAAGGCTGCCTAAAGCCAATTATTGTTTATCATTCCAGATACACATTTTATGATCACTGTGTTAAAAAAAAAAAAAAAAAAAATTAAGAATAAGGAGCCAATTTAATATCTTCGAGTCCAATCACATTGGAAAGGATTCCTTACTTGTATTTTATGTTGCTCAGTCTAATTGTCAGGTTTTATTAATTTTGCATGCTAAGCTGGAAACGTTAGGCACAGGTTTCTCCTTGGGAGAGCAGCAAAGCTAAAAACAGCACAAGCACCAGAGGAAACTGTGTTTATAATTGCTCTGTTTCTTAGTTGGACTTTGTCAGCTCAACTTGGGTGGCAGAATGACACAGAGAGAAAAAGCTCACTTCGATTTGGAAAAGGTTGTTTGCAGGTGTCAAAACAAAGTCTACTAGGGAAACCAAGGGAAAAATTAAACGCTGTGAGCCATTATTGCAGGTGTGCTCTAGTTAAAATTATCATCCTTTTGTTTTTATCTCAGTAAATACGTTGTGCAGCTGAGGCCAAACGTAGCTTGGAAGGAATTTAAAATACTGTAAGCTTACAGTGAAGATCAAATTTAAATTTCTTGGTCCAAACACACAGATTAGAAATTATTCATCCTTCTCACTGAAGACAGGAATAAAATGCAGGCTGATAATGAACAAGCACTGAGGACTAAACATGCAAAAAGAGGCAAATCTGACACTGCATGGATCTAACTTACAGCATTTAACAGCTACCTTAGAGGCTGTCTGCAGGCAGTTGGTGTGCATCGGCAATACATCTCTCCCCGCAGCAGCAAACACTTATGCTGAGCTCCAAGGGACACATCAGTGGCTGCAAGTGCTGAAGCCGCCCCAGGGCCAGCCACCGACGGACTCCCACTGCCTCCCCAGCCCCAGCGCTGCCCAGCTAGGCCCCAGAATGGCTGGAGAAGATCATCAGCTTCACAGAAGAGGTCTCTCTGCTCCCGGTTCAAGGCTGGGCTTAGGTCTGGGACAGAACTACTCTTGCACTGTTTTGATCTAGGCCCCATGTTGACTTCAACATAGAAAACAGCTATCTGAAGGTTTTTTCCGGGGCATTGGCTGGAAGCATCATTGTGCCTACCAACATCACACAGGTAGGCTTTGAATTAGGACAGAGACCACCTCTTCCTGATAGCTCATTCTTGTATGTATACATTTGATGACAATGTAGATTTTATCTGGGGAGAAAAA
>Ga0181612_144927_pt1 | contig 13077 bp, 4 predicted proteins | sample HoacroProtozoa21_FD_119630 | JGI IMG/M metagenome (GOLD analysis project Ga0181612, IMG submission 119630) | Hoatzin crop microbial communities from Cojedes, Venezuel. Combined Assembly of Gp0051906, Gp0051904, Gp0051908
AACTCTGATTTAGATTGGCAATAAATTAAACTAATTTCCCCAAGTTGAGTCTGTTTTGCCCATGATGGTAATTGGTGAGTGATCTCTCCCTGTCCTTATCTTGACCCACGAGCTTTTTGTCATTTTTTCTCTCTCCTGTCCAGTTGAGGAGGGGGGAGTGATGGAGCAGCTTTGGCGGGCACCTGGCAGCCCATGAATTACTCTATAACATTAGCTATTAATAAAATACAATTATCTTTACTGAGTTCATACTGGTTTTGGTTTATAATCTGTAGGATTTATTGGTGAAATTGATTTCAGAAGTATGCCACTGCAGACATGCATCAGGGAAGGGTCTGCTAGATTTGTCCCAATACAACAATACAAACCGATATACAGAGGGCTATTTATAAAGTCTCAAAGCATTATGCCAGCAAACTTAAAATTAACAGTGAGCAACTAATTAACAATTATACAACTTGAAAGAAGTGCTAATTAAAAAGTTTTCAAGAGATGAGTTTTCAATTGAAATACAAAATTAGCCAGAGACTTAGTGCCTGAAATAGAAATTTGGACTGATTAGCAGAAATGCAAAAAGTACTAACTTTGTAAGAAATGAATTTTTAATTTTCTCTTCAGGTAAGTCTCTGCCAATCTTCAGGATCAGAAGAAGATACACTGTTTTGGATCAAACTATTTTTCAGTGTTGGTGTGTGTCATACATGTTTACGGTGTGTTCAGTTGCAGAAATTGGAGGTTTTGGCAGAGAGACCATGACTCTGTGCAGCTCTGATGATTTCTGTGCTGCTGAGTGCAAAACTCCTGCCTTATTCCACGAACACAAAATGAGGTAAGAAACAGGAAGATAGAAGTTGTCTGGAAGACTGAGAGTTGCTTGTTTAAAGTCATTGAAATCTGGTAATTGGGGAAGCTTTGTATCTTTTGAGGTTTGTAGACTCTGTGCCTTTATGTCTTCTATGGAATGTGAGGAATGGGAATCCACTGTTTTCAGAAGTGGTTTAGATGCTACGTTTTTGCAAGACAAAGTGGCGAAGGGTGCATAAATGGAATAAAAGCATTAAATAAATAATAATAATAAAAACGTTAAAATCTGTTCTACCTGCAGACTCTCTGAAAAGATCTTTTGAGGTTGCCTGGTTTTATGCATTGTAACTTGTGTATGAGTATGTGTGGGATGATGCAGAAGGAATGAGATTATTTTGATAGAGCGGAGTGATGTCTGCATGTTAATTCAGCAGATAAGTATTTTGATTACTTGTGTTTGTGTCTGAGTTAATGATGGGTGCTTTTTCTTTAAGCATGAATCTTTGTCAAACCCTGCTTCTTGCCACCAAGTATATTTCTAGGATGACCTCATTTTTTAAATGTTATTTTTGATAGTCTGTCTCTTTTCTGGAAATCATTGTTTTAGGTGTATACTTGGCAATCTAAAGAAGTGATGAGACTTCCTGTGGAGTGAAAAGCTTAATTCCACTAAGCGTTAGACTAGAGATCTGAGTTCGATGCTACCTCACACATACATGAATGAGTCATCACAGCAGATAAGGTTGCAGAAAAAAAGGCACAGTTCACTGCATGTAAAATTAAAGAGACCAATCCATGCTAGCTTTGAAATAATAGAACTCATGAATAATCTTGAAGGCAGTCTTGCATCTTGCTCCTGGCTGTTCATATGCAGTACTCCAAACACCTTTTAAAATTCCTATTGCAGAACCATTTCATCGCAGCTTGATAAACACTAACAGGTTTGACAATAATAAAGCTTATTTAATAGTACTGGAATGGGTTGCATATTTTGGTTTTTTCCTGTTGTGGAATGAAAGAGGTTGGAAGAGAATCTACATGTCACTGAAATATTTTTCTTTGCGTGTTGGGAGTTGACACTGTCCTAAACCTGCATTTTCAGATGATGATGTAATCTATAGATGTCAATTTATTTGGGAGATTTTATGCAAAGCCTCTAAAATTGAGATGGATTTTACTGTGAATATGCGTATGCTCATAACGCAATTCAAATAGGCATTAAAAGAAAAAGCCTTTGTATGGATCTGTAAGATTTGTTCTTTATTAGTTTACGCTATACTTAGGGGCTAAGCACTGTGCTAAAAACCTGTTATGTCTTTAAGGGTTAGCATTGTGTAAGATTATATTTTCAGAACTATGTAAATATTATTGGCGTATAAAGTGAGTTTTTATTCATACTTGCCTGTAGTTACTGTAAAAGATAGGCTCCAGTTATCCTCAGGATTAGAATTGCTGCAGTTTGGAAATGAAGATGGTTTCTAATTATAGCAGCATTGGAGTGTGAATGGTCTCTGACTCACTAATGATGTTCTTCAGAGCTGCAGCCCATCCTATCAAGGAATGTGAAATCATACCAGTGAGTACAGTCTGCGCTACTTACATTGACTGCTTAGAATAACGGTGACTGGCTCATGCCAAATGTAAAAGTACAATGATTGCAGTGAAACTGTATTGTAATGCTACACTGGGTTTCATTAAGAGGCATTTTCCTCATACAGCATCGCTGATTCAGAGCAAAGATGTCATTCAGGTAGTTTAGTTCAATATGCCTTTGCTCACCTTTACTAGCACCGTGCATTGATGAACAGAGATTATGATAAAGGTAGGTTTTCTTTGAAGCTACTTTAGGCTGATTTAAGTGGGCAAAGGAGATATATTTCATAAACAGGAATAGCAACTGGCGTATGTTGGCTGATTGTTTAACTTTCCTCTTTTATTTTAAACATCTTAAATTAGATTAATCTTAAGCAGATTTACTGTTAGGCCATTATTTTTCTCAGGAAAAATCATAACCTTATGTTTTAGCCGTGTCTTAGGCGCTTGGAATGATCATGGTCTGTTGTTGAATTTCTTTTTTTCTCTGCAGGATCCATCAGTTTAAGTATTTGGAAGACTTATGGACTATATCTATAGTATATCATGGTTTAAATGGATTCTGTGCAGTTCCATCTTTAGCTGCTGTGACCTCATTCCTGCTACTGGACGATAACTTCACAGCTAGCTGGTTGCCACAGCAGTGCTTTTGGCAGTTCTTTCTGTAGTTTATAATGAAAAACCAAATGATCCAGTAGAGAGGTTAACCCTATGTACAAAGAATGTGGAGGATGAAACAGTATACACTAAATCAATAACAAAATATATTTTTTTAAAGGAGCGCCCATCCATCATCATGTCAAGCCAATTCTGATTAATAAACATAAGAGTTTGAAAAGATCACCAAGTACCACTGTCTGTAAGAGCAGATATAAGATGGCCTTAGTCATTAGCTCCCTGAGAATCACCAGCATGCTTGATTGAAGCTTCAGTCTCTCAGTAGTGGGCAGATTGTAATCCACGCATTTAAAGTTAGTGTGTTTTAGACAATACCTGTGCCTCTAGGCATTGACACACTCAAAAATAGAGATTATGTAAAGTGAGAAGTATTCCTCTCGGAAATACTAATCCTGGTGTATAGGCTGTTGTCATGTAAAACATTCACTTTTGACAAGCAGCTTTTGGGTAGGCCTGGTTCCTGTAGTTACAATGATGATGTGGATCACAGTGGATAGAAAGAAGTGGAGTAAAGCTATGGAAAGCAATAGAGTGAAGCCAATTAGGAGTTAAAGCATCTCTTAACATAGGAGAGAGATGATGAGAAGTAAGATTGGACTCCTTAGGATAAGACGACTGAATTAGAAAGGAAGCCTAGAAGGAATCTTGAAGTTATGTACATAATGGTGACTTTTTTATTATGTAGCTGAAATTATTAAAACAATTTGAAAACGGTTTAAAGCTCCTGAAGGGAAATGATTGGGGACTTTTTTCCGCCTTGCTTTAACTTTGGTTAAAATACGTTTTCCCTGAAGCGTTAGTGTTCTTACTAGGGCTTCTTACCATTTAGGCAGGTCTGTTATTGTCCATTTTCTGCTGCCTCATGGAAAATTGCTTTCCCATCTTTTCAACTGACTCATTTGAACAATAGTTCAATATCCTAATGCAATGAAAGATGAGCTTCAATTAATTCTGTGGCATCTCTGCTGTTTCCTAACTTTCAGGACTAAATTGTAGCAAGAATGCAAAAAGGGCATCTAAGTACATATTTGGGGGTAGAGGGGGGCAAATACAGTGAAGATTTGCTGGCTGTTGCCATCTGGTCACAAAAATGTCAAAGGAGGCAATTGTCTGTGAAAATGACCTGGATGGAGAAGTAAGAGAGGGAAGGGCACAAGGAGGAAAACCCTGTGAATAGGTGTATTGTTAGGAGCATAAGATACCCCTCCAGAGTGCTGTTTTTTGAAAATAAAGTGTTATGTGCAATCTGGTGTATTCCGAAAGAAAACGGAAAGTCTGGTCACAAGTGTTTTCATAAGACCCAAGGATAAATCCTGGAGAGGGAGCAGCATGGCTGTTGCTTATGGATACCTTCTCCTGTCTTGCAGCAGGATGGTGGAACAATGGCTCCTTCCTGAGCAGGGCTGAAAGAAATTGCTTCATAGCTGGGGAAAGAAGGCTGGAAAGTTAAAAAAGTAGGTGGAATAAAATATGAGGCAGCTGCATCAACAGCATTGCACTAGCAATTCTGTGCCTCGCTGTTTCTTTGAAATGTCCTTTGCTGGACAGTCATAAATGTTTTGACACCTGTGGCACATTTTCCTCCTTGACTCTTGACGAGTTCAAAATATGAATACTAAAACACAAACTAGAACAAACCAAGCTAACAAGGCTGTGGCTAAATGTAATTTTAAGACATTGGCTAAGGAGGTTTTTTTTCCTTTATAGCCCACATGAAAGTTGTCCAAAAATTATCTTTGGCCTGATTATAGTGAAATAGCTTCAGAACTGGAAGGCTGGCTTGGATCTCATTTCACTGGTGCTGTGCTTCCTCTGGCTTCAGTGACATTGCTGTGGATGATGTTAGTTATGGTATCATCAAAGCTTAATAGTTTACTATTAATTGATACCTATTAATTAGTTATTGGATACCATCCAGTCGATTTGTTCAAGTTACATGACTCGTATCTATAAAATACGTTGCACTCAGTGCACATATTCAAACTTTAAACCAGTTGTAAGATGCTTTTAGTAAATAAATGCCTCTTGTGTTAAGCTGCATCCATCCCACTGACAGGATTTGTGAAGCGGTGTAATGTAGCAAATCATATCCAACATAAACAGATGAAATGCACCATAAATGAGACGGGATACATCTGGAAAATGGTGTAATGAAAGTAAATGTATGATTTCAGTAGATTGGGTATTTCTAATTAGCCCTGAATAGTTCATTTTCATGGATAAGTATATATCCACCTAATTCAATGTGTAGTGCTGTCATGATAGTTCATGATGGGTGCTCTTTCCTTTTGTTGCCGGCAGATGTCTCTCTTGAATATTGCATAGCATGACAATTGATAACTGATTTAAGGTCCTTGTGTAGGTTGTACAGCTGTTAAGTACTGCTTTCTAGCTGCTTCCCAATTAACTGAAATTCTCTTCTGCTCTGTGCAGCAACGTGTCTTTGCACACAGAAGTCTAGAAATATATCGAGTTAATGGTATCCAAGAATTAATATGCACAAATGTCATCCAAATATCCTTCAGTTCCATAAAAAATAATAATGGAATAGTGCGTTGCAGGAAAGACAATGTGAAAAATACATTGTTTGATTTTGCTGGTGAAAAATATTACAAAAAAAGGGAGGGCTAAAACAAGGCTTGAATAATCTAGCAGAAAAAATCTCTTACCTAAAGCTGAGAGAAAAATCTTTGGTATAATCGTGAAATTACTCATGTGCCATTTTGGATTGTATTCCCTAATTCATATTCTGACCTGAAATAAGGAAGTAGCCTAAGCAGGGGTGGCAAACAGATAGTATAAGATTTTATATTTTACCCTTACTAATACTGAAGTAAGATTTTAAGTGAGAAGGTGGAATCTGGGGGGAAGTTTGAGCAGGGTGGAATTTGAGTAAGTCCAATGTATAGTAATGGGAAGGCCTTACGGGTAGCAGCTGCTGCAGTAGGGAACAAACAGGTGGATTTTTTTGGGGTGGGGAACTGAATGTTGATGAGATGCTGAAAAGATGAAAACAAGGCTTAAATTGTCTGGTATCGGTAGAGGGACAGATCAAAGATGTAATGTGCTTGAAATATCAGTTGCTGTATTGGGTGGCAGAAATTTTGACATGCTGTAAAGGAGTGGGTACATACTACAGAAGTCCACAGTGAAAGGGAGAGAAGTCACAGTGGAGGTTCACTTGTTATGGAATAGAGTTTGGCAAGTAATTGTGGAAATTAATTAATTGGTATAAGTTGCAGAAGAAGTGGTCTGAAAATAAGGATTAAACGATTAAACGGGGCAAGGGTTCACTAGGGACTTTCTCTTTATTAGCACAGCCTCATGCTTCGGTCTGCTTCTTAGATAAAGGTTCACAAGAAGGATAAGAAATTTCAGAAATGGAAGGGGTTATTGAGTAGTGAAAATGGGATAACTGAAAGGGTGCAATTTTAACATGCTGAATGTAAATGGAGGTGTTGTGTCCAAGCAAGCGTGTGCAGCATTAGCATGCGTTTCAAAAGACATGTCACTGAAATTCAAATACATTTTACGCATACAGCTCACTCAATAATGATCGAGATTAGGGGGGTGGTGGTGGGTGCTGTTAGGGCAGAGATTAATTTGTCTAACAGTCGAGCCAAGTTATTTTCCCCACTGAATACTCTTCAGGTGCAAAATGAGTGCAGTGCTAGAGTGGAGGATCTCATCTGCTACCTGACATTAGTGTTTAGTGTAGCAGAATTTTTTTCTATTATAATATACGCTTCTGGAAAATCAGAAGTGAAGTCTGATAGAACACCTAAAGAAACTGGCTGTGTATTTTAAAGTGTTTTTTAATACCAACCCTTTAGGAAACAGTGATACATCTCCAAAAGAATAGATACTTCAGAAATGCACTGCTAGAGATAAATTCTGTTATTGTGTTTTGTATTACTTTTCAAGTTCTTTTAGTTTCTTTTATGAAAAGCTATTACTCTTTCACTGTGAGAGTGTTTCTGTGGGAAATATGTCTGATATCTACAGATCCCACATAGGGTTGTTTCAGGGATATGTATAGTTTCTGAGGGCACAACTTCTATTATAAGGAAAATGAAAGTTCTCTTTTTTTTTTTTTAATGAACCATACAATGTAAGAACAAAGAGGCCCTTGATAACTTTGCAACAAAGAAAAGGGAAGAGAGTCTTATTTCCAAGAGTGCAAGCAGAAATTTTATGAGTGTAGAATTCTAGATATGCAGAAAGAAGAAAAATACCTGGATGGCAAATTACCCTTAAAATGAATGCATAATGGGTGTCCATTTTTCTAGCTGGCTTTGCAGATGTCAGCCATGGAGTCTTCCTTATGAATCTAAACTTAAGGAGATGCTGCTTAGGGCTGCTGTCCTGCCACACCCTGCTGCTCTGCATACTCTAGGAAATAGTGGAACATTTCTAGATTAACGCAAATTAATTTGTTGGAAGCTGTATTTCTGCACAGCTGGTCAGACCTTGCTCTGCTTGTGTGTGTGTATATATATAGTGAATACTACATAAAATACTGACTGTGGGATTTGCTGATAGGGAAGGATAAGTACTTGCTGATGAGGAATTTGGTTAAATTGCTGATCATAACATTAACGTTGATTTACTGAATTACTGTGCTTTACTGGGAAGGGATTGGAAAGTACGGCAGGGAGAAACTTCTCCTTGCTTGTGGAAATCCAAGTCATTTGACTTTAATTAGTAATCTGTTTCTGGAATTAAGGCAAGAGAATAAGGACATATCAGTCATAACATCACTGCTGTATGAGCCTTGCCCCAATCTCATATGGATTTCCCCTCTCCGAATAGAAGTAATATAGATCAACACATGTTCATTACTGCCGTGGATTTTAAGGTGTGGAAAGTGATGTCTGAGGTTTAAAAGACGGATGGTCAGTTATTTTATGACTGTTAACAGCACTGCAGTTTGCAAAAGTGCAGAAAATGTTAATCAAATAATGCTTAGAATCTCTACTGGTTGTGTCTAATTGGCAAAAGGATTTTTTCTTGCTTTTGTGTAGTGCTGCACATCAGGTACCGCACATAAATATTTTGTTTCATCTTCTGATACACTCAGTATTGGATGGAGGAAAGGTTTGCTCTGATTCATGTGCTTTTTACTCTGTGCACCCTGTTCTGAGCAGGCAGTTGGACTAGGTGGCCTCTGGTGGTCTCTTCCCAGCTAAATTGTTCTGTGAGTATATTCTATGATAAGAAACAACTTTCTGTACAGTTTCTAGTGATAACTGTGCAAACAAGTTATGTAACATTGGTCATGCTTTGCTACTTCATTTGTTAATAAATAAAAGTTAAAATTAAAAAACAACTTAGTCCAAGTATTCTATTACGTAGACCTTTTGAAGTGAATAAGAGAATTTTTACTGGCGGCAATAAGAATGAAGTCAGGCTTTTTATACATGAATTTTCACTTACTGTAAATATGGTAAACTCTTCTAATTTTTTACATAATTGCATTCTTTAAAAATAAATCCTTTTCTATAATTAACTTTCTAGGGGGAAAAAATCCTGCTGGAAAATAGTATAAAAACTGCATATAAAGTGAAATGACTAATAAAATCAGTTTTAAAAGCTATTTACGACAGTTTAATTTATGAATACTGTGATATTAGAAATTAGTACATTTTTCACCATATGATATTTTGTTTTCCTTTTACATTTCAATTATGAAGTTAAAGTAGAAATGCATCTGGGTACAGACACTTTCTTTTTGATTGTTTTTAAAACCACAAGATATTTTTTGTTTCAGCATTGCCGAAAAATATCAAGTTAAAATAACCCTCATTTAAAAAGTCTTGTTGTGTTATTTATATAAAAGGTGTCATTAGAAAGATAGAAGAAAAATTTTTGTAACGTTTTGTCAAACCTATTATGTAGTATCTAAAATTTGCCTTTGAATTATTTGATAACCTGATTCCTAAATGATACTAGAAGCATGATATAAAACAACAAGAGCCAAGAAATTCCAAACTAGGGATGCCATTATTCAAGGTTTCATTCACATTAAGATGAATCAGTGAGTATTATTTCTTTGACCTTCAGCATTCTGTGTTCTATTGCTTATGTATTATTTTAATATGATTTTTGTCAGTATATATAAACGTCATGTGATACTGTATTCCAGTAACTATTGCCTTATACTTCTGCAACATATAGTAAGTATATACTGCAGTCATAATTTATCCTGGTTCATAATTATTCATCTGAACTTTCTTTGTCATTTTAGGTTAAAATACCCAAAGCTCCTTGTTAGAAACGTTTTTTTTAAGGTGACTATGAAAATCGATTTGGTAATTGAAAAATGATTGAAATAAACACAATTGTGCATGATACTTGAATATACAAATAATGCAAGACTTAGAATTTACGGTTACTATGAAGATCAAGGCAAACAGCCTGGTTATTTTTGTAGTTATAATTAGATATTCTGCAGGGAAACATAATTCAAGCTTGTTGCTTCTCATGTGAAATAATGCAACAATTGTAGTGAAGTTGTTCCAGGAAAAAAGAAATCCATGTAGTTAATGTCGTGGTTTTGGTTCTGGAAATATCCAGTTCACAGCAAAAGTCACATATATATTTGAAAACGTTAAAGGAAAGCTGCAGAAGCAGTGGGAGCTGTGTGTTTTGAAGTTAGGTAGATGACCCTGTCTGTTTGTTTGATCTGTTCCTTCAGGCAGAGGCTGGATGAGAAAGAGCTGCCCAGGATGAGAAAGAAGTAATCTTGCTTTTTCAAAACAACAGTAAGACATGATAGGAATAGCCTTGCAGTATGGGAGTTTTGATTCAGGTTTGGAGCTTATTGACTCACTTTATTGTAAGATGCTCTGGAACATCTAGAGATGAGCAGGGGTTCTGTTTTCTCATATGCCACTGTTGGGCTGGTTTAGGCTGCTTGGACCAGTTTTGCTGCAGTTATGCTTTGTCACAGCAAAATTTTACTTCTGTTGTGCTGGGAAATGCTATGCTTAGAGGTGACTTTGAATCTTCACTTACAACCAATAGGAGTTTCTGTCCCTATTTCTTCTTATATGTTGCAGTTAGTTTGTAGTGGTTGTACTGACTCCCAGGTTGTTGCTAGATGGAATTTAAGCAGTTCCCTTTTTTTGAGTATTATTAACGTGAGTAGCCATTTGTCTTTTTTTACTGCAATTAGGATCAAATGAGGCAATTGAATTCAGCAGCACAAAGTATGAAGGAAACCTAATACTGCTCTGTTTTGATGTGACATAAGCGTATTTCATTTGAAAATCAATTGTTAAAATGTGTTAAATTTTCAAGGGCAGAACGAAGGCCCATCCCTCTCACAATGCAGTTACCTAGGCTTCTTGCCTGGCTGAAGCTGAAATCTATAGTCATTTCACAGTACGTCAAGTTACTAAATCAGAATTTAACCTAATAGGAATTTACAAGAATCAAAAACAAAGGATGGGACAGCATGAGCTACTGCTTCGCGTCTGAAAAACAGTGCATGTAAATCTGCAGAAAAAGATGAAAAAATCTGAAAGACTAAATTCCTGCCCTGTGCTACATATTCCCCCTTTCACTCTGCTGCAGATTTTGCACACGCTGTTGTTTCAGCTGAATGGAAGTAATGTACGTCAAAACACAGAATATAGCCATTGTCACCAAAGATCCTCCTGTGCTTCAAGCATGGCTCATTTCTTCCTGCAGAGAACTAAGCTGCAATTGAGATCCTGAGGAGTATTATATCCACTGCACTGTGCACCACAGATGCCTTTTGTGTGCTTTCCTAGGCCATGACCTCCAGGGTCATGGAATCCTTACACGGCTGGTAGTGGGCCCATCTGTAGCACTGGGGGCTGAAATGCTGTCCGAGTGTTTGGAATGATCTGCAACCCTTCTTGGTCTGATTTCCTTCCCAAACAGCATTTCTACAGACTCACTGGGATCCAAGGCCATTCTGCTTGCATTTTGTGAGGATCACCTTGGATGTAAGGAGGATGCACGCTTTCATTTACCAGCTTATTTTCAGGAGGGCGCTGCTAGTCTGTTGTTGTGATGGGAGATCAGTTTTCCATTTTCTGCTTGCTTTGCAGTATGATTCACCCCTTGCACAGGGAGTGTCTCTGATTCATGGTGGAAGACTCTGGTAAGCATGAAGAGTAACCCCGTCTCATCTCCCTGCAGTTTTTGTTTCCATCCAGCAGTGCTATCCTGGTCTCTCCTTGCCAAAGTTTATCTTTCCCTGGAGAGCTTTTGGGTGCCAAGGAAGCTCCTAGAAAACTGACTCTGGCTCAGCGCAGTAAGGTTTATGAGCTGTGCTGGAACTCATGAAGTTACGCACCTACCTAATTTTCCGTTCCAACTTTCCATGTATGATGCATGATAGTAATGTCAGAACAGTGTGTCACTGGCTTTTGAAATTCCTGCATGTGTTTTGGAACAAGTAACTGCACAGCCCAGTAGACAAGCTGGCTCCCAACTGAGAGGTCCAGTGCCCCTGTCATGGCCCAGTTTGCCAGTATAGGTGCACCCAAAGTGGTGGAGTTGCCTCTCTTCCCAGCTCATGAGACATGGCCAGAAGACTTAATCCTATGATTTATTTAATGCAATTGGATGAAATTTTACAACAAAAGCTTGAAAAAAAAATGATGGAAGATCTAATTCTGTACATACTAAAGAAGATACTTTCTTCTCGTTCAGTGAAAGGTTTCCAACCCAACTTATGTTCTGTCTAGGCTTGACACTGTAATCAGGGTTTTTCGTGATTACAGTCTTTTTAACCAGTATTTCTTGTTCTAATGTTAACTTATTCTCTGCTTTTGAGAACTTACTGTGTTCTTTCCCTGGACTTCTTTAATCTGGGTTTCCATAAATTATTTCTAGATTATACTCTTGCACTGTAAGAGGGGTTCTCAATTTTGTGTATTAATTTATAACATACCTCCCACTGAGAGTGTTTCATGCAGAATCCGAACTCTTTGTTAATACAGGAGAGACTAAAAACTTCAAGTGAAGCTCTGATGAAAGGAGAGCTATAAAATAAGGATATTATTTTTTTAAAAGAGATTAATTATTTCCCCTGTCTTCTGGTATCAAAATGCTCAATGCCTGATTTCCAAAGCACAGAGAGTTGCAATCTTTAGTACTTCATAACAACAGCAGGTCCCAAAAGATCAATAATAAACAAACATTTATAGTCAATGCTGACAGTTTCATTTTTAGAAGGAACTCTTTTAAGTGTAGAGAATGAATCTCTGAAGTTTAATTTAATATTTATTGTCTGACTACCTGTCTTCCTTTGCTTTGGTGATGCTAAGAACAATAAGGTTTACTGATATTCTTGTCTTTTCCTCTGCTGCTTGCTGCTTTTAAAACAGCAAAATATGGAAGGTGGGCACTGGGCTGTGTTAGAGATGTATTGGTTGTTACTATCAGGTTTATTTTCATTAGCCTAACCACAAGTGCAGTAGGGTGGAGAAGGGCACATACTCTCAGAATTTTTGTGCTCTGAATAGTGGAAATGCTAACAAATTGCAAGTGTGAACCTTTCTTTGTCGAGGTTTGCCAAACAGTTCTTTTTCCTTACAGTGTTCACAGTAGCTTCTGTAACACAGATATTTATTGCATGGAAGCGCTTGCCTTTTCAGGGCACAGAACTGCTAGTGTGGTCTGTATTTGCCTTATGGACTAGTGCCAGTGTCACAGTTTAATTACATTGCGGTGGTAAAAGTCCAACATGTGATGGTGCCCAGTCTTCTTTAAGAGGCAGTGTAGTCCACTGAATGGAGTCCGCAGATCAAGTCTGCTTAGGCTTTGGTAATGACGTAGGAGGCACATCACCTTACGCATTTCCTTCTCCATTTGGTGATTTGTCTCTTCAGACTGGCAATTCTTATAGACTGTGTGTTTTTGCAGTGTCTAGCACAACTTGATTCGAGACAGCCAGCATGGCTTCACCAAGGGCAAGTCCTGCCTCACCAACCTAGTGGCTTTCTATGATGGTGTAACAACAAG
>Ga0181612_172608_pt1 | contig 13077 bp, 12 predicted proteins | sample HoacroProtozoa21_FD_119630 | JGI IMG/M metagenome (GOLD analysis project Ga0181612, IMG submission 119630) | Hoatzin crop microbial communities from Cojedes, Venezuel. Combined Assembly of Gp0051906, Gp0051904, Gp0051908
GACTGTGTCCAGTCGTTGTTTGAGTATCTCCAAGGAGGGAGATCCTATAACCTCTCTGGGCAACCTGTTTCAGTGTTTGACCACCTTCACAGTAAATAGTTTCATTCTTACACTTAAACAGAATTTTCTGTGTTTCAGTTGGTGTACTTAGCCTCTTGTCCTTCACTGGGCATCACTGAGAGGAGTCTGGCTCCAACGTCTTTATGCCCCCCCATCCAGGTATTCATACACATTGATAAGAAGTCTTCTCTTCTCCAGGCTGAACAGTCCCAGCTCTCTCAGCCTTTCTTCACACGTTCTTCAGATGTTTCAGTCCCTTCATCATTTCTGAGGCCCTTTGCTGGACTCAGTCCAGTAGGTCCGTGTCTCTCATTGACTGGGGAACCCAGAACTGGATAGAGCTCTCCAGATGCCTCTTACCACTGCTGAGCAGATGGGATGAATCACTTTCTTTGACTTGTTAGCAGAGCTCTTGAGGTGATGAGACGTGGCATAAACTCCCTCTTTTGTAGGAGGCGTACATGACATCAGCCCAAAACTAGTTTGTAAAAAAAATGAAATCTTGTGCTTAAACATCCCTGAAGATATGCCCTCCATGCTGTCACACACCATATGTGATGAGCACAGTAGTAAAGGGAACCTCTGTCATTTTAAACAGCATAGGTAGAAACTGCAGATTCTCACAGTGACTGAGCAAACTGGATTATTTTTGCATGGCATTTAGCGTTCTTGGTAGATTCTTAGCTGTTAGTCCCCTCTAGCTATGACTGCACAGATGAAGGTTTGAGTTCTTAATTGCCAAGAATGATGAACAGAAGAAATTCAATTTTTTTTAAGCAGATGCACCAATTTGTTTGTGGTGGCATAGTGCAGAAAATACTTTTTTTTGTTGTTGTTTATTGTATTGCAGGTTATAATTTTTCTTCTGCCTGGCTTTACTCCATGACAAACACTTCATCTGCACCCTCTTTGACAAACCCTGAGAGCTGCTGACTTCGTGATGAGCAAGTGGCCTTCAAAGACCCCTGAAGTGAAGCTATTCGTTACCTCTGAATTATTTGCCTATTTGCCTATTTAATTCCATGTTATTCCTTGTATGTACAAATTTGTAATTGCATTACTGAACCCCTTGGAGAGTAACATTTTTCTTTAAGAGAAATGAACTACAGTATTCTAACTCTCTTCAAAGCATTACAGATCTTCTTGTATGAAAGAGATGTTATTCACCAGGCCGCAATATCTTAACTCTAATTTTTGAAAAAGAGCTTGAAATACTCATGTGTTCCTCTAACACATAAACTCTTCATATAACTTACATATTTTACTCATTTTATGTTTATCTGTGGTACAGTTTGAGCTCAGAATTAAAATATACATATACGATATAATGTAGCTACATATCTACATATGTACATGCGTATATAAAATATGTAATCACAGTTTGTAAGAATTCAGTTAAAATATATTCTTCCTTGCCTAATGTACAGTTTATCTTCAAAGTTTGCTACTGCAAAACTGTACTGCATTTAATTTGTGCAAAAATAGTAGATCTCAGGTAAGCGTAAAACTCTGAGCTGAGCAAGCATCAAAAAGTGAGAGGAGAATTTATGAATATCACTGATTTTTAAAGATCTTCTAAAATCAGAATAGTTATTTTATGAGTAATGGAATTATGCATCAGTTTATTTGTCTGCCTGATGTAAACACAAATGAGGTTTGGAGCATAGTCATATCCTTTTGACTCATCATTATCTTATTTATCCTTTTTTTATTTGTGTAGTATATTATTTTGTACCTAAAGCATAAGCAATGGTTTAATATAGGTGTTATGCAAAAGAATAAAGAAAAAATAAAGGACATAATAACATTTATGTATACCACAAGAAATTAGGCGTACATCAGACCAAGCACCAGTTTCACTGTAGAAGATATTTAAAAATTAACAGAATTACACAGCTGTAAGGGAAATGGTAGCGAATCAGTAAATTTAACATGGCTGAACAACGAAGTCTGACAATAGCTATAGCTGTTTTCATGTAAAAGATGCTGTGAATTGTGTGTAAGTCTAATTTCCTTCTAAGTATGAGAAGTAAGCAATTCATATTTTTGACAAGTACTTTCAAGTGGAAAAAACAGTGGAGAAGAACAAGGTTATGATGACTATTGATGAGTTTAGTCTAATGGTAAGAGAGAAAGATGAGTGAAATGAACAAAATGATGCAGGAGAAGGGAGGGTATATGGCATAATCAAAATAAACAGCGTAGCCTTGTATACAATTTGCAAGAGCAATACCATGATTGGTAGTAGAAAAAAAATAATAAAACAATTCACCATATGTTGAAAAACTATAATATTGCAGTGCTCTGCAGCCATCCCCGCAGAGCAAGATATGGACACAGGACAGAAAATTCTGGTACGTATATGTTTGTAGACAAACATGAGTGAGTTCTGTTCGAAACATATTTTGACTATATATGGGAGTTTGTGAGTTTTAAAAACACAGAACAGATTATTCTTCTCCAATAAATCATGGAATGTGTTTGCTTAAAAAAGTCCTCATAGACAATCTTACAAACTGCATTCTAAAACATGGTAGTCCATCTTAAAAGGAACACTAAAATTTTTGCCTTTTGTTTTAGCAGTGACCTGAGATAAATTAAAACAGTCAATCCAAATAGTTCTTTTATCTTTTTCATTTTAGATTGTGTCTTAAAAAGAAAAATACCTGTCTAGCTACTCATTTGCAGAGACAGTTTCTTTCAGTGTAGTGCCCTCTAATTAGTGGGTTCAAAACTAATCAGAGACATAAAAGACTTCAATGACAAGTTAAATAGAAAGTAGAATGAAAGAAAGGTACAATAATCATCCTTAAATGGGTTTATACTCATTTCAAGAGAGAGCTTTAATAGATGGAGTAGATTAACTGATAAAGGTGTGATCATTTTTGCACTTTTAGGGTCTGATTTAAGGAGATGAGTCTTGGAATCATACCTGTTAATCAACTCCGTTAGGCATTTATGGGTAATCTTACTTGTCTGTCTCTAAGGAGTACATTGGGAAGTGAATTTCTGATCTTCATTTAAACCATTGTAGCAGCATGTTAGCTGAAGCGCTCTAACCGTTCATGTTTGAAGGTTAGTGACACTAAATGACAAATGGGAACCATGCAATGCAATGAAGCAAAGATGAAAGCAGCTGCCAAATTTGTGACAACATGTGATTATGCACATACCACTCTTGCTTATAGATCCTGAAAGAATTTCAGTAACATCTGGCAGTGAAGTGGACTAGATTTATCAATTTATTCGGTTAGAGAAATTTGCTAAATTCAGTGGCATACACAGCTATTAAGATTTATTTTCAGCAGTTTGAAAAATCAATTTTCTCTTAATAATTCTGGCTATGGTTCGCTGATTTATATTGCTTTCTTAGTTCTTTGCTGCCATGCTGACACTTAAAAGGGCCAGAGATTCCTGCTCATTCAAGTTGAATACAACTTATGTGAGTAGCTCAGTAATTTGCATTTGAGTTCATTGCTAGTAAATCTTTGTTATTCAGTACATGCAATTATGTATTTTGTACCAGATTTGCACCTACATTGTGTATTAGCTACTGTGACAACTTGCAAGACTAAGTTCAAGTCTGTCTGGCCCTAAATAGGGTTCCAAGTGGTTCCGAAGTTCTACTAATGAATGGATTACTGGCAACAATCTTAAATGCAAATTATTTTCCATTCTTTATATAAGTAGGATTTTCAAAGCACTATAGGGAACAACATCTTAGCAGAAGATTATGTTTGCTAAAATTACGCTAACGTAATAATTACTGGAACAAAAGAATGTGATGTTCATTTTAGTAACATGGACAAATTTTGGGTATCTTGCATTTTACATATTCTCAGGAAAAAGCTAAGGGAGAGATAGTTGAGATTTTTCATTCCTGAAAAAAAATCATCGGATACCTTTTCTTAATATCTGAAGTGACAATCAAAAGACAAAAGACCATAAATAAGAAGTCAAACTAGTTCTGGCTCAAGGAAAGTCTTCCATACCTCATTTGATATTACCTAATTTGATATTACCTTAGAGACCCTCTCCAGCCTGTCCACGCTGCAATCCATCTCTACTCCATTCTGTCATTTCAGTAATTATCACTGAATACAAATGTAATAATGCAGGAGAAGATGCCTTATCTCCAAGGAACTTTAATAAGGACACCATAGATAGCATATGGAAATCATAAATTTTTTTAGAAACTAAGCAGGATGTAGAGGTGGGTGCCATCTCAGCATAATGTGCTCAGCTGTGTCTTTCTGCTGTATCGCATGGTAAAGGAATATATATTGCAGTAAACTCTTTCCCTTTTCTTCCTCTAGTTAATTCATGTCTGTATGGGAAAACGAGAAAATACTCATACAACAAATGGAAATTTTCAGTACAAATTCCTCTGACATGGACATCTACAGAAATTTCAAGGACACCTTGTTTTCTCCCTTCAGTTTTCTGAAAATATATGTTACAGTGATTTTATATGTTACACTATATGTTACAGTGATGTTACGGACATATCTGTTAGATGACGTTTGGGAGAACTCAGCCCCTTCCCGTGAAAAGGCCTATCACAGCATCAATGCATCCTTAGAGTAGCATATGCAGTGTCGGTGACCTGAGCTAAAGAGAAAAAAATAGCTCAAATGAAGCTCCTTTACACTAGTACTTATCCTCTTCTCCCTTCATTTTCATAGCAAAGTGACCCACCTCTCTCACATGAATGACTTAGTGCTGTCTCACCATCTGCTCTTTTGATGCCTGCCTTTGTGCCTCAGTGTTTTATGGTGTTCTAAGGCATTCCTAACAGTGCAGGAAGGCTGCAACACAGGGTGAATATAGTGGGGCAGCTGCATGGCAAGAAGCAGGCCCTTGCGTTAACACGGCCCATGGCACAAGACAGCATTGCTCTACAGAAACAGCAGTTATTAGTAAATATAACAGGCCAGGGAGATTTTTCTGCCTGTGAAGCCAACTGTGCCATGGCTTTGCTGTGTGCACACAGCTGTCGAATATGATGTTTGAACTCTACCAAAGGCAACCTGGCTGCTGTGGTCCCCCATTTGACCATGCCTTCCACCATATCGACAGACAGCAGTCAGCTCAGGCCAAAACAGAGCTCCAGATCTTGCTGAGTGTGCAACAGCCCTGAAGGCTCAGCAGTAGCTCTTGGGCCTGTGTCTTTACCCTGTTTAGTTTGCTTGTAGAGACATAGTGAATTTGTCCTGTTACTAGTAAAAGTATATGAATAGTCACTTACAGCAGTGTTAATCATCTGAGTAAGTGACCAGCCCCCAGTATTGCATTCCTGGGGTCTTTTCATCTTCTTCAAACTGGGCTGTAAATATTACACATATACAATTCTACTAAAATACCTAAGGCATAGGAGTTCAGTATACTCATCCCTTAGAATAAATTCAGGAAAATCATCCAAAGAAGATTGTTAGTTTTTATAAAGAATAATACCATGATACAAGGCATCAAATTCCTTTCTCTAAAATTCTGTACCTGAAATACAGCTATACCTAGACTCAGATACAGTAATACCTCCTTACAAGATATCTGTACTTACAAAAATAAAAAAAAAAATTTCTATAAAAATTCAGGTTCCGTTCCAGATTGTGACAAGTTTGCAGTACGGCAGAATTTCATAATAATCTCCTTATGCTGCCTGGGTAATATAGCTATTACCCTGATTTGACATGTGTCAAAATATCCCTATACTCTCTGTCATGCTGGTTAATACTCCTCAGATGACAAGCTGCCTTAGGTCTTCAACAGTATGAGTGAAGAATATTAAGTGAACATCATGTCAACTCCTGGTCCTATAAAGGTTAAGATATGGCATGTTTTGTAAACTTGTAATAATACATCATCACAGTTAAAATCTATGCTTCTTAAACTTGTTTAATAATAATAATAACAATAATAACTTGCATGTATGTAAGCTTTTAAAATTTAAAACCTCCTGAACTATTTTAGTCAGTATTTTTAGGAGCCACTTTCCCAGGATCAAAATTTGGCCATCCACTAGAGTGTTGCTTTTCACTTGCAAGATTAGCACCAAACTCATTATTTTAGAAAAAGAAAAGAGCAATAACAATATTGACAGTGAATAAATTATATTATTTCTTAATATCAAAGAAGATCAAATCCAAGAATTTTCCAGAAGTGTCAAGCTTGAGGTCAAAATCAAAAACACAAAACCAGTCATCACTGCACATTTTGACTCCACACCATAAAGTAAGTTATAATATGGCTGACTGACCTCAGCAAACCCTGAAAGATTTGCCTACTGTAGTAAAAACAAAAACATTTTCCTGCAAATAAAATGCAAAAGAATATCAATTTCAATGACTGCAACAAAAAAAAAAAAAAAAAAAAGAGTGTTTTCCCAAGTTGAAACATGGGATTTTTGTGAAACTGTTTTTTGGGATTGCTGTAAACAAGAATAAATGTCACTTTTCTCAGTAAAAGCATCTTGTCCTATATATGCAAAGTTATCTTTAGATGTCTCCTCATTGTAGGCTTTGGAAGTGATTGAACTTTCCAGAACTCATTGAATATGATAGATTGGGACAATGATATTATGGCCTAACAGCTGGACTCTCTGCACGAAAAAATTACTGGCAGTGAGGAAAGATGTAAGCAATTGGGTACAAGCCTAATGGAGACAGAAGGGAACATTTTCAACCCAGACGTAATAATAGCGGGATATGATTTAATTATTTCTAAATTGAGTAAAGCCAATAAATCTTCTAAATCTAAACTACACTTGATTAAAAATGAACTATCAAGAAAAAAATATTTAGATTTTGAGGTTTTAATTCAAAATTTTTCCAGAGAGAAGACACTTCATATGAAAAAGAACCCTAAAATTATTTAGAATCCTTCTTCATTATCCTTCAAATCCATGTCATTTTTGCCTGTTAAGAAGTGAAGTTTTGTGTTCTCTTCTGGTGCAAAAAGAAAACTCTGTTTTGAAATTCTACCCTCCCATTTACCCCAGTAACAAATATTTCCAAAATAATGAAAGAATCAGAGAATCTCAATACAGAATTTAATCATGCAGTCGGAATTTTTGCACGCACATTCTTATGACTAATATCTCACACTCTTGTGAAAGGATTTGGATAGCTAATCCTAATAAAAATGAACATTTTCCTGATACCAAAGGAAAAAAAACAACAAAAAACAGGAATTTAAGCAATAAGGTGCAAGTTTTATTGCCAATTCAGGCTGCTTCTTTAAGGAGATACTTTGAATGACTTATGGAAGATAATATTCCAAGACAATAATATTTAATATTGAAAACTTCATGAAGTGATAGCATTAGAATTATTATTGCATTGACAGCAGACCAGAATATTTTGAGACAAAAAAAGTGAGTTCTTTGAAAGAGTTGTCCTAATGTGGAAGTCAGAGAAGCTTTTATATGTTCTTGCTTCTTGGTGATGAAAAGGGAGAGGTAAAAATCTCAGCAAAATTAGAAAGATAGTTTTGTAATGATGATTACTGTAATGCAACTATTTTTTAATAAAAGGAAAGTGACTTTTGGAATTGCAGTTGACAAGCAAAATGCTTTTTGCCTCTTGAATGAGCAGTGGACCTTAGAAGACAGAAAACATTTTGTGGCTCTTTAGATAGACTTTAAACATCAGCAAGCACACTGTTCTTCTTAGATTCAGTAACATTGATCTATTCAGTAAGGCTAGATGTATTTGTCTGGAAAAACTGTGGAGTTCTGTTTTAAGGCAACTGAAAATATCAAATAATACAAGTAAATTTTACTAAAAAAACACTTTAACAAAGTTAAAATAAAAATGCGGACTTTTAAAATTTTTAAATATTTCTGACCAGATGTAATAAAATCCAAGCCAAAGAACATGATAAAAAACTTCTATCTTCCAGTTGTTTATTCCAAAAATGAGTCCCAAATTCAGTTCCGTCCTCTGTGCTCTGAAATTTCTGTATATTTTCATATACTGAACCACCTTTATGAACATAGCTGGAGAAGTCAGAGCATTTCAGTGCAGCAGTCTTTGATTTTGTTCTTGTAAAAGTATGTTTTTTCTTTTCTGACATGCAAAGACTGAACAAACAGAAGTAGGTCAGTTTGTGCAAACTGCGTAAAGGTAAGAGAAATAATGGCAGATGAGACAGTAAAATAGGAAATTTCAAGTAATTTTGGTTGAAATTGAGAGCTCAGTAATGTATCTGACAACTAGATTAAGACTTTATCAGGAATTATCCTTAATGCTGAGAAACTATAAAGGGCTGTCCTCAGAACAAAACAAAACAAAACAAAAAGTACGCTGTGCTAATTTTTGAGCTTAAAACTCTGAGCATAATCAGAAATTTACGAACAGAGTGTATCCGTCTGGCCATTTACTGGGGTTGCACAGAAAATATTGTAAAGGACTGGATGACACCAACATCCATCCTCTCTCACCAACATTAAAGGATCCAGTATGGTAAGAAGAAAGACTCACAAAATATGACCCTAACTTATTGTTTTCCATACTCAAGTGTATAAATAACTGCAGAACATCTTTTCTGGAGTCTTGAAGAACTGAAAATCAAGACAATCACTGTGAAGAGCTTTTACTTCATTTTAATTTCTGAGAGATGCCGTTCTCTGAAGTTGGAACAAAGTATTTTCATTGACACAGAATAAGCAAATACAATTGTGTAAGTTAGCTGATAAGTAATTCACCGATTCATACAATGGAAGTGAAGTTCCTATGTTTGTCTTAAGAGATTGGAAAGATTTCTGAAATTCTTACAAAATGTATTTCCTATGATTAGATTTCAGAAGAATAAAATTGATAATGGAGTTCCTGTGAAGTTAAAAAAAATATTAAGCTTTCAATAATATTTTTATTTCCTTAAAATTTTCCAAAACAATGAAGGGAAAACACTTATTGCATTTGAAAAAAAAAAACAAAGAAAGTTTATGCTTTTTGTAAAAACTGCCTCCCCAACACACAGATTAAAATAAAACATTTGGAAAAAGCCAATTTATTCTTATTTTTTGTTCTGTTCTCATTGTAACAAAGTAAGGTGATCTACTGAAAAAATCACTAATGATACAAAAACTGATATTATTTTCACTTACATCCTTCATTATGAAATGTTACATTTTGGTGCTCTCTTCTCTGAGCCTTACTTAGACCATCTTGGCTCAGTGAGACAGACATATCAGCTAATTTTGACACATTTTTCAATTCTGTCCAGTATCTCTTTTCTTGACCAGTACTGAAATATAATGATAAATAGGATCAAACAGAACCTTTCTATTGCTTTCTTTTGTGACAGAAACAATAGCTATTGCACCTCTTATAGTTTTTGTGAAAATCTGTCATTCTGTAAAAAACCACAAACCTCTTATTTTATTATAATTAATTGGTGAATCTTTATCTGAAATGAATAATAGGAAAATACTGAAACATATTTATCTGAAGCTCAGTAATGAAGTACTTATTTACCTATTCAAAAGAAACTCAGAGAAGTGAAAACCAACAGAACACAGCTAACAAGAAATATGAAGTGCATATAGTATATCAAAATATTTACATTTATGTGATATATGATTATTTTATGCAGATTGTTCAGGGTTGTTTCTCCAAGAAAAACTGTCAAAACAGGTAAGAATGAAGTGGTCATATTTTCTTTAGACAGAATACCTCTGTTGGTTGTGTTGGATTTGTTTTTCTTAAATGTATGAGATAAAAACAAGATACAACTAACATATTTGGTACCATATGAAGTTAACACTTCCAGTTAGTTCTTTCTGTTCATTAATAACATACATTATTTGATCTATGTTAAGGTGCTTATTAGCCAGTCCCTGCTCAAAAGGTATTTTGGGGGCTGTGCTATACTGCATTGCTCTGCAAAGTGTAGAACTGGTAGGGAATATATAGTATGGTATTTTTTCCTGGCAGAAAGCTATGTTTGCGAGACTTATGTGCTTTGTACTAATTTTGTAACTTGTCAGACTTACTGTATAGGCTTTTCTTGCCCTGCCTGGAGTTCTATTTTACTTTGTTTATCATTAGGAACAGTTTTGTAATGAAAGTTTGTTAATGCTTTTTTTTTTTTTTTTTGGTTTTGCATAGTGTTTCTTAACCTAGGTGTACAAAAATATCATAATTATAAAATTCATACTATTAGGAAGTAGCTTTTTTTTGTGTATGGAATTCAGTATTTTTGTGTAGTGTCATAATGTAGAGCAGAGGATGGAGATGGGATGAGAGCAAGGTGTTGGAAACAGGAACACAGGCACAGGATGCAGAGTGGAGTAGACGTGGCACGGGATGAGAACAGTAGGGCATAGGAGGATCCTGCATCCCCAAGCCAACAAACAGCTCACCAGTGGTGAGCTGCAGAAATGCCAGTTTAGGGAGTTGAGCAAATTTAGCTATAAGGGTAAGAGAGAGCAAAGAGTATGTATCTAGAATAACTCACATTCTGTATATGGTAAATTGAGATTTAATGTGGCATGTTTGATGAGTGCAGAATGAACAAGGTATAAAGAGGGTCAGGAAGTATACAAAAGTGTGCAAAGTGGACCCTAGAGTACGGACAAGGAAACGACCAGTATCAAAGTCATACTCCTCCTGCTGAAAGACTGGGTATGCTGTGAAGCCACCCCCACCTGACACCAGCAATCGTCAGATGTGAGGCAGCATAGCAATAGAGCAAGGTGAAGATACTAATAGGTCTGAGTATAGCTAATTTTAATTGCATTGTTACTACTGGGATTTTTCCTATACAGGAGTTCTCTTTCTGATTTCTTTTTTCTTCCCTTTCTGTTAAATTAGGTCTAGACTAATAATAATTCTCTGTTTTGACTGTGCAGTTTTCATCTACACTTCACAACAAATTTCAAGCTTTGCATGTAACACGTGTTTCCTTTTTCCTATAGTACGATTTTGAATGCAACAAAGGTACAAATGAACTCCACAGTCTCAGAGAGCCCTCCAAGACTGAAAACATCCGGTCACAAGCAAGGTGAGCTCCAGGAAGCACCCTTTGTTGTTCCACAGGCTGGATTTGGAAAGGAAGAGATTTCTAGAAAAAGAAAAGTTTCGTGCTATGGTTTGAGAAATAAACGGTAACTGAAGTATTACAGCAAATTTAAAACTTAACTAGTTAAGATATTTTCCTTCAACAAAAAGTCATGTCCATATTGCCCCCAAAACATCCACCAAACACACCTGAGACAAGCCAAGACTGTCTAGTCAGAGCTCGTTAATTCTATATTTTTGGGGAGAAGTGACAGCAGCAATATATGTTTGGTTATATTTATCCTTATTTAACTGAAGTAGTAAATAATGTTCTTACACTTGAAATAACTCACAATGACAAAGAAGTAGGTCAGGATTCTCCTCACATACTTGCATATGTCAATCAGAAATAGGTCTATTTAAATAAATGAAGTTACACCCATGCAAACTCTCTCTGTAACTGCAAGGAGATAACATTTCCAGGGTTATGATGGTAGAAAGATGTTATGTGAAAATGACACAATTAATTGTCTCCTCTTCTCGCTGGCATAGCTTAGGGAAAGGTGGTGACAGCTCAGAGGGGGGAAAAGATGTGTTGAGGGACAAGCGGAGGGAGGGGGAATGGCTGAACGACCGTCGGTTGGCGACTCTGCTGTCAGCCAGCAATGGTTTGCGCTGCAAATGGGCAAAGTCAGGGGAGCAGGATTTGAAGGCCACGTAGGGAAGAAAGGGGCAAAGCACATTGTTTGAGTAACCTAATTAAGAGGGGAGAAGTTGTTTCAGGATTGTTGTGACAGACGCCTGGCAGGTAGGGAGCTGCTTGGCCGAAAGGGACAGCTGGTTGAATCAAAACAGTTGTCTGAATAGACAGCAGAGATTCCCAGACAAATACTATTGTCTCTAGTGGTACACAGGCTGTTCTCAAGTATTTTAAAAGTTTTTTAAAAGTACTGTTTGAAAATAATCTGGCCCAATTTCCTGGAGAGATGGAGTCACAGCTCCTTCTAGTTTGCCCTGGCATGGCCCCAGAGGCTGTGGCAACCACGGCCAGCCCAGCAGCAGTGCTGGGCCCAGGGCTGAGTGAAGACTAGAGATTCCCCCCTGAAAAGCCACAGAGGTAAAGAGTGTGCTCAATCCTCTAATCAGTTTTCATGCTAGTGTTTGCCTACAGAAGTAAACAAATTTAAGATTAGGAAAACCAGGATGGTGTTGCTCACAGGATAAATGCACGTTCCAGTGACAGGCATTTCCGTACAGTCTAAGCAGAAGCTGAGGGAGTCTAGTCTTGACTACAACATTTTATCTTGAACAACTATTTCAGGAAAAAAAATGCAGTAGAGTGATTCTATAATGTATAAATTAATTAGTTGTGATAAGATATAAGATAGGTGAGACTAATTTTGCAATGGCTTATTTTTGAAAATAGAATAATTCTTATGAAGTAAATGGAAATACGGAGAATATATTCATTTATAAAAGTATAAGCTTTGGAAAGATAAATATCTTTACTCTTTTAAGAATGCTTTTTTCCAGTGACCAATAGGAACTTTGGCCTTTTTAAGTTTTCCTGTTTCCTGAGGAGGTGAAATATGAAAACCATTGAACAAAGTATTTTCACTCTTCAGACAGACAGGCAATTGAACAGAAACTGAAAGTGGGACTTACTTCTATCAAAATGAGACAAGCATCATTGCAAAAAAAGCCCTAATTTAGTGAAACGATTTCATAAATCAAAACTAAAGTTCCTTTGAAAACTTGGTTTTGTTGAAAGCTGCTGTGGTGAATTGACCCTGACTGGTCGCCAGTTGCCCACCAAGGCCGCTCTGTCACTGCCTTCCTCAGCTGGACAGGGGAGAGAAAAAATGCAGCAAAAGGCTCATGGGTCAAGATAAGGACAGGGAGAGATCACTCACCAATTGCCGTCATGGGAAAAACCGACTCAACTTGGGCAAAAAATTAATTTATTCTAAATCAAATCAGAGTAGGATAATGAGAAATAAATTCAAGTCTTAAAAAA
>Ga0181612_108774_pt1 | contig 13075 bp, 7 predicted proteins | sample HoacroProtozoa21_FD_119630 | JGI IMG/M metagenome (GOLD analysis project Ga0181612, IMG submission 119630) | Hoatzin crop microbial communities from Cojedes, Venezuel. Combined Assembly of Gp0051906, Gp0051904, Gp0051908
CAAAGTTATTAACCAGCACCAGCCCCAGTACCAACCCATGAGGCACACCACTCGTCACTGGTCTCCACCTGGACATCAAGCTGTTGACTGCAACTCTCTGAGTGCGTCCATCGAGCCAGTTTCTTATCCAAGGAGCGGTCCATCTGTCAATTCCTTGTCCTTCCAATTTTGAGAAAAGGACATCATGCGGGACAGTGTTGAATGCCTTGCACAAGCCCAGGTAGACGATGTCAGTTGCCCGGCCTCTGTCCACCAACGCTGTAACCCCATCATAGAAGGATACCAAGTTGGTCAGACACAAATTGCCCTTGGTGAAGCCATGCTGGCTGTCCCCAATCAGCTCCTTGTTATCCATGTGCCTTAACATGGTTTCAAGGAGGATCCGCTCCATCATCTTGCCAGGCACAGAGATGAGGCTGACTGGCCTGTAGTTTCCCCGGGTTGCATCTGGACAAGTCAGAAGTTAGAAATTTACTTAATGTTTTAAATAGCTAATTCTGGGTAAGTATCTTTCCCTCAGGTCTGGATGTTTGGTCTGTGAATACAGCTAATTTAGGCATTACACCTCAGTCTCTTGGCTGGGTGGGTATTGGATCAGGTGCTTGTGGCTCTGTGGGACCACCTGGTGGGTGCACTCTGTGAGGCCACCCTCTGTGCTGTGGGCTGCAGGTTTGCCTTCAAGGTGGCTGGAACCTGAGAGTGTCACCTCTGGCACATAACACCCTAAAAAAAATAAAGGATAAAGCCACTTTTGAGCTGCTGGGTCCACTTTGAGGTGTACTTTTTTTTTTACAAAGCCTTGCAAAGGAGATGCCTGGTGAGATCTGTGTTTCAGAAGTGGATCCTGCAGCAGGACTGCAGGTGGCAGACAGTTTGCAAGGGGGGGGGAACTGATCCTGCATAGGAGGAGGGAATAGGTATCTGCTCTGCAGCTGCAAGTAGCTGCTTCTGGAGGCAGCTACACAATGAAACTCCCTCCTCTCATCTCTTCTTGCAGTGAAAAAATCAGGCAGCGTTCAAAAAAACTAGCCTGGGTTTTGTGGAATGAAAGGCCATACTCTGAACACATTGGGAGGAGGCATAGCATCTAGCTTGGTCCTTTCAGTCAGAAAAAAGGAGATAGGTTCCATTTGACCTGCTGAAATATTTCCTATTTGTTTGCCCCAAGCAAAATTACTGTTTTTCAAAATATTTCATCTAGCTGTCAGTCTCTCAGGATCCATGTGAATGCACCTCATTTCTAAGTTTGTCCTGAAGTTGTCTTTCCGAAGTCTTGCTGTAGGGATTTTTGCTTTAGTGTTTTGTAGATGTTTTTTAAAATAAAAATAATAAAAAACCCCCAGACAGCTATCTTTACAGCCTATCTGAAAAGGCATACAAATATAAAATAACCCATTTACTAATTGTTAGATGGAGATCAAAGATTAATACTGGTAAGCTTGATTTATAATACATTTTCCCCAAAAACAATTACTGAAACAAGAATGTGAGAACCAGGCATAAGCAATGGAGAAGTTGCACAGCATTTATAAAAATAAGTAGCTGTATTAATCCTCAATAAAACGATAGTTTGGTCTGTCACCACTCTAAAAATATCCTAGGACCACAGTCTGAGCAAATGCAGTGTTATTAACCCAACTGCATTCTCACTTCGGTCAAGTTTAATTAAAACTTGTCTTAATTCAAACAGTAATATCACATCCTTGATAAAGAGCAAGTTAAAAAACCCCTTGCATTGAACACAGTCATGTTCCCTAGAGTTCCACTGCTAGCTCAAGTTAATTATGTTTAAACTGTTTTCATCATCTGACCCCTTAGACCAAGAGAAGTGAATTAAAACTTTCTGCCACTTACAGCAAAGCCTGCCTTAAATTTTAATACGGAAGAAATAGATGGTTAAAAAAAAAATTGCTTAGTTATATTGGCTTCCCGTCTCTTAAAACTTCTTCCAGGGAGGCTTTCAAAGTCCTCACCTTCCAAATACCTTTGTCTGGCAATGGCGTGAAAACAAAAATCACTGCAGCCTTCCTTTATGCTTTTGCTCATGGCTCACCACACTGACCTTACAAGCAACTGCAAGTCCTCAAACTTCTAAATTTACAAAACACATTAAGTTTGTTGCTAGCTTTCACCACGACACTGGCTATTTGCAGTCACTGCTTACTTGAAATTGCTAGTGTAACAGCAGCAAGCTTAAAGGCAGTAGCAAAGGGGGTCAGCTGGTTTTCCTCACTGCCTTGATGGATGCAAGTGCAGATTGGGTGTCCAGTGACCAGTCATACTTGGGCATCACAACTACAACTGAGCATAAATGTTCACCTGTGGAAGTTTTCAAGCATAAGAGTAAGTGCGTAAATTGGAAGCAATTTCTGGCTACAGCACAGTTAAAGACGGATAACTCCCAAGGCGGGCAATTACGAAAAAACCCTACATTTCTTGGACAGCTTTCCTTTAATTTGTTTATAAACGAGTCCTTCAAAAAGGGAATGGGCAGGGAGTGGAAGAGAATGGATAAAATTGCTCTCAATTAAATCTGTTTTACAAGGAAGTCTTCCAAGTTTTTAGCCTAGGAGCATTCAAATTGTCAGGCAGTTCGGACCTTTTCCAAACACTGGGAGTATATAGATGCTCCAGCCACAAAACTAAACCAAAAAAAACATGAACCAGAAGCATTTGTCTGAAGTTAGTGTTATTGAGCCACTGTGAATAAATCATCCTTGTATTAAAGACATGACAAATCTCTGCATAAATTAAAAAGCAACCGTGAAGTCCGCAAAGATGCATTGTCTGATTGTGACAAATGCTCTCTTCTGAACTTTTGCAGTATGTCAGTTTCTACAGACTGTAAATAAAAACAAAAGCATTTAAAGCTTTCTCCTAGAAATTTACAGGTTGTGATTTGGTGGCTAAAGACGATGCCACCTGCAGCAGACAGGCCGTTTTGTTGTCCTGCTTCACAGAAAAAAAGCTCACAGCAGCAGAAGTCTACAAGCTATTTTTTTCTGTCTTACAGCCTTGGGTCAAAAGGGGTAGTATTACATTTGCTGTATACCAGATGAGATAAATATGATAACCTTGATGCTGCAAATTATTTAGAAGAATGTAGAAGATAAACACCATGTTGTTTTCTAGCCAAATCTTCAGAGGACTTTGTCCTTGGTTTGAAGTGAGGTCAAATACACCAATGCCTCTAGACGCACTCTTTTTTGATGCCACCCTAGCAGAAGCAGGTTTATCTACAGAGTCTTACAGTGATTTATTAGATTAGAAAAGATCTTTTGGTTTAACGGTTAGTGTAGTGGAGGCTTGTGTACCCACTCATTGACATTCTTGGCCTTAAGAGCTGCTATGAATGTCAGTCTCTGGGCTTCTTTTATATGCCTTCTGTTTCTGTTTGGAAAGGAAGTGTTTGTAAACATGTATTTTTCAATGTGAAATTACTTTGGTTGTGTAATGACTATCATTTGTCATTTTACAACAGAACAGGCTAAGGTTAAATTTATATTCTGCTTTTGAAAGTACATCTGGCATTAGAAGAGGTGAGGATGCTGCAAGCTGAAGGAAAAGATTCTCCTTACCTCCATTCACTTCTCCAAGTGGCCTCCCTATTTTTTGTCTGAGGCTGAAATTAGCTAACTTGGGACTGGTTTGGAAATGTGTCTTTGCTGGAAAAAAGAGGGTCAATTCAAGCGTGGGAAAAGCTTTTTAATAACAAGGCTTTGAGCCAAGTGGAAAACCTAGATTTCTCCTTTAGGTTTACTAAGTGTATTTAGCCTTGAAATTTTACTGATTACATGGGAGCAACTTGGTCACTTTGCTCAAGTGTCTGGGCATCAAAGCCCTTAGGAGAAAATCCATCAACATAAACTGAAAGCTTTCAAATCAACACGATGTTTTTTGATTAAGCCTATTCCAGTTAGGTAGAGCTAGCAGCCTTTGGAAAGCCATGTTCTTGAAATATGTTTGAAGTTACCTTTGCTCAAACAGAATGGTGAAGGGGGATTTAAATACCCCAATCCAGACTTGTGCTCTCCAGGATTCTCACTCAGCTGCTAACTAACCCTGAAGATTCTTGAAAATGTAAATACTAACATGCTTTCAAATTAAAGCTCCCCAGGTTCACCAGCTTCTGCCTCTAGGACTACTCAAAACATGGATCTCCTTCAGCCTGAGGATTAGCCTGCAGCTCCATGCTCATGCAAACACACCAAACCTGCATGCATGGCCTTCCATATTCCCACCTCCGGAGGTGCTTGGCATGCAGCTTATGCCAATGCCAAATTTGTTCAAAAGGAAACAGGAAGACACACTTGCTTCCCAGCACAGAAACAGCACTGGGAGCTGGGACTGAGAGCTGCAGCTTTGGAGGCGAATGCCTTGCCCTTTAGGATAAATAAACGTGTTTTCCTTCTCAGACAATCTCCACATTGAAGAATTCTGCTACAAACAGCCACTGTGGGAGATGAGGAGGGTCTCATTCCTGACATAGCACAGAGGTGCTCTTAAAGACAGCAAGGAAACCAAATCATGAGCTGACCAACTATTCTTCTGCTTGTATGCTAGAGTAGACACAGCAGGGTGATGGCTGCAGCCCTACCCCTCTCCTGGGTGCAGAGGGAACTATAGTCCTTGCTTGGCTCTCAAGAGGGAAGAATTTGTTCTCTCGCTTCATCAGCAAGTACCTTGCTATAAATCGCAGCAGCAGAAGACACTGTATTCTGACCAGAAATTTAAGGGTTTCCAGGACATAAAGACAGTTTTCTGCAGCTGGCTTTGCCAGCCCTCTGTTCTGAAACATGTAATTCTTCCAAACATTTCAAAAATTACCTGATGCCAAGATTATCCTGAAATCCCCGAATACTTCTGGATATCTAGCATTCCGGCTCTGAAGCAGTATACCCCTGGTGAAACCGGGAGTCTGGTGAGGTAGAGCTTTGGCCAGTAGAAGCTGTCCTTTCTGCCTGTGACTTGAGCCATGGGTGGCTGTTCCTCACTCTTCTTGCCAAGGAGAGCCCACCACAGGGCAGTTGTCTCCCCCAGGGAAGGCTGGTCTCCTGCAGAAGCAAGCACCATGGAAGCAACCTGTGTGGAGATGCTGAGCTCCAGCATGGCTCAGCTGCTTGGGTGTGGACCCTCTAGCCCAGATAGCCTGCACATCTGCTCATGACCTACTTGATCAGTCCTTTTTATCTGCTCTGGTTGCCTCCATGTGACAGCAATTCTTCAGCTTCCAGGTGCTCCTGTTTGTTTTGAGAAAAGCACTGGGGAAAACTGTACAAACAATGTACAAAACAAAGGAATGAAGATCCCGTGACACAGGGTTTTATATCCCTGCCAGGAAATTGAATTAATTTTTCTCTCTCCTGCTGCTGCTCAAACATCTGACTTCAAGACTTCAAGTATTAACAAAAAAACTGACATGTGGCTTACTTTGTTGATGTTTGCAGCTGTTCCACATCCGGTCTGGGAATAAAATTAATAGCATGTAATTGAGCCAGCCACAAGTTTTTGAAAGCATTTCTTCTGATGAGAGAGAGAGTTAAACACACTCTTGAAACTACAGTAAAAGACTTATCTTAAACCTGAGTCTCAGCTAGCTTCAAGTGCCACCATGCTCAATGGTTTGAAAACCTTGGAGTTCCTGAAGCAAGCCCTTCTAATCCCTGAAGCACTGGTACATTAACAACTCCCCTCCTGGTCAAACACAGGTGATAGGGAAACTCCTCCTTTAGAGCACAGCCCACGTGCTTTTTGCTGCTCACATCATTGAAGTAAACTGAGTGGTCACCAAATGAACAGCAAACAAGCCTTAGGTGGAGACCATCCAATACCAGGTGCTTTGTCTTCTGTGAAGGAGCTCAGCCTTGCATATTTACTCTATTTCATATGTATGTCTACCATCCAGAAGGCAACTGTTTCTCCAAATCTGGTTTGGAAAATTGTCTCATAAAAAATAAATCACCATAAGCAACTGCTCAGTAAAAGCTTCTTGCTGTTAGAGGGTTTATGAGCGAGTCACCTCACATACATAGCACCTGTAGTGCTCAGAGCAGTCTTGCCAGTGAGGAGCAGTGCCTCCTGCATTTAGCCAAGGTACAAACTGGACGCTCCATAGGGCTTAAACATATTAAAAACTTACAAGTATTTTCCTTATGGAAAGCCGCACTAGATGTTGTCTCCCCCACTGTCATGGCCACACTGTTCTGGCTTGGTCTTCCCAGCTGGTCTTGCAGGTGACCCTACATTTGCCGCAGGTTGCACCGCAGGCTACAGTTGTGTGAAGATGTGACATGGGAAGCAGGGAAAGGCTATCACACGTGTTTGAGCACCACAAAAAAGCACAGTGCACTGCATGTTCTCCAGGACTTACAGCAGGGTTTGCACTGCAAGCTTGTGTCTGGAGGACCGTGGGCAGTTAAATGGGCAGTTCCTGTCAGCACATCCCCTTTCACTGGTCTTTTCACACCTCTTCCTTTGCTTAAGCAAGGCAGAAACCTTGTGGGCAATGACAAAAATGTAATGGCAAAAAAAACTGTGTGAAACCTTGTCCTCTTCGGATCTCAGGGTCAAAAGACAGCTACACAAGTAACAGATTTTTCATAGTCAACATGTGTTGTACTGACAGCAAAAGTTGAGTGAGGGTCCTGGGGCTAGCAGTCAGTGGCTCCAGCACGGTGTGTGGGAGAAAGGCGTGAGGAAGAGACATTGCAGTAGTGATAGAAATGTCAGTCTAAGGATACCAGCTAATGCACAGATTGTCAGCATCACCTTTTTTCAGATCATGGAATCGGATCGTAATGCTCACTAGCTTTCAGTGGATTACTGTGCACTGCTGAGTCAGGGTTTTCAGAACATTGTCTGCTTTAATGGCATACCGTGTTGTCTTGGGTTTTTCCTGAAGCCCACACCCAGAAAAAATAAATGATAGCAGGACATGCTGTTGCAAACTGGTTCAGTCTTAACTCTTAACTCAAGGTAATAAATCAGGAAGAAAATGTGGTGTAAAATAAAATCACAAGTTACTCATGGCAAGCTTTGCAATGGGCAATACCAAGCATCAGCTAGAGTACTCCTTCCTGTGCTCTGCAATTCAGCTGTATGGTCAGCTAGCTGACCGTGTCATGCTTGCTCCAGTTGATATTAAGAGGAAACTGGCTAGGATGACAGATGCCACAACTCTCCAGACTCTTACAGCTTCTCTATTTTTAAGCTAGTTACATGGGGCGGGGAGTTCCATCAGGGCAATCATAAGCTAAGATTGCCTCAGATAAAGGGCTGTAGCTCTCTTCAGCACTGAGCAGCGAGGCTGCAGCGTCTCTCTTAAGGCCACTCCTTGTTGTGCAGTCCCAGCCCTCAGCGTTTCCATGCCTCCTGGCAGGGGAGGGCCCTGTGGCTGCCTGGAAGCTGCAGTGCTCCACGGAGCTGGCTCACGCACAGCATATTCTCCCTGCTGTTCCCTGATGTTCCCCAGCTACTTGATTTTTGGCTACTGAAACCTCAGGACGCTTCAGTGCAACAAATAATATTTTCTGTGACCATAACACCACCACTTTGCTTACTAGAAATGTGAATTTTGTCATACCCTGATGAGGATGCTGCTAGCCAGGCGGGGAGGTGCTCTCAGCAAGGAGTCAGTGGTCTGGCAGGTGTCTCTGCAGAGCCAGTCCTTCCAGATGTGTCCATTTGCAAGGAGATGGGAGGTGGAGGCTGAAGGGAGGGCATGGAAGAGGAGGAGGAAACAAAAAGGGTGTTTAGGAGCATGGCAGGGCATAGTATTGCTTTCATCAGTCATTGCAGGTGTTACCTGAAGAGGTACCAATTTGTGCCTTGTAAAATCATGGGGAATATTAGTAGAAGGGATTCAATTCCTGAAATCTTCAAATTTACATTTGCAACCTCTGCATTTAATCCTTACAAAGTCAAATATGTCCTTTTCCTGAAAAGTGCAAGCATTTGGGATTACTGACTTGTCACATCCCACCTATGGGGTGGGACAGGGCAACTAAAGTTCTGTAGGTCCCCTCAAGCTAAATTAAGGTGAAATGACACCAAACAATCAATTAAATGTTTTATTTATAACAGACGTAACTTGAACTTGGAAAATGTAGAAAGCATTAGCAATGTGGGTTCTTAGAAACATCTGTGAGAGAGAGCAGAAAGGAGAGAGAAGACAAGAGAGGAAGGTACCACCACCCTACAGTCCCACAATGATGACAGATGTGACAACTCTCTGGTGGTGGGCACACGCTCAGCTCTTTGCAGGTCTTTTATAGTCCAGACTCTGCCCTCAGTCCCACCTCTTGAGGACTTATATGGTGCTTGTTCCAGAAGGTTCGTGACCTTCTGGTCAGGCCCATCAGAAGGCGGAGCTGCGCACCCTGCGACCGGCCATCTTGTCCTGTGTTGCCCACCCCCTCGTTTGCAGCCCACTGGCACTGGGCAGACCTTCACTGTGGGTGAGTGCGGCCCTGTCCCCGCTGTTGCAGCTCTAGCTGCAGGGTGGTGAAGGGGGGGGATGCTGGACCAGCTTTGGGCCACACGCTGCGGTGGGTGTTTAAAGGGTGGCTGCAGGGCTGAGGCGGCTGTTTTACCACAGTGTTTGAGGCATTAACACCCATTAACTCTTCCAGTCTCTCATGAAACTTCATAAATGTCCCACTGTGTGAACATGAGCAGCGGTTTGAGAAGCAGGCCACTGAAGCCTCGGTGCCGGCGCAGTGAAGGCGCTGGTTGTTGGCCTCCCCTCACAGCTCTGGCCCTCCTGCTGTGGTGTCTCTCACCGAAGCTACTTCCATGGTCTGGGCTTGACAGTTGTTTTTCCAAACTGACCACATTACTGTTTTAGCCGAGTTGGCAGTCCTGTCCTATCTGATCACATCCCTTCCCATCCAGTACCTTCCTCTTTGTAACAGCCTTCTAGTAATTTCTCTTGCATGTCATGTTTCAAGTCATCCCTTCCCCAGAATGATGCTGTTGGGGTGATCCAGACATCCCTTCTAGGCTGCATGTTTAAACCTTACTCTGATGGTTCTGTTCCCTTGACAAATGCTCGATCTTGTCGGTGTGTTTCTTGTAGTACCATGCTTCAGCATGGACTGGCCACTCCACATGAGCTGAGTAGAGTGAAGGGTTCTTTTCTGCCTCCTGTGCATTCCCTCCTGCACCTAAAAGCCAGGCAGCCTGCTCCAGCTGAAGCAACTAAAACAAAATAAAAAGCAAAAACCAGTACCAGAACATGGCCTACCAACAGCGAGCTTGTGATCCCACTGGCCCTCAGAAAAAGAGCAGGAGAGGCTGTTATATGCCACCTACACCTGTGTAAGTGTGGCTCCTTCTCCTTGATGAACTTGATGACTTTTACATTGTGCCTGGGTGCTGGCAGCCCCTGCTGTGCTTGTGTCGCTTTGCAGATGCAGTGATACTGTACTCCTCTGCCACCCTGCCGTCACCAAGCCTGGTCTTGGCCCGCTGCTGTGAAACGTGCCTGGCCACAAGGCTCTTCCTCCCATAGAGACTCCTGCCTCGGCAGGCCAGAGCACGAGCTGCAAGCCCAGTGGCAGCACTCAGGTGGGGATCCCGAGGCAGGTTGGGGGGGACAGCGGGGGACCCTTTAGTGGCATGCTTGGCCCTGCTGGCAGGAGCTGAGCCCAGGCACGACTGTAGATCCTGCTGCTCCTCATCAATGCTTGGTGAAACGCTTGTGGAAAAAGTAAAGTCTGTTTCTTTGGACTATGCAGTCTGCTTTGGACTATGTGGTCTGCTTTGTTGCCTCTTTTAAGGCAAAAAAAAGTTCAGTGGGAGTGATGTCCATGTATGGCAGAGGCAGCGCTGGCAGCAAATCTGTGCAGTTGGGTGCACAAAGCGAGGCTGTTTGCAGTTGACACACAATTGTTATTTAGCCTGACCCTGTTAGGGATGTTTGAGTCTTACAAACAGAGCCTAAAAGGGGAGGCCAACACTTTGGTGGGAAAATGAAGGTCAACAATAAAAATGGCTGTACTTGGTCTGACCGAAGGTTCATCTGAGTGTCCTGTATCTGACACTGACCATAAGCAGATGGCAACAAAAGCATAAGGTCAGAGCAGTTATTCAGGATACTCCAAGTATTCTTTTGGCCTTTGTCCTGAGTTCGGCCAGGACAGGGTTAATTTTCACAAGAAGCCAGGAGGGGACACAGCCGGGCGGGCTGACCCAAACTGGCCAAGCAAACTGGGTAGTCGATACCCTGTGCTGTCATGCTGGGTGCTGAGGGGGGGAGCTGGCCGGGCTGGAGGGGAAGGTTAGTCGCAGCTGGGGAGCACACTGAGCATGGGGCGGTGAGAGACAGCGGCTCTGTGTATTCCCTTGCTTTTGTATATTCTTCTTATCAGTATTGTTGTTATTGTTCGCTTCCTTTTTCACCCTGTTAAACTGTCCTTATCCCAACCAACGAGTTTTGCCTTTTCCTTCCCGTTCTCCTCCCCACCCCAGCGGGGGGAGGGGCAATAGAATGACCACCTGGTCCTTTGCTGCCGGCTGGGGCCAAACCATGACAGCCTCCCATAATTTTCAGCTCATCCTGGGCCACATACCGGTGTTCTCTATTTAACAAACCTCAGTGTTGAGACTTGTCTCAAACCCATGTAAATATTATGCATCCAGAAGATCCTTTGGCAAGAAGTCCTGGAGGTTTGCTGTCATTTGGCTGAGAAGCCATTGCCTGGAGAGCCATTGTGCCTTGAGAGACTTGCTGCCTGGCCATGCAGCATGGAAACCCTGGTTCACATCTGCTCAGCCCAAGCCATCCCCTCTCACTCTCTGCACTGCCCAGGTGCCTCCCTATGTCGCAGGGCTCAGCCTCTCCTCCCCACCACAGTGTATTGCCTGGTACAGAGGGGCAGAAAGCACAAGGGGACGCGGTCTGCCCACTGGTTACCTTCTGTTGCCACCCACGCACTGAATGAACTCATTGTTCAGGGTTTCACTCCAGCCCTGGCAGGGATTTGCTCTGGAATGGCAGCTCCCCCCCTCCTCCATCTTCTGCTTGTGTGTCTCAAAGTGGGTCTCTCTGGCTGTGTTCAAGACAAAATAAACATGTTTTTCTCCTCCAGTATGTGAAAACCAAGTTGACTTGTGCTGTGTATTCTACAAGCAACCCAGGTGCAACGATTCCAGAAAAAAAAGAAGCTTATGCTCCTTGATTAGGAGCCTGAGGTCCAGCCGGGTTTAGAGCCTCGTTACTTACCCAGGTGGGGGTTTAGGAAGACGTGTACAGAGAGGAAGCCCTGACCCCTCCAGTGACCCAGCACAGGTGGGCAGCTCATGACCAGATCCACATTGACACAAGGCTTCTGCAAGACAGAGAGTGAGAAGGATCAAGCCTCCCCCACCAGGCCTTAAATGTTCTGGGGCAGATATCTGAGAAAACCAGACAGCAGGCAGGATGCTGTGTGCTGGGCTCAGGTATAATTCAGGTGGACTGAAATGTGGTAGATGAAATACCTTAAAGCATCGCTGGTGCCAGTTGTGCAGGGGTTGAAAGTTAGCCTGCAGGCTATTGTACAAAGAGAAGGTTGTGCACAATTATGCACAATTAGATGAAATGCAGACATGTTGGTTTTCAAATTTATTTTCTTCTTCAGAACAAATACGAGTCAGCTGTCCAGAGGCTTCGCTGCATCTTGGTTGCTGCAGGAAGAAAGGACCTAGCCTGTAGTTTCACAGAGCTTCCATCTAAGTCAGACACTTGTTTTGGTGCAGCTGGACGTGGCACAGCATGGAGTCTGCAGAGCTTGGGATAGCCTACATTTGGTGGGTAGGGTAGTCTGTCGCACGAGAAACAAGGTCAAAGTACACAGAGCTACACATGCCCTTCAAGTACATACAAACCCCAATGATTAGCCACAGTTATGTAGTTAATATAACCCACTATTGGGCAATTAGAACTCTCGCTATGTTTTCTTTAGAGGTGTGCACAAGTACTGCCAGATAGCACAAGTATTTAATTTCCTGTAATCAAAGAGCAGGGTCCTAATAGCAGAAGTGAAAACCTGTCCTCTTGCTCTGAAAGCTGCATGTGGGATTAGCTCAAAACTTGAGTCCCTGCTGAGCTGGAGGCAGCTGGCCTGGTTGCTTTGCATGGGAGCAGCAACCACTTGAGGAAGCAAATGGCTGCTATTGGACCTCAACTTTGGCAGGTGCAAGTGAACTACTGGCAATTAAGTGGGGCTGAAGCTTTATAACTTGACTTCCTTAAGAGAATATGTTGCTTTTTCATACTTGCTTGCAAAGGATATGTCTGTGCTAATGAAATCCTAAGAATAGCAGTCTTTCTCACCCATTCCTTTAGAGATCAAAATGTGTCCCTGTAATTCAAAGAACAAGCATTAGTATTAGGAAGTCAGGGTGTGATATGTATGCAAGGAACAAATCGTAGTGTCTACAGTATTCGGTGGCACATTAATGGTGGGCTTGGTAGTGTTAGATTAATGGTTGGACTCAACCTAAATGATTCTATGATTCTCTGATTCTATGTTTATGAGTGACAATTACATTACTGCCAGCTTCTGGAATCCTGTCAGATACAGGACTTAGATGTAAGTTTCTGCAAACTGAAATTGCTAAACCATGGAATTGAATATCCATTTTATAATTAAGAAACTATTTGCAAGAGAAAGAGCAATTGTACCTTAGCTATGTGCAGGTTCTAGTACAAGCTGGACAAAGGGACTGTGCAATGTGGCTTAAATGTTATGCAGGACAATTCATAGAATCATAGAATGGTAAGGGTTGGAAAAGACCTGAAAGATCACCTGGTTCCAACCCCCCTGCCATGAGCAGGGACATCTTCCACTACACCAGGTTGCTCAGAGCTCCATCCAACCTGGCCTTGAAAACTTCCAGGGAGGGCGCAGCCACAACTTCTCTGGGCAACCTGTTTCAGCACCTCACCACCCCCATAGTAAAAAATTTATTTCGTATATCTAGTCTAAATCCACCCTCTTTCAGTTAAAAGCCATTCCCCTTTGTTCTGTCACTACATGGCCTTGTAAAAAGTCCCTCTCCAGCTTTCCTGTAGGCCTCCTTCAGGTAATGG
>Ga0181612_131645_pt1 | contig 13075 bp, 4 predicted proteins | sample HoacroProtozoa21_FD_119630 | JGI IMG/M metagenome (GOLD analysis project Ga0181612, IMG submission 119630) | Hoatzin crop microbial communities from Cojedes, Venezuel. Combined Assembly of Gp0051906, Gp0051904, Gp0051908
AGTGAATGCTAGAAGGAACCTTGAAGCAACAGATACAAAAGTCAGTCGGGTCTAAAGACCTTGCATGGTACACTTTTGGAGCTGAGTGTTTAGTGAGGTTGGTTTGTATAGAAAAATAGCCTGCACAGAAGATCTTGCCACTATATTTGGTTGTAATTTACAAGGGAGCCCTTTGATTATGAGGAAGAGCAGCTATTTTTGATCTGGTTAGTAACATCGTGTGGGTCAAGTATCACACAGAATGAAAAGATGCTCTTTGCTTCAAGGTGTAATTTGATTCCGTTCAAGGTTGGAGAAAGACTTTCAATTTAATACAGAAGGAAAGAATGTTCGTTGTATCCAAACATGAAGATACCAACTTCTTGGGGGTTGGGTTTTTTCTTTTCTTCTCATGTAGCAATTTCTGATGGCTAACAAGTTGGATACGGCAATGTGGATTTCCCGCTTGTTCACAGTTTACTGCTCAGCTTTATTTGTCCTGCCTCTTCTAGGGTACGTATTGTAATATTGTAAAATAGCATTAAAAATTTACAAAGTAACTACTCTCCCTTTCCTTAGAGTTGCTTTTCATGTAAGGGTAAATTTCTATTATTCAGTGTACTTGGATGCTTTTTGTCAGAACAGTTTGCAGATTTTGGATTGATTTAAAACACTTTTAGATGTGTTTGGAAAATGGGTTGAGCAACTGTGAAGTAGTGGCAAAAGCATGGTTTTATGTGTAGTTGTGGGGTAATGTATTGCTTTACCTTTGGCAGCTGCAGTAAGTCAGTGTTTTTAGTTGTATTTTGGTGATAGCGCTTATGTACGAGCAGAGAAATACTTCAGGTGTTGTGCAATGGTGATGCAATTCTCAAGGGTGGAAGACTTCTGAGCAGGGGCTTGGTTCATATGGTAACGTCTCCTCTGATGATTTGCAGGTTGCATGAAGCAGCAAGCTTTTATCAGCGTGCCTTGCTGGCAAATGCTCTTACTAGTGCCCTCCGACTACACCAAAGGCTACCGCACTTTCAGCTTAGCAGGGCGTTTCTGGCCCAGGCTTTGCTGGAGGACAGCTGCCACTACCTGCTGTACTCTCTTATCTTTGTGAATTCCTACCCTGTTACAAGTATCCTTTCACTTGTGTCATCTGGTAATGTTTTTAAATATCTTAAAAACTTGATTCTTTTGGTTACCTGTGCCATGATTTGAAAAGCCAGTTTAAACTAGAATACGTTTGCTATTCATAGAGCATACTCTATGTAAAATAGGAGAGGCTTATGTTGATTGATCCATATTCAGGTTAATCACCTCTGTAACTAGTGCACTGCAGTCTCTGCCTACTTAGATTTTTATTTTTCATTTTTTTTTTCTCCTTCCCTCCACTTGGAGACTTCAGTGGATTTTGTTTTATGACCAGCCTCAAGTGATACTTTGAGAAGTTGGTAACTTTCATGTATTACCAATACAGGGTTTATATGTGATTCCTTGCTGTATGTAGGATGTGTATCATATAGAGAGACGATTATTCAGTAGTAGCTTTTTCAGAGAGGTTATTAAACAGATAAAGTCTGCAAAAAAGACTTACTCTGGTGGCTAGTCAAAGGTGACATGTAAGAACTGACTTTCCTTCGTGTCACGTTGCACGTACGCTTAATGTCCTACTCTTAAATAAATGTCTCTGGCAGTGGAATGTCTGCATTCTTGCTATCTAAATGAATGGCTGGCAACTGCATGTTCTTCAGTAAAGAAATGCGTTTTGTAGCATCTCATAAGAAAAAATGTGATGACTACATGTGTTTGATAGATTTTTTTTTTTTAGGTAGTAACCTCACATGTCTTTCGTGCAGAAAGAATGCATTTCAGTAGAAATGCCTTGGTTTGTAATGGTGTATGTTGTTCTTTTGCATACCTGCATACACACAACTTTTGAAGTTAATAAAAATGCATAGTGAAGAGATGTAAGAAGCAAATGGAAGAGCTATAAATATAGTTGTTAGACGTGTCTTAATCCAGTATAGGTCTTTCCAGCCAACCTCTTGCAAAGAGCCATCAAGCTATGACTTGTGTGTTAGCATAACATCACGGAGAAATGAAGCACTTTTGCAGCCTATAATTTTCCTTATCGCTTGCTTCAGTGAGTATTTTTCCAGTTCTGCTGTTCTCTTTGCTTCATGCTGCCACATATACAAAGAAGGTTCTTGATGTAAGTATGATATGATGTGTAATACAATTAATATTGTTGGCATTCTTGGGGTTTACAAATGGGTTGGAGTTGCAGCTGTGGTTTCCTTTAGCTACACTAGATGAATTAAGAGTGAAATTGTAGTATGGAATCTCAGCATGAAGAATCCGTGAAGTCTTTCTTTGGGTCGTGGGGTCCCCCGTCCCCCCCCCCGCCTTCTGTCATGACTCAATGATGTGTTGGAGCGGACACTAATTATTTTTCTTCAAATGCTGTTCATTGAAGGAAGCAAAAGCTGTGTAACAGTTAAGTTGAAACTTAAGACATGTCGTTTCAAGCTAAACCATAGCCTGTGAAAGTTAATGTTCTATTTCAGTAGTAAAGTAACAAACTGCAGGGTGAGGCTAGCAAGCAAAATACTTGTCAGGTGGACCTACTGCTCGGTGAACTGCCTTGTGCAGCTTAGTGTAACTCCAACCTTTGGTGTTCCTAAGTGGGCTGTCTTGCTACCACGGGTCCTTCCTCCTGGTGGACAGAATAAGGCTCGTAGCCATCTCTATGTAGTTGAACCTAAAATGAGTGGGTGAGGGAATTGCAACACCTGGTGTTTTTAATTGAACTGTGCGTAATTATGGAGTTCCGGTAGCTGTATTTGGGATACTAATCCCAATACCTTTAAAAGATCTAGTCTTAAAATGCTGAAATGAGTTGTAAATGATAACTGTTAGCATTTTGATTTCTTTGCGTGAGAGAGGATAGGTGTAACTTGTTTTGTGGCGATCTTTTTTTCTTCTTTAAAGGCACGAAGTTCAAATAGTCTGCCCTTTCTGAGAAATCTTTTAGACAAACTGAATGCTAATCAACAGAATATTCTAAAATTCATTGCTTGCAATGAAATTTTCCTGATGCCCGCTACAGTTTTTATGCTCTTCAGGTAAGAATTACCATAAATGTTTTCAGAATTGGAAACTTTCTTACATAAGATTACTTTTTTGTGCTTCAGTTCTCTGTGGGTCATAAATCTCAATTTGTATGGTTCTGGCTGACCAAGGCTTGAACTTAGAATTAAATTTATTTCATTTCTAGATTTCAAGAAATCAAAGTATTCACTCTGATATAACTGAGCACCAAAAAACTCTTCCCTTTCATAGCATGGGTGACAATGTTGGGTCAAATCAAAGTTTTTTCAGGCCTGTAGCTTGTGTTTTCCTGCATGGTTCAGTACGTTTAATTTTGATGAGTGTAATAGAATATTAAGATATTCAGCTTCACTGAGAGTGAACTCAAATTTGTGGAATCTAATAGTCAAAAATAAGTGGCATGAAATTTCATTGTGCTAAAAGTGTGCAAGCAGGAGTAGGTTATGTCCTCTCCTATGTTGCTTCTGACCAGTGACCTTTGAGTCTTGTGTGTGTGGTTTTTGTTTGTTTTTTTGTTTGTTTGTTTGTTTTTTTATTCCTTTTGGTTTTGCCTGTTGTGCAGCCTGTAGAATTCATTTTAGGGATCTCGAGCATATGCATACTGGAATCCTACTGAAGTTACATAGGCATAACGACTTGCCAGTCACTGAAGTTTGGGTCATTGCCTTTTAATATTTGGAGGGGAAATAATGCCCTTTGTTCTATACAAGTCCTAGCACAGTGAGAGCATTTGTCCCGCGTGGTCTCACAGGCAGCAGAAGGGAGGCTTTATCCTCTTGGAAGTTGATAGAATGCATAATTTGTCTTTATCTTTTGATATGTCAGCTGAACACTTCAATGCTTCAGCCCTGAAGGATTCCATTTCATTTAAGGCCACTTACCAGCTGGCAGATGCACTCAGTATCCGGTATCTGAAATGTTCAAGTGCTTTAAACTTCTCTTTAGAACTTTTTTTTTTTCTCTCTTTCTGGAGAATTTAATATGTGAAGTGTTGCTATTTGTTAAGTCATCTTGTGGATACTGAACCTTGTAAAAGATCATATACCAAATTTTAAAAATAGTATAATGGTTAAATGTAGCTATTGTGAGAATTTGTTCTTTAAACTGTTTTAGCATATTAAAATGCTTGTAAATACTGTTCAGGTGTAAGATTTCCTTTTCACTTTGTATTTTTTCTTCCGGGTAAAGATACTGCTCATACTTGAAGGAGCTCTAGTTACTGGAACTGTCATGTTCATCTTCAAACAGAGCTTTTAATATTGTATTGTATAAGGAAGCTTCAGTCATTAAAATGAACTCATGGTATTTCTGTCCTTTGTTATGTATGGTTTTTATACTACCCTTTCACTATTTTACAGCACCGTCATGTGAAACAGCAGCTTTGTGAAGTACCAAAACCCAATTTCAGTATAACCGAAATAGTTGGATACCAGCTTTGCATTAATATCTCAATGCATCTAGAATAGTCTCCAGTGTGTTCTGAGAAGTTTTGAAAAAGATATTAGAAATGTGGTCCAGATAATCAAAATGCTACGATTAGGGCTGAAAAAGCTCCCCGTAACTGGACTATTTATGTCAGGCAATTCCTGTGCTTGACCAGGAAGCTTTTCCTTAATTCTGAACAGGCGTCCACCATCACTTCTATGATTCTTTGCCCACCACCAGAAATGAGGCATATAAAAAGACTTCGTAAATATAAAATCAATACAAGAACAGTACTTCTTTAACCGCTTCGTGGAGCGGTTTTATTCTATAATGTAAGTTTCTGCTTTTGTAAGTGTGTGGGTACGTACTTTTTCATGTCAGATCTAGATTATCAGAACCAATGTGACCCCAATCTAGCTTTTTTTGAGCCTAATTAGTTTTTTATTGGGAAAATTCCTATTTTAGGTTGGGTTTTTTTTTTTTTCAGTATTAAGCTCTTCTTCTCTATTCTCTTTCAGTGGACAAGGGAGTCTTCTCCAGCCGTTCATTTACTACAGGTTTCTTACATTACGCTACTCCTCTCGGCGAAATCCATACTGTCGGTAAGCTCTAAATTGGTTTTGGAAGTTAATGTTTAGCTGCATAGTGTTTAGGCATTCAGAAATTTTTCATTCTGAAATGGATGCCTAACTCGTAATACCAAATCTGGAAATAGTAATTACAGCATGTGGAATACACCTGGATGATGAAAAAAGAACACCGGGTTCAAGGTTATACTTATTTCATGTAACTAAACTTTTCTGAAATGTACCATCATCCTTGAGTGAGAGCTTTCAGAACATGCTTGTGTAATTCAGACTACGCTTTGGAGAAGAAAGTGTTTTAATTGTTCTGCAACCATTTACCAGAAAGATTCCAGGCCTGTCTGAGGCTAAGTCTATACATGAACAGGCGCTTCTGAACTTGTGTGATGTTGACAGAAAAAAAAATATGTGGATGATCTTAAACATGTTCGTTATCTCCTTTAGTTAAATTCATAAGTCAGGTTAATTATAATTTAAATAGACCCTTATTGATTTTGTTTGGTACATGGTCAAGCCAATACTATTGCTTTAAACTTTGGAACCATAAATACTTCTATGAAGATTTGCTCAGGTCGATGCTTTCTCAGGACTTTTCTTATGACAAGCCTTGCGTAGCATCAGATTTTGTGAACACACTTTCCAGTCTGATCACTACCTGATTGGAAGACTGTTTGCTAAAGTGCCAGGGAAGTGGCTTTGGCTGCCATGGTATGCAAAGACAGGTCTGAGAATCATAAACTTAATTGCCTCCTATTCCCGACTGCTTTGTAAGAAATCAATTGTTCCGTCTTGGTACATGTTTGTTTGTGGGCTTGTTTAGCGAAAAAACAAACTATGGAAGTGCTTAAATTATTTTTAGATACCAAAGTAGTAAAGTTGTGCAATACTAAAACCAACTTTCCATAGAACTAATTTATCCAAGGTTTTCTGCTAGCATTTATGTAATTTTAAGGGAAACTGGTGGTGTAGGTTTTGTTTTTCATGTCTGTCTTTTTAATAGTTGCTTCTAGAGTGCAGGGTTCTTGCATTCTGGCAAGAAGCAGCACAAACACACAATTACCTCCCAGCTGCTTACACTGTTTCTGATAAAGCAGTACTCTTTTAAATAGTGGTTGTCTTTTTGTCTTGAAGGTGGAATTTTTCTGTTGTCTTTATATCTGTCCTCAGCTGGAAGTTGCAGAACTGAAGTTAATTAAAATGTTAATGTGTAAAGGCTAAGAGTTCTGAAGCTCTTGCAAGATACTGCAACACTGAGTGGATCTAAAGAAGTTGCTAACTAGAGTGTGTGTGTGTGTTGGTAAAAGTGAATGAAAAAGACAGATGATACTTCTGATAAATGCTAAAGGATTTTAAGACTCTCTTTACATCTGATTTTTCAGGACTCTCTTCACGGAGCTGAGGATTGTTGTTGAACACTTAATAATGAAGCCCTCGTGCCCTGTTTTTGTAAGAAGACTATGCCTCAGCAGCATTTCCTTTATAAGCAGATTGGCACCAACTGTTGCATAGCCAAATTTCAGGCACTCGTGTTTTGTGAACATTACGAGCAGCTGGCACTTCTGCTGATGATTATAAATTCCTGGTTTTACCCTGATCTCACTCCAGGCTGTATAAAAATGCGTAATGCTTTTCTTGGAGATAATGTGAAATTTCGCATATCAAAAGCAAGTCATGGAAACTTAAAATTACTTTGCTGTATTGCTAATTGGTGAAAAAAAGTAGCTGCATCCTACCCAGCACGTGCCCAATCATACAGCATTTCTTTTTTAGGAATCAAGGATTGTTTGAGGTTGATTAAAACTTTAAGAAGTCTGTGGTCAGTAGGTTTATGTTAGTTGGAACTGTAGCTACTGTAGGATGTCTCCAGGGGATAGCAGTTGGTACACATACCTATGCAGTACACTTTGGACAGTATTCTTCTGCTTACGAAATGTATCTGTAGAACCATTTTGTCTAAATTAACTATACTCAATCTAAAAATATGGTCCACTTTGAATTTAACAAGAGGGATTAAAATCTATTAAGCTGGTACAGTTAACGCCTTTTCTGAAGGAGAGGCTATTTTTATTAATGTTACTTAAAAAAGAACTCTTCCAGGTTTCTGCCTTGTGACATATTCTTACATTATGTTGTTGGAAGAAGTCTCAAGACTCGATCACAGAAAACTCTGCCATTATTTTGTCATAACAGGATGTTTTACCAAGCCAAATTGCTGACCTGTTGGCTTTTCAGACAAAGATGCAATGCTTAAACTTTGAACCATCTCTTAAGTGAACTAATCAATGTAAACAAAGTATCTTTTGCAGATTTGTTCTTGTCTACACAAATGTGAGACCGCAGTAATTCAAGCATGTCAGCTTTTTAGAAAATTAATCTGTAGCTAGCTCTATATAAATTGTTTTTCCAGTTTCTGAGACTCTCATTGTGATGGGAAATTTGCATAAAGGATTGCACTTGTTTAGGCAGCTTTTGAAACAAACAGGTGTAGGATTTTTTGGCATAAATCCATCTGATGACTGATCTGAAGCCAGTGTCATGACTACAGAAGTGAATATTAGATTGAGTGCTGATTACGCATTCACCCAGCAGCTGAAAGATCGGTCGTGGAAGAAGAATATTACCTGTCTGAACACAACTTCTTTCCATAAGTTCAAGGCAAAGTATTTGCCTGGTCTTCTGTAGTTAATGTTAATATTCTAATTGCGTAAAATCAAATGGGTTTCATTGGCCTTTCGTAAACTTCTATAGCACTGTACTTGACTATTCTTCCTTGATCAGAGAGATCTTATGTGAAACACTTTTGAGAACAGTCTTGAAGTATTTTCCTGTAACTGTTGAGTTATCTTGTTCGTGAAGTGGATATCATTCAGACTTTCCAGTTGTATTAGTTTGTTAGATCGGAATCATGTATTTATACACTTACTTTATTTTTTGCTCAACCTCTTGGTACTGATGAACCAATTGGTAATTGAATCTGATATTCTTTGACTACTTGTCTTGCTCTCTGAACATGATTAGCTATTTATAGAACACTTGCACACTGCAGAAGCAACTGCATGCAGTAATGCTCTACAGCTGCTAAAGACTTGCAACGAGATTCACTATATGTATATCCTGTAATTTGAGGATTTTATAAAAACTAAAATTTCTACTGCAATAAAAGGAGTGTTGAATGTAATTTTCTAGGCTCTTCAAGCTTTTTTTTTATCTCTAACAACGTAACTGATGCTTGAACCTGGAAGTTGAGCAGAATGCTGTCTTGTGTGTATGTGTGCATGTTCTTGTATTCCCACTGCTGCTTCTGAATTGGGACATAATGTCTTGTGCATTTCTACATTATAGGGAATTTTTGCCTTCTGAAGTGCAAAAATTTATGATCCTTTCCTTCAGAATTTAACCCAAGAATAAACACTGCAACACTGGTATCTAATCAGAGCAGAAATCAGGATCTACTTCTCGCCACTTCAATTCTTCAGCACTGTTCTAGACCCTCTTTCATGTTACATGGTATATTTTTGCGAGTGGAACATAAGACTCTGTTGAGCTCTTTGCACCACTGCGATTTAAAAATTCATTTGGTCATGTAAGCTGGTCTGCTGTACTGGGAGCAGAAGGCAAATAAATACTTTCATAATTAGTATAAGCAAAATAATATGTTACTTCTGAGCAAATTTTTGTGGTCTAAGGCTGCTGTTATGGGTGCAGTCTACTGTTCCTTTAATTGTATGCTGTCATTAAATTAGAGAAGAGTCTAAATTGGATCTGATGTATTGCAACTGTAACTGAAGGATGCAAAGTCTTGAGATCCAACTCTATGAATGGATGAGGAAGATTAAAAGGAATAAGTGAATGAGATTTCAGTAAGTAGAGAGTTGGAAGACAGTGCCATGAAGTAGAGCTTATACATGGATACTGAATTTCTTGTTAACTCAAGTCTTAAAAATGGATCAAGAGAAGGAAGATGTTTCATAAAGAGCATTTGATTTGGCTAGTAGCATATTTGCTTTGTGAGGAGTTGCTGGACAAATTATTTTACTTATGGCCTGGTAGAATTCATGTCTCTGTGCCAAGAAGACATGGAACAATACACAGGGCAACTGACCTGCACTCTGCACCAACTGTCATTTTTACTGTAGCCTTTAGGCTGCTTAAGTGGTAACACCAAGTTTACTCAATGCTGGCAAAAACATTTTGTCTTCGTGCCTGCTTCCTTATCACAGTTTGTGAGTGTTTCTATACTAACGATTAAATTAAACACATGGAATGCTGGTTGTGTCCTGATAGATTGAGATTTTTCTGCTGAAAAGAACTGTATGTTCATACTGCTGTGCTGTCAACAGCTAGATGCGATGCGGAGGCTGTAACAGACATCTGTGGTGGTAGAGAAATGTTGCAACTGATGGTAAAATGCCTGTCAACCCCAAGTGAGAAGCAGAGGAGTTTTTGTCCTGCTGAAAGGCTGTCTACCTAATGTGGTAATTGTTTCCACTGGTATAAATCACACAAAATCATTGTTTTTTATTGTCTTAGCTTTCGTAAGTTAAAGTGCTGTTGCATAGATTCTGTGCGTAGGCGAACCCCTTGCTGTGCACAAATTTGCTGTAGAACTGATGGTCCAGCATAAGACTTGTCTGTTACCACCTGTAGATAAAGTATTGGGACCCCCTGGGTGTGTTGGAGTAGCTAATGCCAGTTGGGATTTCTTACATGCAAAGTAATTCACTAACGCATCCATCTTTTCCTTTGTTGTCTTTTATTTATTCTTTCACTTTTATTGTCTCTCTTGTGCCATCAGTTTTGTTTTGCTCCCTTTTTCCATGGATGTTCGAGGGGACCGATATCCACTAATATTTTCAGTTACACATTCTGAGGATATTTTTAATGAGTCATTATTTGTTCCAACAGTTTTTGAGCTGCTAACTATGTGTGTGTTTGTACTGTCCAAATAAATACCGTAGCTCGTTATTTTGTATGGTCTGTGTTGCACATTTTTGTCATTAGGCACCTGTATTGCAACATTTCCTGTACAGTTCCCTTGTTAATTAAGGAACTGCTGTTCTTGCCCATTCTACAGACAGGACCTGAGGCATGGAAGGAAAGGTCGCTCGCCCTGTGGTGATGTAGAAGCTCTGGCATAGCAGGAAATAGGAGAAAAAAGAGAGTTGGACAAGTGTCCAGGAGTAACTGTCATTTGTTTCTACACTACATATGATTTCTTGGTCCTTTTTCTAAAATTATACTAACTGCTGCTGAAACAATTTCAGAAAGTACTGTACCTTACGGTGCTCAGACTAAGGGTAGCAAAGACCATTGAGCTAGAACAGCATGTTCTTTTGAAGCAGTGTTGAAAATTGATTTCCATGTGCAAGAGCTGGGTATGGCCCCTGGTATCATCCTCTTTCTGGTGAGGAGAAATAATGCAACGGTATGATCACGAACGCTTGTATACCAGATGTTAGTAGGGTATGCTGATCTGTTGTAATTGTCTAAATTTTAATTGCTGCAGTGCAAGTATTTGTGATTAAACTATGTATACTGAAATTGGTTAGTGTATCTTTGTACTGTAACTTTTAATGTGCTCTAAGTTTCTTAAAATCATGGGAAGAGTCAAGCCTTGCTGTTTTAAATCGCCTTTCAAGGGTAGAACCTTAAGCAATCCTTTATTTCAAAGATGCATTATCGGTATGGATAATGTAATTTAATCTTAAATGTGGATTTGAAAGTATCTTTTTCATAAAATGTCAGCATTACTTATTAACTTTTCTGCAGAAGCTAGCTCTATGATAATAGCAGATATCGTGCAGGTAAGGGAGTTTCATTGCTTAGTTCTGTGCCATCCAGATGGTACAAACTTCTAAAATTAATTGAAAAATTCATCTTTTACTTGTATTCAAGGACTGAGGCACAAAATGCTAATGTAAGGGCTCAGAGGGGAAATATAGTTCTCCTGCATATTTGAGAAAATGTAAAGCCCTTTCAAGAAAATCTAATAAACATAATAATCACAGCCTGCTGACACTAAGGAAAAAGCACCTCATTCGCTCTTTCTTTTATGCAGCGATTTACTGGTCCCTACTGATTTTCAAATTGGTTCACTGCAGTAAATTATCCATGCCAGTACCTGTGAAAGAAAGCACTGGGATCCATATTTGTTTAGTGCTGTGCTTAAATCAGCAAGAATGATAAATTTCATGGTATGAAATTGGAAATATCAAGGGCTTTTCTCAGTGAGTGAGCAAGTATCTCCATTTGTAATTTAGTGTGACCCTTTTTCACTGTATGTGCTTTGTATGTCAAATATTTATTTCAAAACAAATTAAATTGTTTTCTGTATTGATACAGCTATGGTTTTGTTGATGTTCTTGAAATCAAATTGTATAGGGTTTTTTTTCTGGATTTAAAATATTACCAGTGTTGTGTTGCAAAACGGCACTTGTTGAAGTCCAAATCTCTGGGTTTGAGTTACTGACCAACAGCTTTCCTTGTTAAACTTGTAGGTGTGTCTTGGGTGTTACGTGTTTTTTTTGTTTGTTTGTTTGGGTTTTATTTTTGTGTGTTTGGAATAGTGCAGGATACAGTGAGCTACTGTGGCTTTCGTCTGCTTTTTCTAGCGAAAAAGGAAGAAAAAGCTGCATACCAAAACAAAAAAAAGCTGATCCCTGTCTGTAAGTTGTTGGAGATGTTCTGCTTTGCACCTGGCACAGGTAACACCAAGTCCTGTAAAAAACTTTACCTGCGTGCTCAGTTTACTGCCATATCTTCAGTGCAGGGGTTAACAGAGAAAGTTGACCGTATACCTGTGTTTTGGCAGAAGTCCTGTCAATCTTCGAATAGGGTACTCTGTGACTGTGATGACATCCCACTACCTAAGTAGGTGCCACTGCTGAACTGAAAACGAGTCCTAGCTACTGCTTGATTACTTATATCAGTGTAATCACTTGCTTTAGTAACCAGTGAGCAAAATGATAACCAGTGTTGTTAATAGTGTGACCCAATGTTACCGTCTTGTGGACTAGGCTTTGCTCATTTGCGATGGCACATGAAATAGCCGACTTCTGTCCAACCCCAGTGCCACCCCGATGGGCTTCATTCTATCACAGCTAGCTACCACCGTGCAGCTGCGGTCCTAGGTCCGTTCTGTAGAAGCAGTGGTGTGGATTGTAGTCTGAGGAGCCGTGAAGGACTTTGCTCTCAGAAGAAGACATTGGTTAATTTGAGTTAATTTCCCTTTATCCTGACTTCCATGTGGCTGACCACGGTATCGTGTTTGCGAGGAGAGTGAAGTGTTGCGGCAGTCCAGAGTCCTGCCTGGGGTGAGGAAACTGCTTTCCTTGAACAAGTGCAGATCATGGCATCTTTATTTACTGTGTGTATTCCTGTGAATGTTCACTCATGCACCTTTGTTGATGTAAAGAGCAAGAGTTTGTTGCATGAAGATGGTGCAATCGGTTATTTCACAGGAAAATTAAGCTGAAAATCGGAAATTATAAAGGTGCAGGGCTAGATTATCAGCAAGGGTTAAAGCAATGTCAACTATAGTTTTCACAAAGGTAGAAATATAGTAGAAGGAGAATAAAAAAGAATGGGGAGGAGGGGATAAGGAAAATGCAGAAGAGTTCAGCGCTATGTAATAAAAAGGGGTGGAAATCCTACTGGGGGCTCAGTTACTGTCATAAACCCCAATTCACCATTTGTAGTTTTATGCCATCAGTATCCTCTGGACAGTACTTAAGTTTGCTAGCTGTAAATTACTTCTAATTTAGTCTCTATTAAAATACTATTGAAATGGCATGTTCAGATGCTGCTGCATTGTACAAGAGCTGACAGGCTGATCTTGGTTTACTTAAAAAGGAAAACAGCTGCCATGGGATTATGTGTTCTTGTCCATTATGTTTGAGGCTCCTGTAGTGGAAAAGCAGAGAAATAAACACTTATGATCTATATTGCTACTGGGCTTCTTATTTTTTTTGGTTTTTTTTTTTTAA
>Ga0181612_139439_pt1 | contig 13075 bp, 11 predicted proteins | sample HoacroProtozoa21_FD_119630 | JGI IMG/M metagenome (GOLD analysis project Ga0181612, IMG submission 119630) | Hoatzin crop microbial communities from Cojedes, Venezuel. Combined Assembly of Gp0051906, Gp0051904, Gp0051908
ATGCATAGTAAAAGATCTCGCTAGCAGAGACAGGTAAGCAGCAAAGCCGTTTTACCTATAGAAAGAGTGGCAGAGGAACAGGAAGGGACGAGCAGGCTAAGCAGTAAAGTTAACCACGTATCGAAAATTATTGAAAAAGATCATATGACCTAGTTGCTTGTGATATCACAATAAACAGACTCATAAAATAATTTTTCTGAAGATTAAAAACACGAGAGAGGGGGCTGTTATAGGATTCACTTTCCAAATCAAGAGCAGACCACAGGGCTGCCATAAGCTTTCCACAGTGAATACTTCAGGTTTGAAAATAACTGCTTCCAAGAATAAAGATCTGAACCACCAGCTTTGCATTAAAGCCTATTTCTTGACCCCTTCTGAGCCCCCAACCCCCCCCCCCCCCCCCGCATAACAGTTTGCACCAAACACCCATGGATATTCAATATTAAACAACTAATTAAGATTTTTGCTGTTTTCATTGCTTTGAACAAGAAGCTGGTTTTGGCGTTTTCAGGTCTTCATACAAATCATACCTCTGCAGCTTTCATTCCTAAACTTAATTAATAGTTATTATTATTTATGACTGCACTGCATACTAGTCCAAGCTTTAATTTGATCTTCTAAAAAGAGAGCCTGTGGCTGTGTTCTTGGACTTTTTTTTTCTTCATCTTTTTTTTTTTCCTGAAATAACATTATTAGTTCAAATCTTGTAGTTTGTTTTCATATGGCTAATGCTTTGTCTTTGTCTCTCTTTTTCTCCCTTTTACCCTTCTGACTTTTTTATTTTTAAAGCGCTTCAACCTACCTTCATTCTAATTTCTTACTCATGGATGCTTCAAGGTCTCACATCACTGATTATCATCCTTCCATTCTCGTTAGTCCAGACCTTAATTTTATTTCAAAGGTCATATGGTCTGTATGTCCAGAAGCACCATAGCTGGCTTGTGTTCACACACAATATATCTTTCTCCTTAACTGATACTCATGAGCCTGGTAGTGCCCTTTGCGTGACGACTGGCCATCACCATCTCCAGAATACCAGCAAAATTTGCCATTGCTGCTAAAATCCCGATTTGTTCTCTAATCACTTGCACTTTCTTCCCATTCCTCATTCTTCACTGACTTCTGAAATTCCTGCTATCCACAGACACTAAAATCTGTTTCTGAGCCATGAGCAGCAGAGGCGGTCACTACTGCACTAGCTCACTGTACTCTCCAAAGTCTGGTTTAAAATTGCCATCTGATTTTTTGAAATGCCGTTGGGTTTTCTCCATCTTTTTTTGCTTCTCATGTGCCACAATTTCCCCATCTATAAAACCTTTCATTTGTTTTAATAAAATGCTTAGATATCAATGGATGTGAAGCACACCACTATACATGTTAACAATATGAATATCATCTTTCCAGGCCTTTTCCTATGCAGATATTGCTTCAGATTCCTTCTTCTCTTCAGAACGTTTCTAAGTTGGTGCCTCATTCTCTACCTGTCCTGTCTTCTGCAGCTCTCCCATCCCTGCTCCCTTGTCCCAACCACTCCACCCTGATCACTTCTTTTTTTAAAATTTTGCTGTATCTTTTTCTCTGATCTTTCCTGCTTATGCTGGAATAACTCTTGACAAAACTATTCTGTGATGTTGTGTCTTTATTAACAAAAGTGAATAGCTAACATGACTATATGAGCCGTTGCAAAGAATACATTTCTTCTCATTTATTATTCTGAAAGTAACATATAACACTGTCTATAAGGTATTAGATGCGTAAAAGAGAGGAACAGAAACCACTGTGATCATTACTAAAATAAATGCGAAGAAATTACATTACCAGAAAACCTTGGCAGAATCAGCTAATTATAGTTGGCACAGATAGATTACAGATAGCCAGCTATAGTCATCTGAATCCTTCTGTGAGAACCCTCTGATTTTGAGTGCCTTTTCCTGGGGAGAGCTGTCCCAAGGTGAATTGATTTAGGTTCAAAAATTCCATCATTTATAGGAACAAAGTCTACAACATGTTGCATCTGCTTTTGGTATCTCCAGTTCTGAACATTCTTTAAAATTTTGACAGGTTTCATAGGAAAAGCTCCAGAATGATTAAATGATCCAAACCCCTCCTTTGAGCGCTTGTGAACCCTTAATAGAACTTCTTGTTCATATCCATTCGGATACAGCATCTTGCTACACAATCACCTACTCTGTTTCCCTAACACCCCCCATTCAGTGCACACCACAAAGTAAATGAAGCTGCTGTGTGTAGGACTTCATTCGTATCTACTGAGGACATGGAAATCTAGCAGAAGCATGAAGCAGGTAACTGCAGAACAAGAAAGGATGAACTTAGAGTAACCCAATGCTGCCTTAAACTGCCCCTGCCCTTGAGCTCCACTGTGGTACTAAGTCATGGAGAAAGCATTTTCACAAGTGTTTTCCCAGAAACACTGTCTGTTCATTTTTTTTAACTATATAGCTAGCCTGAGACAACAGACTGCATCCAATGGCAACAGTTTTGTTATTAGTACATTCCAAGTGCTCTGCAAAATCAGAACGGCCACCTTCCGTTAGCTGACCCCTCCGAGTGCCCCAATGCTCATCCGTGTGCCTCAATGCCCCACGTGCACACCGGGAATGACAAGGCCTCTGCAGCTGGGAGGTGCTGTGCAGCCAGTAACACCGGCAGCTGAGATACCAGAATGACGCTGCAGAAAAGCCCATGGGGAAACGAGCAGCACTGGATCACTTGCCACTGAGTGAGGGCTACTCCTCCCATGCACTGCATGTGTTGGGGAGTCTCTGGGAAACACAGTGCGTGATGATGTACCTAGAAGATGATGACACAATGTAACCCAAAGGGAAACAAATTCGTATTGCACAGGTGACTATACATATTGCATTTCTTTTCCCTGAGTACCTGACTTTGCATCCTTAACCTGCTTGCATGTAACCTTTCTCCTTCTTCACCGAAGACACAGAAACAGCTGTAAAATATTGACCAGACAGCTGCCACAAACTGTTACATATTAGGAGCAGACTAGCTCCTAAATGATTCGAGTTCATACCCTTTCCATGCAGGAAAGTGTCTTTAGAAAAGCAAATTTCCCTGCACATTAAAGGAAGATGTAGCATGCATGTCTATTTCGCATGTGCAAAAGAAAATTTTGACACATAATGGGTATACGTACAAATGGCTTCTGATTGCAATGTAAGTATTGCCTTTAGTAGATTGTGTCCCATTAAATAGTTCATATTGTCCTCCTAGCAGAAGAAATCCAAAAATGTCTAGTGAGGAACTAAATTAGTGAAAGTGAGGATTCAGAAAATATTGTCTTCTGTGTTGCAACAGTAATACTTTATTATTGGTTTCTACAGAAAACAAACAAATTGGATAATTTGTAGCTCAGATATGCTTTGGTTAATTCAACCATACAGCATGTAAGGGGAAATGGGAGCGTGCGTTCCCCTGCGTAGATACCTCTCCTGATGCAGAGCGGGAGGGCTGCGCCATGCGACGTCTCCCTTTGCAAAGGGCAGATGCTGATTTGGCTCCATTAAAGCCAACAAACCGACTACCAGAGCAGGCCCACAGCATGGGGAGGATGCAATAGCTACACCTGGGGAGGGGCACTTAGAAATCGCTCCAACCCAACCAGTGCAAGAAAGCAGAGACAAATTTTGAAAACCTGCTGGGCAAGATACACCTATATTTCAAGGCTCAGGCCAGACAGTCCTGCCTAATTGACAGCAGGGGCTGGCTTTTTTACACCATCAGAAATTTTTAGAGAATAAATAATTTTATAGATGGCAGCAAGAAATATTTGAGCTCCAAATAGTGAATAGTGCTGCTACTACAAAGCTACTGTTTTTAGAGTGCATTCAAATCCATTATGCAGTGAAGATCTAAATAAAATAGCCGAGCAACTAGAAAATTACATAGAAAAAAAAATACGAAGGAAATGTATGGGGACTAAATTATTGTAGCTTAGTGGAAACTGTTGTTCTAAGTGTTATCTCCCTCTTCAAACTCTGTACAGGATTCCTGTTTGTTCCTGGATTCGTACTGACTGACATTAAGATATAGGTCTTGGCCTTATTATCTGATAGTTTGTAATATCTACTACTTGATGACTTGATGAGAAATTACATTTTAAAAGGCTTGATATTAATTTAAAACCTACAAGGTTTTTCTCATTATTTCTGAGACAGCCTATTCAAGTCCTAGTCAGCAGCTACAGCAAAGTATGCTGACCCCATTGATGAGGTAATCAATTATGCTGGAACAAAACAAACTAGGAACTAGAGAGAAAGGAAGCCTATGGTTTTAAACAGAGCCAGAGAAAACCGGGAGAAAGAGCATTTGGCAAATGACACAGGACAAAACATTTCATTTCCAGCTTCCAATAAGATGTATTTTAAATTCATATTAAATATGATTTACAAAATCAATGTTCTCCTATGCTGGACAGCTTTACTTGGAGTGAATGAAGACAAACCAGGGCAAACATCCAAAGCTGTGGCTCCACAGGCATGTGGCACTCTAGAATGGAGGTTTACATGCCAGCAACTGCAATTATCCCAACTAGCAATGATTTAGCATTCTGTGATGTCTAGACTGTAAAAAACACAGGCTGTACCTTTATATCACAACCATCTGAAATCCAGGTTTAAATTCTGTCTTTAAAGAGACTGCGGCACAGCTTGCTGCTGTGTGCATGCTGGAGAATAAAAATGATTAATTCTGCCCATCAGTGAAGTTCTCGCTTATAAGTATCACAAGCCTTTGCTGTGTGCAGCAGAAAAAAAAAGAAAATCATTTTTATGCTTAGTTTCAAATCCTTATTCAAAACCATGTAACAGCACTAATTACTAAACACTGGGAAGACTGAATAAAATATCATAAAATGCTGACTTAAAAAAAAAAACACCACAAAACAAAACACCTTAAACCTAAGTGCATTTACCACATTTTTTAGTGCATGATTTTACAATCCCAAGTTCAGAAAAGATTTTCATGTTAAAATTAACAGAAGAAAGTCACTGGGAAAGAAGTCAAAATGGAAATATATCATCTAATACGAGCTCCCATGATGAGCCGAACATCTGAAAAAAGAGCAGAATGATCAATTCCTCAACACAAGAAAGAGAGATGCAAAGATTGGCTTTGGAAAAAAAAGATTTCCTTTGGAATCACCACAGCGGGAACCAGAGGAAGCTTTGCACCTAGAGACCTAATGTTGTCTGTTAAGCTAAGAAAACTAGTCTGGAAGAAGAAAAAAAGTAAGACTTCATCTTTTCATCCCCTGCCACTTCACTGCTCATCTCCCTAGCGCTTATCTTGATCCCAGTTTTCTTTTTCTGAGGATTTTTTTCTCCGTCCCCCCCTTTCCTTCTTTCTTTTTTTGACACTGATGGGGGAGCAGCATGGGTGCCTGATGCCAGCTGCACCCTAACAGGGACCCTGCCTTTCTCATTTGCATTGTCACATTCAGCAATGGCCAAATATGCCACAAAAGACCTGGAAGGGGTCGGTGATCGAGACAGCGCTGGAAATTCAGCACGGCCATTCGAGCCTCACGGAGAACGGGTACCCAGTATTGTGCCTGGTGCGGGCCAGCCCCAGTGCTTGCCAGTGTGTCCGGTTGTGCTAAAGGGATCAAAGACCTCAAAAGTAGGGCAATGCCTTGTGTCACAGGGAAATTCAGAAAGAAGATATGGAAACAGCCTACCTAAGCCAGCTGCTTGCTGCCCAGTTTGCCATGAGGGCGTAATGCTAAACTTGGGCTGACTGAGGAGGAATTCCCAGTGGGGATTTCTGGAGAACATGTTCTAGGATGCCTCACCACGAGAGAACGATGGCATGGCTAAGGGATGTTGTCAAAGCGCAACGGTAACTCTCTGTACCAAAACACAGAGTAAACATAGACATCTTATTCTTGTATCCATACATGGAAAAATTCTAATGCAATGTATTATTCCTGAGGTTTTATGGCATATTGTCCTTTCAGTCACGCTACAGCAGACCTGCCCTATACAACTCAGACTGCAACTTGAACAGTAACTTTTATGCTAACACCATAGAAGCAACAATCACCAATGGCTTACCATATTGGGAGAGTAAGTACAACTACAGGCTGGCTATGAGAGAGATCTCACCACACAGCTCAGTCCTGCACACTGTCCCCCATGGAGTTCAAAACACTCTGGGGGTAGGACCCCATCCATAGGGAAGGTATTACAAGGTTCATAGACCTGAATGAAGTGCAGCTAAAACATAGACTGTCAGGTACAGCTCTATGTTAGGCTGAAAATAACTGCATTTCCTAGTGTTCTTGTTATCTTAAAAAAGCATCTTGAATAATTACTCACACAATTAAAAGGAATAAAATCAGATATCCTTGGCAAAGTTAGCTTGGTGTATCATTGAGCACTTTGCCTCATTTTATCTACCAGTGGCACGTCTAGAAATAAGAAAAATCTGAATTTTAACCTTGAAATATGAACTCTACAAACTCATATTTCAGTGTATGCATTGTAAGCCCACACCAGGGAATACTTTTAAAAATAAACTTCCAAACTTTGAATGCACTTCAAGGGTCAAAAAGCAATGGGAACAAATGCATTATTTAATCATGAAAAACACAGTCGATTCAGTGCAAGGTTGAGGAGGGAGCTAAGGCTCCCAGAGGCAAGTGAAGTGAGCACTGCTTTGAGGGACTGCTGCAAAAAAGGGCTGGAGCTGAGCTTTCCCTCAGCCCTGCCTCTGCCTGTGAGAGGTGGGAAGGTCAAAAAGCTCGAGAAGACCGACAGCTCTTAATAAGAATGAGCCGCCATTTTCTCAGGAACAGTGAAGCAGAGAGGAAAAATGGTGGGGAACTTCTTGCTTACAAAAAATAAAGCCATTATTCAAATCTGAGAAGAAAAACTGTTAAAAACAGGGGCTACTCACACATTGCTTTGACTCCATGATACAATTCTTATCCTTTTTAATGGCACAATGTTAGCAGCTACATCTTTATTACAGTCTCCAGGTTTCTCCTTCACCCTTAAAGGTTAGGTCCATTTCTTACCTGACCAACACATGCTCTGTTCTCGTTACCTTGACTCAAAGCTAACAGTAACTTTTAAAAAATGCTCACAATAATCATCAGCTATGGTACGCTTACCCTGAGGTAGTTGAGGGTGAAGTTTGTCAGACCCATTCGAGTGATGTTTTTGGACAGCTGCTCCAGCACCTGAGGGTCTTGTGCCTAAACAACAGAGGAAAACAGAATTTTCATTTGCTTTTTGTCTATTTGTTTTTCTCTGTGTGCTTGGTGGATGCCAGGAAGGGTTCTCTGAGAAGAGGTGCCACTCCTATGGAAAAATTACACATTGATGCTAAATTTATATAATAAGCTACAGAGTTCTGTTTGCATAGAAAATGTAAAACGTTATGAAATTGGAGCAGAATAAAGACTGTTTTCCAATATCTTCCTTTTGTCCTGCCCATTCAAAAGATAGACCTAGGAGGTCCAGTCATGCACAGGAGTACAAGTGAGCAGGGCCCCACCAAAGAGCTTCCTGAGGGATCACAGTACAATTTGAGTCTTCCATTTGTCAGCTGGGAGTCCCAGGAGACCAGGCAGATAAAGGCAGGAATAAAGAAGGTAATACTTTCTTTTTGTGGATAAGAAACTGAAGTAGAGAGAATTTATCGAGGCACCTTCAGCAGAGCTGATCACATAAGTGGCATTAAGCACAGGCTGGAGAACCCTTCTGGTCTAAGTTATCTTCCCCAGAATTAAACAGGAAAAATGCAAGTACAGTCTTTCTCTGACCCTAGCCAGGAGCTTTACCTGTGAGACCAGCCTCCTCTTTAAAATGAGATCAATCTCATCACTAAAATTAATACCTGCTGATTGCTAGCTAACCTGCTTCCACTCTCTTTGAATTGCAGCAGCCCCCTAAATACATAACGTTGCTCGTGGCCATCCTTGTTGTCCCTTAATGGGATACTGTTCAGAAGATCAGCCCTCTAAAATGAAAGATGACCCTGGGACAGAAATGGTGGGGCAGGTTTTCAAAGGTATTTTCTGCAGGCCTGTAATAGCATTTTCAAAAAAGTCCAGGTTTCTTAAGTAATTTAAAATTCCTCCCTAAGAATGTATCTTTTTCTATGGATATCTAAGTATCTGGGTGTCAAAATACAGGCGCGTATTTGGGTCTGTGTTCTTACCCTCTGTAAAACTACAGTCCTGCAATTAATCTTGTATACGGAGCACTACTAGTCGGAATGCTTCTACAGTGTGGAACTGAAAGTGGCAATAAGACTCTGTACTTTGTTTCTCCGCAACAATCTACTTTATAATATTTTCATTTCAACTTCTAGAATATTTAATATTTTAATGTTCTATTGTGTGTGTTTTCATTCAATTACAAAAGTCTTGAAATGGGAAAAAAGATCTAGATTAAAATTATGAAGGTTTCTAAATACATATTCGGTAATTACTTATTTTCTGTCTCAGGCAAGGGTAACGTTAGTTTAACGACTAAGTATAGTTCATACCTACAGTGATGAAAATTCACTGACTTTAGCGTAGTTCATATCAATAAGAACAGATTTTGAGCCTAAATCATTCAGACTACCAAATGGGATTAAAAGGAAATCTATGTGCTAAACAAAATAAAAACATATCAACACTGGCAACAATAGAACACTGAGAAACAAGGGACTGATGAAAGAACTTCTAAATGGATGTAGTTGCAGGCAAAACAAAATATTTATAGTTAACTGCCTTGGGTGTGAAATTTGCTGGAGTTCTTCATAAACCTAATCTCATCTCTTTGCATTAGGTCAAGAGAAAAAGGGATTACTTACATGCATGGCTAGAATGCTGCGTGGGACTAATTCTCTGTACTGTCTAATAGTAAAGTGCCATGTTTTTATTCTCATAAGATCATCAAAAGTAAACTCCAAGATAAGACGTCCTTCTGTGCATACCTAGAATACATAAAATGCATGAAATAAATTCCCACAAATTTTGTTTTCAATGGTATTGTATCATCGATTAAACAACATTCAAAAATATCAGAGCAGTATTCTATTGTTCATCTCTGCTAGATTAATTGTTTTCTTTCTCCTGGGGAGAAAAAACGAATGTGGGAAAATGACTTCATAGGCCTTTCCATGGAGACAGTAACTTATAATATTATAGATTTTACAGCATTTTACAAACATAGAATATTGTGTGTACTAAATCTTATTTATTGCATCAATTCTCTTGCCCTCGCAGTTTGCTGCTGCTAATTAATGACTGAACCTCGCAGTGGAGGTGGTTGTGGTGCAACTGTGCGCACTTGATGTCAAGTTGCTGAACCAGTCATTCCCAACCTGTTTTACGTTGTCCTTTCCTTACGATAGCTTGGCATATAAACCTTCCTTTCATGCCCAGTTGGAGTACACAGTGCCCTGGATGCCTGTGGTTAAATCTGATTTTTCTCCTATTTTTCATTTCTTGTCTTTTCCAAGTGTTCTTGTCTTTTCCAGGCATTTTATCTCATTTTTATTTTTCTTTCATTTCTTATCTACTTTCATTCATCCCGCCTTCCAAGAAAAGCCAGATGGGGTGTCTGCCATCAGGCTGTACAAGCTGCATTGCCACGGCAGGTCTGAAAGCCAGAGGAGGACAGGAGAGGTTGCAGTCATGGACAACAGAGCTGCTTCCACAAAAAGTGGCTCATGCAGCTTTGTGAGGGGTCTTGTCTAAGAGACGGGGGAAAATATGGGAGGAATAAATGCAGCAAGTAGGTACTACCTGGGATGAAAAATAAAATAAATAACTGGAGACTTTTAAACAATTGTCCACAACTTTCTGTGGAAAAAACACTGTGGTTGTGGTCTTCTTTAAGGTGCAAAACATACACCTGGCATAGTATCTTGACTAGGGGTACCATGGAGTACTGTAAATGATGCCTGATCTGAAAACTACCTACCTCTGTCGTTGTTTTTTTTTTTTAAATTGGATGTTCAGACTTACAACTCGTGTTCAAAGTAAAATTGCAAGTGCAGGGTGCAGAGATATTGTGGAAATAGGGTGTCACAATTTTCAAAAGAAACGGTTTCTGCAACTTTAATTTTAATACAACTAATATTTGATTAAACAACTTGCCATGCTAGATTCAGCTGAGCCTGTTGAGCCTCTTTACAAGCCCCAACTCAGATTTGGCTAGCTCCCACTTGGGCAATGTGTGGCTTTTCTGGTTAACAGTTCACTTAGCATCATCATAGGTTTTCCTTCTGGTTGTTTCTGCAAAAGCACGTAAGTAATTCTAACAGGCACACTATACAGGCAAATCACTGCAGACCTATGAAGAAGAATCTTGCAACAGGTTCTCATCTGCCCTTTTCAACACACCTTAGTGACGCCTTCAAATTTTTAATGTGACTTATTTTGTCATTTGACCCTGTTTTTGATTTTCACATCACTTGCACTATGAGGAGAAATTACACAGGAGTACACATGCACACACATAAGGATTCATACAAGAAGAAAAAAAATTTATGTTACTGTGCTGAGGCCAAAAACCCTGATTGCTGACCAGTTAACATGAAAATATTTCAGGTTTATATATTTTTATATTAATACCTGTGGCTTCTCAAATGCTTGCTCTCTTAAGCTCAAAACCCTACAGCTCTTAACAGATTTATTTTATGCACTGGCATTAACAAATTTTAATAGAAAAACCGAAACACATTCCTCATATCACAGTGGTAAAAATTTACACATCTCATAAAGGAATTTAAGTTGCTTATGCAGAGCGGAATTTTACGCATTGCTTTTGATCAGTAAAATTGGTGCAGTTCTTATTTTAAATGGGACTTTTTTTTTAAAAAAAGCAGCCTTTTACATAGAATCCAAAAAATCAAAAGGGTCTCCAATTAAGAAAACATTTTCTGTTGTGCTGAATTCATGTTACCGTACTGTGAGCTCTGACATTTTGTTTCTGTGGTAACCAAAATCAGCTGATTAGTTGGCATGGCAACAGAAAAGATGTAATCCCAGCAGACACACTCTAATCAATGCCCCCAGCACAGATGGTCTCCGGAGGATCAACAAGAAAGAGGCTGGCAGGCATTCAGTATATCACGTGGTTGCTCTAGACTAGGCCAGGAAAAAACTAAAAAAGAACATTTCTCAAACTAACCAATAGCTTTTTAACCCCTTCACTGCACTTATTAAGTGTAGGAATTTCAACTGTTTGCACCTACAAAAACCAACTTTAGTCCTGTGCCTTATTGCTCAGACTCTTTCTCTCCTAACACCAGGTATCTTTTAGAAGTCTTCCTCTTTTATTAACTTCCATTTCTCGAACCTGAGTCGTTCCTTGAAAAGAAACCTAAAGCTTATACAGACCTGGGAAGTGCCTGAGATTGTTAGTAAGCATTAAAATCACTGAGTTTCAAGGGCTTCACCCATAAAATCCAGCTGACGGCCCCACTGTTGGCTGCAGGAAGACAATGGTTCGAACATGGGGTGCTCACTGCTCTAAAGGTGAAGGCAAAGCTCGCCTCTCCAAGTCTATTGGGAAATATAAACATCGCTAACTGCAGAAAAACAGTTTGACTACACATAAAGTTGGAGTGCCGGTAAACACGGTGAAAACAGAGGCTCAGGAGGACTCCTAAGGCTTTACTTTACCTGGAGAAAAACATGAAGCATCTGCCAGGTAAACAAACATGGTAGTCAGGGCTTCAGTCTCCTTTTACCACATATAATTCATGCCGTTGGATTGTATTAAATTCTTTATTTATTTATACCTTGATAAAAAATTTTTAAGTGTGTGACAGTTTCTAAGGACCTCTTGCCCTCTAAAGACAAGCTGGACTATTCATATTCTTACTGTTAGGCATGTTCTAGCCATATTTGTTTGAAAAAAAACTGGAAATGCCATTTTATATACTTGTCCAATACTGCAGTATGCAGTGAGTTACTACAGGAAAATGTTGAAATGAATAAAATGTAGCTGTGGATTCCTGATTCAATGCATGATGAGAACTGTTTCAGCCCATTATACTACAAGTTAGTGAATTTGCAGCTTAGAAGTTGTTTGTGAAACTGAAACAGCTATTAACAAATATCGTTAGTTTGTATTTTTGCATTAAAAACACCCTTTTGGTAGTTTCACTGGATCAAATTCAGACATGATCTACAGAGCTACACAGTTCACTGGAGTGCTGCGTATTATGGGAGGTCTGCTTTGTTCCACCACCGATGCTGTGAGAGCAGGAGCTTACCTTGGGGTACAAGATCTGTGCCCTTGGTGTCTCTGCTAGAAGTTACTCATGCACAGCTGAGACAACATTCAGCTCTAACTTCTGAGAAACACATTCTTTTCTCCTTTATTCCACCAACTACTGTGTTTTATTTCAAATTTGCCCTTACTAACACAGTCATATTTTAAACACACAGCCATTAAAAACTCCTAATTTTTCTCCTAGAATCCAAATCACATCCCCACCTGAACTTTTCTACCGGGATACGGAGGTTTATACTGGAATCCACAACAGAAATGTCGGGGCTGAAGCAGGCCGTGCGCTGCCAGGACTGCAGCGGACGGACAGACAGACTGCACACAACAGGACGCTGCTGCGGGAGGCGAGGGTGGCCCCCCTCCCACGAGGTGTGCCCCTGCCCGGCTCCGGCTGCGAGTCTGTCTTTGGCTTGCTGGATGCAAGCCTCCTTCCCAAAGTAACAACACTGTAACGTGGTGCCATGATAAGTAACATCAACTAATTGAATTGAGAAAAGCATCTTGTATTTCCTGACTCAAAAAAACCCCACCACCTTTTATTTGCTATTGCATTAAAGCTAACACAAACAGAAACTGCTTTAGGGAGCCCCACAGAGAAGCAGCTACTGTATATCCTTGTCACGTCCTCTGCACGTGGCCAGCACGCACTGCTCCTCCTGAGCAGGGAGGTGGCACAGAGGTGGGACTGTCTCCTCTCTTCGCATCTCTCTCTGTGTCTGGATGAGTCACAGGGGTCTGCAGTGGGAGAGCTGGAACAACGGCGGCATGAATCGCACACCTCCCAGCTCAGCAGCGGC
>Ga0181612_146163_pt1 | contig 13073 bp, 4 predicted proteins | sample HoacroProtozoa21_FD_119630 | JGI IMG/M metagenome (GOLD analysis project Ga0181612, IMG submission 119630) | Hoatzin crop microbial communities from Cojedes, Venezuel. Combined Assembly of Gp0051906, Gp0051904, Gp0051908
CTTGAATGGCGTGGTACCCCCTTCCCACCCTCCCTCCATCCCTGACACTCTGTTTTGATCCTGACTGCTGGATCTAAACACAGTCCTGCCTTCACTTTATTTAGCATGGCAGGATTTCATCGTTGCTGATAGGAAAGGAAAATTTCTAACAGCATACTGTAAGCTCGCGACCACTTAATCATGTGGATTTTATTTCATGTTAAGCTAGCAACTGAACTCTTCTAATAAACAGAGTAAAATCTAATTAGGCTACTGGAAGGGAATAGAAGAATTTATACTCCTCCAGACACACAGACATTAGGAATTCTTCCTCAAACATACACACAGGCTTCCTGGCAGCTGTGTCATTCAAAGAGTGGCTAATGATCATACTAATTTGCACTTAGCTGATACTGTTAAGAGTTACTTGCAGATGGAAAATATACTTCTTTCATGAGATCGTATGGGGTAGCATGGCCTCGTGGATTGTGCATAGAGAAAAAGAAATCCCAAATTCTAATCCCATGGCTCACACTACTTGCTGTGTGGTCTCTTTTTCTCTCTCAGTTTCTCCATGCGCAATCTTACTTATCCTGCTCATTCACGGGATTGTGATGATTACTCAGTCATTTGGCTGTAGTGTGTTTCAAAAGCAGAAGGCGCAATTAAAGCACTGAAGCACTGTGATTAGAGACTCAACGGCACCTCCAAAATACATGTACAAGAGATTGACATCAAAAATTAATTTGGCTGGCTTTTTGTCTTCACTGGGCTCATAGTTATTTCAAGTATTGCTGGTGAGAGAGCTCAGAAAGCAACAAAGCTGTGCCCCGTCGAAGCTCAGGGGAAGCTGATCGCGATGCAATGGGGCTCATCTTCCCACACAGAACCCATATAGCTGGACTATGCCCAACATGGCAAGGATATCTCCACACACATAACATTTTCTGGCCTACACACCCATGGTCTATCCAAAAAGGTGTTGCTGTCTCAGGCTTTTACCCCTTACAACCAAAAGCATCTCGTCCAGCCAGTGGGTTCAAGCTTGGGTTCCCTGCTAACTTGGAGTGGGATTGATGTATTGTGCAAGGGCAGAGTCCTCCAGCAAATTTCCTCACAGTTCCCTGCAAGGAACAGGCCAGATGTCCCACAGCAGCCCCAGGTGTCCAGAGAGCCTCAACATTAGGAACCATGAGACATATGGCCAGAACTGCCTGTACAAGTGTGGACACTGTGAAAGTTACAGGTAAACCCAAGGCATGCAGCCCTTACTAGGAATCAGTGCTTCAGGCTTTTCCCCAAGCCTGAGCATTTTCCAGTAGCCTTTCTTCAGCTGGAGAGCTGTCATCTCCTTCTCCAAGACTGTTTAGCTCTTCCTACTTTGCTCGTCAGGATTGTTCCTACAAAACCATTAGTCATTCCTTGGGTTTGAATGTAGTGCAGGGAGACAATACCAGAGTAAATGTTAAAAGAGGACTGGAATAAAAGCTGGAGTTTATTTGTAAGTAAAGAAGGCCTGACCCAGCCCCTAGCAACCTCAGGAGACATCTTTCTATGGACTGCAATAGGGCAGGGTGCCAACCAGCTCTGGCCCTTGGAGATGTAACTGGTTCAGGAAGGATTCAGGTCCTGCTGAGCATAGGCTTGTTCAGGGAAGGGTGTAGCCCCAGAAGTAGGAGAAGAAGACCTGCCTTCTCCTGCTTCAGATTTTAAAAATTCATCACCAAAAACAACCCCCACAAAAAGCCCCCCAAACCAACCACTCTGCAGTGGGCTGAAGCCAATGTATCTTTTTACAACACAATGAGTTTTTGTGAAATGAAATCGCTGGACTGAAACATGGAGGCATTGCTCAGTTTTGACTTATACTTTATTCAGGCAAAATTCCAGTTGATGTGAGAGAGCACTGGGTCGTATTAGGATTTGGCCCACAAGGACGGAGGAGAGCCAAGCTCGGAAAGTCACATAAACATGTTAGCTAGAGACTTGGCTTTCTCTGAGATCCTAGGGATGGAATAGAGCCGCGATCTAGTCTTCTGCAAGGCATGTAAGGAGCTTAAATTTGTCCTGCATTGAGTGTTAAGAGAACAGGATCCAAACATCTGCACAAGCATCTGTATCATCTCTTCCTCCTCCAAGAGAGGTCTGGAATACAGTCCTTTTTGTGTGACAGGTAGAAAATGAGCTAAAAACTGCTTAACCTGTTTCGTATGGGTAAAAAAAAAATCAAACCATGGGTTGTTCATGCTGAAGTCGAAAGCGTGTTCTTTCTGGTTATGAGGTATGAAGAGGGCATATTGTTCATTTAAACCACACTCTATAGTTTTTGCAGCACCAAAGTATTTTTGAAAGTTTACAGCTGTAGTAGAAATTCCCTGGAGCTTAACCGTCAGTTTTCTGCCAATCAGAACACAGAAGGCACTCCGCTTTGGGCTCCAAAAGTGACATTTTAGTGTTACACGTTCTAAATGTGGAGCAGTTTCGAGAGAGCATCCTGACAGGTTTTGAACTCTGAAGAAATTATTTTCTGGTGCCAAGCTACACAGTCTGGGAAACGCTGTACGCTGCACACCACACTGTGCCTCTGCCAGAAACCAAAATGTATATTAAAAAAAAGTATAAGAAATATGGCCCAGCACTAAGGTTTGTGGGCGCATTTCAAGTAGGAATGCTCTCTAATATTTAATGTATTAACTGCCCTCACAGTCATAAGAAGTTGGTATAGGAGGAGGTCCATGTGCATGTATAACATGTAGTGACACCATGGAGAAAGAGAGAGGAAGGGCAGGAAAGAAAGCACCTCAGATTGACCAAAAACCATCCACACTATGGAGCAAATTGTAAAACCTGGGCCATTTCACTGTAACTCTATTAACTTAATGAGTTTAAAAGTGACTTTGCAGTGGTTTCTGAAAGTGAGAACATGGGCATCTGAGAAGGTGTAGATGCAACGGCACTGATGTGGGACCCGTAGTACAGGGAACAAGAATGTATCGGCATGTCATGAGTGTTTCCACAAAATGGTCAAAAGGAGGGTACTGAAGGAAGTTTAAAGTTACTTCTTCCCAAAAAAAGAATGGCCGTAAGTTGGAAAAAAAGGCATTCAGCTTCTTGTACTTCCTTTATTTAACTACAGAAGAGATGGGAGACAAATAGGCAACCTTTTAAGACCTTTAATTGGATTGTAAGAATAGATCACCTTTAATGAGGGCCTTGGATGAACCAACTTGCAACAACTGATTGTGGCCAGTTAGACCAGGAGTTGCAGGAGCTGTAGACAGGTTTATCTCCAGGCGTATCGCTAAAATGTGATTGCTTACATCAGCCAGGCTTGGAAACAGCTCCCCAACAGAAAATAGCTCGGATGTGGTTCTTGTACCTCTCTTTAAGTGTCCTGCACTGGCCAGGGCAGAGCCAAGACATCAGGTGAGAGGAACTCCGAGCCCAGTCCCTTCTGACATCCTTGCATGTGGGAGGCTTAATATTTTAAAACACTCTGTCACGGATTCGAAGACTTTGGCCCAGTATCTTCTGTTTATTGTTCATATAAGTCAATAGAAGTGTGGAGAAGTACAAAATGTCAACCTATGACCTTATGAAATCCATGGCAGTAGAGAGTACAGAAAGAAAACCCACCTTTTGGTACACGCTTTGTCCCTCCTGCTGTATTGGGATCCAGGAGTAGAAAACTTTTCTCAGGAGTGGGGCTTAGAGAGTCGAGAATTTTGTCTCTCTTTATTTTCATTACAGTTAGTTAAATCCTTGGGCTCCTGTTAACAGAGAATTCCAAGTTGATTTTTTGTTAAAATGCTGAAACCTAATTTTTGTTTAACAATTTTCTGTTTGAGGCCAACATCAAATTACTGTGCTTTCCACTGGCAGACCCCCGTAATTCGGTAGGCAGGAGGCTCACACATACTTAGGTTATTCAATACATTTTGTTATACTCTGTACAAAAACCTAGTCAGAAAAGCCTGATTTATGATATTCCTCAGGTTTCCTGTTACTTTAAACCACTAACATCCTATGGCCAAGCCCTTCATAAGCAGCCAGCACATCTGGCCCAGAGTGATTCTGTCGCCTATGGCCAAAATGCCATATCTATAATCTATTCATAATAGAAAAGAAAGAATTGATTATGATGAAAAAGAAAAAAAAATTGACATAGAAAAAGGTAAGGTTATCAGTGGACATTTGTAAATATTATTGTGTGTTTCTTTCAAAACATACATCCCAGACAAATAGGAGCATGTAGCATACTGAGCAGGCAGATTAGATGTGTGCAATCATCTCTTCTGGCCTAATTATAAACTACTGAAAGCTCTGATTTTCCCATTTCACACATTTTTTATGTCTATTTTGTTTTTCATTTATGCAGAAAAGCCACTCCTGGCTGAAGCCAAAGCTATGTAGTCCATCTGAAATCCCACCTGCAATTCTGCCACTGCTTGTAAGCGAGTCTGCTCCTCGCAAAGTGTATTTTAGCTGGTCTCCTTAGGGATTTAAGGCTTATGCAATCATTGCGTCTGCGTTGTATCTGCGTATCCGTCTGTCAAATTTGATCAATGAGCCAAAGCCTCCTGAAATATTAACTTCCTACATGTTTCGTAAAAATAATTAGAGGCAGAAATCTGGTATAATGTCCTCCTTGAAGGGAAAGCTGGAGTGGATGTCCATGCTGTAGAAATCATACGCAAATCCCCACGGCAAGCAATTCAGCTCACAGTACAAATCCTTATTTTTTCTCATAAAACTACGTGCTTATAGAAATATCTGTGTAAACAAGACAGTAGAAAAACCTGCAAGTTTCAGGCTGGTACAGGCTGTGAAGTCACGCAGTGGTTTGGGGCTGTCAGTATGTATAGGCTGCCATTAGCACAGATTTAAGTTGTGTGTACTCCTAAAGCACACAGCCTAAGCTGGACATCTTGTCTTCTCGGAAGATGCATTTTGCAGAGATTCATTTTTTCCAGGGACGTCATAAAAGAAACATATAGTTGATAACGAACAGATTCTCAGCCGTGTCAAACCCTGGAACACTGCTATGGAAATATGAAGAGCTGCAGAGGTTCAACATCTTTGAAAATCTGATCACTGAATATTTCTAGTCCGTTTCCTCTGCCAAAGGGATATGAAATTTTCAAAATCTGTGCCAAAATCTGATATTCGTGAACAGTTTCTCAAGTGGATTTGGATGATGTAACCAATAACCATGAAACCCTCCTCCACCTTCTAAATTACGTCTGGTTGAGATGAATTTCTATATGGATAATACAATGAAATTATGAAAGACTATATTTGTTCTAAACTTTATTATGCAGTTGCATCATGACATATAAAAGTCCCTGTGGTAACATGGCATAGTCTAAAGCAACTGCATGTTCACACATGAGCAATCCAACAGCTTTGCCATTTTGTTCTTAATTATCCCTGGTGGATAAACTAGTTGAAAGACTAAGCCAAATTCTCCATCCTCAAAACCAATGGAGCAATGCTGATTTACATCAGCTGCAATTATTTACTGCAGTTTACAAAATAGATATCAATTAATTTCCTGCATAATTTCTCCAGAAACACACTGGAAGTACAGCCTGACTTTTTTTTTTGACCTCCAATTCAGCAAGCTATCTTCATGCAGAAAATTATTTAAGGACATGTTTAACTACAAGCAAACAGTTAAACCTGTCTTTGAGCTTCAGATACGTGCCTGGGTGTTGTTAAAACAGGACCTTGGGGGGAAGCATCCTCCTGACTTGTACGTTCCTTCAAGAAGATGATCTTTGCACAACCGACAAAGGACTTACCAGCTCTTAATGATAACAATGCCTCTCGCTGCTTCTTTTGGCAATAGTTTTGCAAGTCTCTCTTAGAAGAATTAGATCACAGTCAGTCCCACCTTAACTACATATTTGCTAGCTGAATAAATAGGATGAAATTGGACCGACGGTCATGTCTGCTGGCAGAATCGAGCGCTTTCAGTGCCCTAAGACTGGTTCCAAGGGTGCAGGGGTATTCAACCAGCCTCTTGCATCCCAAGTTTTGCCCTCTGCCAAAATTACTTCCCAGCAAATGTTTTTGGCTCTGCCCTCACCATCACAAACCAGAAAGACAAATTCCTTCACATTTTAAAACGCAATCTCAACAATATTAATTGCACAATAAAAAAGAATTTGTTCCAAGTATGCAGCCAGCTATTTATTTGTATTTGATTGAGTCAAAATCTATAATCTAACATTTAAAACCTATTTTAACAAACAAGATTTTTTTTTATTTGCACAGTGCCTGATCTGATGGGTTTTCTGAGCTATTTAAACAGCTCTGAGAAATGCAAAGTCTCTGATGAGTATTTCACTGCACTTAACAACTTGTCCCTATGTAAGTCAAACTTGCATCGTTCCTTTATTACATGAAAGTGCTCAAAACTTTGCTTTCTCTTTTCTGTGTTGTTCTGAAAGATAAAGAGAAAATGATAACAGAGGTTCAAAATTAATTTTGAAGATAGGTGAATTCATGAACTAGTTTCTGTGTTTTTATTCATATCACTTGTCCCTCCCTGTGTACCAACCTCTGAACCGTGTGGAATAGTTCTAGAACATGGCATATTGTATAAAAGGAAGCAGGAATCTGCAGTTAAAACCTGGTACTGAGAGAAACGTGCTTTCTGACTACGCAATTATTTGGCAGTGGTTTTTTGGGGGGTGATAAAACAAGGTATTTTGGTTGTGGTTCCGGAAGCAACAGTATTTGTGCTGTGTACTGATATTCCATTTACAAGTAGATGTTTGAGCTGAATTACCTTTCTGTTAGCTTCTAGCGTCCCAGTTCTTCACCTGTGAAATAAGGTCATTTCATTGCTCTTGTTAGGTATTTACATGTTCAGAACTAACGAGGTATTCAGATATTACTGTAATGGGGAGCTAGAAAGAATCCAAAACCAGTTATTCATTAGTATAACAGGTTTTCATTTAGCTCAGCAAAAGGATGGAGAGTAGGTGGAATAAGCTACTGCAGGATCCGTATTATTGAAATTTTCATCCCGGATTGCTTGATCCCACAAATAGCTGGACAAATAAATAAGCAAGAAGAAAAATCTCAAATAAAGTATTCCACTCTTTTGCCCTAGTGCCCAAACACACATTTATACCTTGGAGTTTTTAGATGTAAGTAGAGTTAATTTGCAATTAATGGTGCCATTCATGGAGAAAGGCAGTCAGGAGATAATTTCGTAGTCTCTGTACATGCCAAAACCAGACACTTCTGTATCATTGATTAATGTAGAATGACCATTTAAATACAAATATGGGTTTTTCACACTCATATTAAAAAGTTCTTCTTGGTCGTTGTTGTAGAATATTCACTTTAAATGGAGATGAGGCCACACTCTCCTGTTTCCAGAGTTTCTAAAGTAAAAGAAAAACCGGGAGGGAAATGTAACCCTACAGACAGTTGTGAAGAACAGAAGCATGTCAGTGACCACTTGAAGATATCAGGGTAAAAGGAACTTGACTTAAGGGTCTAAAGAGAGTCTTATCAGCCGGAAAGGACCGATAGAGGAGGATTGATGGCCTTCGTGTGCTTCCTGGTAATGACCTTTCTGCAGCCATTGCTTTTCTATCATAAGGACTTTGGTAGCCGAAGAATAGCAGGGACTATAATTTAGATAAGTGTGATTTTACTTCTTCCTTTCATTGGAAGATTTTAAAAACTTAAATCAGAGCCAGTGACAGATCTTGGATTGTCCGTAAAGGACGCATACAGACTGGATACGAGAAAGCAGTGATTCCGGAAGATCTCTATAGATGAATGAGTTCTTTATGTCATTGATTTCCCGCCTTTACACCAAGGAATCAGGCCCTTCGTGTTTATGAAATTCTTTCAGAAAGCAACACTGTACACTGACATTAACGATCATGATTTTAATTGTTTATTTATTTAGAGAATTCTCTTTCTTTGTCTTCACATGACATATGTATGTAAAAGAGTGTGAAATTAAGGTGCATACAAGGAATTTTAGAAAATGTTGCACATAATTAAAGATTTCTGACTAGGATCTGTGCATCAACCAGGGCCATCTTGTAGTGGAGCAAGTATCAGCATCAGCTTAATCTTTAAATTCTCAATTTTCCCTGCTTTAATACTTTACCATAGATTTTTGTGGTATGATTTTATGCCTTTCTTTTTTTATTTTTAATAATGCCAGTAAAAAAGCAGGAAAAAAAATATTCATTGGAAATATTTGAAATATTCTCCACTGGAAAAATAATATCCTGTAATAGATGGATAGTCATGTAAACACACTGCTGCCTAGCACAACAAAACCAGCCTAGATTCATGGGTATGACTTCAGATGGTATAGCGAGGAGGCAGGAGGACTTCTGAAGGGGATTAATACACTAGGTTTACACCTCTGGGGATGCTGGTTCCAGGTCAGGCTCTGGTTGGGAGGTAAAATTAGTATGGTGGTCTCATTAGTCCTCATTACAAATATTGACCACATGATTTGGTACCGTTGGCAGCCCTTCGCTAGATAAATCCAGGGCTAGAATAACAAGGGTTACTGCAAACTAGACTTCAAGTGCGTTGGCAGGGAGGGGAAGTTTGTACAAAGCCTAGCTGTACTGAGGCCAGTGTTAACAGTCTCTTTACTTTCATTTGCTCTGAATTCACTCATATTTGCAATCAAAATGGTTTAAAAGTCTGAAAAAAAAAAAAAAGGAGGGGGACAGTAAAAGAAAGACAGAGAGACAGCTTTTGTATTATAAAACATATAACAGACCCCATTCCTGAAAAGTTTTACTGCTGTTCAACTAAATCCCTCAAGTCTATCTTTAAATTAGCTGAATTAGAAAAGACGTAAAACTAATCAGAATACTGCCATCTAGATACTCCTTTGTCTGAAATATAGGAACTTTATCTTCTGGTAGAATCATTACATGTGTTATCAGTTATAAATAACCTTTCACAAAGGACTTGTAAATCAAGTAGTTTATTTTTTCTGGGAAGAATATGTAATCACATTATTTTTTCCCAATTAAGCAATTTCAACATTTTTGTCTCAGCAAACTGGGTTTATGTAAAGTTCCCCTGATTTTACAATACAGTTTGCTACACGCTGCATATGAACGAATTAAGGGGTGTGTGTACGTAGGTATCCCCCCTGTACTTCCCTAGAGAGTCTCAAATGAGCCAAATATTCAGCTGATGTAAATCAGTGTTGTTCCAGATATTTCTAGACATGAAATACTGCATTAAATCAACTGTCAGCCTTCTACAACTGACTCCATCACTATGCCTGGTTGAAACCGTAATTAAAGTCAGTGTTGCTCAGGAGTCAGTACCAAGCAGCCTCGGAGGATTAATTAAGTCTGATATTTATTTCTTTTGATACAAAACCCAGATGTATGCAGTTAAGCCAAAAGCCATAGGGAGAGCCATCCTGCTTTTTTTTCCAGCGGACAGAGGAAAAGCTGTGTTGCCCACCCAGAATTAAAGAACAGAGGCAAATAATTATCATCATGGAACAATTTGGCAGTGGCGTGGTTTCGTAATCTGCTAAGCCACTTTACCTGCCTGGTTATGAAATAATTCAGATGACTTCAACATTTTTTTGTTACTAAGTATTGTAAAAATATATATAGATATATGTGTGTGTGTTGATTTATTTGTCTGAAAGCTGGGAAGAAAAATACGGAGGGAATAGTTTTGCCCTCTATGGTTATAGCTTGTATTTCACTTTAAGTATATGTTCTCCAAAGTGTTATAAAAATACCTGTCCATTCATAAGGGACTTACTTTAAAATTAATTACTAATACTGGAAAATAGATAATGAAAACACTTATTCATGAACAAGTGTAGTTCCACCCTTGGTTCCCACTCTGGAAAGGACATTTCCAGCAGGAGAATGTAGTTCAGGTTTAATGCTTCGAAACATGTAGGATTCAGGGCATTTTTGACGCTGAGCGTTGTGCTGTGGGCACCCCTCTGGCAACACTATCTCACTCAGATAATTCACCAAATTGGGCCAGCATCACATGAATTCACTTGAACCATGGAACAGCTTCATATGGTATCAGTTTGTGCAGCATTATTCAGCCTTTTCTTTCGTGGGAAAAATGGTCCACTCCTATAGATAAAATTCTGAGCTTTTTATTATAAAAAGAAAAGCAACAAAAAAGGGGTGGTTTCCAACTTTCAAACTAAACCTAATTTTTGGGGTGTGTGGATGATTTTTTCCTAGCCCATGCCTCCCCTTCTTTTCCAGTAATAAAATGTAAGAATTAAATCTACAGGAGTAGACATCACCCAAAAACAAATATTCAAAAGAAAAATTGAAAGATCAGACTTTTATTAAATTTCTCCCTTTATTCCAGTTGAAAGAAAGCTCTGAACGTTTCCAAAATAATATAGGAAAATTCAGATTTATTTATAATAATTTCTGTTCATCCTTTCTTGTTACGTACCTGGGTATCGATTCAGACTAATGAGACTCCCACTGATTTCACTGAGTTTTGGATGAAATCCCTTGGAGAGATTTGAGCCAGTCAATCTAACGACAAAAGACTGGAACGGCCTTTCCTTTTCCCTGATGCAGCTAGCCAGCATATTATACTGGAGATATGCAACATTTTTCCCCTCTGAATAATTCCTATGGAACTTTGTGAAAATTATTTTTTCTCTCTTTCTCAGTCATTGCATCAGTGTATTTTACAGTATCTTCATATATTTTGGTTTACAAGGCGAAAAAAAAAGGACTAAAAAACAGTAGATTTACTTTGTTGTTGTTGTTGTTGTTTCTGATATTTGTTTTTCAGGCAGACTGTCAAAAGCAGATTTTTTCATAGTTTCCTGGAGCATTTTCTCACTTCTTAGCAGCTCGTTAACCTCCATTTTTTTGTTTTTGTTGGGGTTTTTTGAGCCCATCTATGGGGCATCTCACAGGTCTCCACAGCTCCAAACGTCAGCTGAAAAAACAAGCACTCTCTTTTTAGCTCCTCCAGTTGATGCAAGACACATCAGGACTCATCAGGGCAAAAGTGAAAAAAAACCCCACAAACCCACTGTATTTGGAGCTACGAGAAACTGCTACTGGTAGGTGTCCTGGTCCTCCTCGTCTTCCAGGTTCTGGAGAATGTCAGCCAAACTGACCTCAGTGAACGGGTACGACGTCCCTCTGCTCTCCCCAGGTCTCTGCTATGCTTAATACTGTCAGAAAATTCTCCAGCAAATGTTTGTAATTGCAGAGAGAAAGAACACTGCTGTCTTTATTTCTTCTAACTTGACATCTATCAAATTTAGTTTAAGTGTTCCCCTGGGTCAGTTGAGTTGCTGAGCTATAAACTAAAAATAATTAAAATAAAATATTAAGAAAAACCTCAAGTCTGCTTGCCAGGAGCATATCGTTGGGAGTTAACAGCTCTCAATCATGTATTTCAGAGTGTTAGAATAGCTGAAAGAAGACAGGCAGGTTTAATACGACATAAACCCATAATTCTTTGATATTTTGATGTTACAGGCTTGATTCTTGTACTTCAGGACAGAAGTGATTTCTGTGACAGGCATTCAGAATCTAGATACATTTATTTGCTTTAAACCTACAGTTGTTAATATGAATTTTATAGGACTAGCATAATGAAAAAGAAAGGCGGGAGAAGGTAGAAGGAGTCTTTCTGATTAATATCTCAGATAATTACAATCTCACCCTGAGAATTCTCATAAGGCAGAAGACAAGTTACCTTTTCATACTATAAAAGATGACTTTGCCAAATTATTGACCCCAGCTGACAAACCAGCTATCACCAAAATTGGAAATTCTAGTTACAATGACTTAAATTTTGGCTTAAACCCCACCAGACAGCATGTTCCCAGACTGGTCACATTCATAAATGTCATAAAAAACATACTTGTTCTATGACATGCATGAAATAAAATTCTCAAACAAGACATCTCTAACCAGAAAGGCATGAAGCAAAAATCTTTAACCGTGTGACAGGGAATAAGGACTGCTAAAAAAGGTATTTTGTCTTTGGTGGACTGCTGAAGTAAAGCTTCTCCAAGCACAGCTTTAACACAGTTTTTATTGTTTTTGTTTTTCTTATAGGTCATAGAAACCATGTGAAGTAAGACAAAAAAAAAAAAATCAGTCAAAACATGTTTCAAAATTTTTATGTAAGCTGTTCCAGTGTACATTTGAAGAGAAAAAATTAAGTCAAAGATCATGTTCAGGGGATCTGAGTAGAATCCGTCATCAAGAGATGCATATGTCTGAGTCCTTCTGCACCTAACGCCTTTGTTTCTCATTATGTATCTTTTGCACTTTAATTATAGGTTTGGTTTTGCATCTAGTGAAAAAAGTATGTAAGTTCATTTTACCTTTTTCACTGTAAGCATGTTATCATTGAAAAACACTCCTTTCTAGAAAAAGACATTTTTTTATACAAAGTTACATTATCAATACTTTCATTTTTCTTTTAAAAAATTAATGACTTCATATTTCTGCAAATACTGTTAAATATAGCAGGATATTTGAAGATGGTAAAGCCATAAAGTTGAGAGGATTGCCTTCATTTGACCTTGAAAACCAGAAAATCCATCTCCTCAAGCCCTACAAAAAAGGAATAATTTTAATTTTTTAAAATGTGACATTGCAACTAGCTCTAAATCAAAACCAGACACAACAGCATTACTCTGTTCCTGTCAAAATTGCAGGACAACACCCTCTCCAGCTTTAAACTGAGTCTATATCTCACCTCCAAAATGACTGCACTCCTCTGACACAAATTGCCTCCCCGTAATGTGGGGCCAAGCTCCCTTGCAGAGGGGATGCCCTGGAGTCAAGGGAGCTAAGCCCAGGGATGGTTTGGTCCATAGCTCGCCGAGGATTTGGAAATGAAATGCTCTCCAGCGTACAGACTAGAGGTGGTTGGGAATTTTCCAAGGTACTTATTTGGCAGGGTGTCACAGAATGGCAATTTGTTGAAACTGAAACCATTCACAAGGGAAGGTCTGCCTGAACAAAGCTCCCAACTCAGAGTGAAAAGCAAAAACAGAAAAGCAAGTAAGAAAACAAAAAAAAAAAAAGGGGGGGGGGGAGACA
>Ga0181612_156414_pt1 | contig 13073 bp, 7 predicted proteins | sample HoacroProtozoa21_FD_119630 | JGI IMG/M metagenome (GOLD analysis project Ga0181612, IMG submission 119630) | Hoatzin crop microbial communities from Cojedes, Venezuel. Combined Assembly of Gp0051906, Gp0051904, Gp0051908
AGGAGCAAAGACTGGCCACAGCTGCCCCCACGTCCCGCAGAGGTAACTCGGCTCTGAGCGGTGTTTGCCAGCCCCGTGCTCGCCGGGAGGCATCGAACTGCAGCTTCAAACGCTGGCAGGCAGCCCAACGCTTCTGGTGAAGAAAACTAACTTACTTTGGATATGTTTAGTATCAGAATGGTAGCTATTTATCTCCTTTCCCTCTGGCACAGGACTGAGTCAAATGCGAAATACATCCTCATCGTCTCAGGCTCCGCACTAACGAAGCTATAGACTTCAGGCAGAACTGGAATTTACAGCATTCTCTGTTGCATAAACCTGCAACGCAGTTCCAAGGTAATGGTATTGCGAGTGTTAATTCAAACACCGAGCTGCTGAAGAGACTACTGAGCTGAGAAAGGCCCTTGCCACCAGGAGGGGTCTGCAAGACCAGTCTGTCCAGGATCTTTGCCGATTTTTGCCTCCGAGAAGAGAAATTAATATGACTCTCAAGATTTCCAAACACTGAACACAGCCGTTAATTTCTTGATCTCACGTAAGTATCCGTATGACAGCTATTGCCAGTAACAGACATTTTTTTTCCCCGAAGATTGCCACAGACCAGTTAGTTCGGGGGCGGGGGGGAAGTCTGTAAATGTGCTTATTTTTCAGCCACGTTCTAAGGAGTCCTATTCAGCTTTCTGAGCCACCTACCGTTCCCTCACAAAGTGTTCCTGCATTTGCTCCTCAAGGACAACGCTGGAGCAAACCAGCCCGCTCAGCTCTGGCGAGCGGTAAGTACGGTGCTGGTGGGTACGGCCCAGTCCGACTCCTCCTCAGCACCCAGCGTGCCCACCCCCAGCTGCAGCAGCACAGCCACGCTGCTACCCTGGCCGTAGCTACTAGCACTTGTAAACGGGGAAGGAAAGCAGATGCAAGCTCACTGAAAGCATCTAAGCCAACTTACCGCTGAAAGATGATTTAATAGTTGCTCCCATGCCCTAAAGATCACGTTAACCTTTATTTTTAGTCTGATCTCACGTACCAGTTACATCCTTACATAAAACTGCAAGTTAGCACCTTCCCCAAGATGGAGGAATAAACCCAAATACATCATTAAATGTCAGGGTCCTTGCAACAATGGAAAAGTAATGTTAAGATTCACTTAGTAAGACAAGCTGCTTGTATTTCTCTTTTTAACAGGCAGGTTTTTTAAACCACCTCCCTTGCGACACTGAGGATTCAGCACTACTACTAGAAATAATAGCACTACTACCAATCTGGTTTGGACAAGCAAAGTAAACCACATAGGAAGCTTTAACAGCTTAACATTTGCTAAGCCCACACACCTGACAAGGTACGCTGATGAGAGATTACTTCCTACATATGAGGCTGACACTCAAAGCAGATGTTTAATTTGTGATCCTCAGGACTGTCACAAATTAACAATACACCTTTTTGCACACAGCAGTTCTACAACATGCTTTTAACAGCAGTTGTACAGAACATCTCCTGTACCTCGGGGAGGGTCCCTTACATGGATTAGCACAGCATACTCCTCTCCACACACTGTCTATTTTTAGCACCCCTGACACCTCCAAGGCCTGGTCTTTTCTGGCCTCCTTCGCCGCTACGATGGCGGCAAGCCAGCGAACGCAGGCACTGCTCTGGCAAACACTCACGCTTAGTGCTGGCCGTTCCCGTACGTTACAGAACTTTACGCTATGTTTAAAAGCCTCGAATGGATCTGAAGAATTACAGGACAAGAAAAATCAAGAAAAACCAAGTTTCCTTACTTGTGCCTTGTATGAGTAAGAACTCAAGTTTTACTCTCTTGATAAAAGGCTTTTTACCTTGTTAATTTCCACTGACAGTAGAATGTAAAATAATGGTCCTAAGCAATCTCATTTTCGGATGCTCATGCACTAGCACAGTAATCCTGTTTTTTAACTAGAACCACCATCACAAAAAGAAAAACTAAGGAATTTTTTTCACAGTCCTCAGCACTTAGTTATTTTTACATCAGCCTGGGCAGGGGGGGATGTGACATTAGCACAAAATGTCCGTGTAAGAGACAGCAAGGAGGCTAATGGGTCAGAAATCTGACCTGCAAATTGTGTCCAGGATTAATGAACGTGGGAGACATGTTATGCAAATACACACACAGGGCAGCCTTCCTCCTTCTGTGCTGACCCACTGTCCCTGCACTAGCACAGAGGAAACAAATTTACAGGAGTCCTCTTTCAGGAAACATTGCTGAAAGCAGGCTTTTAACACATTTTACTTCTCATGCACAGAAAAACAGCCACTAACACAGAAGGAGAAAGCACCGCAGGACAGCTCAAAGAAAAAATATCTGTGCTTCTTGTAAACTCTTTGTGCTTAGTGCTTCAGAACTAACTGAAAGGCTGACTATCTCCAAACAGTGGAGTTCAGGAGTCTTTTTCTCAGTGTTTAGGGTCTCAAACATAATTCAGTCTGAAGATTTAGTACTGCATCTGCTGTCTAAAAAGTGACCAAATAATCCAGAAGAGAACAGTACTCTCACAATACACAAAAAATTAACATTCTCTCAACTTATCCACTGTGAAGACTGAACAGGCGAATAGGAGGATGCAGAAGAAAGATCAAAGCCCTCTGGAAAGCAAATCCCTAGCTGCCCAATACTTAATGATACGTCAAGCATGCCTGTATTTTTCAAAAGATTACCAAATTCATAAATAGAATAAAAACCTCATCTCAGATTATTTCAAAAAAAAAAAAAAAAACCAAAAAAAAACCCAACCACCATCCCACCAGAACGGAAACACTTTCCTTCTGAAGCTACATCAAAGGCTTGTGATCACGTGAAAGAGAACATACACACTTGCACTTCCACCCCGAAACGCCATCAGAGGAGACTGCTTGATCTGGGTTTGGTTTACAGCAAGATTGCATGTGAACTAGAAACAAAATTCAATAAACCATGGTAGCTTCAACAGTCACAGAGTATTTCTTCCCCTTGGACTGACAAGAATAGCTAAGGCAAATCCTGGATTGTGCTCTCAGGTCTGCATGAAAGTTTATGACATGGCCGAAGAAAAGTAAAGATTAAATGCCTCCTGCCTAGCAAAGAGCCACTACAGGCCTGTTCACTGCTACTATCACGCAAGCTAATTAAGATACTAAATACTGGGATCCACAGGACAAAAACGGAACAAGAGTGTTCCACTCCACTCTGCACAGTAAACAAACTTGCAAATAAAAATATAAAAACCAGTACTGCATCAAAATATCTCCATTATTTTTACAGTAGAAGTAAAATTCAATTAAGTCTCAGAATGGTAGTTTCTCAACTTTCAAATTACGGAGGTTGCCCACATTGCTAGCATAAAATATTAATTTTTAAATAGAAGTCCATTTAAAAGAAACATCGTTGCATAAACATAACACTGTCTGCTGGATTCATGTCTACACTGAAGAAGCTAACAAATTACATTTCAAAATTCAGTCTCCACAGCAGCTAGACTCAAATTCAGCCAAATCTTTGCTTCAGCTGGCAAGCATTGTTTGAGAGTAGCCCCTACCGTACTGTTTGAAGTAAAGGGGGGGGGAGGAGCTGGGCTGAATGCTTTCTGCTTCATCTTTACGCATCTAAGCTCATTTTCACTGAAAAAATTGGGTGCAATAACAAATTCAGGTATCTTTTTTTTTATTATCAGGCAGGAAAAAGCTGAAATATCCTAAATGAAAGCAAAGACATGCTGCTTTTTAAACTTGTTCAGATTCCCATTAGCACAGGAGAGTTATAATTTGCTAGCGAATTATATGCAACAGGAACTCCCCAAGGCAAAGCTCTCTACAATTAGTTCCAGTTCATCCACAGATGACTCAGCCTTCTACTTCGATTACCGCAGCAAAGACATCACACGCTAAACTGCCTCTCATCCGCCCTACCACAAACGTGCTCTGAAACACCAGCGAGCTTCCTGAGTGTGTGCACGGTTGGGGAATGCCTGAGCACACTATTTGACAGAAGTAAATGGATATATAATCAAGACTTCAAATACCTTGCTAAGATTTCTCCATACATTACTACCTTCAGAGTGTCTACAAGACAGATCATACTTCAAAGAAAACAAAACAAAAAGCCACAACATAGAACTAAGTTGTTAAGAGCATTAACCGGGAAAGCGTACTTAGCTTCCCACAGCTGTTTCAAAGCTGGTAACATGTGCATATGTATCACTCAGAAAAATTTTAAGTTTTCTAATGTTTTCACATAGAAGCAGATAAAAATGCTGGTCACTTAAATAAAATGTAATTAGAAGCAAAATCCCTGTGCATCACAAAGCCACTCAAACCTTTCTTCTGTGCTTAACATCCGTACAGCTTTTGTCACTCCTGCATGCACCATCCGAGTAATTTTTGAGTTGCTTCAAACAAAATTTCTTCAGGTGAGACCACTAGCTGTGACTTTACTTGCAGGGGGTACAAATACTTGTTACAGAAGTATTCCTCACAAAAATAGATACCCAAACTTCAGCAAACAGATTTTTCCCTGATGAAGTACACAGAAGACACCCAATTATTTGAACAAAATACTCATCAGTGGAGCTACATACTCAGTGATTTTACAAGACCATAACACGTATTTCCCCGAGATTTGCACTGTTCAGATCCTGCAGTGCTGCACCACACCAGCGATGACATACATGGGAAACCATGCAGCTAACGAGCAATGGGGAGCAGCTGCCAACAGATCTGCTTAGGAATGGAGAGGATGGAAGCTGCTGGACGCATGAAAGCATTGCTTTCAATAGACTTCCAGTCTTCGCTCTCTAAGGAACATGGAAGATGGGGACCCCGACACTACCAGCCTAACTATTAAATCTCCCTAAACAGTGCTCATAATTCACTAAGAAACTGATAGAATAAATCAGCCTGGGCCAAACTTCTATTAAAAGAATCACTTCTGTGATTCCGCTACTTAATCTTGCCAGGGCATTGATGCCGCTTCCCAACAGGATCCACCACTCTCCCAAACCCATACAGGTTGCACCAAAGAAAGCAGCCTTTCTTTCAGAGTGAAGAAAAAAATTAATATTGGTAAAAAAACCCAAACAAAACACACACATACACACCTCAAGTTTACATCTCTTGGGCAGGAACTATAGCGTATGACTTTACTTTCTGATATTCTGACAAATAAAGGACATGTGAAAGGCTCACCAGTTTGACGGAAGAAGTAACTCCAACCGAACAGCAGCTTTTGCAATTAAAAGGTTAGATTGCCAACACACCCCAAGGCAAACAGAAGCAACTCCAAACCACATAAATAGCAGAAACTTTTTGAAATCAATGCTAAGTCATTTGAAATGTGGGAGCTTAGCTGCAACCAGGGCTACAATACACATGCAAAAGCAGAGGATTATTTCAGAACTGTTTTTGAACAGCCAGGTCTGGAAATCAAGAGATGAAGTGCTCAGAAATGTGTGTAATATAATGCTTCACAGGAGTCTAAAGTTTTCACCTTCTAGTACGTAAGAAGTTGTCAAATTACAGTGTTTAAACCCTTACCAGTATGTACTGTAACTACTGCAATCCATACACACAGTATGTTGAACTTTCTCTTGTTTTTCTGCTTTCTTATGATTGGTCATAGGAATCTGTGCGTCTTCATAATGCTTTTTTGCATGGCCATTCACATATCTAAAATAAATGAACAAAAACGTCTTGTACTTTTAAACAGTTACTTAACCGACATTCATTGAAAAGAAGAAGAAAAAAGGCAGCCTAATAAGCATCCAATATTTATACGGGGATTAAAATAGGCAATTCACCTGTGTGAAAACATTGGTTAAATTTTCTATTTTTTACCCCTTTACTCTCCCACGTTGCCCAAATTAATCTCTCCACGTCCTTCCTAGCAACCACAAATTGGCACCCTTGTACCAAACCCCAGGATCTGGGCCCCAAACAGACCGATGCAGCTCCACAACTGAAAAGCTCATCAGCTCCCATTTTCTGTATCTGTAAGAGGGCTAGCTCTCCGTATTGCTCTCCCATACACTTTTCTTACAGCTCTGCTTTTTTCTCCACCCAGCACTGATCCTGTTTGTGATCACTTTAAGAGTGTGCTGACCCCGTATGAAAGCACATCCATTGTAAGCTTTCCCATTCTGCAGCACAATTTACTATTAAAGCATTCTGCATTTTATAAAGTTCACGAATTTGAAAGGATCAAGGGCTTGGGGGTCACGTAACTGAAAAAGAAATCTAAAATCCTACAGCTTTTTTGCTGACACAATGAGCATTTTCAGACTCAAAATTTGAGATCTAGAAAATTAAGCATCTTTAGTTCCAAAAGTGTCATTACAAATGCAAGAGCCCTAAGTATTAGCTGAAAATCATTAACGCTTAGACGCACACGGCCAGACCTCTGGTGAATCCCCTCCTCCCCCATTTCTTGCTTGTTGAACTCAGTGATGCTAACCGATAGGAACTCTGCGCTTGCCCCACACGAAGGTCTTTGTGTCCTACACTTCTCCATGCAGGTGTAAGCAGTTCTGCTAAGGCAGCTGTGCTCGTCCGGACACTGAAGCCACAGGGCTCTCAACATCGCCGTGCCAGCACAATCCTGCAGCAATTATGGCACAACCCGAATGAGAGAGCCGTGCTTGCAGGAGCCTGTTTTCTGCCAACCAGTGCGAATGACAGGTTTATCAAGCTACGCTCCACCAGAGACACCCCGCTGCTGTCACTCGGTCAGCAGTGGTCCCAACGACGCCAACCCGGAGGGCGTACTGCAGGTGAAGATCTGAAAAGCTGGGTTTCTCTTCCTTTCATTTCAAACATTATCTGAACAGGAGAATATGCTGTGGGCTTTCATGATCAAAAGTGCTCCCATTACAAGGTATATTACATTCTTCTCATTCAATTATTTTCCATTCTAGGGATGGGAGCAGTTTGAAAAGTCAGAACAAACTGCATAAATAACTGACTCAGTGTCTACTAACTGCACACAAGAAAGGTCATATGCGGACAGCAGTAGTACTTCTTAGAAACTGGTAACAAGTATAATATTCCAAACTATTTCCCACCATCAGATAACATGAAGTAGTTCCCCCTCTCTTAGCTCTCACTAAGTATAAATTTATTTTATAAATGAATAAATAAAAACAGAAAAAAGGCGGTTGTGCTGAAAACTCTGAATAAGACACATTATTAAAAATGTGGCACTTGTTGCTATCCAGATCAAAGAAACAAAACATGGAGTTTCTTGAATCCACTTAAAAAAGACAAAGTCACTAAGTTTAATGACGCTTTTCCAGAATGAAAGCACATCAGCATGGATGCTGCCCTACAGATGAAAACATGCTGACATCTTAGGCACTGTCTAAACACCAACACTAACTGCACTCTCCTTAATACCTGCATCTCAAACATTTACGTAGCAGCAAGTTTTCTACAATTATCCTGACATGCAAATAACAGCATTGACTGTATCACTCCTCTACAAATTCTTCTGGTGTACTTCAACTAGTACAGACAAAACACACGTGTACTCGGCAGGAATTCTGGTGGGAACTTGTCCTTGTATGTAATGGCAGTAACTGTGTTCCAAAACTACACTACAGTACATCTAAGGTATTCTCTGCCTAACCTGGATAGCTTCTATTTTTCCCAAAGTAAGCTGTGCCAACTTTAGATCTACGGGTTTCCAAGAATTCTTGTTGGTTTTAACTCATTACAGTAGAAACATCTTTTACAGAATGCAATTTTACAATGAGATCACGAAAGGTTTCTTTCAGGGAATTATGAGGCATTCAGGAAAATTCTGAGTGAGCTGCCTCAGAGCTGAGGAACAAAGCAAAAAGATAAAGGTCCGATTAAAAGATCTGCACACTAACGCTTTGTACCCACCTTCCACAATGGACACTCGAGCACGTCAGACAGACCCACGGACTTTTATTGGACCGGCACACTATAAAAGATTTAAAAAAAAAAAAGTGTCAAATGAATTGGCTCCAATATTACAGTTGTATAACACATCCTGAATGATAGCCATAGCTCTGCTGACTCCACCTTAGCAGCACAGTTACATAAAACAGCTAGTCATGTTCATTAACCTACATCCTATCCTAGGGACTCAACTAACAGACGGAACGGCTATTGACACACAAGCGCATTAGCCACCTTAGCCACCTTCTGGCTTGGGTTTCAGTCACAGGCTACACATTTACCTGTTACTTTCCATGAAAAATTTAAATTCTTTTGTTTGTATTACATCCACATGAGGTCTACTTGATTTTGAAATACAGAAATAACAGAAGCATAAGTAGCAAAAGCACTGGTAAAGTTTAAAACCTTTCTTTTGGCTTTTAATAAGGCAGTCCACTGAACACAGGGAAAAAAGCCACAGCACTTCACTTCTGTTTCATAACACTAGTTATACAAGAAGCCATTTTAAAGATGTTGCCAGAAAGCCTGGTAATCTGGTAAGAAGAACACAGAATAAATTACTGTGCAACGCATGACAATACACACCATTTATACAGTACCTATTCCTATGCTGCAGTGGTAAAGGCTTCACCGATAAAGCTTTTTACCCTTTACGTCATGCACAAGAAGCTGAAAAGTTAGAATGTAACACAGTGCTGTCCTTCGCAATCCATTCAAGACACCAGAAGATGTCAGCTAATTTTTTTGCTGCCTTCTAAGTCTAGAAAACTTGAATTAAATAAACATGCATGTTTTTAAGCTAAAGGGCTTGAAGGGAAAAAACAGCCAATACTAGAAAATGATGAATCACCATCCCAGGGTAGAGTCATAGAAATGGGATACTCCAACTCCCATCCCAACCCAGTAGCAAAGTCTGCAAATTCACATTAGAAACAAAATCTCAGCTAACAACCTACGCAGGCAGAACACAGTAAAACAGGCAAACAGAGCAAAATTTCCATTAGTCAAGAAAATGCATATGCATCTTTATAAACAACAGCAATTTTGGAACTACAACTAAACCGATATTGAATGCCCAAATTTTGAGAGGACCTCCAACTTGGATCGTGACATGGAAGGAGGGATTCTACAACACACAACACTTGGATCTGAATGAAGTAAAATCGTTAACAACTATCCATCACCACAGAATTTACAGAAATAGCATTACACTTTCAAATAGCCAACTAATATGATGAGAAAAAAAAATGAAATGCCAAGTACACTTCCGCAAGGGTAGAAAACAACAATAAAAAGACAACTTCAATTATCCAAAAAATACGAAAGGGTATGATGCCACCTAATTCTTCTACACCCTATAAATAACTGGAGCAGCCAGTCAAGAGTCACAGAGGAAAAATAAGACATCAGAGACACAAGGGTATGCGAGAAGGGACAAAGGGAAGAGGATTAAATCCTAGCATACCTGTAAATTATTTTTATTGTTCTTTATTGTGGAGCAGCTTGAGAACAGCCTTCCCTGCCTGGATTCACACCTTAGAGCCAGGAACTGGGGAAGCAGAAGCACGCAGAAGCTGCCCCAGGGCAGGATCACCTGAGCAGGCTAACACAGGACTTCCAGTAAAATGCCAAAATACGTTCACCAAGCTACAAATCACAGTACATATCAAACTGTTAAGATCACAGACTATCAGAGAAAACTAAGCTAACAAAAGTGAAAGAAGCTTCTTTATAAAATTAAATACTAATGAAAAGGACAAGCAAGGAGGGGGTCAATTTTCAATCGGGAAAGTGACTAGTTTTGCTGTTTAGAAAAGCCAATATACTTTTCCACTACTAGATTTCACCTTTCTTATTTAGATCAGAGAGAAAAATAAACCAGCTAACATTGCGTCTTAAAGAATTGTTTTCTGGATTTACATTCATTACTACAAATAGTTGTTGCATTTCAATTCACAAGCCCAATCCAAAGAATGTTTAAAGCTAAGATTTTTACTATGTTCACTGGAAAAAAAAGCACAGTCCACAGAAATATTATTTGAAGTAACTACTTTAAACTCTTTAGTAAAGACTCCAGAAGCGTTTTTTTCAACTGCTGCAATTCTTACTTCACTTGAGAAACACGTTTGCTCGCGTGTCTCAGTTTTCTGGTTTTGGATTTCCAAACTCCAATTTTCCTATTTCTAAAGCTGAAGAGTTCCCACAACTGTGACTGTAATCTTGCAGTAGATAGAGGACAGCCAGGTAGAGCTGGTTTGGCTCACATTTCAGATTGGGAAAGTGGAAGAAGTTTGTCTAATTTGACCAAAACTTTATCAAGAAAACCAACATTTGGCACTGGCAAACAGAAGAGAAAGGGAAGCCCTTAAACAGCCATTATCAGTGAAAAACAGGCTGAATGGACCACCAGCCCAACCTGACCCTGAAGTACACAGACTGAAAGGTGAAAAATTAACCGAACGGAAACAGAAGCCAAAACCATTCACGCACTTCAACACAGATTAAGTGCTGCATGAACAAACCACTACCCTACACCTTCCTTGCCAGGAACACGAAACAGTCTTCCTCGCATTAAAATCCAAGCAGCAATCTCCCACTTCGAAATAACATTTTTGCTTTCACTGTGTTATAATCTATGCATAGAACTGGTTCTCAACCAGCAGGTCAAAGCATTACGATGCAAACTATTACTCTTACTTTCCACCACGTAGCAGACAATTATAACTTCACCTTCAGATATTTCACATACCAGCACTGATTGCTTGTCAAATGTTGAATTATACTGAAGTAGTGCTCACTCTGCAGAGTTCACACCAGGTTTAAGTGTTCTGCATAAAGCCAGCAAACAAGTCCACCAACCCTGTACAATGCCAAAAACACCAGCGTCCACTAAAATGTTCCGTACTTCATACCAGGGAATAGGAAAAGATGGCTCATTTGTTTGCTTTAACTTTTAGGAAGAACTTTGGTCCAACTGCATCACATTAGAAATGTGTAGTTTATATTCTGCATAAACATCTCCTCCCACAAAGAACTCAAATAACATGGAAGTGACTCCCACTGAGATTAAACACAGAAGTCTGTATTAAATTTGTGACCTACAGTTGCTCTGTTCCGAGAGGATTACACAACTGATTTTTTTAAAGGTTGCTGAAGATTGCATTCTGTATCTCTCTGTGGTTGGCTCAGTAGGTACTTGCATTAAATCTCAGCTCTCTAGGTATTCCTCAGTTCAGATCTTGAAGCAGTCACCGTCTGTTACTTACAGTTACATTAGGCCAGGAGCTTCAGGCATTAGTCAGGACTCTAACAAGACAGGCACCACGGAACGCACAGTGAAAGCGCAGTCACTGCCCTGAACTGCTTATAATCTAAATTAAAGGGAGACAGTTTGGCTTCATCTGTAAAGAAAAGGGCATGTTAGTCCTTTCAGATGTGGTGCTGACATGAAGGCACGAGGCTGAAAAGTAGAGCAGACACAAGAGAGACAGACCCCCAGCACACCCCTTGTCGTGTCAAGGAACACCACACAGCCCTGGAACCTGGTCCTCACAACAGACGGGGATGTTCATGACTTTCAGGTCAGACAGTTACACGGACTCTCAGACCCACCTGTACAGGCAGGTATGTCTTCCCTCAATAATCAGCATTCCAGTAGCGATTTGACTTTTTACTTTTTTTAGTGCCATTTAAAAAGACAGGAGGAGGGGCGCACTACAGTAGCAACATTTGTTCAACAAACATCTTGAACACATTAAAAAAAATAACAATTCTGTGTTTGATACACCTTATTTAGTGGTCTACAGGCTAAGGAACACTGGCTGCTTTCTCAGCTTGAACTGAAGTGGCTACTGCAACAGTTACCAGCTGCCTCCTTTTGCTGTATTTTTAGAGCAGCTTCAAGTGGTTAGGCGAGGATGATACCGACATGTCAATTGAAAAGGGAAAGCGAATCTGCAATGCCACAATGTTGTCTGAAGCTGTAAGTCATTTGCCATTTCACATCAGTATCAGCTTATGCAGAAACTTCGAAACATAATTTTCCATCGTGTAATAGGAAGGGGAAACACTATCTGCTACAGAACTATTTCTCTACGTGCAATCTGAATACTCATTTGTTACACAGCCCACAAATCCCTCTGTAAATTAAGAGAGCAAACAATCCAACTCCCCAAGAGAGCAAACGATCCAAGATCACTACCTACAGACTCACACAAAGCTCCGGAACATTCAGAGACATCCCTCCCCCTCCAGCTTCCACTGTCTGTAAATGATCCTGATAAATGATGTTCATCAAGTTCTGTCAAGTAGAATGAGTAAGATCCAGCTAATCAGCTCGGCACACTCATCACCGGGCCCCCACCTCATCTCACCCTCCTGATCACTCAGATAGATACTTCCGAATCTTCTTTTTTTCCTTACTGAAAACTGACTCCAAGTGCAGACTTGTGAAACACAAATGTGCCTGGCAAACGCTGCATTCCTTACAGAACAAAGCTGCAGATTTCCACTGTAGGAAAGTTACAGCTATGCAAAAGTATACAAACAACCCATGAAACCGTTTTGTTTAAATAGCACACTGCACAATCTAGGAACTGGCAAGAGAAAAAAGCAGGAGGAGGAGGAGACAAACAGGAAGCGTTTCTGTAAGGCAGCCAAGCTAAGAACGTCACAAGACCCAATGCCTGCCCGAGGTCGGCTGCAGCGCAGCCGCATGCTCATGCAAGCCGTGACAACATTGCCAGCCACCGCGGCACCAGAGACCCAAGGACACGGCCACCACGGAACGGAGCTGACATGCCTGTTGTAAAACAGCTCTGTATTACACCACCAAAGAAAAGGCCACGAAGTATCAGCACTGTAGGAGCAGTACTTTGGTCCTTCCGTTAAAAGCAGGCTGCAAGGGAACAAGGCTAGGGTCATTAAACTATTTCCAACAGCCTCCACAGCCTTTACACAATGGCCGCACTTCGCTCTCAAAAGGAGCTGTACCAACACCACTACAGGTTAAACTACACTACCACACTGACCTGCACGGACACATCCTGGGACTAAGTGACCTTTTTTCAGTTCAGTTTACGTTGCCACGGCAGGTCAGCTGTACTGATGTGAGATAATGGACAAAGGCCACTGATACTTCACTCAGCATC
>Ga0181612_160633_pt1 | contig 13073 bp, 9 predicted proteins | sample HoacroProtozoa21_FD_119630 | JGI IMG/M metagenome (GOLD analysis project Ga0181612, IMG submission 119630) | Hoatzin crop microbial communities from Cojedes, Venezuel. Combined Assembly of Gp0051906, Gp0051904, Gp0051908
CATTGCTACTGACCCCACCCTCCTTCCACGGAATTTTGCAGGTGACCCGGGAAAGGTCCTATGTGATTGATACCTTTTACAGACTTTCTGTCCAACCGATATCGTTTATGGACCAAGGGTTTGGCCTCTTGTCGAACACGTAGGAGTGCAGGGCCTTAACTTTGTCTATGAGGGTTCCCTTGTCGGTTTGCCTGATTTCGACCCTGCGGATCTTTCCGCTTATGGTCTTTGGAAGGGTATCCGCGAATTCTATCTGGCGGGGATACTTGTAAGGGGCCGTGTTCTTTTTCACATAATCCTGAAGTTCCTTTACCAGGTCGTCCCCCTTCTTGTCTTTCCATCCTTCTGCGAGCACCACCGTAGCCTTTACGATGGTTCCCCTTATTTCATCGGGAGCTCCGGTCACGGCACACTCCACGACGGCGGGGTGTTTCATCAGCACGCTTTCCACTTCGAAGGGGCTGATGCGGTATCCGCTGCTCTTTATCACGTCGTCGTTTCTTCCGACGAACCAGAAGTAGCCGTCTTCGTCCCTCACGGCTACGTCACCGGTATGGTATACGCCGTCATGCCAGGCTTCCGCTGTGAGTTCGGGATCGCGGTAGTACTCCTTGAAAAGCCCCAAGGGTTTGCCGTTCGAAGTGCGGACCACTATTTCTCCCCTTTCACCCTGTTCTACGGTCTTTCCGTCGGGACGGACGAGGTCTATGTCGTACTGGGGGTTGGGAAGTCCCATGCTGCCCGGTTTCGGGGTCATCCAAGGGAATGTCCCGAGGGTCATGGTGGTTTCGGTTTGGCCGAACCCTTCGTGAAGCTCCAGTCCCGTCTTCTTCTTGAAAGTGTCGTATACCGCACTGTTGAGTGCTTCACCAGCCGTGCAGCAATACCTCAGCGAGGAGAGATCGTATTTGCTGAAGTCCTCTTGGATGAGGAACCTGTAAATGGTGGGAGGGGCGCAAAGGGAAGTTACCTTGTACTGCTCCATCTTTCGGAGCATGTCGGCGGGCGTGAACTTCTTGTGGTCGTATACGAATACGGTCGCTCCCGCGAACCACTGTCCGTACATCTTTCCCCATACTGCCTTACCCCATCCGGTGTCGGCAATCGTGAGGTGCAGGCTGTCTTCGGACAGGTTGTGCCAATATACTCCTGTCACAAGGTGCCCAAGGGCATAAGTGAAGTCGTGGGCCACCATTTTGGGGTTCCCGCTCGTTCCGCTTGTGAAGTACATCAGCATTATGTCGTCATTGTCGTTGACGAATTCCGGCTTTTGGAAAGCGGGGCAACCTTCCCATTCCTTATGGAAGTCATGGAACCCTTCAGGAATTTCGGGACCTACACTAATGAGGTATTCCACCGAGGGACTTTCGGACATGGCACCTAGGATATGGTCTGTTATGACCTTTTCCCCGGCGCATACGATGGCTTTTACCGTAGCCCTTTCGCAGCGGTAGATTATGTCCTTTTCGGTAAGCAGGTGGGTTGCCGGTATCGCTACCGCACCGATTTTGCTCAGGCCCAGCATGCAGAGCCAGAACTCATAGCGGCGTTTGAGCATCAGCATCACCATATCCCCCTTCCCGATTCCGAGGGAAAGGAAATAGGCGGCTGTCTTATCCGAAAGTTCCTTGAGGTCCTTGAACGAAAATCTTATCTCGGTTCCGCAGTCGTCCGTCCAAAGCATTGCGAGCTTGTCCGGCTGCTCCTCCGCCCATGCGTCCATCACGTCGTAGGCAAAGTTGAAATTGTCCGGCACTTTTATGTGCAGATTCTTTTTGAAGTCCTCCTGGGAGGTAAAAGTCGTCTGGGATAGAAAACGCTCGATCATATCCATTGTTTCTGTTCAGTGCAAATTTATTCCAAGCGTCCCTATCGGGAAAACTTTTGTGGTGGCATTACGCGCGTATTAAAAATATGGTGGCGAAATTCCCTTTTTTGTGGTGAAATTATCCCTGTCCGTATGGCATTGGTGACGAAAAAAGCGGCCTTTGGAAAGACCGCTCTTGAAGTTTTTGTCCGTGGGATTACAGGTTCTTGTTGACCTTTTTCCAGTCCTTTACGGGAGGGATGATGCCGAGTTCGATAATCTCGTCACGCATCTTACAGAGGTGATCGTAAGAAGCCATGAGAGCCTTCATCTCTTCTGCGGTTCCCTTAGGCATCTTGAAGCTTACGCCATCCTTGTCGATGACCGTAGGCATTGCCATCATGACATTTTTGAAGGTGTCATTGTTGACATATGTTCCGGCAGGCCAGGTGAATTTCTTTCCGCCCATGGAAGCTTCGATCATCTTCACTGCGTTGTAAGCGGGGCTCTGGAAAGAGGAACGTCCGCGGAGCTTTATGATGTTGGATCCGCCCTGGATGGTGTTGTGCTTGATCTCTTCCCACTTTTTGTCGGAGAGTTTCTTCTTCGATAGGGGAACGCCGTCGATCTTAACCTTGGATGCGAACACTGCCATGGCCTCTCCGTGGCCTCCGTAGGTGCGTGCACCGGTGACCTTGTACTGGGGAACCTTGAACTCGGCTGCGAGTTCGGTCTGCAGACGTGTTGAATCAAGTGCTGCAAGGGTGGTTACCTGCGAGGGTTTGAGACCTGAGTGCAGGAGTGCTACCAGACCGGTGATGTCAGCGGGGTTGAAAATCACTACGACATGCTTAACCTTGGGGCAGTACTGCTTAACGTTCTTTCCGAACTCTTCGGCGATCTGGCAGTTTCCCTTGAGGAGGTCTTCCCTTGTCATGCCTTCCTTGCGGGGAGCTCCGCCTGAGGAGATGATGTAGTCGGCTCCCTTGAAAGCGACCTTGGGATCGCTTGTCCAGGTGATGTTCATTCCTTCGAACGCGCAATGGTTCATTTCCGCTACGACTCCCTTGAGGCCCGGTTCATAGATATCATACAGGCAGATGTTGGGAGTGAGTTTAAGCATGGCTGCAGTCTGGGCCATGTTGGATCCGATCATGCCGGCTGCGCCGACGATGAGCAGTTTGTCGTTTGTCAAAAATCCCATAGTATAATTTATGAATAGAATTTGCTGTAAGGGTATCCGCAAAGGTAATGTTTTTAGCGCAAATTAGTTTACCTTACATATTGTTATTTTGGGGCGTATCGGCCCCTTTGGTTTAAAAACATGCGTAAAAGCCTGCTTTGTGCGTATGATTTGTCAGTAAACCCTCCTTCCCGACCAATGGTGGAAACGGTGCTGATTGCCTTTACGGTTCTTTTCCCATTATCTCCGCATAATGGTCAAAAACGTCCCGACTATTGCAAAAGGTTTGATTTTTGCTGAAATTTGCACGATATGCCTTTTCCTATAGGAGGATTGAAGGCAAAAGAAAAAAGAAAACAATTAGGAAAAATAATGAAGTCATTTCGAAAATTCGGATTATTGGCGTTTATACTCTCGGCCCTGTCACTTGTCCTCTTTTCATCCTGTTCAAAGGATTCCACCACCACAACGACGGATGATGATGACGATGAAACCGAGACCGTAACGACTCCCTATACGGTTACTCTCATGATTTACGGCTGCGGAGGCAGTAATCTCGACGACGGGTACGAGCAAGTGTTACTTGAGTCAATGAGAAAATTGGAGGAGGACGACCTTTTGGGCGGTTCCGTAAAAATCACGAGCTGCTTCAGGTATTCGACGGATACCAGTAAGACGTTCATTAGCGCGGAAAAGAAAGCCCAAGAAAATGTTTATGGAGTGAGGGGCAAAGCGGGATGCACATACCTTTTCCAGGTGGATCCCGAGGACGGCGGGTACTTTGAAAAGAGACTGTCTTCATCCTACCTTTCAGATCCGAATGATTACTTTTTGCCGGATAGCCTTCTGATTGCTAAAGGATATGAGGATGTCACCGATCAGGCCACCCTTACGTATTTTTTGAATTGGTCCAAAAAGAATGCTCCGTCCGACAAATACGTCCTTATTTTCGAAAACCACGGGGGAGGCTATCTGCCTTATTACGAAATTCCCGAAGATGAGACCAAGTGCGTCCTGTATGACGACAACGTGAAGGTAAACGTATTTTACACTAATGACGGTAGAGTGGAAGCGACCTCTAAAAAGAATCTCACTTTGGACGCCATAAAGAAGGGCGTATCAAAAAGCGATTTGTCCACTCTTGACCTTCTCTATTTCAACCTTTGCATATGCAATTCGATTGAAATAGTGTCCGAAGTGTCTTCAATAGCATCCTATGTCCTTGCTTCGGAGCATGAAACCAACAATGGCGCAACCCTCAATTACTATAAGATAGGAAAGGCTCTTGCCAATCTTGAGACAGAGGATGCCCTTTCTTCGCATGTGGATTACATGATGAATGCCATGTCGATAGAGTCGAAGGACTTTTTCGCCACAAGGACTTCCGCCATACCCGGAGTCCTGGATGCCGTTTCGGATTTCCGTGAGGTGTTGATGGATCTTAGTCCGGAAGATAGTCTCAGGACAGCTATCAACGCATGTTATCAACCTTCGAACGGGAATACTTCGCCTTATTTCGATTTGACGTCTTTCATTTATGAATGTGTACGGAAATTTCCCGACAATGAGGCTCTCAGTTCGGTTTTCGACAAATACGTTGCGGCTATGCAAAATGCACGGGTGGCATCCAAATACCTTACACCCCATTATGCATATGACGAGAAGGAAATAATACCTTCCTGGACGGTGAATATCGTGAAGAACGCTGAATGGCTGTATGACGGTTCTGATGATAAAGGAGAAACCATTACATTTTCTTTCAGATGGGACGGTCACGTTTATCTCGGAAATGCGGATTACGGCTATTGGTGTTCCAATGGTGATTCCACTTATGGAAGTCTTGTTTTCGATAAACGCACTTCTTGGAGTGAGTGGCTGAAAGCGAATGATTTCCTCCCTACCGGAAATCCGTATGACAAAGGGGACGCTTCGGAAGTGGAACAGGAAGACAGCGGCCTCGATTATTTGGATCTCTCACTGGCCGACTGAAGTATCCGACAGTGATTTGGAAGTCAGGGTGTTCCCGTTACGGTGAATGCCCTTTTCCTTTTTCGCCCAGTCATGCGAAGGGGAAATTTCTTGTAAAACAAAAAAATGCCTATATTTGCACCGCTTAAAAGAAAGAACCATCGTATATGGAGCCTCCTAGTCCCATAGGCACTGATAAGACTGCGGGTCAGAATTCGGACGACCCGTTGCCGAATTACATTTCCGATACAAAGACAGTCACCCTCACTCTGCGACGTTTTTTCGCGGAGGGGTTAGCCGTATCCGTATGCGAAGGAAAGAACCACTAATTTGATTATGCCACTTTATTTTAAGAAAGAGCTTGAAAACGAGGCTACCATTGCGGTCTGGAAAGTGACCGAGACCGAAGAGGAACTGGTCAGGATCAGTTCCACTCCCAGCGATGAGTTGGAAGAGATATCATATATAAAGAGTGAATCGCTGCGCCGCCAGAGGTTGGCGGTGAGGGCACTGCTCGGGGAACTTTTCGAGGATAAGGTGTACCTCAGCCACCACGACAACGGTAAGCCCTATTTGGAGAATATGGTGACCAACATAAGCATAACGCATACTCCCAAATATGTCGCCGTGATACTCCATGATGAGGAGGACGTGGGGATAGACCTTGAATCGCTCGACAGGGATTTCTCGGCGGTTGAGAAGAAGGCACTTTCCGAGGAGGAGATAGATGACCTTGACCAGGACCGCAAAAACGAGCAGCTTGCGATTTATTGGTGCGCAAAGGAGGCGATCTACAAAAGGATATCCGCATACAATGTGGACTTTGCCGAGCAGATTGAGGTGGAGCGTTTCCGTCCCAGGGGTGAAGGGGAACTTGAGGCCACATTCATCCACAAGGACGGTTACGAAGAGGAATTCGAACTGGAATATACCACCTTCGACCGCCATGTCCTGGTGTGGGTCGTAGGTTGATTTTAAGAAACAAAAATGTTATCAAATTAGAATAATTCTAAATTAGACATATTTATAAAGGCCTGTTGAGTAGATACTTAACAGGTTTTTTGATTTTGTGTTGATAACTTTTTTCTGGTAGTATATGAACATATGGTGGATATTTGACTTATCTTTGTTTTGGCGGAGCCGAAGAGCGGCTCCGTTTTTCACCACAAACTGAAACCATACCTCATAAGTCCAGAAATTTATGGTAAAACATGTACTGAAACGCGACGGGCGTGTTGTCGATTTCAACAACCAGAAAATAGTTGCCGCCGTATTGAAGGCGATGAACGTGACACCTTCGGGTGAGGACATTGTCCTTGCGGCAAAAATCGCTGACGTGATCTCAAAGAAGGATGCCGAGCAGATGAGTGTCGAGGACATCCAGGATTGCGTTGAAATGGAATTGATGAAATCACCCCGCAAAGAGGTGGCCAAAAAGTACATCGCGTACCGTAACCAGCGCAACCTTGCCAGGAAGGCTAAGACCAACGAGATTTTCCAGGAAATCATAGCCGCCCAAGCTAACGACATCACCCGTGAGAATGCGAACATGAACGCCGACACCCCCGCGGGAATGATGATGAAGTTCGCTTCCGAGGCCAGCAAGACTTATGTGGACGAGAACCTCCTTTCCGATGATGTGCGCAATGCCGTATACGGTGGTTACATACACATCCACGACAAGGACTACTATCCGACAAAGAGCCTTACATGTATCCAACATCCCCTGGATAAGATCCTTTCCGGAGGAATCCAGGCAGGTCACGGCGAGTCGCGTCCCGCAAAGAGGATAGAGACCGCGGCAGTCCTCGCTTGCATTTCCATGGAGACCGTACAGAATGAGATGCACGGAGGTCAGGCAATCCCTGCCTTTGACTTCTACCTTGCACCATATGTCCGCAAGTCATATCAGGAGGAAATAGACAAGCTTGCCACCTATACCGGAAAAGACCTTGAACACCTGAAGGATGCCCCTATCGACGACTACCTCAAGAGGGACTTGGCGGGTATCCAGGGTGACGAGCGCCTGAAGCAGCACGCCATCAACATGACCGTCGGAAGGGTTCACCAGTCGATGGAGGCCTTTGTCCACAACATGAACACCATCCACTCCCGCGGCGGTAACCAGGTGGTGTTCTCATCCATAAACTACGGTACCGACACTTCACCCGAGGGAAGGTGCATAATAAGGGAAATACTCAACACGACATACGAGGGTGTGGGGAACGGATCCACAGCCATATTCCCCATCCAGATCTGGAAGAAGAAAAGGGGAGTGAGCTACCTTCCCGAAGACCCCAACTACGACCTTTACAAATTCGCTTGCAAGGTCAGTGCAAGGCGTTTCTTCCCCAACTTCCTGAACCTTGACGCCACTTTCAACCAGAGCGAGGAATGGAAGGCTGACGATCCCAAGCGTTACATCCACGAAGTGGCCACCATGGGATGCCGCACCCGCGTGTTCGAGAACCGTTTCGGCCCCAAGACTTCGGTAGCCCGCGGAAACCTCTCTTTCACCACCATCAACATCGTGCGTCTCGCAATCGAGAGCATGCAGGAAACGGATAAGGAAAAGAGGATAGCCCTGTTCTTCGAGAAACTTGACTGGGCCCTTGACATTGCCGCAAAGCAGCTTAACGAGAGGTTCAATTTCCAGAAGACGGCACTTGCCAAACAGTTCCCTCTTCTTATGGGTAAACTTTGGTTGGGCAGCGAAACCCTCAAACCGGGTGACACCATCGAATCGGTAATCAACCAAGGTACCCTCGGTATAGGTTTCATAGGCCTTGCGGAATGTCTCATCGCCCTTGTCGGGAAGCATCACGGTGAGTCAGAAGAGGCCCAGGAACTCGGACTGCGCATCGTAACGTTCATGCGTGACAAGGTCAACTACTACAGCGAGACCTACCAGCACAACTACTCCGTCCTTGGTACCCCTGCGGAAGGCCTTTCCGGAAGGTTCACAAAGATGGACCGCAAGACTTTCGGTGTGATCCCCGGAGTGACCGACAAGGACTACTACACGAATTCAAGCCACATTCCGGTATATTTCCACTGCACTCCCGGCCACAAGGCAAAGATAGAGGCCCCTTACCATGAACTCGAAAGGGGAGGGCACATCTTCTACGTGGAAATCGACGGGGATGCGACCCACAATCCCGAGGCCATAATGAACATCGTGGACCTCATGGACAAATACAACATCGGATACGGGAGCGTAAACCACAACCGCAACCGTTGCATGGACTGCGGATACGAGGATGCTGCGGAGGATCTCCATGAATGCCCCCATTGCCATTCGCGCAACATAGACACTCTCCAGAGGATAACGGGTTACCTCGTAGGTACCACCAACCGCTGGAACAGCGCCAAACTGGCCGAACTCAAAGACAGGGTCGTTCACAAATAAAAATCTTCAGAAAAGCATCATGAACATACGCGTTCTGGACATTCTTGAACAGACGATGGCAGACGGACCGGGTTTCCGTACCGCCATCTATTGCGCCGGCTGCAAACATCATTGCAAGGGTTGTCACAATCCCCAGTCCTGGGACATGAACGGGGGGAAGGAAGTGAGCGTTGACGAGCTGATGGACGTCATAAAGTCGGACGACCTTTCCAATGTGACCTTCTCCGGGGGAGACCCTTTCTACCAGGCTGAAGGTTTCACCGAGCTTGCGAAAAGGATTAAGACTGAAACGAAAAAGACCATTTGGTGTTGGACGGGTTTCACCCTTGAGCAGATTGAGGCCGATCCTCAGATGGCAAAGATGCTCCCTTACCTTGACGTAATCGTTGACGGGCCGTTCATACAGGAGAAAAGGGACACCCACCTCCTTTTCAGGGGCAGTCCCAACCAGAGGATAATATACCTTAAAGGAAAGCCTGACGACAGGATTCCGGGTACGGTTCCCCTTATCCCACTACGTTAATGATAAATACGGTTATCTTCTAAGCCACGCCTCGGGATTCTGGGGCGTGGTTCCGTTCCATATCTGAAGGTGCAGCTGGGTGTCTCCACCTATGGTGTCGACGGTGCCTATGGACTGGCCGGTCTTAACCTTGTCACCTACCTTCACGTCGGCGGAAGCGAGTTTGCAGTAGAATGAGAAATAGCTTCCGTGTTGGACAAGCACGCACATGTTGTATCCCGGCATCATTACGATCTTCTTCACCACTCCGTTGAACACGGCTTTTGCCTTAGTGCCTTTTGCGACCGATATGGTCACCCCTTGGTTGAAGGGCATCTGGACATTCCTGTAGACAGGGTGCGCATGCTGTCCGTAGCTTTCCACTACGGCCCCTTCGGCGGGCCAAGGGAGCCGACCCTTGTTCCTTGCGAATTCCGCATCCAGGGAGGCGTCTATGCTTGTGGAGGGCTTGGCCGTGGACTTGGAGGTTGACGGGGTCTTGGAGGAGGAAGTGCCGCTTTTGCTTTTTGCCGCCGCTGCAGTCCTCGCCGCCTCTGCCGCCCTGGCCTCTTCCCGTATTATCCTTGCGATTTCCTGATTCAGGGCTTCGACCTGTTTCCTCTTTTGGGCGAGTTCTTTCTGGTACTTGACCTTGTCGCGGTTGAGGTTGGCGATGAGGGTCTGACTCTTGGCTTCCTCGGCCTTAAGGTTCTTCATCTCATTCTCCCTCTGCCTCTTGACGCTTTCGGCTTCCGCCCTTAGGGCTACGAGATTCTCCTTTTCCTTTTCAAGCTGGGCCTTTGTCTCCTTAATCTTTTCGGCCTGGGTGTTCATCCTTGTGGACAGGCTCCTAAGGTATCCTATCCTCCTGAAGGCTTGTCCCACATTGTCGCTGGCAAGGATATACATATACCAAACCTTTCCGTCACGGTTCTTGTAGGCGTTCTTGACGAGTTTGGCATAGTAGGCTTGAAGAGTGTCCAAACGTTCCCTTATGACCTCGATTTCCTTTTCTTTCACCCCTATGTCCTTGTTTATTTCCTCGACTTCACGGTCGCTTTCCTCGATTAGCTGCTTTCGGTTGTCGATTTGCTTTTGGATGAGGTTGAGTGAAGACAGGGCGGAGGAACTCTGTTGGGCGTTTTCCTTAAGCTGCTTGTCGATAAGGGCTATTTCCTTTTCAAGCTTGGCTTTCTTTGTCTTTTGGGAGCGGGTGCTTTGCGCAAAGGAAGGTGAGGCGGCCAGTAGGACCGTCAACACCAGCGGTATGATTCTGCGCAGTTGCATCTTTTATTCTTCCGACGGCAGGCTCTTGGCTTGGTTGCGGTATATGAGGGCGAGGTCCCCTTCACCGAGCTTTTCCAAGACTTCGGCGTAATGGAGCATCGTAGTGGCGCTTTCCTTCCCTCCGTAGAGCATGGCATGCTTGAACACGGCCTTGGCTTCCGTGTCTTTGCCGAGGAGGTGGAGTATCCATCCGTAGGTGTCCAGGTAAGTCGCGTTGTCGGGTTCCTGGTCCACGGTTTTCTTACTCATGGCAAGGGCTTTCTTCAGCTTTTTCCCTTCAAGGCACATGTACCAAGCGTAATTGTTCAGTACCGGTGCGTAGTCGGGGTTTATCTTGAGGGCCCTTTCGTAAATCTTGTAGGATTTTTCAGTCTGACCCAGGATGTGGTACGTGTCCCCCATGTTCGACAGGGCCATGACCGTGCGCTCATCATCTCCTTGGGAAGCGGCAATTATCTTTTCGCAGTTGGAGAGTATCGCCTGGTAATTCTTGCGGTAGTATTCCCCGGTGTTGGCTATTTCAAGGAAACTGATTTCCTCAGGGAACCGTTTGTATGCGGCTTCACTTTCCCTTGCGAGTGCGTCCCAGTCCTTATTGCTCAGCAACAATTGCAGATAACCCACCGTAGCGTTCATGTTGTCGGGATTGTTCTCCATGTTCTGGCGGAAAAGTTCCTGTGCCTTTTCTTTCCTGTCGGTATTATAGTACCATATTCCGGCGGTCTGGATCGCGGAGGTGTCCTTTGGGTGTGTCGCAAGGGTCAGGTCTACGGTGGAATCCATTTGGCTCTTGTGGTCCTGTACGAAGCGGGCGTCCATATGCTGGAAGATTGCCTTCATGTAGTCGGCCTTGGCAGCTGCCGGAATGTTGCTGTCGCCCATCAGGGTGTTCAGGGCGTTGAAGTAGGAGTCGTACTTCTTTGTGATGCGGTAGGCTTCGGCCTTTCCGAGGAGTGCAGGTGCGTAGTCCTTGTCCAACGCCAACGCTTCCGAATAGTAGAGGATGGCCGTGGAATCGTTGTACATGCCCATCTCATAGTCTCCCAGCATAGTGAGTACCTGGGGTGAGGCGTATTCGTCGCTGTATTCCTTAAGGATTTTGAATGCCTCTTCCCCGCGACCGCTGCGCTGCAGTATGTTGAAACGGGTCATTACGGTGGCATCACTCTTCCCGCTCATCTTTTCGATTTCGTCAATGGCGGAAACGGCCTTGTCATTCTGTCCGTTTGCCAGATAGAGGTTGACGAGGGTGTAGTATGCGTCCTTCTTTTTCGGAAAATCCTTTATCAGCTGCTCGTACTGGTTTACGGCCTCATCTCTTTTACCCGCGGAAGCGTATGCTACGGCAAGCCTTTCCCTGTACCAGTAGTTGGAAGGGTCCAGCTCGGAAGCCTTCGTAAGGGAAGACAGGGCTGTGGCGTTATCCTTCAGGTAGGCTGAGCACAAGCCGTCGTAGTACCAGGCCGCATCATTGGAGGGGTCCTTGTCGGTTATCTGCTTAAGGATGGCCTTCGCCTCTTGGAATTTCCCGTCAGTGTACTTCTGGACCGCATCGACCAGGGATGCTTCCTGTGCGAAGGAGACTTGGAAGGAAACCGTCAGGGCGGCTATTATTGAAATGATTCGGTATCTCATCAAAAAAGCGTTTGCTTGACAAATACAAAAATGGTGCTCATTTTCGCAAAGCTTCTTTTATTGAGCCTTGCATACAAACCACAAAATTAACAAAAAAGGGGTATAAGCGCAATACGGATGGTCTTCGCCAAACGGCCATTTTCTTCGCATTGGCTGCAGATCCGCTTGTGGCTAAATCTTTATGTAGATTTTCTTCTTGTAAAGGGGATATCCCGCCAACCAACAGAGCAGGACAAAAAGGATGGCGTAAGTCAGCGATGCCCATTTGGGCGCTGCAATGAGACCGTTTATCCATCCGTAAGCGATGGCGTTGAAGTGCGTCGATGAGAAGACGATGGCAAGCACTTCGCTGAGGACGTAAAGGAAAAGGGCGTTTGTCCCGAAAACGAGAAACGGCCAAGTCCATCCCTTTATTCCTTTTTCATCCGTAATGTACATGAGCCCCCCAAGTACGATTGAAGCCATTCCGCAGCAGGCGAGTGTGTAACTGGGGCTCCATATGCGCTTGTTAAGCGGCATGACAAGGCTTAGGGCGAATCCCGCTACGGCAAGTACAGTCCCTACAGAGAGAAGCCTTAAGGCCTTATTTCCCGAAGTCCCCCCTATGTTCATGAGATGTCCGCACCAAAGTCCTATGAGAGTGTGCGCCAATGCCCCTAAGGTTCCAAGCAGCCCTTCAGGATCCACGGGGCTTTTCGTGTAAAGGTGATTTTCAGAAAAGAGTGCCCTGTCCACCCTTGAAAGTATGTTGGTGGAATCCTGGGCGTAACCGTTCCCGAAAAGGAGGATGGCACTGTATATGGCAAGCAGAAGGACTGCGAAGGGGAAAGTCCATTTCTTTTTCACCGTCACGGCGAAAACGGAAGCGAGTCCGTAGCAAAGGGCAATCCTCTGCATGACTCCCCAAATCCTCAGGTGCCCGAAATCCGTAGCCCTTCCCTTGCACACCAGTTCAAGGTAATTGAGTCCCAATCCTATGAGGAAAAGGAGAACCGTCCTTTTGAGTATTTTACGGAGGACTTCACCGCTGGCCTTGAAATCGTATTTCCTGAAAGCGAGACTTATGGAAACGCCAACCATGAAAAGGAAAAAGGGGAACACCATATCGCAAAGGGTGAGTCCGTTCCATTTGGAATGGACTAGCTGGGAGAAATGCTCCTTCCCGCCTCCGTTGTTCACAAGGATCATCAGGGCGACCGTAGCCCCCCTCATCACATCCAGGGAAACAAGACGCTTACTCTTTGACTGCACGCTCATAGGCGTCTTTCGCGAAATCTACGGG
>Ga0181612_147612_pt1 | contig 13072 bp, 12 predicted proteins | sample HoacroProtozoa21_FD_119630 | JGI IMG/M metagenome (GOLD analysis project Ga0181612, IMG submission 119630) | Hoatzin crop microbial communities from Cojedes, Venezuel. Combined Assembly of Gp0051906, Gp0051904, Gp0051908
GAATGAAAACCAGAATCTGGGAACTGCAACAAAGACTTTTCCTGAGGAACATCACTAGCTGGAACCAAGCAAGCAGAACTAGCTTCTGGTGGAGTTTCTTGCTCAAGTGTGGATGATCGAATAGATGGTTCGGATGGACATAAATTACCAGCTGACAGGATCCCAGGTTGCCAAGTGGCACCTAAATTTTGTGTCACTGAAAGCTGCCACTGTTGAAGGGATTTAACCTGTAAAGTGTAAAGAGAATTTCGTTATGAAATGCAACTAAGAAAGCACTTTTATTTCTAGACTATTTCTTGCAATCAGCAACAAAGCTTTAGTATAAAATATAAGAACAAGTTAACTAACAGAAGTGTCGCTATACCTTTCGGGAAAATACATTCTTCCCACTGTTAAATAATGATTTTCAAAGCTAAGTGCCCAACACTGACAGAGCACACAAGCCTCCCAGCTGAAGTACCTGAAGAAAAAGGAATCTGCTCTTATAAGCAGAAAGGATGGGGAACCTTTATGAAATAACTCATGTTTAAGAAAACAGTCAGTCTTATTTTCAGAAGAATGGCTTATTAGAAGATGCATTAATAACTTTCCTTTCCGTACTTTAGATACGAGTTGCTCACAACCAACATAGCTTGACATCATTTCATATGCCCTGCACATCTAGCGGGCACATCATTCTTCACACTTCTGCTACGTTTATTTAGCTTCCCTTGCATTTTGTCCTCCTTCTCACAACAGGCTATAATTTAGCCTTTTGTAACAAAACCGGTGTTCTTGCACTAGTACTTCCGAATGCTATTTTCCCTCAGAATACCAGTATAGCAAACAACACGGCAATTATTCTCATACGCCACCCAAGTCCTCACTGGAAAAAATGAACCACATTGACTATCTCTTCAGGATCTACAGTATGAAACAATGCCTTTCAAAGTCATATGTAAGCAGAAGAATAAGAGGACTAAGACTATTTACCTGATTCCAGAGAAATCTGACAGCTTCCTCCTGTACAAGCCTCTGAATCCTGTCTTCCTCTCTTTCTTTTCTTAGTCTGCAAGAACACACATCCAAATTTATGCAGCTTAAATAAGCTGCATTTGGGTAACAAGATCAACAAGAACACATAAAAATGCCTACTTATATAACAGCACTCTTGAAAGACACAACAGAGCCTAACATTAAGGCACTACTGCAGTCTGATTTGCTATCAATATCTAGCTGCTGACTGCAAGTTTCTTTCTCAGAGTTACATTAAGATTCTGCTTCCTTTTGCTGCAGCACATTTATTGCCTTGCCAATATTTTAAGTGTATTTTTGTAAACTGAACCTGAGCTCTTCATTTTAGGTAGACATGCTCCTTTTTCCTGCACAAAAAAACCCTACAACAAAATAGTGCTTTTTCATTTCAAATTGTGCATCTCCCCATCCATCCTACTTGGATGTAGGTATGATGTGTAAGCACTGGGAGTTTCTACAGGTTCACTGAGGGATCAACTTGATTCATAGAAGTTTTGTTGCTTGTGATAGCAAGGGAAAAGAACCTATAAGACCATCAGTTCCCATGCTGATCCAGAAAGATAGTAACTAAATTCACAATTTATATCTTACAAATTGAGGAACTTTGACAATGACCTCCTCCAAACATGGATTCATAGGATCAAAAGAAAAAAAAAAAAAACCACCAAAAAAACAGAACTAAGCACAGAATCACATTTTAAAATTGTATCATGTAAGGCAGAGAGAATTCTTCTTTTCACCAATAACAGAGGAATGACTCTCAATACGAACACTTCATTTATAGACTCTCTAATTGCTAGGAGATAAGTTTAAAAAAAAACACCACACTTAGCAATTTCTATTTTGGTTATGCAGTGTAACATGCAAGTCCCACTAATAGAGGACTAGAAAAATGTATTCTAACACAACCCACTCACAGAAGACACTTCAGGAGTATGAACAGCTATGTGCATAACTGTGCTTATCTTACAGAAAGCAACCCTATCGTAATCACAGTTTTATATTGCCAATGCTAGGTTCTTCTATATCAAGACCCATTTATAGCTGTTCTGAAATATCCCGGAATGATGGTTATATTCATTCAGATTTGAAAATACACAGCATGACCTCAACTTACTCTTCTATTTTGTCAGTTAAGCAAACGATGTGCTCCTGCATTCTGTTCAGTCGAATTTCATACCGCACTTCCTTGGCTCGGGGATGGTAGTTCCTCGTGTAAAATCCTCTCCAGCAAGCTTGAAGCTTGGTAGCTGCTTTAGTCATTCTTTGCAGTTCAGCTGTGCCTTGGTTGACAACAGCTAATGAATCGGAACTTTCTCCTGTCATCTGGTCAGGACAGAGAGTTGTAACTCCTGATTCAGCACCTACTGAGGTGCTGGGGTGACTATGCAGAACTTGGTCTTCAGAGGATGCTGAACAGTTGCTAGTAATAGCAGTCAGGCTAGTTGCTACTGGATCAGGAGAAGGCAACAGCACAGTCTCTTTGATAGTCTCTTGAGTTTCCACACTTCCCACTGCTCTGTTCGAGTGCCCTCTCGTAACACATGAAGCTTCCTGCTTGTTAGCCATCTCTCTGCTATTAACATTTCTCACACATTCAACCACTGTATCATCATCATCTTCTAGGCTCAAATTGCTTCCATGTAGCTTCAAGTCTGAAGTAGGAGATGCTGGAGACAGTCCCGAAGTAACTGGCATGAAAGTAGACTCCGAGGATAAAAGGCTGCTGTTTAGCTTGTCTTCATCTGTCTGTATGTCTTCAAGGTATAGCTCTTTGCGAAAACTTGTTTCAAGAAGAAAAGTGTTTTTTACTGCATAGGAATGATCATCATTTGCACTTGGTCCAACCCAAGAATTCTTCTGGATGATAGGTTCTAGATAGGCAGAAAGCCATATTCAAAAGTGTCATAGTATTTCAATAACATAACTTCTTTTATTTCACAGGGACTCACAATTTCTTTTAGATAGTTAGAACCTCGGTGTGTGAGAAGGTCTAAAATGCATGGTGATAGAGCAATGATGATAGGCATTACTTCTACACAACAATAAGAATGTAACTACTTATCCCAGTAACATCTACAAACTTTGTAAATACTGGGTACAGTAAATTGCACAAACTGCCTCCCCCTGGAGAAATTACACTTTTATCAGATGGAATAGTCAAAGTAGTAACTCTCCAGTTTATTAGAACGTGTTTTTCACCTAACAATCTCACCAGAATTTCAAGACATGAATAAGCATGGAACATATGGTTAGAAAACAAAGTATAACTTCAACTGAAAATGTACCCCCCTCCTCAAAAAAAAGTCAACGGGATAAAATAACAGGGCCTTGTTCTGAAATTCTCTCCACAAAGTTATCTACATTCAGAAAAAAAAGATTTATTTCTACAGGTTAGATCACAAGTGCAGATTAGCTTCTTACCACTTTCCAGAACTATCTGTGGTGGCTGGACTGGACTGCTGTGTTCATAAGTAACTGGTAGTGTTTTGTTGGGAGTAGAAGATGTAGGTGGCCCTTCGTTTTGGTTTTGATGCATCAACTGCCTCTGGTGGAGCCTAAGCACAGAGTTACAGCAGACTTTATATTTCTTTTAAACTTTTTTTGTACAGAAGACATCTAAAAGAAACTATCAACCACTTTAAAGGAAACAAGTGATCAATCCACTCTAAGAAGAGAGGGTAGTTATGCAGATCCCTACACCTACAAGACACTACTCCTGCCCCTTTTTCTTCGTTACATGTATCAAAGAAAAAAGGGAAGAAATCCAACATGCAACTCTGACTATAGACTGAAAACCATGAAGTATTTCTACACACAGTAAAGTTAGGCAGATATTTCAAGTGTTTACTTCAGGATATGTTATGTTTTATGCATAGAGGAGTTTGAGGAACAGCGTCTTTCACGTTTGAAAATGACTGAATCAAGGAAAGGGTTACTGTTACTCAAGGGACAAAATCCTAATAAAAATCAACAAACAGTGCCACAAATGTAAAAATCATCCTTTACAAACTGAGAAAACACACAGGTCATTTCAGCTCAGCTACATTAAAAGATCATGAGGTAGAGGTCAAACTGCCTTAAGAATCACTTATGTGTGTGTGTATATATGGGTGGGGATCTTGGGGGGTTGTTTTTTGCTGAGGTTTTTTATTTTGTTCATTGGGTTTTTTAAAAAATTTTTAAAGAGTTATCTTCTGCAAGCTAATTTCCTGCATTTTCTCCAGAAACATCATGTGAATGTCAGAGCACTTGGCTGGAAATTCCAACATCAACATGCTTTTACTGTACCTTATCCTCTAAGATGATCCCAACATTTCTATAATTTCCTCCTGGAGATCAACCTACACAGACAAAGTATGCAGTAGCTCATTCCAGATGCTCCCAGGTCTTCATCCCTTTTGATGAGATGCCGCCCTTCTGCTTACGACAGGGCTTTTGCAGCCCAATTTTCTACCCACACTATGCCATTTAGGTAGCCTGCTCCTTTGAGCTGAGTCTTCTGCTCTGATCTTTCTGCAAAAAAAGCTTTTCTATAGGTCCTGGGGAATAGGACCTGTATTGTTATGTTTTCTGGCTTTTCATCCCAATTAGTCCACCTTCTCATGGGAGGAAAGTGCACCACAGTAACTCTCCCGATTTACTTCCACAGAGCTTAGCAAAATGGCTACTGCTGGCAGAAGCAGCAAGCTCTGTAGAGGCCTCTGCTGACAGACCGGAGGTGCCAGATACAGAGATCATCAGGTGCGTCACTGGTGTGTCCTTCAAAGGGCAACCTTAACTTTAAAACCAAGAAAGAACACGCTAACAACAAAAAAGTGGCTAATAAAGCAGCATACCACAGTAGTCTTCATTTACAGTTAGAACAAAAGTACATCTGAACTTCTTTTTGAGGTTTTCCTCACTTTCTCCATGGCGAAAATCTCCGTTGGTAGTTTACTTTAATCACAGTCCTAACATAAATCACCTTAACGTCCTACAGAGCACAGACTGAAAAATATAAAGAATTTGCCCCTAGATGGCCCAGCAAACAGGAAACCACTCCTGCTGCTGCTGCCGTCTTGCCTCTCACTTCCCTCTGGGACACATCCTTTACCTCCATTACTTTTCCCATCCCCAGCACTCACTGTTGCTTTGAAATACTTCAAAGGAAATGTTATTATATCTAACATGTAATAAGACATATAAATATGTTCTCAATTACAATCTGTAACGACAGAGAAACAAGAAGTTCTCACCTTTGCTTACTCAGTATTTTTTCCAGTTTGGCATCCTCTTCAGTCTGGAGACCGTATGTAGATACAAGAGGACAAACAGTAGACAAGTACTGCACTAGCTGAACATGCTGCCCAGGCCGATAGGATCTTCCCTTACCTTGACTGTAGAGCCATTCTGCTTTTAAACTGTTAGGAAGGGGGAGACCAGTAACCATTAACGCAAGGCATAAAGCCCCTAATTCTCCTTTGATCGCTGTTCTTCTAGTGGGTACCCAGGAGCTAACCTACAAATCTAATTAAAACTTGAAACACGAGGGAACTGGGAATTTCATTATTGGAATAATTAAAGTATTCCCTCACATAAGAATCGATGAAACAAAAAAAATCCTCTGACCAACACTGCGCATTCTCTGCTTCATCTGTGCACAGTCTTTGAGCACTGAAAACACATTTGTGTCAATGAATTTATCAGCCAAGCTTTCACAGAAACAGAAAAGCTCACACAAACATGGAAAATAGCTACAGGGAGCAAATCTTGCTGAAAGTATTCAACAGCTGAAATCTGTTTTCAATTTAAATGTTCTTCAGTCTGAGAACATTTAATATAATATGTCTATATATAATAATACAGTTAACACAGAAAACCCCATTGGTCATGAAAAAATTTCCTAGAATTTTTACAGTCAACTTTTTGGGCAAGTCATAATATGTTATGGTGAAACAGAACCAGGATTGATTTACTTTTGACCAAAAAGGCAGCTTTTTATTTTAGTAAGGGGGAAAAAAAGACATTAATGTCCTGGAATATGTTAATGTATTGGACTGGAATGTGTTTATACTGGATAACATTTATGCTTGGACTGTTCTGATGTCAAGACGTCCAAGAAGACACCTCTACTGTCATACAGATAGCAAAGTGATATAATGACCACAACAATGCAGTAACAAGTGATTTGAGCAAAACAGTATTTGTAATCAATTTGTCATTGACACAAAAAATGTCAAATCTAGAAATGCACATGCAAGTCAGGCCCTTTTATACAAGGCGCACATTTGAGCTTCCCCCACAATAATACCTTTAATGTCTGCCGATTGTCTCATTCTGCAAAGTCAAAGAGGCTGTACGCTTGGAAGGGGAATCAGGCAATTTATAAATTGCTACCACAGTTTTGCTCTGTAAGAGTGTTACTGCAAGTTAAGTTAACAAGACAAAAGCTTAACTTTATACTTCCACTTCAATAAACTTGTGATCTTACATAATAATTCCAGTGTAAGAACAAAAATTTAGCAAAAGCAACAATGTTAATTGGTCTGTATCTCATGTGTCCATTAGCAGGACAAATAGAAATTCAGATCATTAGCACTTTTCCATTTTTTTGTTGTAAAAAAACCCGCAATTTCAGCTTAGACAAACTAATAATTGTAGAGATGTTATACTATTATGTCACCTTTCCTTCTGAGAAATCACATATCCATCAAGAACTTTAAGGTTCAGACACCAGCTGACAATATATGGCCTGTAGTCAAAGCCAGGGACAGAAGGTGTGGCCATCACACAAGGATTGTTCATGATTGACAACTGTTCCAATTGACGAAGAGAGGCCAGGAAAGAAACCTCGAGAAAACAAGATATATTTGTTAACTGAACAGAACCCATTAAGTGCTTACAGAACGTACCATATTTCTCCTAGTTACAGCTGGACTTCTCCACAAAACAGCACAGTTACAAACATATTGAAAATCACATTTGCTTTTTGAACATGAACATTTTCAAAGGACCTTCTACCAACTACTGCCATTTTCCCATTAATTCTCCTGTAAGTACTATAGCCCTTGGAAAGCACTGGCTTATCTTAAAATCTGGGAATGGAGCAATACTATACTTTTCTATACATAAAGCTATGATTCCAGTTCACTACAACAGGCAATGAGACTTTGACAAAAAAAAAAAAGTCAAGTCAAAAAGCTGGAGAAACACTGTCCTGTTTTGAAGAGAAATGTGTTACCAAAATAAGATATTTCTCACAATATGGAAGTCCAACTGACAGTTATATTTTGAAAAACACAAACAAAATAATAAAGACAAAAATCTCAAGCAGAATATTTGTATCTCTTATATGGTATTTAAGAAACAGATAAAAAAAGACATGGGCCAAAAAACATTCAGCTGCAACAAGTGCAATTCAAACCTCTATTCTAAACACAGCAGCTGCAGAAGCCCTCTGCAGCAGCTCATCAGCTCAGTTTTCAACCTTCAATCACAAAAAGCTCTCTATGAATTTAGTCCTCAAAGTATACTTCTGACATCCCTGAATAATACAAAAACATAAAATAAAAAAGGCAAAGTTTCCTTCAAGGACAAATTTTAAAAGGTACCTAGCTTGTGCAGCTAATGCAAGTATAGTTGTTGCATATAACCATTTAATAGTTACTTCTATCAACATGGTTTGTTTCAAAGAAGAGAGCCCATATCCAGTTACATCCTCAAAGGAATTATCCACCTATCTGCTTTCAGTCTACCTAAAGTCAAGGAGATTAATCTTCCATGTTTTACCTCATTTAAGTCTCTGATTTCATTTTCTGCCAAAGAAAAAACAGTCAGATTCTGAGGTAGGCAAACAGGGGCAGTGCGAAGTGAAGTTATAATATTTCCATGTAGCAACAGAGTCTATAAAATAAAAATATGGTGATGAAATGGATGTCTGATCAAAACCCTCATTTCTTGTCCAGGCAATACCTGCACAATACACACAAAAGAACTATAATTACAGGTTTCTAGTATTATCAAAATTAATTCTGTTTATTGCAGCAAGGGAAAACCAATTTTTATATTTTAGAGAAAAACCTTCTTATTTTAAAAGGCAGAACTGAAGTATAATCACATTTATAATAAAATGTATTTGGAAATATTATCCTCTACATTGTTCATGCTGGAAGAGTTAACACTATGTTTTGTCTTGATTCGCGACATGAGACAAGAGAAACGAGAGCTATGAACAAGATCTCATCACGTTATCTTTATCAAAATCAGTAGAGTGGGTATAGGGAAAAAAAAATTAAAAATCACTGCCTCAGTTTCTGTAACTTGATAACAAGGAAAAGAATTCTTACATGCTTCCCTCTAGAAACTACAGTGATTAATTAAAATGCTTTAAGAGTTAGTGTTTGAATAATGAATGCTTTAAAAGGCAGCAATTTTCAAAGCAGATTTCTTTATGCAAAGAATATAATGAAAACAGACAAAATAGCACGTACCTTCAGCAACGTAAGCTTGGAGAGATCACCTAATTGAGCTATGTTATTGTCTGACAAATCAAGATGCTGAAGAGATAGACAGGAATTCATTTGTTCAATGGCCTACAAAACAAAGAAGTCAGTTACTCACAGTAACTCTTTTTTTAGTGATTAAATAAAACCAGGTATCAATAATTATTGATTCAAAAATTATTTTGAAAGCTAAAACACACCAGGTAAGTAACCCAAAATGGAAATCATGTTTTTACAGTTTCATTTTAAAGAGGATAATTCTTGTCCTATTTTAGGGACTACTTCTCAATTCTCATTACATTTTGACACCAAATTTTTTGTTTTCCTAGACAATTCTTGTACGGAAGTTGCCCTCCTTCATTTCATAAACCAGCAGACACAAAACTTCAACATTTGTTCCAATCAAAACCAGAAACATATTCACATTTCTTTGGTGCATTTTCCAAATTTCTGCAACATGAGATTCTGGAAAACTTATAAAGACTAAACACTTTACCTTCAGATTATTTCCTGCCAAGTTCAGCCATTCCAGGTGCACCAACTCCTTCAGCCCTTCCACGTACCCAATACTATTATGGGGCAAGTTTAGCACCCGGAGCTTAGTCAGTTTTGCTACACCCATCATGCGCACCAAACGATTGTTGGCTACAGAGAGCTGCAGATTGACACGCAAATAAAAGAAACAGTTTTAACTATTACACTGCACAGAGAGAATAGGCTTTTATTTTTTGTGGTTAAAAATCTAATCCAACAGGAACTACTTCAATCTATGTATTCCATTTGCAAGCATGTAATACGGAAAAAAATGCAAGAGCCAGGAAATAAATTACTAATGAAAGAAAGTAAGTCCTCACAACTCACTCTGCACACTTTCGAGAACATCTTCCTCCTAGCAATAGCTAAATAAAGGAGAATGAATGAGGAATCGTGTCATATGAACGTAAGATTTAAAAATCGTAATTCCCAAATCATTGTGCAAATTGTTGCACCACACCTGCTGTAAAATCATACTCACTGTCAGTGTGGCAGCGGACTAAATATATTTCACATGATTTTCAAAAAAAGTCCTGTGCTAATAGGACTGTAAATCCAAAACTTTTTAAAAGATAAATCCTGATTAGACATACACATTAACAACATGACCACCAAGCTGGCAGACTGGTGAAGGTTTGTTGTAGCAACAAACCCCGCCTCTCCTATCTCAGTTTAGCTCCTCTCTAGAAGCTGCTAGGTGACTTGAAGTCTATCTGGAGGCACTTCCAGTGATAATTAACATGGACTTGCACAGCTTTGCCCCAGAGGAATTAATACTCTGATTTTTGCAAGCACCACGCACATGCTTAACACTGTTATCACCAATAACCTCATGAACTCAAATGGACTGCTGCCAGTATTAAAATTAAGGATAAGCACATCAGGGCCTACATGAATGGACATGTTAACTAGACTACATAGATCCCTCTCATTTTTTTTTTTTTTTTTTTTTTTCTCAATTCGCTATCTCTATTTTAACCTAACCCACAAGCCTTTCTTTTCTTCTTGTAAGTTAAGGCTACTAAACCTCTTCCTTTGTGAAGAGTTATGAAACTCAAATGGGGAGGAGAGTCCTGTAGGAATGTCTGCATGTTACAATTACACAGAAGAAAGCTACAAAAAAGCAAAGTTATTTTCAAGGTTACAAAGCTCAAGTATTCAAAAGCTAGCAAGTATCAAAATTTGGGTTATCAGTGACTTTTCTAAGTGTTTTATGACACTCCTCCATTAGGATTTATTTAGTTCATTTTTAGTTACCTAGGTAACTAGCAAAACAGCCTGCCCCACTATCAACTGTAGAGTTTCACTGAAAACAAAGCTTTCTATTTCAGTTAGCCATCATTTATTTTCCTATGAAAACAGCAACTGTTAACTTACTTCAATTACATAATATGGCCGTAAAACAAGACATTTTTTAATGCGCATCACAGCACCATTACTTCGTTACAAATTCCAAGTCAAGTAACACTGACCTGCATCAGATTCCTGCATTTCTCCAAGTGTTCCAGTTTAATTATCTGGTTTTTGTCCAGAATCAGAGTGTGAGTATCAGCATCACAGGGTAAGGTTGGACCCAGTTTTTGCAATCCTTGGCCTGACCAGTTGACAACCAAACCTTAGAAGAAAAAGAAGAGAAAAAAGGAAAAAAGAAAAGCCCCAAAGTCAATACTTTATATATGAGAACACATACTGAAAAGGCAAAGCAAGATAAACAGATTTTTTTTTATAATGCATGCAGCTAATTTGCAAATACTAATCAACTTTCTTTTCCATGTAAAAATGAAGCAAATTACTTTAGAACACACACATTAGAGTAACTGATCCAGTTACTGGAAGATGTTGAATCCAGGCCCTGTCCCAGTAAAGAATTCTGGTGCAGTTCTGGGAAAGTCAGTAACAGATCCTCTGAAGTGGGAAGCAGAGCAAAATTTCAGTAGCTAAATTTTAAGGTGTGATCCTCAAAACCCCATGTTTCAAAAGCCCCTAAATTTTTAAATTCTTCAAAGATTTCAGGTTTTGAGGAGCTTGGTAACTACCTATCTAAGTATAGGCACTATCTAAATTCCTGCTTATAGACAAACTCAGAACATGCCTAGCACATGTCTGTAGGATCACACCCCACATACAACAGCAACCATACCTGTCCCTCAAAAAAAAAAAAAAAATATTCAAAGAGGCAGGGGGTTTCAGAAAAGGGTAAGCAGCATACACCCTTTCATCAGTCAGAATGTGGGAAACCTGACAAGGATGCAAACCCACAAACTTCACCTTCCCGAAGAGTTCCAAACACCCTGCTAAAATACTTTAAGATTAGGGCACTTAACTTTTGAATGTGAAATGCCCGTGTGACCGTCCTCAGCCTGGGCAAAAGAAACAAGTCCTCTAAAAGCTAGACCATCAAATAAAAGCCTACGGTTTTCTCTTTTTCCTGTCTCTCTCTCTATTTCGAACGAAAAATAATAGTAACCTACATCATTTTTTTGAAAGGGCAGTCTAGGTACAAACTCAACACAGAGGTTTCAGCCTATAAAACCAAAACTGACACCTCTCTGTTGTCAGAATTCAAATGCTTAAACTTAAGACTCAACCCTCCCTTTAAAATCTCCTACCAGGTATGTTAGGATACACTTCCTTCCAGCAATTTGGCTGCTGTTCAACCTAATACTGAGTATTTAATTTATTGTGTAGGGAATGTGTCTAATTCAGAGACAAAGATTCCATTCCAGGACTTCACTGGCCAAATCCTTCAGTCCATGTCACCTTAGGATTTTGGTGCTCGTGTCCCCAAATTGTATTGGTAGGCTAAATGTTACATATTCCAGCAGAGTTCCTAATGAAAAATTAGAGCAAAGAACTCATTCGTGCAGCCATACTACAGTACAGGTGACATCTGGGCACAAGGAAATAGTAAATAGGCTAGCATATAATTTAATTAACGGAACACAAAACTACAATGTTCCATGCAAAAACTGTTACTACATAAAAAGGAAAACATTTGCCATCTACAGGGTACTTGGATCACTGGGTATACCTGCTAATAATACTTTTCATATATTAAGCCCCTGCTGTGTGTTTTACATGTGCACACCACTCTAGTGCTTGCTCATCTCTTCCTATCTGCTCAGTAAATAATGCTACTTTTTTCAGCAGCATATTCCAGAACAGTGTTCTTACCCTAACATGCGCTATATAATAGTATTTTTACAGTTTGCGGGCTTTTAGGGTTCGGTTATGCTAAGGATGGAGACAAACATTTTTGGTGTACCACTCCACCAACTAGAGAACATGCTTTTCCAAGAAGCACCTCTCATCACACTTACTACATTTCCCTTGCTTCCCAAAACCACAGCCACCCGAAGAGGTCTGAAGAGCAGCGATGCAGAGCTAGCAATACCACAGCCACACTCTGTCTTTGCACATTCAGGGAGAAGGTGCAGCGTGTTTCTCACTTCAATACCCACCTCTACAACCACTTGGTCACTTTAACCAAACAGAAATTTTGCATCTGCCCATTTATCCAAGGGCTTGTTATGAAAATTTGCAGCTGGCCTGTGCTGACTGAAAAGAGAGCCTAGGACACACAGTATAGAATTACAGGAGTAATTCTTTTATTCATGCGCATGAGGCATCCCATTCAAACTGGGGCATCCTAATAGGGGTTTTACACAGGGTTCTTATACCCTTATAGTGTGCAGGTACGCGATTTGACTAAGTGCTACTTAACACACTGACACTACCATGTGTAAAGCAACTCTATTTCTACAGCAACATTATCCACAAACCTCTCTATTCACCTAGTCAGCCCAAGGAGACAGTCTTGCTATAGCTAGTTAGCTATAACACCACGTAAGGGTGGTGCAGAGGGTTTCACAGAGCTGTTGGAGGCATTGATGTTATCGCGGTTGTTCAGGGGTATCCTTTACCCTTCACGGACAACTTTACGATGTTGATAATCAGAGGTCCATATCTCTGGAGCCAGGGGCTGTCCTCCTTGTGATGAGCTGGGTCCTTTAGTTTGCTTGCTTAAGCAAGACTATTCA
>Ga0181612_111017_pt1 | contig 13071 bp, 13 predicted proteins | sample HoacroProtozoa21_FD_119630 | JGI IMG/M metagenome (GOLD analysis project Ga0181612, IMG submission 119630) | Hoatzin crop microbial communities from Cojedes, Venezuel. Combined Assembly of Gp0051906, Gp0051904, Gp0051908
GACTTGTACCAAGATAGAGATGACAGCATAAAATGTTCTTGTGCCATAACTAAAGTACTCGTTATTGCTTCTCCTTGTGAATTTATTGCTTGTGGAGTTGCCAGATTGTACTTGGAAGCAAACTGTCTCTTCAGAGCAAGGGAAGGGCACCTTTTCCCACCTGCCTGGTCAAAAGCGAAAGCATCACTCAAGCCAATTTGTGTCACTGCATTAGGAATTAACATTTCTTTTCCCTTGCCCGTCCCACTGGCACCTCGTCCCTTACGGCTGCCTGGTTCTCCCCTCCATCTTGTGGAGGGACTGCACAGCCCACAGCTCCTCACTTTCCCCATCTGCCTCCAGCTGACAGATGTCAGAGTGGAACTGGACTGTAACCACCAACAATCCTCACGCCGGTCCCCGGGTAAGCGGCTGCCAGCGCGGGTGTGAAATGCTGAGTGGTTGCTGATTCTCTGAGCTTTCCGCTTGCTTTTCGTCACAGTTCATTGAAATGTTTTTCTGCAATTTAGAGCATGTTTAAAAAAAAAAAAGATCAGGGAAGGATCATGATCTTAAGTAACTTGCGTCGTGTCAAACATGCTTATTGTTTTATTTTAACATGGTCAGAGGATAGGAAAATGTGCTATAAATGGAAATTAAAGAAAAAGAAACTGGGAACAGATGTCAGGAAGTATTATTTCATGCAAAGAATAATAAATACGTGAAATGGCTAACCAGGCTGAGGCAAAAAACATCAGGGTGATTTAAGAAATCATTAGATGCTTTCCTAGTAGAGGTGTGAAGTTAAAAAGGGACACATTTCTATGGGTGGCCACTTCTCTCTCTTCCTAATCCTCCCTCTCCTGAATGTCTAATGCTCCCGGTTTTCTTCTTGGTGGATCTTTGTAAACTACGGTGCAAAATGAGGAAAGCAAGCTGAGCGTTTTGAGGACCACAATCTGCTTGGCCCTTGGTAAGGGCACAGGAGTGTCACTGGGCAGTGAAATCATTTCTGCTTCACGAGGTTTGACGTGGGCAGGGGAAGAGGATGCTGCAGTTCCCCAGACTGCTCTAATCCCCAGCTGGTACTGGGGCATGGAGAAGAGATTTCCCCCTTGAGCAGAGCCATGCCTTCCTACTGAGATGGTTTATGTGTGTGTGTCCGTCCATCTGTCCCTCCCTACAGAGTTTTGAACTTCTATTGGCCACTTTTGGCTGAACTTGGAGAAGAGGCCTCCGATGCTGCTCTGCTTTGGTTCCCTGAGTGAAGGACACAAGCATCCATGGCTTTTTGGTGGGCTTCATGGGTGTTGCTAACTAAATGGTGTTACTAGCTAGATGGTCCTGCTAAGTATCTCTGTGGTGTTGGCAAATGAAAGCTGCTGCTTATGTGCTTCAGGAGAGATTTCAGATTCCTTCCCCAAAGCCCAGATGTAAATGAGACTCGGCCCGAAGACGTGGCCAAGCAGCTCCCGCTGTGGCTAGGGCCACACGTGGATGCTGGCCTCCTGCGTGGGTCTGTCTGAGCAGACATCCCAGCACAGCCCTGTTGGATGCAGGGGTCTCATCCTGTTTTGGAGACCACTGCAGCCTGTCATGGTACCAGCTCCCATGCCTGCGTGCTGAGCCATGCCAGCAGTGTGACACCAGGGCCATCACCTCCTCCTCTTCCTTCTTCCCTCAGGGGTGCAGCCACGTGGCAGTGTGCCTTGAGCCACCAGTCCAGCCTGCTGGGCAGTTTTTAGATTTACAGCGGCGACATGAGCAGCTCAGCACAGCCAGAGGAGGAAAGGGAGGGAGACGGGGAAGCAGTGGGAAGAAGGGCTGAAGGAGGGCCCCTGCCTGAGATCCACCTGGGAGAGGTTTCCCTGCCCGGTCCTCAAAAGGAGCCAGGGAAGAAGGTGGGACATAACTCATGCCACGCTCCCGTGTCCCTAACCTCAGAAAACTCCCCTTCCTACTTGCCCCTCTGCAGGTATACCTGCCTGCGATCTGCCCGATCTCCACCCTTCCTGGTTTACTGACAACTAAAAACCACTCGTGAGTGGGACTGCCGTGTGCCACAGGGTTTGGGCAGGCTTGGTTTCGCTCAAAGCCTGGAGATTTGTTCTGACCTCCACGATGTTGGTGGAGGCAGGGCAGGGAGTGGCCAGGTAGGTGCTGCTCAGGCACAGTACGGCAGCTGGCAGCACCAGCAATTTTCTCCGGTCCCACTTTTGCTGGCACTTTCCTGGGTGATGGCTCAATGAAGCCACAGTGGATTTGCCCTGCGGTGAGCTAGGGCTGCTGCTGTAGCTCTGGCACTGTGTACGTGATGACTCCAGATGTGCAGCTCCAGATATGCAGCCCATCCCAAGCTCTGCTGCTTCTTACCGAAGAGTTGTAAGCAGTAGCCACATGTTGTTGCAACCTTCAGCTAGTTCTTCCTCAGATGTCACCTTTTGCACCACTAAAATGCCTGGCAATTTATTCATGCAATCGCTGCTTGTTTTCTGGGAATTCCTCCAAGCTGCCACTCGTTTATGATCTGGTGCTCCCTAAAATATCTGCAAGTGCTGTCGCCTTCAATCACGCATTATACAATTGGCAAGCCCTGCACTCGCTCTCTGCTTGGCAAGGCGATTCCTCTTAGCGCAGTTTTCTTTTTTCTTGGTCCGCATATTCCCAGAACTGCTGAATTTTTAAAGTGTTTTTCTAGGCGTATCTGTATTTCAAAAAAATAGTTTAGGCACACCATGTTTTTCCAAATCCAAGCCAAGCAAGCACTGTGTTTCATAAAGCTTTGGGCCATGGAAAGCAGCAGATGACGAGGCATACTTATTTTATGTGCATGTTGCTTTACTTTCCCAATGTTCAGATTACTCAGTCTCATTTTATTTTACATTTGGTTTTTTATTTTTCTTTCTTGCAGATCCTTTTTGCAAGTGTACATATCAGAATTAACGTTTGTGCTTTCATTTTGTTTCACAGGAGGGTTTTCAGTGGAGCCCATGACCTCCACATTTTATTGTGCTTTAACTTTTTGATAAACTGGTTGATATTTTGAGAGATTTTCTTTTCTGTATGTCTGTCTTTCTTTCTTTGCTATCTATCGATAAAATAAATCTCTTACCATTTTTCTGAGGCGATTTCCTGATTTAGATATTTACCAGCCATCTGTGGGTGCGCAAGTCTCCTAGAAGTTTTACCTGATGACTCATGCTTGCCCCACGTTGCTCACAGAAATGTTTCCTTCCCCTTCTGGGGAATTTCAACAGTTTATTCATTTATTCCAAATATTTATAAAGAGGCACTCAGTCGGTGCCAGGGACAGAGGAAGCCTTTTTAAGAATGCGATACCGCATGGTGATGGCTGGGCAGGGGATTGCAGCAGTCCTTTGCAACAGCCGCTGATGACTTTTTAATGCATTATGTTTCTTGTGGCTTGCAACCGGAAAAATAGATGATGACTCCTTGCCTTGGAGCCGGGCCTGTTAAAATCTGCCTCTTAAATTATTCCCAAATCCCAGGGAAGTGGCGTTCGGGGTGCCGTTTAATCCAGCATGGAGGCCAGGCTGCGCTCCTGGGCCTCCCTCGCCGTGTCAGGAGGTAAAGGTGACAGCGTAGGAAGATCGGCAGCTGCCACCATTGATGCTTTCTACCCTCAGCGCAGCAGAATAAAGCTGTTTCTATCCATAAAAGTCACCCTGGTTTAGCCAAGCCTTGCCAAAGCTGTGGGTAAGTCCCCCTTTCTTCAAAAGGGATGCACGTACATCAACAAAAATGCCTTTTCCCAGTAGCTTGAATCCCATGGGTGATCTGTGGGGCCACTGGAGTCCCCAGAGGACATGGTGTGTCACCTCCCATGAAAGGGTGGCAGGGGGCTTGCAGCTACAGCCTCACCTGGTGCAAATCCACCTCCAAGCAGCTGGTACCACTTGAGCAGGATTGTTTTGGGATGTCACCTGAGCTTGTTGTCCCAGCACAAAATCCATGGGTGGGAGAGGCTGGTGCTATGAAGCCTTCCTCCCAGATGTAATGGGGTTGATCATCCCCATGCTCAAATCCCCAAATGCCTTGCCATTCCTCCTTCCTTTCAGTAGTAGCAAAGCAGATCTTGAAATGCAAGAGATTGCAAGAAAAACGGGTTTGATAACATATCGGAAGGAGGGGGCCGGGGCAGCTGTGGACAGAGAGCCTGCCTGGGATGTTCGGCCCCAGGGCATTTTGCAGGTGGCCCTTAGCGTTATTGAAGGAAGCGAGACCCAAGGGTAGGTCCCTGAAATGTGGCACTGTCAGAGGACATTGGCCAACAGAGAGGTATGAAATACTTCTCTGTCGACGTTTCCTGTTTCCCCTGAGCGCAGGTGACCTGGAGCTTGCATTTTAATTCACTTAGCAGCCAGCCGCACTGAAACTCCAGCACTGAGCCATTAGCTTTCGTAATGAGATGGTACTGAAGAATATGTAAAACCAGGTAATTGAATAAATGGCATTTTTGGATGCTGGCGAGTGTCTTAGACGCTTGAGGAGTGATGTTTTACAGGGGTAGATGGGGGAAAACAGTGATCGCAGCACAAAACCCAAAGCCATAGTGCTTCTGAGCGGAGCCTGGGAGCAAAATGCATCATTTGGGTTTGATGGTACCTAATTTCTCTGCCATATTTCCTGAGCTTTCTGGCCGGTTGGCAGCCCTGGCCGAATACAGCATTACCGGGAAATTATATGATATAGTGCATTTTAGTAATAAGTGGCACTCTTCCTGCCTTGCAAATTAAACCATGTAGAGCATTAGAGTTTTCATGGCATCTCTGTTCTTGGCAGTGAAAGAAGAAAATAAGCAAAGCCACGTCAGGAAGAGATGGCAGGCTCAAGCAGAGAGAGGTATCCATTTGATCCCAGCTGCTGGCGAGTGGCTCGGGGCTCTCCCTGTGCTCCGAAAATATGGCAGCCGCCACCCCACCACCCTCCGCAAAATGTCTGGTGGCTTGGTGAGCCCTGGCCTCCTCCAGGCATCCCTCAAAATTAGTTTGCTACTGCAGAACCTCAGGATAAATCTGCATTTTTCCACATCTGAGGAACACTGTGTAAAACTAATCCCCTGCTCCAAGGTCCTGCAAGGCAATGGCATGCAGAAGTACAAGGTTAAAAAACACCATCAAGAAGCAGCAGCCAGGAACCATAAATACCTTTCAAGCAGTCCTTAGGCACATCAGGACACGAGCAAACAAAGCAACTGGAATTTATAAACTTACATAATTAATTTTTCTTTGCGAGGAGAACAAACATTCCCATGTTCCAGCTCTCTCAGGGCCTTTGACAATCGGGCTCCTTTCTATAAATAATGTTATGTAAGTTTATATATTTCAATTAGTGCTTGTTCTAGCCTCTCGCAGCCCAAGGATGTTTTCACTCCAGTTTATTATTTAGGCTGTGGATAGATAATTTTGCCTTGGTGCATCCATAATGTGATTTAAATTAAGATGTTTGCAAGCAGCATAGTAGTAATGAAACGGTCTCTGGAAAACATTGGCACATCCCCAGTGAGAACGAGAGAGAGAAATGAGCTTTACATTGCAGCGTCCCACAAAATGTCTGCACCCTCCTCTGCAGGGCAGGAGCCAGATTTCTCTGTCCGAGGACGCGGCCTGCGAAGGGAGAGTGCTGTACCTGGGCTGCGCCACAGAGCCACCGGCAATATGGTGTAATGGCCACGGATGTTTGTTTTCCAAAGCAGGAACATCTCCGAGTCATCCTACAGCCCTGTAACTACAACGTGCTGCAATCAGAGCTGGTAGAAATGCTTAACCCCAGCGGCTTAATCCCCAGACATTCCAAATTAGTACAGCTCCGTTAACTTCAGAGGACTATTTACATGGGGGAGGTTAAATATGTACAGGATCAGGCACAAAACCTGCAGCGATCTTGTATGTGGGGCAGTGGTTTACTAATTTACAAGGCTAGATCTCATCTGTGCTGTGTGCTGGCTTCTGAAATTTTATTTATTTATAGTGAGCACATCATGTCAGAGGGATTTCTCCATCGAGTGGCATGCAGAAAACCCTTCATTTACTCTGATTATGTTGCTGAGCTCAGTCCCTAACACAGGAGCTATCTTCCCTCCAGGTCATTTTTTAGTAACCCATAAGTATGAGGCTGGATATTAAAACTAGATATGTGGATTACTTCATTTCCCTTTGCCCTCTTTTTTATTTCTTAAGTTTATCTGCAGATCCTACAATAACAAGATAAAAGCTTTCTGATCTCCTTTTCTGATATATTGTAATTCTGATACACAGGGGGCCATATCCTGCACCCCGGGTGGTACTGCTGGCCTCTGCTCATTGCACTGAGCTCCAGGTGGTAATGGATGTGTGTAACCAAGCAATGCAGCATGGCGAATGGCCTGCGGCCTCTGAGGTGGCTTTTACGAGCATAAATACATGTGAAAAGGTTACAGGGGATCCATGGGGCCTGGGGGAAATCAGACGAGCCCCGAGCGCCTGCGAGATGCCATCAGCAGCTGGATGGTGGAGGGCAGGAGTTTCCCATGCAGGAGCACGTCCCCTGGGTGCTCTGCGAACCGGGGGTCCAGTGTGCTGGATGGGTGCCTGCACCCAGGGGCCAGCACAGAGGATGCAGGGAGCAGCACGGCCAAAACCAGGGCTTGTAACTGCTTTCCTGCCAGGGTCCCCAGAGACCTGGCACAAAAATGAGAATGCCCTGCATCTCCCTCTAGATAGGGCCTGGTAAGTGCCTCAGAGGGAGTTTTCAAACAGCCCAGCTAGGTCCCACTGCAACCCTGCTGCCCTAGGAGCCCGCCACTGCTGCCTCCCCTGACACAGGGCCACTCTCCCCACCCTGATTTTGGAGACCCTTTTGCTCATGTCACGCAGAGGAGGAGCCCTCAGTGAGGAGTGCCAGTCCCAAGCCCTGGTGGTGAAACACTCGCTGTGCCACTGGGGCTGGTCTGCAAGCCCCGTGGGCTGAGCAGGATTGCACTCTGGTGACGGCTGAAAGTGCCTTGCCAGGCTGTTGGGAGTGTCTTGAAAAACCTCCTGCGCACGGTGTTGGCTTAGTTTTCTTTGCCACCCAGAAAACAGCCAGCTTGAATGTCAGCACCCTTCCAGATACAGGACTGGTTTTAATTGGAGTTGCCTTACCCAAGCTGACACCACAAGAGTCTGAGGGAAATCACGCAGCAGAGCCTTGTCCAGGACATGCCTGAAGTCAAGATGATTTAAAAAATCTAAGTTACATGTGAGGACTGGCTGTTTTCCCACAGCTGGTGTTTTGCTGGTGCTTAAAACTGCATCTGCTAAAACATAAAAATAAAATGGAAATGGTTCTGCTGAAGTGGGACCAGTACATTTTTTCCTAAGTGTAAACAGTTTTCTCACCTTTGAAGAGAGTCAGCTGCAGCCTCTGCTGCCGGGCAGTTTTCAGCTTTGTGACTCTTCAGGTCTTGCTGCAAAATGCTGTGGGATGCTTCGTTCAGAAGTAAGGAGAGGTGTGAGGGGCTCATATTTCCGGGACACAAAAAAGCTGTTTTGCACATAGAAGGTGCTTTTTTTGTTGTTTGCAAAATAGCTATTGTCTTGTTTCTGCTGATATAGAAGTTGAGTTTCAAGTGAATCTTCTCCATCATCTTGCCTGCATTCTGCACTGCTGTGCCTTCTGTCTGCAAGGAACAGGAGCCTCACCAGGAGGAAAATGCTGTTAGTTACTGCAGCCTTTGTCTGGAACAGGCAGGTTATGTCCTTCTAGAGCAAGGAAACACTGACTTTAATCCAAGCAGCTCAAGGAGTAATTATTCTTGGCAAACGTGAATCAATACAAGCACAATGCAGCTCTGCCCACAGCTTGCAGATGAGAGCACACAGCACAGCAGGAGTGAGTTTCTTTCCACCGTCACCATCCTGCCCCGCTTTGCCTGCAAGAGCAAGCTGCAATGCTCCAGAAAAAAAAGTGGTGCTCTGGGGTACATGGATGCATGTGCCAACCTCTTCAACTGGAGTGGTTTTGCCAAAGCTGAATGTGCTACTCGGATCTCCTCCTTCTCACCAAGGCACAAAAGCAAAGGGAAGTGGAGCAAAACAGCTCTGCAGCGGTTGCTCTTGCTGCACTGGTTTGCATGCGTGTGTCGGGGAGAAACTGGGGAAATGACTGTGTGAGGAGACCACTGAAATGTGTTCATGTTGCTGGCAAGCCTTGCTGACAAACCTTGCTGACAAACCTTGCCTACCCTGGGAGAGACTCTTTGCTTGGATGAGTTCCAGGCTCAAACATTTGGGTGGGAAAAAACGGGTTCATTTGTGGAGGAACTAAGATGCTCCAGCTCCAATTGCATGTCATCTTTGCAATTTTTTTTTTCTTATCTTCAGTGTTTGAAAATCAGGGTTGTTGCTCAAGTGCTCACATGCCACAGGAGCAATCTTTAGGCTTTAACCTCTTATCTTGTGTTCTTATTCTCCTTGGTCACAGAGGCACACTCAGGTTAGTCCCACGCTTTCCAGCTGTCCTCTAGCCACACCACTCTGTCCCCAAAAATCAGACAGACCTGCGTCCTGGATCAACTTTGGTCTATCGCGGAAAATTAATTCCAGCTGCACCGGCCTTACTGGAGCATTTGAATCAGGGGAACTAGGCAAGTATTTACAAGAGGGAGGCTGGGAAGTGTTTCAGTACATGTGTGCCTGCAGCCCGCAGTGGCTTTGGCCCAGGCGGTGGGTGCATGCTTTGGAGCAGGGGCTATGGTGCTAAAAGACGTCACAAATATTCTGGGATCTGGTGTGAGGGGTCTGTGTGAAGCACTTCTTCAAGTAAATGACTACCAGCCGTGCTGGACTTGCAGGTGCTCCCTGTGGAAAGGAGCTAGTCACTGTTTCAGTGAGACAGGTGCTGGTCCCTTGTGGCAAGCTGCTGTCAGGGAGAAGGCACTGACCATGTTCACCAGGGTGCCTGCAAGCAGGTACCTGGGAATCCCGAGCAATATATATAGGTTCAAGGGAAAATCCAGTGTCTGCTGCTTTCCGGTAGCTGGGGGAGGACGTGCCTGCAGCTGCTGCGATGAGCCCGAGAGATGTGCCAGGGCAGGACGCACTGCGACGTTGCTCCCCTGGGAGAGCCCACGGCCCCCAGGGGTGAGCGCCCCATGGCCAGGCCCTGTCTCGCCACAACCCAGCTGCATCAGACTTCTCTCGCTCTTGCTCTGCTGCTGTAAAACAGGAAGAGCAACATAACCTTGAAGACTTTATAACCTGGGACTCGTTCCTACTTCTCCTTTGCTCCTGGCAATGTACCAATTATTAATTAACAGGCAAATGCTGGAGAAAAGGCCAATGTACATAGCTCATTTCCATAGCTGTACATGTGGTAGCCCCGCAACCGGCTTTTATTCCAGTGCACCCAATTGCTATGACAGCAATGAACAAATAGCCTGGAAAAAGTAGAAACAATTCTGAGCCTGATAAAAAATGAGAACTGAATTCTTTTAAGAGACTCTCTTTTCTGGCTGTCATGCATATCGTGCTACCTGTAGAAAAACTCAGGCAACGAGAATTCATGTCATCAAGTGACACGATGCCAGTGCCCTGGACGTACAACTTCCCTGTAACCAGCCCCTGAGAAATGTTTGATGCTCTGCAACTCACTGGCAAAGGCTCTACACTGGGTCTTGTAATTTGCATCACGATGCTGAGTAAAGGTGGTATTTTTGAATATGCAGGCAAAAAAGTTATTCCAGAGTCAGACTAAATTAAAGTGTGTACGTGCCACTGACAACAGCTGCAATCAAAAGCATTTGCTCTCTTTCTCCGGAGAAAAAACCCGAGCAATTGTTTACTACTGGGTCCATAACAAAGCTCAGCTTTACATACCTGAAACATGAAAATCCTGCTTCCTTTCTAATCAAGCAAACTGCAGAACAAATTTAACATTAAATTTTTCAGTGCTTCCTTAGTTTCACAAACAACCATCTAGGAGAGGTTGTACATCTGCATTTAGATGTGGTCCCTCAAGTCCTGCTTCATCCTGCTCTGCACGCTGGAGGCAACCCAGGGACCATCCTCTCTGTCAGTTGCACTGGCAGGGGTAATTAGTGTCTACTCCATCGCCAGTGCTTTAAAAAGTGTATTTTTATGAGCTTACTCCTTACCCTGGCACTCCACTACCTGTCTCAACAGCTGGATACAAAATCCTCTCTTCCAGCAGCCCCTATTAAAGCAACATCATCAACAACCACAGCAAAAGCCTGGGAACAGCACGTCTGGGTGCTGTTAGGAACCAGTTCTCATTAATTAATGTATAAGGTTGCATCAGGTCATGACACAGGATGGCGGGGCATCAGGTGGATCCGCACCCCGACTTGACAGCGTTGTTTTCCCCTGTCTCAGTGGCTGTAAGTAACAGGGCCTGCTGAAAAGGGAGAAAAAGATCTAAACTAAAATACATATAAATCTGAGAGTGACCGAGGTGCTTTTAAACAAAATCCCCCCCTTAAACCCTGGTGGGGACAGGGATCCATGAGGAGGTGTCCTGGGCCCCAGTGGGAATGGGTGGAGCAGGAGGGAAGGAGGCTGCTTTGGAGTGAAGCCTGAAGGGAGGATGCCACGGCGGGATGGGGGGAGAGTAGCTTCATGTTTTGTGCTAATGGGACTTTATTAAACCTGATTTGAAGTGGTTTTCGTGCCGTTGTAGCAGGCCACTGAAGCCCTGCAGCCCCTGCTCCAGGACGGCGCCGCTGTTACTCGTACCGGGACCTGTTTATTGGCAGCATCAGGAAAGAAACCTCCCCAGGCTTAATACTTTGCCTGGCAGGATGCACGGATTTGGGGAAGGTCGAGCTGCCTGCACTCAGGGGAGTGGGGCTGGAGAGTGAGCTCCTGCCTTACCCCTCGCCGAGGTTTTTAGGGTGTAGCTGCACCAAGCACAGTGGAGACATCGCAGGTAGGCAATGGTATTGCTCGGTGGCAATATCCGTTCTAGGTATGTTTCCCCCTTTCAGCTAATTTTTGAGGCTTGGCTGCCAATTGGATCAAGGAATAGATGTGGATTAAAACACCTCCCCCCCTCAAGGTTTCACAACACGACCCCGTGACCAGTTGAGTCGGTGCAATTACAGAGGAGCAGGCACAGCCGTGGGTGTGGGACCGGGAGGAGGGAGAAATGTCTTTCTCCGAAAGACAGCAGACCATTTTACTGGCATCCAAACTATTCAGCTTTCATGACACACTGTTCTAGTTGATAATGTTTTCCCTTTTTTTTTTAAATTGATCTCAAAATATATTGTTATGAAATCTCCCATGCAGTAGAGCCAAGCTCCTGGCTGCCAGGCACTTAATTCTCCTTTTGAGCCTTGTGTTACGTGATGGACAAAGATGCTTGCCAATTTAGGGTAATTCCTCCCTTTGCTGTAATCTTTCCACTTTGATGAAACGGACAGCTTTACTCAAACGTGAAGTACATATATAAATATTTGAAGAGGAGTGAAATATGCAATGTCCCTCTCGTGGATGGGAACGTTCCTTCCAGACTCCTGAACAAGATTTTGGAGCGGGTCCAGGAGACTCACTGCGGGTTTTCTATGGGCCTCCAATATTTAATGACAAAGGGTGTGGGGAGCTCAGTATGTGCTGTGGATGCTCATGCTGTTTACCAAACCAGTCATGTTTATGGCTGTGCACATCAGCTATGGAGTCTTGGTAAAAATGAACACTGTAAAATGGAAGTACATAAACATGTATTTTCGTGGGTCGTGGGGACATGCTCACCTCTCCCTTTGCAGTGAAAACAGTTTTTTAAATGACTGTGCCAGGTGACATTGAGATAATTGCTTTGGTTGGGCCTCTCCTTATATTGGGTTGAGAATGCAGGTGCTAGAAATAGAAACAAATGGCATGTGTTCATTTTCTTCCTGTATAGGACAAAAAGCTGTGAGGTTCGGAGTCCACGGGAACTGTAAATCTGTCTGCTGGTTACTATTGATCTGGCCATGATGAGACTGAAGACTGTACTCCTTGCTGTAACAGCACACTTTTTTTTAATGTTTTATTTCAGTAAGCATCCTGGGTCTCTGAGATTTCTCTAGTTTGTTTTAATAGGGATGTTTGGCCAGGACTTTTAGTCTCATCAACTTAGCAAGTAAGCAAACAACAACAAAAAAAGAGTTACTAATGAGTGAGTCATGCATGATTAGTATCAGCTCTGGAGGGCAAATTTCCAACATCTGAAACTCTCAGAAACTTATTTACTAAGGGAAGCACTGACAGCCTAAACTAGTCCTTTGCTTCTCCCCCCTGGACTCAGTAACGAAAGCTTTACAGACCGCCACATGAAACTGAGCCAGCTGCAATCACCTTCCTTAAAAAGGAGAACAGTTAAAAAAAAAAACCCAGAAAGTGATGTGGAACAGCATTTTTTCAGCATGGCTGGGAGTTTTGCTCCTTTGCTTAATGCCGTGTGGAGAAAAGCAAAGGAATGAGCATTGTCACAAAAATGTTTTGTAGCCACAACCAGCAGCTACCAGTCTGTAGGGGCCGCCAGTCCGTAAAACTAGTAGGTGTTTACCTCAGAAAATGTGTTTTTATTATTGCAGGAGGGAGGGAAGGAGGCGCCAGGAAGCTAGCAGACGTAAATATGTTGGTGTTTGCCTTTCTGCCGGGTCAAGTGCTGCTCCCTCCCTGTGGAAACGGCCCCCAGACCGGGCACCCTCCTCTCGGGGTAGAGGCCCCAGGTGACTCCCCTCCTGCACCGAGAGCCAGCGCTGGTGTATTTTGCAGTGAGCTATGGGTGTCTGTGGACAGCCGGGGGACGCCGATTCCCCCTTCTCGGGGTGTTTTACCTCAGCAAGTGGCCGAGGCATCGAGGGAGGTCATGGCGGACAGGAAGTGGGGCTGCGGGCGGGCGCCATGGCGGCGGGGTCGGCATGTGCGGCCACGCCGCGCTCGGAGGCAGCCCCGCGGGGCAGAGTGGCGCGGCGCGGTGACTGCAAGCCATAGGGTGGCGGAGGGGTGGTGGGGAGCCTGTATACTCCTGGGGAGGGGGCCGGCGAGGCACCGATGCCAGGCCTCTCCGCCCTCCCGCTCGTCACCTCGGCAACGCGACTGCCCGGCA
>Ga0181612_112724_pt1 | contig 13071 bp, 10 predicted proteins | sample HoacroProtozoa21_FD_119630 | JGI IMG/M metagenome (GOLD analysis project Ga0181612, IMG submission 119630) | Hoatzin crop microbial communities from Cojedes, Venezuel. Combined Assembly of Gp0051906, Gp0051904, Gp0051908
AAAAAAAAAAAAAAAAAAAAAAAAAAAAAAAATCTATCTACACATCATTTAAAAAGGGGCGGGGGGAACCCAAGAGCAAAAACTGTAAAGAATAGAGAGGAACAGGTCTGCTAAAACACAGAGAAAAGTGCTGCTCCCCATCGACAGTGTAAAGAACCAGCAAGCCGGGGTGCAGGCAGCAGCCACCCCCCCGCGAACAGCAGCTGCCTGGGGTCTCGAACCCCTTCTTCTCTCTTTGGTGGGTGATTACAGGGCTAATTAGCTCCATTAAAAAAGAAAACAAAGCAGATCAGTTATTCCCTGCCCTCCCCAAACCCACGCCGGGGCGAACTGCAGCCAGAAGCGCTGGGCTGGACATCAGCCCTTCCTTGGGATGGGGGATGGGAAGGAAGATGCACAGGCGATGGTTATCCACGCCACACGGGAGGTGGAAGGCGATGCCGCGGCCACAGGCGTCAGAGAGCCCCGCTCCTCCTCCTGCCCAGCTCCTCGCTTCGGCCTCAGGGCTGCCGCGCCGTCGTGAAACCAGCCGGTGCTTTGCAAAGGCTCTTTGTGCAGCCCCGCTGGCCAGGGCTCCCCAGGGACCCGCGCACACAAGCTCCAGTTCACTGACGCGAATGGCTTTGCACCTCTCGGAGCAGGGGAGTAAACCAAGACTAAATTACCGCAGCCAGACGACGAAGGGGCGGCAGGAATGGCACGACGGGAGTTCCTTGGGTTCATGTGCTGAATCACACTTGGACTAAAACAAGCTGACTCAGGAGCAGGCAAATGTTTAACCGTGACTCTACACCTGAGGAAGAGCCCGCGTGCGTTCAGGGACCGCAAGTGACCTTCTCCACCCGGCCATAGCGCAGGACGGGCACCCCACCCGAGGGGCCGACCTTACTGAGCCTGCCGCTGCGACAGCGCGAGCAGTGGGAACGTCACAGCCGGTGGGCAGCACAGCCCTCGAGGGCTGCGCACCCATCTTCCTCCACGCTGCCCTCGCACAGGGAGAAGCCTGGCTTCAGCAAGGAAGGGGCTCCGCAGCCTCTCCTGCCAGGGTGAAGGTGCAGCTGAGCTGCTGTACGCCAAAGAAAAGAGCTTAAAGTAATTAATGGATGTCTGCAGATTCTTCATGGCTAGATTAATACACGAGAACTTTTCATAAAACAAGGAACGTGGTTTTCAAGCATCAGCTTTCGCACCTTGATCCAAACAAAAACTGGTTTTAAACAAAAGTTAGTGCACTGAAAAGTCAGGCAATGTTTGCTTTTATTATAAATTAACTGGAGTGCAGCACCTTGCAAAAACAACCTCGCCACCCAAAAAAGCAGAGCTGACTTCTGGTTCTACAGGAACACCGGTTATTTACAGCACTAGCGTAGGATGCGCTTGGGGAAAACAGATTTGCCCTCTGGATGGAGCAGTCCCTTCACCACATTCGCAGGGGCGATCAGTTCTTCCCATCGCCCAGAATTCTACCAAAATCAGTATCAACAGGAGAAAAGTATAATGCTTTGTAATAAATTAACATATACACCCACTCGGGCTGCATCCGACAAGATAAACGCTCTGTCACGTTTACAACCAAACGCTCGCTGCTAGCTGGGAAACCAGAAAGCTGTCACCCTGACTGGGCCCAGAAGGCTCACCCGCCACGGAGACTGGAAGCGTCAGTCCGCCTTCTCACCACGCCAGCGTCCCCAGGCTGCTCGGCCGGGGGATGTGGCTCGCCGCCGCGCAGAGCTGAGGAGAGGCCACCGAGGCCGCGCTCCCTGGCCAGCCGGCTGGGATAAACCCTCAGGTGGGAGCGCCCACCACAGAGGGGGCTGCTGTCTCCTGAATCGGTGGGTTTGTCTGCTTGGCTTCAGCTGGTTTATTCCTGAGAAACTCCTAACGATAGTTAAAAAAACCCAGAAACTACCTCGACAGCAAAAAAAGGTGGGTTTTTTTGCTTTGCTTTTTCTTAAAAAGAAGTATTTCACCTGTAAAACTCAAGCTGCAAAAATCAGAACTAGAGGCCAAAACAAGAGCAACTACTCTGCTTAACAGCAACAACTTCTCTGAAATGAGTCAATGCCAGTGAAAGGAAACATCCGCCCCTGCTAAATAAGCACGAAGGTGCTGAAAAAATGAAGTAACTTGGCTTCCCCCCCCCGATGAAACAAGCTGTCAGAGAAGCATCGTGTCTCTAAACCCAGTAAAACGCAACACTTCCTCCTAACCATGTCCCATTCCCGCTGAACACGGGCATCCTGAAAGCTTTCCACCTGCTTCAGTTTCACAGTTTGGACTCTCTGCACTCCTCGGAAAGGAGAACAGAGGCTCAGCTGCAGCGAGAACCCTCTCACTCTGGGATACGAGAAGACCAAGGCAAGACCATGGTTCAATCACGGAGCAATTCCAGTGCCAAGCGCTGTTCTGCAGACCCTGCCTTTTCCCACCGCTCCCCGCTTCACGACGGCCCAGGCCTGCGCAGAAAGGGCGACGCTGGAACGCTCTTCCCCTCCCAGAAGATGCCAAGTGGCTGTTGCTCACCTCCAGCTGCTGCTCCCCATCTGCTCCAGGAGCTCACGGCCCCGGGAGTTACATCGGAGCGGCCCTAAGCAACGTAACCGCACGCCCAGAGAGCGATCTCTCCTCTCAAACGGTGCTGACGCGACCACCTCACGGAGAAAATGCAACCAAATAACAGAACTTGTAAAACAAAAGAAATCACAAATGTAATCTCACGTCTAAAGGAGGATGACAGCGAATGGTGTAGAAAAACCCAACAGAGCTGCCACCAGGTACGCAATGAGTCCCACAGCACCGACAGTTTGTTTCCGGGAACCGCACGTAAACAGCGGAGCTCTTCCAAACCCGTGAATGTCAAAACGCATCAGCTTGAGTGGTTCCAAAACGCCCGCTAGCGAGATGACTGGCACGAGCGTACTCCGTGGTCTGGGTTTCCAGTGAATATTACTAACACAACACACGCCAGGTTACAGAATCTATTGCTTAAATTGCTCTTGGAGAAAAAAAAAAAAAAAAAAAAAAAGAGAAAGCCAAGTGATATGTAAATCTTCGCCACTCACGTCTCACAGGTGAATGGGCTTTTAAAGTCGAGTCTCTTTTTGCACTTTTTTTTTTTTTAAATCAGTTTACGAGCAGCTGTAGTCTTGTGGCTTGATGCAACTCTTTAAGGCTCCATGCTGACAAAATTCTTTGAGGACCAATAAAAAACGTCACCACAGGAGGATCGCTCTGGGATGTCAAGGTTTAAACGCGTGGTTCGGGCCCAGGACTTGCACAGATGGTTCAACAAACCGAGCGTCCCGTATTTCTACCTTTTGTCTCTTGTTTTGGCCCTGAGCTGTTTGTTACTCCTGCATGTCTGGCACGAGTTCAGAAACTTCCTTGTTCCTCAGGAGGACAAGGTGTTTTACTCTTCACAGAGGTTGACGAACCGATCTTCCGACTTCCATGCTAAGTGGCTGTGCATTTTTTTCTGTTTCTAGTAACTCATCGAAGATATCCCTGGGACAAAAAGACCAATAGTGAAACATCTGTACAACAACTCCCACACGAGACAGCCCTGAGGGAATCAGCAACTGGATTTAATCCACAAACTCAAGTGTCACGGATCCTGGCAGAGAAAGGTGTCTTATCTGGCATCTCTAAGCAAGGCTCCTCGAATCCCAAAGCACTTTTTTTTTTATTTATTGCAATGAATAAGGTCAGCCTCAGAGAACAGTAACAACAGTGAAAATAAGTCCTGGCTGGTAAAAGGATGAGAAGCAACCCAAGACACAGTCTGTAGATAAAGTCATACCCTTTACTAGAGCAACCAGTAAAGACAGAAGAAGCGGACAAACCGAAGCACAAAGACCCTTCTTCAGTTCTATGTGCCTGAAAAGATATCACTTCTACCTACAAAGCTCATCTTGCTCGTGCCCTGGGATGACTATGGCTGCAAAAACACAACTGCTAGAAGCAGGTATAAGGGCATTTACAAATATCATGGCACTTAAGGAAAAAACCCAAGATCCATCATGATTCCTGGTGCAATGAATGCAGAGCTGAGACACTGAATCCCCTTCTTAAAACATGATTTAATGCCTTTTATTAAACCCCTATGCATTAGTGACATACAATTCCATGCCTCTGAACTCAGAGCACTTCAATGTTGTCATTCTTGCATACAATTCTGACAAATACACAGAGACACTTCCCAACCCAGCAACGAGGACCAGAGGCAGCAGAGCAGCCCGCCTCCTCACAAACAGCGGGTAACGACTAGCACCAGAACCCCCCAGGACACCTACTTGTGCATGTAGAAGAAGATGTAACCGCTCCGGTCTCTGTCACACTGAACGGTGGCCTCTAGAGTTCTAGACACTTCCAGGTCATTGTAGGTGAACCAGGACTGCTTCTTGATATCGTAGACATCACTGATATAATGACCTTTAAACAAAAAGAATGCACCTTTCTTTTCATGCTGCAGTTCAGCCAGTAAGCTGGTTAGCCATATACCCTGGTCCAGCGACCTGTGTCGCATTTAAATGCCAGAACACCTTCAAGATCCTGGTCCCTTCACTCTTCCTGATCAATGAGCTGGTAACAAGCACAAGCAGTTCCAGGGACCCCATAAGCAGTGCTTCGTCACCGTGCCGCAGTTTGTAACCATGGCATCCTCAGCCTGCTCCCCCACCAGGCAAGCCACAACGGAAGACTTGCTTTGCTGCCTGAATTCTTCTCTGCAAATAACCCTGCTATGGTAATTCTGCATTACAGATTTTTTTTTTTAAGCTAGATAAGAGACGAAGAATAAAATATGTTATCTTTTACCTGAAGATGATGTGCTTCCGATATGGCTGACGATGCTGATGAGGCGATAGGAGTGAGGAAGCTCTCCTGTCTGAAAATAAAGTTCAATTAAAGCTTTTAGGCATTCAGTTTTGTCCCATGTAGCTTACAGACAAGATGACTTATACCCGAGATAACGTCTTTGGCTGCTGCATTCAAAGCTGCAACCCAATCAAGGATTACAGAAACAGACACCCCGGTTCAGACCGAATGAAGAGCCCTTCCAGAAGTGGGAAAAACCCTCCCATCTTATTTAATCTTTCAGCAAGCCAATGAAAATGCAAAGGAGCAACTCTGACCTCAGAACAGATGCTGACACGAGCTCTACACTGCAAGTTTTCTAAACAACTGTTTCCTGAGTGGCTTCCACTGATGTCAGAATTAATCCACCAAATAAACAAAGAAAAGCAAAAAGGGCACACCAAGCTTACTTCTGCAACATCAAAGAAATACCCTTGATTATGGTACACAGATTTAGCAGCTAATATTGGATATGTAGCCCAGATTCTCTCATCCTGCACCTGTAATGTCAGCAGACAACGCCTTCTTTGCATGCAGGAAATATGCTCTGTCTATTCACTGACAATAAAACTAAACTATGGTAACTGGCTTTTGACAACTCTTTTTTTTAATCCTCTCTGACCACGAAACATTATTGACATGACTCACTGACAATACTCTTAAAATGTAACTCTTGAGTTTCAGCACAAGAAAATTGGTAAAGAATTGTAAGAAAATAAAACTGCTCAAGGAAACTCCAATTATTTAACCTTTCCCACTCTACACAGTATTCTTTCCACTGAGGCACGCAGGCAACTTTCTCAACACTGCTGAGTGGAGCCTGAGAGTGCTGGGAGCTGGCAGCACAGCCTACGTTACAGCGACATTTCACCCAACAGGAGTAAGATGTTGCCACAACTTCTCAGTTCTGGTGGTGCATGATCTAGAAGCCCATGGCGTTGCAACTAAAATACCACACTGGCTGAAGTCCTCTCTCCCTGTAAGTCAAAATTTCAGGCCCATTGCTTTACAAGCCGTGGAATATTTCTAGTATAAAATTACTGTTTCCTTTCCACCATAAACCACATTTTAAAGAAACTCAGAGGGTCACCGCAGCTGTTATGTTTTTTTTTTCTTTTTAAAATTAAAATAACACAATAGCAGACTCTTAAGGATAGACATTTCCTACCTTTTCAATTTCAAACATTAAAGACCTTTCTAGATCCTACACCTGTTCTGTAAAACTACCTCTAACACTAAACTGATGTCAAACAAGGGGAGTATTTCTCAGTCAGCCTTTGAAATCATAGATCACACCTCAGCATTTCTTTTCAGCTCTTCTGCTTCAGCTTCTGAATACTCCATGTCAAGAACGTCCTCATTCCCAGAGTCTTCATCAGAACCAACGCTGTCCAGGAGAGAGCTGTTAAACTCTAGATGGCATGGAAACAATGACACTGCGTGAGAAGCTGGGGCACACACAGGAATTCAACACAGGTTGAGGGACATCTAGCCACGTAACAAAGCACAATAAAATGCTGACATTTCAAGCTTCCTCTCCAAGGAAAGCTGGAGATATTGGAATTCCCAAATAAAAACTCTCTCTCTCTCTCTTCCTCAACTTGTCAGAGCAATAGTTAAGAAAGCTATCTGGGACTACAGAATTAATTTTAGCATCATCTCGCTCACAGTTTTACAAAAGGGCACTATGGCAACAACAGCTGAGTGATAAAAGAGCATTTTAACACCCAGTTTGCTTCAGAGCACTGGTGGCCAGCTGCCAGAACCAACATTACAAGAAATACAGCCAGTCTGGTCAGTGAACTGTAAGTTTCTGCAACGAGAAGCTATGAATTACAGTTTTAACTATAAGTTGCACTAACAAAGTGCATTTTTCCACTAAAACTGGCATCAAAATGCTACTGCTGGCAGCAGGCATCTTTTCATTGTTTTCAATGCTAAGAAGACTGCTCACCGCAGGAACTTCCAGTCTGCTTGGCTGAGCAAAATGCAGGCAGCTTTCTGTAAAGAGCCAGAAGGCACCACTGCTCCCTGCACACGCTGTTCCAAACTTCCTGGGATTCTACAGCGACCCCACTAATTTAAGATTTTCTACAGTACTCATTAGGAGAACTAGCTATGCTTTCACCAGCTAAATTAAAGCTATGGAGCCCTGGGTGGATGAGAAGCTGAGATTAACAAGATGCTGCTCTGGATATACATATATTTTTTTTAAGAGACTGTCATGCCAGTTATGATGGAGATGTTTTGCCAAAGAGATTCTCACAGCGCTTGCCCTGTTAAATCATCAGACACTGGATTAGTATAATCTTCTCGGGAAGTATATAGACGAATCCCTTTGAGAATATTTTACTGCTGGTTTCCACACTTATTTGGGCTGTTGCCAGCCAGAGCACAGCCAAGAAACGCAGCCACTTCGGTAGGTCTCTGCGCGAAGCACTCGCCACGGGTATTGCTAAATGCCACTTCACCAACGGTCCTCAGATGACTGGCGGTTCTTTGACTGCAGCACCACTGGGAACCTTTCTAGGAGAAACACTACCAGCCATACATTCAAGATCATTAGCACCTCCTCGAACAACTGCTGGCTGATGCCTTACAAACAAGACAGCAGCAAGCTGAGAAGCACAGGGCAATGTTCATGCTTAAATCAAGCGACTGAAAATCAGGAGAATGATGGATTTCTGGCCTTGAATTCTTCCTGGACAGGAATTAAGGAAGACTTGAGAGGGACTGGGCACTCAGTCTGCCAGAGCTCATCAGGGGATGGGATTCAGGCTGAGGGATGCTTCAGCAGCATTCAACTCCTCTTCGGAAGCAGACACAGGTTCATCCAATAATAACCGAGGGCCTTTCAAGGTGCCTGAGCAACTACAAGTATCTTAACACAATATTGCATTACCCCTCCCTCTCCCGAGCAGGAATTTTCTCTCAATTATGCTTTGCTCTGCCAGATTGCGTGAAATCATTCTCATGCCAGCCTCACACAAACGTTAAACAGCGCCTGAGGCTCACCACACTGTCTGGATTTGGAGGAGAAGAGAGATAGTGTATTTTGGGTTTCTTTTTTCACACCCAACAGCTATACCTTTTGGTGAGGTCTCTGTCCCTCCCATCTTGTGTCAGACAGGTACCACACTTACTCATTTTCCTGGGCAAGGCCAGTTCATTCTTTCATTAATCACCACTAAAATATCAATGCAAGCAAGAAATTCCCCTTACACTCTGACTAGAGCCATTAGCATGCTGGCTTTTGCTGGGGATGCAAAATTTCAAGGTCCATTTCGCTCTCTCTATATTAATACTATATATTAAATACATATTATATACATTTAATAGCTTATATTACATATATTTATCTATATATCTAATTAAAAACTCAAAAAGACTTAAATAAGTAATTTCTCATGTTGACACTGGTCCACAACCAAGAGCAAGAAAAGCTGACCTAGCAAAGCCAAACACAACAAAGCACATACCAAAAGAACACGAAATCTCAGCTGTCTTACACTCAGGAGCTGCACTCATATATACAGATCTAGTTTCCCCCCAAAGCAACATCCTGGAAGAAGTAAGTTTCACCTTGTAGACTTAATTCCGTGGCTCGTTTAAGGTCATCATCCTCTTTTTGCTCTCGTGCCTCCTAATGGGAAGAGAACAAAACGTAGCTCATTGAGACACTTCACTCTTTAAAATTCTTGTGGTGCTCTTTTTCCATTGAAACTGTGCTGCTCTGGTTTCTACAACAAACCTGACATTGTAAATTAAAGGTTCTGTGTGAAGGAATGTTTGCAACCAGCAAGAGTCCAATGTTCCTGTGCAACAGAACCTGGGACAAACCTTCATTAAGGCTTGTCAAAGCTCCTGAAGTTTGGTATGCAGCAGAGTGAGTCTCTAGTAATACCAAATGCTTTCTCTGGATCATTAATTTAAAAAGCATCTGAATGAATTTGCAACCCTTCGCTAAGGAAAGCTGTCACTTACACACAAAGCTCTTCACACTTCAGCACAATTTAGACGACTTCTGTCCAAAGCCAGCTGAGGACAGAGTCGTTGCATCCTGACATATTTTATTATTTTTAAGCCATTTGAAAGTAGAGCCAGTGGTTCTACGTAACAGGTGTAATTCACAAAGGCAGGATGCAAAAATAGACACCACTAAACAACCAGGTATTAAAAACATTAACATGAATAAGTAGCAAAGAAACCTCAAGTCAACAAACCCTTCTAATTTTTGGATAATATCATGCCCCTGTTCCTCCCACCACTCTCAAAACCTCAGAGCTACAGCAAGCCAGTCAACAATATTTAATGAGCTGGCTTTTTCACTCAGGGTTTGAATGCTTTCAGTGCACCTGAACGCAGAATCCTAACTACATGTCTCAAATTAAGATAACCACAGCTACTGCATTTCCATGCCTGAATCATTAGAATTGCAGATTTTCGCTTCGGAACTGTAGCAGAACAACACTCAAAGGGCAGTTTTACATTATTAGCATGAGGCCTTTTATCTCACTATTTCTAAAGCATTTGGGAATCTTTGTTAAACTACTCGGAATTGCTAAATCAAAGCTACGTCTGGCACGGAACATACCAACCAGCACCTCATAATGAGCAACGGGAGAGAAAATCCAAGAGCCACGGAAACATCAGATCTCATAAGGAAAACCATGACAGCTTTACTATTAACAGAGGGCAGACAAGGGCACCTATTTAAAGAAAGACCTGGCTAAGTGTGCTTGCTTCACTCTCAGCAGCTCAGTTAAACTCATAGAAATCAGTTACAGGTCTTGAAATTCAAGTGGAATACAGCTGGATAGCGCACAACCCGAGATCCCAATTCTTTCCAAGTCTAATTTAAAAGAGCGGTCTTAAACTACATTATTTGGGATCCTTTTTCCAATTTAGTAACATGAAAGGACCACAGAAACGTTCAGTTGCTATATGCTTCACTAAACATCCCCTGCTTGCTGTTACCAGAAACAAGGCACTGGGACAGACAGATCTTTAACCTGGCCTGGCCCGGCCATTCTTAGCCTTTGCCTTGAAACCTGCTTCTTTCATTTTGAGTCTTGACACGACACGCTGCAAGAAGCAACTGCCAGGGAAGCTAAAGGTGGACTTGGTCCTCTGTCACACATAGTTAAGAGTTTAGTTTAGTTAATCACCGTTTTTATATAAAGTTACAAGCCAGCATATAAACATGCACAGAAAGCTTTGAGTACTCTGCAGGTCTGTGATGTGATAAATGGTTTCCAAGGGACAAACAAAACACACCCAGGTGTATCCAGTGCCATCACTCCACTAACACTGGAGCTATTTTATAGCTTTTTGCATCTGATTCTCTCAAAAATGTAGTAGAATCCCTTTGCAGTTACTGTCTGAACACAAGTTTTTCCTTCAGCCATCACGTTTCCAGTGTTGGGGAAGACGACTCGGGGAAGCAAACTTTATTTCTTACTTGCTCTTGCAGGCTTTGAGCCAGTGCCTGCTGAAGTTCTTGTTCTTCCCTCTCTCTCTCCATATCGTACTGCTGCAGCCAGTCAACCTCCCCCTGGGAGCCTTCCGGAGTTTTGTTTTCCTTATTCTCATCAAAATCTTTAGTTATCTCAGTGAAATTGGCAGGACCTGAGGAATCAGAAAGTACAGTTACGCTTTCCTGGGTCTTCTGTTTGTTACCAGCTAAATCCTCTTTAAACCACCACAATCCTTGCAGTACACTGACATCTATTGACAGGGAGAGCTCACCAGCCATAAAAAACCCCACAAGAGTCACACAAAAAAATCTCCAAAGCACAGTCTTACACTTATTTTTGCAGGTGTAGGATGAACCATTTGATTAATCCCTGAACAAGTTCTCTTCTTAGCCTTCTATGTTCACTCAGAAACAGCAACTTTAACTAAAGGAAGATGTCACACACCACTAGGTTTCTGTAGCCATGAAGCTGACCCTTCAATTTTTCCAGAAATAACCACGGATTATAAAAATTTGCATTACATATTATACCTCGGAGTACTACAGATGAAGCCACAATTAAAGCCAAACCATATCTAAGACAGATGTAAGGCAGAAATCTCAAGCACTGTTTAAATTTGTCAACTTTTTGCTTCAGGTAAGAGTCCCAGTCTTGTGAACACTATCTACAGCTTTAGAAGTGCAAGAAGATTATAACTTCTCAGTTCATCTTTAAAGTGAACACTATGGCAGAAGTATTTGACAAAACTTCTGTAATGAACATTCACCCACCCACTGCGTGCATCTCCTGCAGTTGCAGGACACTGATTCTCCCATTTGCTTGCAGCCGAGAAGAGTCGGGACTTGCTCCATGATAGCTGTTGGAGCCCCATGTAGACTTCAACATCTGCTCACTTAAACACAAGACCACCAGAACCAGAACTATAATCCACCAGTCTAATACTCTTAAGATGAAAAACAAAACAGGATGACCTTTGAAAACTTCCAGTGTAAGAAGAAACACTCACTAGACTCACACAACTGTTATCTGAGGATCACGTAGCAGAAAAGACATCTTTCATCCTATCTAAATTAGCCTTTTTTGAAAGCACCACAAATTATTCAGTGTTTACAAAAAAAAATTATGACTAGTGGTAACATGAAATGGACCGAGTTAAATCCACCACATTTAGAATCACCTTGTCTGATATCACAAAGCATCCTTTGCAATTCATTTTCCTTTAAATAGAACATAGGATTGTGTACTCACGGTGTGTGACATTCAGCTGCCATAGCTGGTAACTCAACAGACACAGGTACGTATCTCATCTGAATGTCAAACCGTATGCTTTGAGTAGTACTTGGGTTTTTTTGGTCATACACAGTCAAACATAGAAAGCTGAATGCAGTGGTGAATGTTTTAACTGCATTCTTAATCAGAAAATACAGAAACTTCTACTAAACACATATTTTTTGCTTAAGTGTCACAACAGAACCTTCAAATAATTACATTACACTTTCCAAAGAGAACCTGGAGAGAGAGATACATTTATGTAGCCACACTCTCACAACCCTCTCTCACACAACCATAAGCAACATTAGCGTATATAAGCGAGGACACAAAAAAGGCTGACCACAGACTTCGTTTTCTCATATACTGCCTTCCAACATGAAAGCTGTCAAGAGTCATCCATTGAAACAAGTGTGATTTTTGGTAATAGAGTGGGGTTTTTTGTTGTTAATTTTTAACCTCCTGGCTCTTGGAGGAAGAGAGCATATTGTTGGCCTGTTATTCCAGGCTAGTGGAATTAAAAATCTGACTGAAAGTATGTAGCACACAACAAATAATAAATACTTGAATTTCCTTCAGCCACCCAAAGGAAGACACTGAATTTCCCCACACCGAGATCAAACAGGCTCCCTTCTTGTACTTATCTGTTTCTGGGTCAGAAGCCATAATTCACATGCTGAGTCTCTTATGCTCAAGGGTCTACTCTCACATAAAAAAGTATCAGAAAAAAATTACAGAGATAGAGCTACATTAATTGCTAACTAGTGATAAAATAACCGTGTTTATGAAAACATGCTAGTCTTATGCACCCCAGACATCACCCTTGCACACCAGCAACGCGAACACTGCCGCTGTGCTGTCCAGGTTGCAGCTGCTACAGAAATGAAAATACTTTCTGATTATGGAAGATTAAGTTCCAGACACTGCCAAATCTTAGTAAATTGAATTGTCTGGTACAGGAACCAGTAGAAGAATGTGTTAAATCAGGAGAGAAAAAAAAATGGAAATTAACTCTGAAGATTACTTTAATCAGAGAGTTGACTGGCATACAAGAAAATACATTGAATGAAATGCTTTATAGACAGGGAAGCTGTCAGAAAACTCTGAGCCAGTTGGGCAGATTCAGCAGTGCATTTGCATACAGATTCTGCCACCCTACTGTGTCCAGCTCTGGAGCCCTCAGCACAGAAAAGCCATGGACTTGTTGGAGCAGGCCCAGAGGAAGACACAAAAATGATCAGATGATCATGAGGAAAGGCCGAGAGAGCTGGGGCTGTTGAGCCTAGAGAAGAGAAGGCTGCGGGGAGACCTTATTGTGGCCTCTCAGCACTTAAAGGAGGGGGCTTCTAAGAAAGATGGGGACAAATTTTTTAGCAGGGTCTGTAGTGACAGGACAAAGAGCAATGGTTTTAAGCTAAAAGAGGGTACATTTAGACCGGATATAAGGAAGAAATTTTTTACAATGAGGGTG
>Ga0181612_136627_pt1 | contig 13071 bp, 7 predicted proteins | sample HoacroProtozoa21_FD_119630 | JGI IMG/M metagenome (GOLD analysis project Ga0181612, IMG submission 119630) | Hoatzin crop microbial communities from Cojedes, Venezuel. Combined Assembly of Gp0051906, Gp0051904, Gp0051908
AAGAACAGAAATTTGTGTTTAAAAACCCCCTTCTTCCCCCCCCAAAAACACCACAGTTTTGTGGCACGGCGCTAAAACACCCCCCCCCCCTTAAAAACTTTATAAAATTTTTTTAAAAAAAAAAAAAAAAAAAAGTTTTCCTGTACATACAATCTATCTCTACATATACACACAGTCTTCTAAATACTCCACCTGAATGTCTATTTAATAGTTTTACACATATTCATCTTGACAGACAGTCCTCCTTCCTAAACACCTACTAGTGAATCCTTCCCCATTGAGACATCTTAACTTTCTGAAGTCCTGATACATCACCTATGGCTGGGAAATGTCCCTTTCATTGGAGATCCTGTTTTTCTCCAAAAGAGATAAAAGCAGCAGGGAAAAATAGCCCTTAAGTCCTCAAGTGCCAGGCATCAAAGAATATGCTATGAGACAGACAATAAGGCAGAGACAAAGAAAAGAAGCTGGGTTTGCTCATAGAATCCTAGGTTTGTGCGGCTCGAAATGTCTGCAAATAGCACGCTTAGAGACTTCAAATATTTCTGTCTAATCTGAACACTAAGCGAGAAAGGGCATCAGGTATGACACCATGCAGAAGAGATACATTTCTTTTATAAACACCCACACAAAGGACCCCAAACCCCTGTGTGTGATAGGTGTTCATGCTTAACTCTAACATGCAGTTCGACATGCTTGACCTGGCTTCTCGTGACGCCAATGAAAATTCTGCCACCAGCTTTTGGGTGGGTGGTGGTGGTGGTGTTACCAAAAACAATGATCAGCATGCCAAGAAGAAATCCTTGCAGCTTTGCCAAAATTACTTCATTTACCATCTCCCATCTCCTGGAAGTTTCCTCTGCCACTTCCCATAGGAAATGGTTTTGTATCCCTGACACTGGAACGGTACTGAGAACGACCTTCGTACCCTGTCACTGTAAGAGCGTATGATTTCACACGCCCAGGGCAAGGCAGGGGGAGGGATACCGAAAGAACTGGAGAAGGTGTGCCTGAGAGAAACTGAAAATCTAAGGTAAAAGCAAAAACCCATGGTAGCCTAACATTAGCAGAAGTGCCATGAAAACCTATCAGTCACAAAGTTTTCTTCATTGCTTTAGAATCAGTGGTATAACATCAAAACTACTTTATTTTACTAAAGAAAATACTTGCCCCAAACAAGTGAATTAATTTCATCTAACCAGATGCGATAGTGACTTATTAGATAAAATAGTTTCCTTAAACTAGAAGAGAAAAAAGAAACAAAAATAAAATGAAATCTCCAAAAGATGGAACCCCTCTGAAGTGAAAGACCCAAGGCAAAAACCTGTTGTTCTTTTAGAGACAGAATAACATTTGCTTAACTCCCAGATTTCAAAATGTAAAATTTAAATTTTGCTGAACATGAGCAGTCATCACTAAGAACTGTCAGGTAAAATTCTCCTTCTCAATTAAGTTTGGTGGTAGGAAAAAAAGAAAATCACAAGATCACATGGATAAAATTTGACAAGTTTTGAATAATCTTACAACGGTTTGATGTCACTGAAAGGTTTCAGTGCCACAAATTCAGCATGTTTTAGAACTGAATGTACTGAGGCTTTAGAAACAGCCAATGTGCAGCAACATATCATGTAGATTTTGGGGTGTTGAAGAAGCTTTTGTAATTATGACTATGATCATATACATGGTCAAATACATTTACTGATAATATAAACTACATAACCAAAATAAAGCAAAACCTTGAGATGGGATTGTTCCCTTATGAAGAAAACTTAATGGTGAAATAAAAGCAAAATTTTAAGTAGTAATATCAATAATTTCTTTGAAGATACTCTCTTCTATTGGTAGTACCAGGGATCACAAGGTAGGTAATGTAATATTGTCAGTAAATAATACTAATTCCATTAAATAATCTTAGTTTTGGAGAAAGGGAATGTAAAATTGAAGAACAGTGTATCTAGACAGCAAAGCAGCAACTCCTTGCCTCCGCTGCATCATTTTTTCCCCCCAGATAGTTAAAGCCCTAGCCTACTACCAATAAGATCAGATGACATCTCTGCTAAATCACCCAGGAAAAGACTTCTCAGGTGTTACCACGAGCTCAGGCAGCATATACTCAACGGTGGCGTATATGTACAGATACTCACTGCAGTAGCTAAGAAACTATGTCACCAGAAGTAACTGGTTCCCAAATCATCATCTCTCAAGCCAAAGTGTTACTCAAGGATCAAGTTAACCAAGAAATAACAAGATAACAAAATAATACACATCAGCTGTGGTAATACACATCATATACCATTTTTCTCTTAGTAACTTTAACTCTAAATAGAGTTTGCTTTCTGAGAGTCTGGATTATCATTGGTGGAGACATGAAGTCATTCCTTACTTTCAGAAAAATAGGTAACACACAGAATATAAAGAAAACAAAAAAGTCAGCCTACCAAATACTTAGATCCAGAAAAAAACAATTCGTCTAAAATACTTTCAAGAGTTAAACTATGACTTTTGCAAAGGTAACAGAAGTATAGAAATACATCTTTTGTTAGCTAAAAGTGGTTGCTAGCTACGAAGGTAAAAATAGTCAATATTGGGGGTGGAGTGACACAACAAAATAAAGAGTCTTAGGACAGAAACAACACGGCTAAATAATAACGATTTTTCTCTGCAAATTTCTGTTTGCGTAGGAAGCAGCTTCTGTGATTTCCCTCTAGCATATCAGATCACATCAAACACAAGTCTCTTTTGTGTCAATCCCTACCAATATTATAAAAGGATCATTTTAAATTATCACAAAATAGAACGTCAACTGTTTTTCTAAAAGTTGGGGGAAATAGAACAAAACTCTTCCAAGTGTGTTAATATAATAATCCTTGTCTTTCAGTTACAAAATGTACATGGAAAAGTGTTTAAAGACATTGAGTGATACTATGTCAAATACCACAAACATACAAATAAACCAACATTTTCTTTTCCCAAGGAATTGCCATCATCAAAATCAGACAGCTATTTTGAAGACCCCTATTCATCATCAGAGATTTTCTCATCGCAAAAAGAAAAGTTATGGTAATTGTTACGGACACAAAAAGGCTCACTGGGTTTCTACACCAAGTATCTATCAGAAAAGGCTGGTAACGTCAAAATTTGGTTCAAAATTGTAGCTTCCTTGTGTGTTAGAGGGAATGGGACAGGCAGCCTCCAAACCTGCAGCACAGGAGCTACAGCAGGTGAAGCCACCAAAGCCTGGGCTGTCACAGCCCTAGCCTACTCCTTTTGTACAAACACCAGTACAATCTCTTCACACAACCAGATCAACAGATTTCAACACGTTCTTGCAGGGTTCATTTTCGACGGGATTACGTCTCTCTGTCCACACAGGCACCAGCAAAACAGCGAGCAGTGGGTTCAGCCAGCCTTAAACATCACCGAGTCAGTTCCCACCCAAGATAAAACCAGTGAGTTGCAATTACCAATTCTATTTCCTCCTCCTCCTGTTACTATGTGTCCTGCAAAACATTCAAACAATACAGTGCTTTATTTACAAAAGGCAGCATGCTAAAGGTGAAAGAGCTTTAATGAGCAGGAGCAGGTTGGGAATTTACCTTGGGACTGCGGTGTCCCCGCAGCACGAATGACATTTTCTTAAACCACTTCGCAGTTGTGTAACAAAAGTCATTGCCACCCTTCCTATCATCTCCTAATTTTAGTTCTAGGTAGATTATGCTATACTGTCACTTACGTCTCATCGGTTTTAGACTACACTAGTAAAATAGATCACAACTTCTTCCCCACAGCCGGAACAAACAGTCCAATGCCCCAGCTCTACAAGAGCTTACAAGCAGAAATAATTCATGTTAGTAAATCTATTCATATGTATTGGATCTAGTAAGAAGTATACAGGGTGTTTACAGGCAATGCTGTGTGGATGCACCTGTACGTAAAGCCTCTGTATTTTTCAGACAGGTGATGAATTTTGTTACCGTTTTCCACACACAATCTCTATATTATGAACCTGACCAACAAAAACATGAAACATGAAAGCTGGGGGATGACTAGGGAGAAACAAAGGAAAAAAAACAATCAAAGTCCAGAAAACAAGATTTTGGTCATGGCAAGATCAGACTGACACATGAATACCCACATCACATCAGAAAGACAAACCAAGATCTTGCTCGGATGAAAAGCAACATAATGGAAGCGGGGAAGAAGAGGAGGAGGCCTCAGCTTAGAGAAGGTAAGTACCTTAAAGCTTTGCTTTGGAATAACATTACCCATGAAAAATGCACAGAAACAAAAGGAAAGAACTCGGAAATGAAGACTCACAGGCCCTTCACCACAAGTAAGGACACCTCACAAGCAGGTGAGTCACAGAAGCCTAAAACAAGGCAGGATTTTAGGACGAAAAGAATGAAACAAGGGCAACAGTGAGAGGTAATACTTAAAAAAATAAAAAAAACAAACACAACAAGAACACCCCACCAACCTTCATTTTACACAGAAAAATTGCTCAGGTACCCTCCACTCTGAGAAAGAAGTACTTTCATGCTCCTGAGCTAAGACAACAGAGTCCTCTTCCAAGCCCAGACTTCTGAGACTGAAAAGAAAACAAATAAAAGAGCAACAAAGTGTTGCTGGCCTAATTCCACAATGTTTGAAGGAAATGTAATTACTGTTCTTAACATCTACGAATGCTTTTTCCCCCCCCCTCTCCTTTGTAGTACCACTCTAAACTCACCTGGTCTTTTTCTAGAAAAATAATTATCATAGATTTCTACTAAATTGCTGAACAAAATATATTTAAAAGGCTGGGTTTTTTTACTCAAACTGGCCTACAAAATACTGCAGTTCATAACATTTACAAGCTCCAGATCAAAAACTTTTCCAAAAGATGCAGAGAGAAGGTGCGTTAAGAAGCTGATCCCTAAGAATAAAAGAAACCTACAATACTGTGTAACAAAACTAATTCAAATCAAACTGGAAGTCTGGATACGGATAAGCGAGAATTATGAAACACAGAGTCTTAAGGGTCTGGATACACCTCATGTGGATTTTATCCATGGTGACCGCTAGTAAACCTAATTAGGCTGCCTTACCAGAAATAAAGCAAACTGACACGTCTGAATAGAAGATTTTTGCAGTTATTATTAAGCCTAATGTCACGTTTAAACTATTTGAAATAAAAATCCTGTAGTTAACAAAAGATTGCATATGACTGGCCTAAATCACTTGCATTTTTTAAAGATTTTAGTCGACATTAGTGGCATTCCCAAGCTTAATGAGGATTTTAGAAAAATAATGTGTTAAGGTAAGTTAGACCAGAGTAGAACAAAATATTCCAGTTGTTCAGCCAGAAAAAGAAAATCAAATTAAACAAGTACAAATGCTTATGGAAGGAATGCCTGCTTTGCCAAAAGATAAAACTTCAGAGTCTAGGAGTTGGCCTTTTAATTCTGTCTCAGCTATCCACTGTACCTTTTTTAAGTCAGGTTTTAGAGCATGGCAACAGGATCCAAGTGCTTCCAGAATTTTTCTGTCCAAATGGAGATGATGAATTTTTTACAGCATACAAGTAATTAGGGGTGCTATGAATGGGTTAATATTTTGCAAAGACACATCCAGGATACTTTACATAGTCCACTTTCAGAAAATAATATGGGAAAAATAATATCCAGGATAGTAGCCTGCATCCACTTTGTATTCAGAAATTCTGTATTTGCAATTTATTTGCAACAAAGTTTCAAAACAACATTGGCACTTGACTATCCAGCTACAAGTACGACTCAGAAGTGGAATTACTTTCATTTCGTGCTGCTGTTCAGAATTCAAGAAATGATCTATGGGCATAAGATAGAGCTTCAAGAAGAAAGGTAGTATCTCTCAATCCTTAAAAAAAAAAAAAGCCCCCCAAAACCCCACAAAACCCACAAAGAAAGTATTACACTACATTGGGGCACATAAGCTTATTGTTCTTATAGCACAATATCCTTCTTTCAGTCAACTGTGAACTAATATGCTACAGGTTATAAAGGAGCGCGTCAGTAAAGTTCAGGAGAAAAGGGCCAAAAGGAAGGAGTTTAATCAGGTACACACACGCACAGTGTCATATGCTACACAGAGGTCAGCAATTCAAACACACCTTCAGCAGTACATTTTATAGTTATGATCGTCCCACATATAAACTATTGGATTAACCCTTTAACATTATATGTCTCAGTAACAGGGAATTTATTGTGCTGTTATGAGGTTTATGATGAAATGTATTTCTCCATTTGTCCCCATTAGACCAAAGCATACTAGGAATTTCTGTACAGAATAAAAGCATTCCTAAAATTCCTGAAAATGAAGTATTAGTTAGCGTTCTATTTAAGCAAGCCATACTTCTTTGCAATAAAAAGGATATCACTGACAGCAGTCAGTCAACCTACATACACAAGCCCCAAAGCCTGTCAGGCAGCCTCTGAACACCTCCAAAGTTCCCCAGCCCAAAAGAACAAAAACAACCGAAAAAAACATCCTTAAAAACCCTTAATTTCAAGTAAAAATAAGTTCAGAAACTTGGTGTACTGCAAATGTGTTAAGAAACAAACCTGTTACAATGGGCTAATGCCTCACTCTACCGGAAACCAGCTTTAATCCTAATACAAAACAAGCAGAATTAACTGGATGGTCTCGCAGCTCATTTGATCACATCAGAACTGTTAATAAACTTACAGTAACTAGTATCCTCTGTTGAAGACAAGAATCAAAACTGAAATAAATGTGGAAGAGGTCATAATTCAAAAGATACAGAGGTTAAACACAAAGTTACTGTACAGTAAGGTCTGCACAGGCAACTGTTCTCCTACTTATTTTCCTGCAATTTTTTTTTTCTCCGCCTTTTTCACCTAGGTTGGTACAAAACTGCATCTATAAAAGCTGTTTACACAATATTCTGAAACATGGAGATTTGAAGGTCGTTTCTATTTTACAGCGTTGAAGAACCTCCTTCTCTCACCTTAATCAATAAAAAGCATGTTAGCTGCAGCTATGTAACAGAAACAACAGTTTATAAAAAATAAGCAGTAAAGCTCTGTCATAAACAAATGACAGAAATGAATGCCACAATAACTCCTCTACAGATGAATCCCTATACCTCCATATACCTCAGCTGCAGGCAACAAAACAACTCACATTTAATATTAGACATACGATTAAGCACATTAAGTGGCCTTGACAAGCAGGATGTTGCTTCTTTCCCAAAAAGAATTTAACAACTGTTTTCGCTTATATCAATCAGACCAAGAGGTATTCCCAGTTTTATGACTATAAAAAGAAAAAAAAAACCCAATGAAAATTCCTAAAGTATAAATTGTTTTTGAAAAATATTTTTCTAATGGGTTAGATGGCACTAAGGTTACAGAGCACTAAGCACCAAAGTCTACTTTAAAAAAAATTAGGAATACTTAAAGAAGTTGAGTGCCATGCCTTTTACTGCTGTCTCTTCTAAGAATAGGATCTAAATGAAGGATTAATTTTTAAGTCTGTTTTAAAAACAAAATATAAGCAACTCACAGCTGAAAATGTTTGTAGATCATAAAAGAAATCACAAGCGGATGAATAACACAGAAGAGGTGCAGCAGTCTAGAGGCAAGATTTTGTTTTCTTTTGTTACTAATATTTAAAAGCAAACCTTGCTCAGAAATGGACATACCATTTTTTCCTTAAGAAAAAAAGATGAGAGATAGGGAGACCACCAGGAAGAAAACAGAGACAACCTCTCCACAACTCTGTCTTGAAAAAATGGTTTTATGATGATAAAACCATTTTTAATGGCCAGCAGAGATGCTGCACATCTGAATGACAGAATTCTGACAGCAATGATCACAGCCTAGTCTATGACTGTATCAGCACTGCATAAACATCACAACACTTCAGTTCTACTAGAGGTGAAATGAGAACAGTTTAATCCATCTTCCAAAGCCTCCTTTGGTAGGGAGAAAAGGAAAAAAAAAAACAACATCAACACACAACATAAAAGCTACTAAAGGACTGTTTACGCTTTTCCTACAAGAGAATGGATTCAACCAAGTCACTGAGCTCACCGTGCCATTGGTAATGCCCTCCATCTTCCCTCCCTCATATCTCCACACATTTTGAAGTTCATTCTCATTTTCTTTCAAGGCATCCTAAATAACATTGTTCTAGTTTCCTTTTAAAACTAATTCAAATTGGTGTCACTGTGGAGGAAATTTTCCCAGAACAAAAACATATCTAAAAGTTTCCTTCTACCACTATATTTTTATTTCAAGTTCACCTTACCAGCTTTCATTACCTCCCTCATAGTCTTGAGTCATTGTGGCAACTCATACACATGTGGAAAAGAAAAAGCAAAATGCCTGGAATTCTGAGTAGCTTTCTTTGGTAGGTGCCAGTTGCTATAGTTATACAATCCCTTTTCTAAATCACAAATACAACTATCAATAGAGACAAAAATGAAAACTAGCATCAAATACATAGAAGAAGCCAAATCTAAATGTTCCGTTTCCTTCCCGTCATCCCAAAACATGCCCCGATTTAACCTTCAGAAGTCAAATACAATGGTTGTCTTTGCATATAAAATACCAATGTAAAATAAACAAAAAAATCAAATCGTCTCATTCACAGGTCACAAAAATAATAATGTATAGCAATGGGAAAAGTGATTATGTTTTCATTTTATGCCAAAAATTATTTTAGAAGGAATGCAGATTCTAAATCACAAAGCAATTAACCTCACACTTCAAATCAGTCTAATGTCATTTCAAGCACCTCAGAAATACTGAAAACCTACAAAAACTTAAAACTCAACTTCACACTGCAGAGACCTTACTTTCTCCACATGTTGAGTTAAATTTGTAACATCAAACCACGACAAAAGATGAATAATCAGTTCAGATGCTCAACTGTTTCACTCTGCTTCATTTTTTAATAAATTACAGATCTAGACAAGTTCATAAAATAGTCCTAAAAGATCCAAGGACTAGAACGTGAAGCTTCTTAGTTCTCCTAAATATAGCCTCAGTCACATGGCTATCACTAAGACCACACTAGCTTTTCCATGCTAGAATACCTTCTAAATCTTTCCCCCCCAAAATTTAGACTGTGCTATGAATATTCAGTCTTACATGAAATATAGCACGTAATATCTCAGGCCTAGAATAGCTTGAATAAAAAGGCACAGCCACCTACGCCCCCCATGAAAAACCCCACCCCAAGACCAAAGAGTAGCACCTCAAAACTGCACCACTGAAAAGCAAGAAAAAAATATTTGCTGTTGTACTCAATGGGAGTCTGTGATCACCAAAAAGCTATTTGTTAGCTTTTTCTTAAAAATAACTAATTATATAAATAAATCTTCTTTGCTTCTAGAAAGAATAATTTAAAAAAGCAGTTTAAGCTTAAGATGATGAACAGTTCTCAGGAGTAAATTTGTACTTTGCAATTTGTAAATGCACAAACGTACCAGTTCATATCATTCCAAGCCCAGTTCCAAAAATTTCAGATTGCACTCTTCACAGTAATAAAGCAAATTCGTGAATGCTTAGCATAAAACCACAAAATGTCTTTCCAAGACAGCAACCAACTGACAGCCATCAGTAGACATACCATGCACTGAGCTTTATTTCACTGATGGGAAAAATAAATTCATACTCACTATTCTATGCAGTACATTCAAAACTGAGAGTGCTTCACACATAGCAGCTTTCAGAACTCCCTGGTGTAAAACTGGTGGCATTTTCCCTACTGTTCAAATAGGGAAGCTGAAAAAAAACTGAGCTGAAAGCACTTCAACATTGAGTCACTGAGAGAGGCAAGAGCAGAGCCTATGATTCCTGGCTGCCAGCCTTCAGCTTCTGCCACCACTCGGCACGTCTCTGACTTTGGAAAAAGGTTCTACATGATTTTAATCAACCACCTACACCATTACACCAACAGATACATGAGGTCACCGTTCCACCAAAGCTCAGGGTACCCTCAGTAACTCCACTGCACCCGCACGCTGGAGGTTACACTACCTCTACAACAACCTCATTTTGCCAACCCCCAGATCTCAGCAGAAATGCCAGAGACCGCTCATTTCACGAGGAGGGCTGGCTTTCAGGAGAGACAACTCGTGGGAGCATTTGCAGGATAAAGACATCATTCACACGGACACTTCCAACGGCAGGTACTAGAAACCGTTGCCCTTGTATTTCACCTCACAAACCCTCTTGAAAAAACTCTCAGGGTAGAAATCCTGATAGCAGAGCTGGGAGGAGACAGAGGACTCTGGCAACTCAGCCTTCAAAATGGGAGGAACTGGTCTTGTCTGAAGCTCAAGAGTCCTACTAAGGCACAGCTGGCACACGAGAGTGGAAAAGTAGCAGGAAAAACAGGCCAGCAAGAAGCCTTATTCCAGCCTTTCCAAAACAGTGTATTATTTCCATCAGCAGCCTGTAAAGTTTATTACAGAAATCTTCGGGTACTGACAGAGTCTTGTAATGACACATTTATTCATCAAACAACTACCATTGAACACACCAGCACCCAACGCAATGGGTCCCGAACACACCATTACTCTGATCGTACTGATACAGTTAACCTTTTTTTAATTATTATTTACAAGATATCAGCTGGCTAGAACTGCTGCAGACTACACTAAATCCTCGCATACAAAATACCCTTGGAGCCACCATATTTTCTCAGTCTTTCACAGCTTCTGTATGGCACAGTGACAGTTTTAGAGGGAAGATTCTTCAGAAGTACTTTTGATTACTACTTCCTCCTTAGCTAGAACACATTAATTATAGCCTGTTCCTCCAGATAATAAGAAAACAAAGACCAGTGCAATATGAACAGTACAAGAAACTTAATTACTGAGTCAGATGTCCTTTAGATGTCAGTATAACTACAGTGAGGAGCAGGAAAATAAAACACACACATATCAGCCCCAAGTTGTCAGATCAGTTATCAAAACAATGTCTTTCCTCAGTGACTTCATTATGAAAAGCTCAACCAGCTAATTAATCAAACGCCTGTTACATGTTTTGAAAATTTGCCTTTTTTTTTTTAATAAAGGAGGCCTGCTGATATATTTATTAGAAAGCAAACATGGTTAAAGGTTCTGCATGTAAATGCAGAAGTGCAGCATGACTTTGAAGTTTGAAGGTCAGATACAGTAACCGTTCTCATCAAGGTTCTTATGTCAGACGGCATCTTCTGGTTTGCATCTATGTTTAGGAGGAGGAAGAAGAAAACGAATTTAACAGAAACACAGAGAGTCACCCAGTTCTGTGACAACTTAAGCAGAACTGGAATGCTAGCATTCCCCTGTTTTCATTTTAAAATCTGCAAATATCCTATCTCCCCAAAACAAAGAAAGAAAATAGAAGGGATGCTGGCGGGACACACAATTTCATTCTGCTTTTCAACTCTGTTTTCCTCATCAGGAAAAATCAATCTAATTAAGTCAAGCAATAATTTTATGTTAAAGAAGAGAATGTAATTTTCTCAAATTTCACAGACATTTCAAACCCATATTGTTTAAGAGATGGAGGATTTTATTGTCGATCAACATCTTTTATTTTGAAGAAGTATAGATTTGACTGTGGATGCAAACCAGAGGATTGTGTAGTGATCTTTTTCACAGGCATAAGAGAATTTATCCCTCACCCTTCTATATTCCCAGCAACTTTAGGATACAAAACTCAACAGCTGGGCCTGAAGGTAAACAAATATGCTTCATGTACCAGAGTCTGATCCACGTGAAAAAAAAGAAAAAAAAGAATAATGTATGTTTTACACGCATACCTCAAAGACAAATAACCTATATGGTTTTCTTTTTAGCATCACCACCATGTTTAAATACAGTAAAACTGATAACACTTCCCAGTAAAAACACTGAGTTATAAACAATCCCCTCTTACACATAAATAACACAGACATTATACAAAGCAGACAGGAACATGGACGGATGTACACAAAATAAACACATTCAAACTTACCCCACTCTAGATACTCAAGGATGTTCTTCTCTCTTCTCAGAGGGGAATTATTACATTCATCATAAAGGCAGATGAGTATATCCAGCAAGGTTTCCACACTGAAGCATTGCCCATTAGTCTGAGTTGGCCCATCCAAAATAAACTGCTCCAACTGCTTCAAACGCACCTCTCCAGACATGGTTGTTTCAGTTTGCATTGGGGTTTCCTTTTTAACGATTATTATTACTTTGCCCAAAAACAACAACCAAAAAAAAAAAAACCAACAAAATCTTTTGAGGGTTTTGTTCTTTAAAAAGAAGTCAACAGTATTTTTAACAAGTGTCAAACTGTGGCGGTGTTTAATTTCCACCCCACCTCGCTGTCCCCAGCCTGCAACTAAACCCGTGTGAGCTTCTGACACACACACGCGTAGCGTGTATCCGTGTCTGCATCATTTCCAGAGTAGAAAATAGTTGTCCTTAAAAAAAAACCCCAAAAATCGTTTAACACGCCTAATGAGAAGGAAGAAAAATATATGGCCGCTTCTGATGCTTTAATAACAACTGCCCTCGAATTCAGCCGAGGCTGCCCGGCACCGACCGCACCGTGCGTGCCCAGGCACACGCACTGATAGATTTTAAAAAGGTCTTCTCCTTCACTCAGCATGCGGATCATGCAACGCGCTCCGGAGAGCGGCCCCACCGCAGCCTTGGAGCGCAGCGGCCCCCGCTCGGCTCGCACCAGCCCTTCGCTTCCCACCGCGGACGGGGACGGGAAAAATACACCTAGTCATAGATCTATATGCACGAAAGGAAGAAAACCGGGCGCACACCGGCGGGCAGGGCGTGAGGGGGCCGCGCAGCCCGGCCGCCCCCGCCGCCGCCTCTCCCGGCCCCGGGGGTGGGGCGCAGGCCCCCCCGGCCTCCCCTCCTCAGGGCGCAGCCACGTCCTGCCCCGGGGAGCCTTTCCCTTCCTCCTCCTTACCGAGTCTCCTTTTAAGGCTTTTCAGTGAATCAAAAAAACTAAAGTCTTCATCGTCGCCCCTTCCTCCTCCGCTGCGCCAAGGGGCGGCGGGCGGGACGCGCGCCCCGACACG
>Ga0181612_145553_pt1 | contig 13070 bp, 7 predicted proteins | sample HoacroProtozoa21_FD_119630 | JGI IMG/M metagenome (GOLD analysis project Ga0181612, IMG submission 119630) | Hoatzin crop microbial communities from Cojedes, Venezuel. Combined Assembly of Gp0051906, Gp0051904, Gp0051908
CCTGCTGGCCACACTCTTCTTGATGCACCCCAGGATCCCATTGGCTTTCTTGGCAGCCAGGACACACTGCTGGCTCATGGTTAACCTGTCGTCCACCAGGACACCCAGGTCCCTCTCCGCAGAGCTGCTCTCCAGCAGGTCTGCTTCAACTCTTTCAAAGTTTGATCTGAACAGGTCTTTTTTATGAATTCATTAAAAAGACAGAAGGGCAGGAAGGGGGACCGGAGCGGAGAAACCCTCAGAGAGGCAGGACGCGGTGTGCAGCTCCTGGCCTGACTCGCCGGGTGAGGTTGGGTGTGGGTGCGTAGCACATACGGGGCGGCGTGGTGACAGTGCACGGGTGGCTTGCTGTGCTGATTTGAAAGAAGTTTGCTGTCCCAAGTTGATTGCTGGATAAGTGTGCACACGTGGGCAATTACTGCCCATTAGTTAATGTGCCGTCGCTCCACTGTTTATGGTAACTTGTTAATGTGGTTGCTCACCGAAGCTTTCTTTTAAATGTGAGCAAAACCCAGTGCTTTTTTCTTCAAAATCTATGTGCAGCGTGTGCATAAAAGAGCATGGAGCTTGTGGTGTGTCTGTTTTTACTATAATTGCTCACCAAACTGCAGAACAGTTGTCCTCTTCATATGACAGTGCTATGGAAGCTGGTCTAGCACTCATCAGTGCTTTCACGTCGCTGCAGTCTGAAGTCGCCTTGGTGGAGCTGAAATAGCGAACAGCTGACTGACTTCATTCCCAAACAAAAGGCAGTTACTGTGTGTTTAAGGTGGAATTATCGGTGGGGTGCCTATATTCATCTTCATAGTTCAGAGCAGTGTTTTGAAGACCTCAGACTGGTTGTGTAGCCTGTTTAGTTAAAATGGGAGGCAATTACTTTTACTGTTACGCACACTCTCATTCAGCTATTTCTACACACACTCTCATTCAGCTATTTCTACACACACTCTCATTCAGCTATTTCTAATAGCTATTTCCATTAAACTGGCACCCATTTTTAACAGTTTGTTTCCATTCTAGCCATCCATTCCAGTTAGTTGGCTAAGCGGCTGTTTAGAGATGCAGAGGATAAAAACATGATTGTTGCCTGTGTAATGATTGCTCTTTCATCTCATATGGCTGGAGGTCCCTTGAGCGCTAACTCTGTTTTGGAACCCTGAAGTTTGCCATAGGGAGCTAGTAAAGTGTAGGGTGAGGGTTTTAGGGTGGAGCTGCACCTGAATGAAATCCCATTGCTGAAACTACATTGCAGCGTTTCCTCTTCAACTGCTAAAATTTCATCGTATTAATGTGATTTAGGCCTCTTGGAAACCGGACAGGTTCTGATCAATTCCTGCCCTGTGGCCTAAGTAAAACAGAAATTGATGCTTTTCGTTTTGTGGCAGATTAAATGTCAGTCTGATTTGAAGCTGTCTGTTAACCAAATTCAGGTAACAGTTTCTGGAATAGGAAGAGAATGTGAAGAGAAGCATGTGGGAGAACTACGGATCACAGAAGTTAGCAGTTTATCAAGTGAAACAACTGGTAACATCAAATAATATTCCATTTGACTAATGTATTTGAGATATCCATCTGTGTTGTGAAACAGATGTTTGAGGACTGGAGGAAGAATCCCGAGGAAGAACGTTTTTCTGTTTCTAACTTCTTGTGTGATATTCACGGCTTTTAAATATGCTTGGTGTTTGGATGTCACGAAAGCTTCGATCCGAATTTCCTTAGTGGTGTCTTAGTGGTGTTCCTGAAATTGACTTCAGTCATGTTTAGGCATGAGTGACATTTCTCATTCTTGTAGGTGTTGGTAGAGCTCTCAAGCCTAGTCATTAAGCAGCATTTGATTTTGGAACACGTTATAGGTCACAGAGCTTCTCAGCTGTTCTCTGTTCCATGTAAGTATCAACAATGCCACATTAGAGCATATGTGCTCTGACGATTTCTGTCTGAAACGCCGCTCAAACAGCGGACAGTTGTACAGAGTTTGTGTGACAGTTCTAGGGAAGCTACACGATGGTGTTCGAGGAGTCTTCCAAGCTTCTGAAGGCCCCATTTCCCATTCTGCAGCAACCCTTTGACAGCAACGTGTTCCTTGAGATGGGGGAATGAATAATGGCCGTGGTTTCCAGCAACCAGCCAGGGCACAGCTAACTGTCTGTAATTGTTGGTGACAGGAAGGTAGTTGTGTTCCTGCCTGCACTCTGCAACCTCTCTGAATACTCTCAGTTCTGCTTGAAAATCACATCGTGTAGTTGAGACGTGCTGCTTGAATGTGAAGGTGTAATGAGATTGTCAAGGCTTTTTTGTAGCATTCACAGCCTTATTGTTGAGAGACCTGGAGTTTGCTGTGACTCTTGCATCTCAGAGCTAGAAGCATGAAGTACACCAACACGTTAGTAATTAGAGGCTGAGCAGTGTGTCTCGGGCAGTCACAGCTGCAGGATGGGAACTTTGCAGGGGTGGGGCAGGAGAGAGGAAATCTGTGGGCCAGATATGTGCAGGGATGTCACTTAGGTTTTGGATTTTTTTTTTTTGTTTGCTATCAGAGATTCTCTTCAGAGCTTTACCTGTAGCTGTTTATTCAAAATCTATCTTAAATTTTAACTTACTTAAATTGCTCCAGATAGGATCTCCTAAAAGTTTTAGATTGATCTAAAAGAGTTAGATTGGCAATTTGTGTCCTAAATTGTCTGTTTCCAAGACTGTCCAGTATTATGGTCTCCTGATGTATTTATCTTTAGTAGCTATTCCTTGTGGGGTTTCCCTCCTGTATTTTAGGGGAGTTTCTTAATGATCTGGCCTTAGAATTCTGGGTTTTTTCTACACATCTTCCCTTCAGGTTGCTTTCTCAGTTCTGCTTTTGTCTGCAATGTTTTGTTTGCTCTCTTGTTTCACTGCCTCTGTTGTACCTGCCACTTTTCCCTTAAAGTGAACGTGGCTAAAATAAACGAGCTTTAACTCGAGTTCCTTCCACTTGCCACCTTCTTTCTAATTCAGATCTGTGACTTCATGTTCATCTGCATGTTTTTCCTTCCACTCTCGTACTGGAGCAGTAGAAGAATTTTGGTGCAAAAGGATGATTTGTTTGTTCCTGATTGGAGTCCTGGCTTCTGATTTCATGCCTGTGGCAACTAGCCTCTTGTGTTTTAATGCGCTGGGAGGTGCTCCTCAGGTGAGGTAATCCCTGTGCAGGTATTCCATGCCTACCTCAGCGTCCTGTCCTCTTTCTTCAAAGCCTTTTCCGACTCAGCTCTGTCCCAGTGCCACATGCTATGGCTTGCCTCACCCGGCTGACGTTATCACACGAGCTTGTAGTTTCAGTAGCCTTTCCGCCATAGCTCTGCCCTTTTTCTGCTGCGTCTTCCTGGAACTAATCAGGAGAGCCCCTGGCTGCTTTCAGCTTGGGGTTGGCACTGCTGTGGCATGGTTGGCTGGTGACAGCTGAAGGGAGGGAACATTACTGTGTGCAGCAGGATCAGAGTGTCTGGGCAGCTTGACGATTCGAAATAGTTCGACGCTCCTGGGCTCCTTTTTATATACTGTTTTCTTTCACTTGGCCTTGTGTCTCTGAATTGTGGAGCCTTCACTGTCTTGTGAAGACCTCGGGGTGCAGGTTTCTGGTGTGTTAACACTTGTAGTGCGGGTGGTTCCTGTAAGCTATTGGCTTCCTCAGTCGTTTCCAGCTTCCTGTTTTGGGAGAGTGATTCCATAGTGTTTAGAGATGTATGAAGTCACACTGGTGATCTGCGGTCCCAAAGCGGCCGCGCTGCCGCTCAGTGCTGTTGCACTGCCATAGAGTGCATCAACGGGTACAAATGGGAGCAGATCTCTTCTGGAAAGCTCTGCCGCTAAGGAGGACCCGTATCTTTTGGGTCTGTATTTTTGTAGTTTGGCAAAGAAGATCCCTTAGCTGTGTGAAGTTATTTGTACATGCTTCATAGTTTCCTTTCTGTTCTTTTTCCCTTCCTGCTGTTGGGAAGAGAGGAAGAAGTAGCAGAAGCCTCACTCGGATTCTTAGCCTTGCCTTTGGTCGTATTTTTTGAATCCAAATTAGGCAAAGCAAGTAGAATTAAGTTTCAAAACTTGAGATTGCCTGTTCTTTGTCAGATGGGAAATAAAGATCTGTGCTTTATAATAATGAGACTTCATAATCGCACGATGTGCAGGAAGCTGTCCTGAAAGAGCTGTTGTGTTACTGCCTCGATGCACGTGGGTTTGTCGTGAGGTGGTGGGGTTGCAGGACATTCGTACGTTCCAAAGTTCTGTCTTTTCTGGAGATGCAGAGTGTGACACAAAGGCTGTTGAAGGAAAAACAGCTGGCTGGGAAGAGGTGGGAGAATCTGCAGTATGTGTTTGGTTAGAAGGGGAGGTGGAAAAGTGAGAGCTGCGTGAGCCTGCGTTGCTTCAGTAAATAAACTGCTCGTGAAACAAATGCGGCGACTGGAAATTGCAGAGGAGAATGTGTTGGAGCTTAAAATACCAGGTGCCGTTTTGGTTGCAGTAGGTTTGTTGAAGATCCCCTTTTTGTGTGATCTTTCAAAGAGGACGTGCACTGGAGTTTCTTGCCGGTTGCCCTGGGTACTGCTGTAAACACTTGAGCTGTGCATGGAGCTCCTCAGACGCAGCAAGGCACGTCAGCTCTCCCGAGAGCGGGGAGCGAGCCTAGCCTCTGCAGCACAAAAGTTGGCTTGGGTGCCTTTGGCACTTCGTGTTGTGTAAACATGCCGTGGGATAGAAGAGAGTGCAGGCAAGTAAAATGCCAAAAGACAGCAAATTCAAGTGTTGGAGAGCTAGTAAGTGGTACCCATTGCTTTTAACTATCTGCAGATAATTGCAGAAAGTACAGCACTTTATGTAATTGTTTACACAGAGCTGTAAAAATTGAGTGAGTCTTGTGCTTTCCAAGGATCTTAGGGCTATAAATACGTGATGGGCTCTTAGCTCTGCTAGTGGGCAGCGTGCCTGTGAAGACAGTAAGGGTTTCTGCAAATTCAGGTGTAACGACCAGCATGGTACTGGCCAGAGTGTGAGCCCCGTGGACTATAGTGTGTGGCAGTGGCTGTTTGCATGGTTACAAACAGCTTGATTTTTGTTTGAAAACCTGGCAGCTAATAAAAATCCTCTCTCCTGCATTTTACAGCTTTCCACTTTCAATGTTTATGAAGGAAGAGTGTTTCAGAGCATGCTCTAAACAGTGATCAGTGCTTTGGGTGAGAGGTTCGTGGTGGTGTTACAAGCATGCTTCTTGGAAATCTTTTGTAAGAAGTGACCTTAAGGGTAGCAATTAAACAAAAATCTTTTAAAGCCATTTATAAAACAAGCTTGAGTTCAAGTTCTAGAATTACACAGGATCAGCTAATAATCTCGTAATAGAACTGTGGGAATTAACGTCTGTGGTGCTGCTGTCATTGGCATCAAGGAAACAGGCATTTCTGCTGTCTGCTCTGTGTGGAAGCACAGCTGATGAGGCTGTCATGTTCCTGCGTTGCAGCGTGTGGCCTACAACCATATTCACTGGGACTATGAAGCCTGTCATTACTCCTAGAAGCAGCGCTCACTTAATCATTTCCACATATGTGTAAGCTCTAGTTAGAGCTGCGGATCTTGCAGTTCACTGTTGCCTTCTGCTGAAGCACGCTTCCAAGTTTGGCTCTAGGCCGAAGAGAAGGCTTAAATGTCCCTAGTTTGGGTGTGTGATTGGTTATGACTTTTCCTTTAATCTGTTTGAGGGAGGAGAAATTTCCGGCGGAATTTCTAGAGCCTTTAAACCGGGTACTTCTTTCTTCATTCATGGAATGCTAATGTTAAAATAAATGAATGGAAGTGCTGACGGGCAAAGGCCTCGGCGTGTCCCACGGAACAGTACAGTCTCATTGTTTCTCTCCTCTCCTATGTGCGTTGTCTCTTATTCCTTGTTTTTAATGCTGGACTGTATACCCCTTAGGACAGAGATAGCCCCTTTGTTCTGTGCTCAAAGCAAAACTACAGGATCAGGTGCTAGGATACAAATTGTAAGTAAAACTAAAATGTTTATTATTCAAGGCTACTGAAATAGTAGATGTGTTCTGTGCACTTTAGTACTGTTCCTTGGCTATGAAGATGCTTATCACTTGCTACATCTTTGTGTTCAGGAAAACAACAGTTGCATATTGCACAGTGTTTTATTTCCTTTCAGGTGGATGTTACGTAAATCTGGAGAGCTCAGTCCTGACTTGTACATTTATGTGACGCAGTGGAATTGTCTATATACCCAACGTGTCTGAAAAGTGAAGGCATGTTTCTTTGAGGCATATCAGTCAGCATATCCCTGTGTAGCAACGCAGGCATCACTTCTTGCCAGAAGTCCTTGGGTAGCCATATGTATCCATATTTTACTGTATCCAAAATAGTTAATGTAAAGGTAAAACTTAGGCTTTCGTCATATTTTGGATATTTTATATTGTGGCTAGAGTACAAAACCAGAAATAGTGTAGTGTGTGGTATTTTGTTACATGCCTGATCTTACGCTCATTTGGTCTGACTTCATAGATCTTTTTCTCTCCTTTTCAGGTTATATATGTCCCCAAAGAAGAAACCGACTCCAGTGCAAAAATGCGTCAGTCCGCTAGTTTGGTGCAGGCAGGTACTGGATTCCCCAAGTCCTGACATTGAATGTGCTAAAAAGTCACTGATCCACAGGCTGGAACAGACAATGTCGGGTGAGTTCTGCATGCTGCCACCACCGGGCTGTACATACCTGTTCTGAAACAGGGTCAGAATTGGCTGATAGATAGTTGTGAGAGAAGAGGGTGAGATCCAGCAGTTACTTCTGTCTAAAGTTTGCGTTATGGTTTGCAAACAGTAATTCATTCTGTTAATTTTCTGGACTATGTGAATAAAATGAAAGGAAGCATTAGCCCATGAGTCATGAATTCAGAGCTTTACACTGCCTGCATAGTTACAGTTTGGTCAGAAGTTTTCAGGAGGAAACAGTGTCCTTAACTTATAGGCTTTCTTGTCTTATTTTAAAATAGAAGCCTGTATTAAACTATTATAATTGTTAGGTGCTGGTCAGTATGTTGACATGGAACTTAGTTTTCTGCTAGATGAGCTATTTTGTTTCATCTAAGGAAATGGAGGCTGAAGTTCTTGAATACTTTGGGGAGGCAACATTGATTTCCTCCCATCCCTGGTAACTTAAGATTTTGTCACAGGCAGATGAAAAAAATCCAGAGTTTGTGATTCTTCCTTGATACAATTTATTTGGTTGTATTCAAAACTGGAGAGGGACTGAGTGTTTGGGCCTGTGAGGACGAAAGCCTCCATTCTCCACCCTCTTATTCCCAGCCTTTTTGATGTCAAACCAGCAGCAAAATGTTGAAGGTCTGATTAGAATTCTCGGTTCATCTGGTTTCTTGCTTTATTTTAATTTCTTTGTTAGACCCTATTTTTATTTTTAAAAAAAAGTTATGCTGAGACGTAATGTTCTTGCTGTTAGTATCTATTCTCTCCATGTATTTCCATCTTTTTGCGGTCTTGTGCTACATGTGGTCTATCCTTTTTTTAACTGTTATCTTCAGGAATTAGCAGAATGGCTAGACTTGAGCTAAGCATATGTGAATACTCGGTTCTCAACTACCAGTTCCTCTGCGTGGTTATACATAAACTTTGTGTTGAGTTTATTTGACTGTAATTTTTCCCCCTTCCTTGGATTCTTTTCTGGAGCAATTCAGTCTTTGTTCTGGTTTGTACAGAAATCTTAATAAAATTTGAAAACATTGCTGGTGGATCAAGTGAAAAGTCCATTTCTTATTCTTATAAAAGTCATGGGCATAGTGGTGAAAGTGCCTTTAGTATGAGTCACCTTTGATCTTCCCCTTTCTTGTGCTTTGTGTGTGCTGCCTTGCAGAATGTCTTACAATTTGCCTGAACAGTGATGAACACAATAGCTTGCTGCAGGCAAAGCCTGCATTTCTAAATGATGAAAAGTAGCCAGATCACAGGGATTTAGGAGTGATCATACAAGTTTGGGAATTTGAATACTACGGAGTATTTAAGACTGGATAGCTGTTAGTGAACTTACCTGTTGATGGTTTAACTTCTTCTTAGAACTGAGTAGAAATCTTCCAGAAGTACCACAAATTCTGTTACCCTTAGGGGATCTTTAAAAACTCAGTCACAGTTGGAGGAGAGTGACAAGAAGCTTTGCTATGAAATGGACAAACCTGACAGTTTGATCGTTCAGATGATTCATCCAGTATAGCATCATTTTAATGTGAAAATTAGTTATCTGTCGTACTGATGCTGTCTGACACTCCTAATACAGACCATACCTCTAGCTGTTGTAAAAATAGTAATGTCTTCTGAAGTTATGGAGATTCCTGTTGGAAAAACTTCGGGATTTCTAGGCCAGAAAAATGGCTTGAATCCCCCTTTTTTCTAGGGAAGAACACAGTGCTGAGGAAGGTAGAAGTTCACATTAGCTAGGATGAAAACTGCTGCGCCATATGAAGTGTCGTCATGCACCAGAGCATCCTTTTTATGTATAACAAAAGTATGTTTCCTTTCATCTAGAGAAATCTGTAAGTCACAAAATATTTTGTGTCATTATGGGTATGTACAAAGAGCCTGTTTTGATGGTTATACAGTAGCACAATTGTTTTCTAATTTGTGGTTAATATTTTAAAATACTTGTGTGTAAGAAGTATGAAATAAAGAGCGGTTGTGCAGACTTGCACTTTCGGGGTTTTTTCTTACTGTCATTTTCGGCAAGAAATGAAAAGTAAATTTTTTTGGCATGAGAACAAAGATGGAGTTGGAATAGATGCTTTGGAGTTCTGTGTGAATGCCAGGACAACTTGCTGTCAAAGGACTTGTCTCACCAGAGTCAACCAGAATACAGCCGGCTTGTAATTACTGAGCCTTGTAAGAGCTTGGAGATTTCCCTCTGACGCGCTCAAAATATTGAGGTACCTCAAGAATACTTGCTAGAAGCCATCGAATTCACTAATTGCTGAAATTAGTGCATATCACTTCAGACTTGCGGTGAAAGCTGGAATACAAACTTTCCATCCTCTACCTATAACTGCCTTTTCACTCCAATTAAAGCACTAGTAATATGAACTGGTTCAGACTCCAGGAAGGATGTTGACATGAGGTGCCACGTAAGGAAGCTGCTGCAAAGTCAGCCTGAATTTCTGCTGCTTCTACCTCTGTGCTGCGTTCTGCCACCCATTTGGTGGGATGAGATGGGGTTTCTTTTGTGTGCTGCTGAAAACTAATTCACTGATGCAGTCAGTTAAAATACTCTAGATATTTTTAACCTAAATCCTCTTTAGTCGGCTGGGTAAGAGTGCAGCCCCAGCATGGCTGGTACTGAACAACTGAGGAGGCCGTGACCAAGAGCAGAGCAGGGCGGGAGAAGGAGCTGAAGCAGCCTTTGCTGCCGAAAACAGTGTTTCAGGCAACTGTAATCTCTTTTGGCTGCTTGTCGTGTCAGAACAACAACATAATCTTACACTGAATAAAAGGATTTTTAGTAAACAAACTAGAGTTCAATCATTTTTTTTTTTGTCCTCTACTATTAGAAGCCTAATTATTACTGCGCTAATTGAAGCCCTTTTTAGTAACAGAAATGTCACACAATATTATTTGAATAGCTTAACTTCACCATTTTTTTTAGAACCTTGAGTTCTAAATTGTCATACATTTGCCAGGCCTGCTCTTGTCAGTTTATAATATGTATGCATAGTTTCAGTGCAGTCATGCCTTAAAGAGTTTAGTTTCTAGCAGCTAGGTAAGCTGCAACTTCATCTCATCCAGACTTACGGATCATAAAGTTTAGATCTCTGGCTTTCAGATTAATGTTTCGCGATTTAATTTCTTCTTTGTTAAAATACAGTTCTGTTTGGCATAAAGTACTTTCAGCAAGGAAGGAACTGATTTTACCAAAAGTGACCAAATTTCCTTCGGTTCCCACTTCCCCCGTTGAAGTTCCATTTTCTGTTATTTTAATATAAAATGTAAATTTCTGAAACAAAATAGTCATGTAAGTAACTATACAAATCATACACTTAGCAGCTAGGGGAGGTGCAGTATTGTACTGAAAATATTCACTGGTGGTTAAAAGTCATCTGAAAATACTTCAGCATTGAAATATTTACAAGAAATAACCGAGGAAAGTACCAGATGTTAGATCTGAGATTGTGTATGGGCTTGGACCCCCGCGGATGTAAAAATCCCAAAGCATTAGAACAGGAGGTATGCAGAAGGGAATAAGCCTACAGTTTGTTTGCTTTATTGTGCCCGGTAGGTTTGTGGTACCTGGAAATATAAACAGAGGCATTTGCTGTGCTTAATGGTTTTCCGTTTTAGCATGTGCTTTGGGGGGTTTTGTAGGTGGTGTTGCTTAGTTCTGTGGTGCTTAGCTACTACTCTCTTCCAAGTTGCTTCCCTCCTCCTTCGCACCACCTACATTGAACGTCTTGAAGAGATCAGCTGTAGTGATCTTGGATCCGATTTTTACAGGGAAAATATTTATTGCTGTGTTGTCTTGCACCCTTCTCCCACTCCTTCCACAGTATGGCTGTATCTAGGAGGTGGAAAAATCAGCTGAAAAACTTCCCGGCAACTGAAACGTTCTACTTGAATTGTATGGTAATTAAATCACGCTGAAGATATCGTATAGCATCATATTCATTTTTCACTCGTTCCCTCAGTATAATTGCTCACTTTCCTCCTCTCACGCAGCTCTCAAGAGACAGAGTTTGTACAGCAGCCCTTTCAGCGCAGTCAGTTACGCAAGCTCCTATAGTCCAAACACCAGTAGCCCCTACAGCAGTGGTTTCAACTCGCCCTCCTCAACACCAGTGAAATCTGCTTTAGTGAAACAGCTCATACCTCCTGGTACCTCAGGTAAGCATGTGTCTCTCTGGCCTCTCCCTTTTTTCTTCCTTCTCCTCCTCCTCCTTTCAAAAGCGTGCTCAAATAGGTTATGCTTGCATTACCCTGCTTCAGCAGGAGGGTTGGACTAGATGGCCCACAGAGGTCCCTTCCAACCCCTACCATTCTGTGATTCTGTGAACTAGAGTAAGAAAGACATCAAAATCTTTTCAGTCTTTTTGAGGATGTTTGCGTCGTGCAGTATTTAAGCTTTTCAGGAAGGGCTTTTTTACAGACTTTCTGGCATGAGATACATTTAAAATGTCTTCTCTGGGTGTCGGTGTCCCCAAAATCACTGACGTGTAGCAGTTAGACCCAGCCATAAGCGGCTTCTAGAACTGGCCCTGTAATTGACTGGGGTGTAAATTGCATAGTAGGTGCTCAATGGTTAGGTGTGGGTAGTTGTAAAGTCTTTGCAGCTACGCTATTAGGTAGTAACTAAAACACTTGGTATGCATTGTATCCATCAGTACCGCTGAGATCTGAATAGTATAATCGAAGGAAGAAGCGTGTACTTTAATTAAAGGCATTCCACGAGGCTTTGCAGTCGTCGATGTAAATACTAACTTCTGGCAGTGCTTTCTGCCTCTCTTCTGCGCCACAGGCGCTTTCATTGCATCAGACAAATTGATGCCTGGAACATATCTCTACTCTGAAGTCAGAATGGTGGCTTATTATATATCCTTTAACTCGAGTTAGCTTGCAGGGAAGATGAAAAAACATTGCGTTGACAATCCATCTACGTGTAGTTCGCTGTGGGATTGCAAAGAGAAGCCTGCACCTCAGTATATTCCCCAGATCCAGGTTTTGTTTTAACCCGTGTCGCTCTGCTGTGCGCTGTGTGCTACGGTGCTGTACAGCCTGCAGGACAGAGAAACGCAGCTGGCAGTGGGGCTGGCAGCCAGAAGGCAGCAGACGGGACGAGTGTTTCTGGTGTGTTGTAGTTTAGCAAAGGTGTGCACAAAGAACAGGTAGTATTTTGGGGCAAACTGTATTTTAAGCATTCCAAACTGAATCGCTATTGACTGGATCAGCAAGTTCTCGTTGTTAAGAAAGAGATGGTCAGACGTGTCTTACAAGGGTAGCGTGCAGAGATGAGAAAGAAAGCACAAATGGAACAAGGGTGCAGCTGCTCTTTCTGTAAGAGCTGTGAAGACTTCATAGCAGTTGAAACTTGGTACGGGTAGACCAGATTATATGTCATTGATTTGTTCTGTCACCATTATAATGATTTTATAAAGTTGCTCATTTTCAGAAGGTAATGGCTAAGCTCTGCTTGTGTAAATTATATTTCCAGCCTACGTTTGCAATCAGGTGTCTCAAATGGTCTGTCAGACTCAATGTCTCAGTCATAATTTGGTTTTGCCTCTTTTGTTTGTTTTTAACATTTCCTATTACTTTATTTTCTTTCTGTAGGTCATCTGAAAAGTTCAGCAGATCGAAATCCTCCGCTAAGTCCACAGTCCTCTCTGGACAGTGAATTAAGTGCATCGGAGATGGATGAAGACTCTATTGGGTCTAATTACAAGCTAAATGATGTCACAGATGTGCAAATTTTAGCACGAATGCAGGAAGAAAGTAAGTGTTTTCTACCCTGGAAACAAAGTGGAGCAGTTGATCTTTTTTGATTGAATAAATACAGTAGCACTTGCTTAGCAGGAATGGAGAAGGGGTGTAGGTTCTACCATGGATGTACAAGTGTAGTTCTCCTGAGAAGGCTGGCTGAGGACTTCTGCCTGCTGGATGAGGAAAGGACGCTGCTGTGCAGAAGTGTTCTTTAGAATAGCAGACAAAAGAAATACTAGAGTATGAATTTGTAGCATATAGCATATGCTAAAAGGATGGTCGTTAGGCTGGGCTACTGCCTGCCACCAGTCTTCTAAGGTGATGTGTGCCTTCCCAGTGTACTCCAGTCCTGCTGACATCAGTGTTTAAACCATGATTTAAATGAAAAAACTGTAGAGTCAGTATAGAATCATAGAAGGGTTTGGGTTGGAAGGAACCTTCAAGATCATCTGGTTCCAACCACCCTGCCACGAGCAGGGACATCTCCCACCAGCCCGGGGTGCTCAGAGCTCCATCCAACCTGGCCTTGAGCACTGCCAGGGAGAGGGCAGCCACAGCTTCTCTGGGCAACCTGGGCCAGTGTGTCACCACCC
>Ga0181612_175629_pt1 | contig 13070 bp, 7 predicted proteins | sample HoacroProtozoa21_FD_119630 | JGI IMG/M metagenome (GOLD analysis project Ga0181612, IMG submission 119630) | Hoatzin crop microbial communities from Cojedes, Venezuel. Combined Assembly of Gp0051906, Gp0051904, Gp0051908
AGACATACAATAAAATCCATTTACTACCCAAATAATCTTTGCTCCAAGCCAGCTGGTTATGACACTCTCAGATGCGTCTGCTGCAAAACAGTAAAAGCTAGAGGTGGATTGATGTCCCGTTCCAGTTCTTTCTGTTCCACCTCTCGCCTCTGAGTTCTGCTGAATGTGACATTTTTCCCTGGCGCCTAATACACAGAACTCTGCTGCTAATTTTACACACAGGGTTCTCATGCTGTGTAATTTGAGGCCAGAGAGTCCTCCAACAGCCTGCCAGACAGAGTACGCACCTCCCAACACTGCTTCTGCTGCAGAGAAATGGGGGAAGGGAGAAGGAAATGAGCCAAACAAGAAACAAGAAACAAGCTTCCAAACTTGTCCGAGATGTATGGCTGATATTTGGCTCTCTGATCTACCAGTGATCTATCTCCAGCTCACCCTGTCCTATTTGTCAACAGATGAGTCCTGTGGATTCGCCAGCAATTACAAAGACTCATCAACTTAAGACACTCAGTTTCCCCCTTTTTTTACCCGTATCGGGTTCTGTTTGGCTGCTCTAATACTAAATCAGGCTGTTGTCCACAAGGCTTTTTTAACACTACCCTGACATGGAATAAGAAGTGATTTCTGCAAGTTTACAATCAAGGATTTGAAAGAGAAACTGGTGTCTCTTTTTTCCTCACCTTGGTTTGCATCTCAAAGACATCATCTGCACTGTAATATATTCCACTAAAATAAGAATGGACAAGTAACCTTCAAAACCTAGCCTGATCATACTCAAAAAGGGTTTGAACTGGATATATGCCCGTTTACTGACCAGAAAAACCTTTGTGCCAGACACCCTTCTTTGCTTCCAGCTATCTGGACTGATTTTTGCTGAAGCCTTTCAGAGGAATCATCACTTTCCACAGCAGAGAAAGTACTGAATTAGACCCATTTTCAATACTACTTACTTCCATCCTGGAGCTGATAATCCCAGAAGGAGAATATCCCATACCACTGTCTTCTCTCAACTCCAGCTTTTCTTTCTATTGACTGTGTCAACCAAGAGACAAGTGAGGGAACTGCAGGTTAAAAATAAAAATAAAAATAAATGTAATAACATAATTATATCAATAACTTTTACTGCAAACACTTTATGCCAGCACAAAATAAACTGCACTGCCTCAAGACTTCTTTGGATGGTACAGCATCCTCCTTACTAATGCTTACAATTATGTTGACCAGCAGTACTAAGTACAGACGTGGTCTTAAAAAAAAATTGATCTCGGGCCTTGTTGTACAGCAAGTGCTATTACAATCCACAGACATATCCAAGACTAAATAAAGTCATTCTTGAGAATTTGAGAAGAGCTGGGACTTCTACTGCTGTTCAGCTGCAACAGAACATCATGAGCTTTGACATCCACACAACTTTCTTTGCAGTTCCTCTCATGATGAAATATGTGCCAATGTATGTAAGTGGAACATAGTCCTTTATTCCGTATTTGGGGTGTGGGATTAAAAAAAGATTAGGCATAAAAGTCAGTAAATTCATATACCGATTTGGTACAGCCATCAACATGCTGAACTGGAGAAAAAGAAAAGAACAAGAGGGAAAATAGGGATAATGCACACACGGTTGGCAAAAAGAGGAACATAAAAGGAAAAAAATAGGGATGTGTGGAAACAATAAAATGTAAAGAAGGATTGGGAAGAATCCATCCCTCCTCTAAAGACATGCATTGCATTTACAAACTTGACCCACATATGTCTGGCTATTTAATTTATGAGAGACATGAAGCTGACCAGCCAGCAGACTGGCCATAAATTATATCTCTTCGATAAGCCAAGATGATTTACATTAGGAGAGAGGAAGGAAAAACTAATGAATAAGAATCTTGCCCTTGCCCTCTGGGGCACTGCCTGGGATATACTCTCTTGGCACCTAAAAATCTGTGGGTGTCCTGGGGTGGCAATATTCCTTGCCAAAACCTCTCCAGTATAAAAGCCAATAGATCAAAGCCTTTTTTCCGCTGCCTGGCAGCATGGCTGCCTAGCACTACTACACTTTTGGATCCACGACGCAGTTTTGCTGACCAGCCTTTGCTCAGGTCTTTGCTTTTTCCTCCTCTTTCATATATCCTCATTGTTTATCTCCTTTATTTCTCTCTATATATGCAATTTTTTTTTTTTTTGCATTACGAAAACAGTAGCCAGTAGGTCAAGAGAAATTATTTTTCTTCTCTACTAAATGCTTATAAAGCTGTATCTGGAATACTATCACTAGTTTTGGAGCTCCCAAAACAAGATAAATATTGACAATGTGGACAGAGTTCAGCAGAGGACAAATAAGGCTGGAGCATATGATATACGAGGCAAGGCTGAAGCAAATGTATTTGTCCATCTTAGAGAAGTTAGACGACTGGGAGGGAGACCTAATTGCTAATCCAACTAAACAAAGTGGGATTAAAGAGGAGACATAGCTAGACTCTAGGTGGACAATGAAAGGACAGTAGACAAGAATCACAAGTTGCAACATGGCAAAAATCTTCTTGGGCGTAAGAGAAAATAATTCAACATCAGACTGGAACAAGGGCCCAGAAAGGCTATGAGATCTCCATTGTGGAGATTTGTAAATTTTGACTAGATAAGCTTGATCTGTCTTTTATATTAGCCCGGCTTTGAGCAAGGCATTGCATAGATGACATCCGGTAGCCCCTTCTAACCTTATTTATTCTATGTTCAGATACCAGATGCAATCTTCAGCTAACCAAAGCCTCCACTGGAGTTACTGGTCACCTTATTGAAGACAATTATCTTGACCTAAATTAAAATCTCACATGCATTTGGCAACTGTGAACATTTCAGACAGTCTACAGTACAGTGCTATAAAATTAAATTTCCTGTATAAAAAGAAAAAAAAAAAAGCAATGGAAGGAAACACAAGTTCTCCTAAAAACAAGACTTCTAAAAACATTACCTTTAATAACTTCATAGCATATTGATGGATATTCTCAGATTGAATTGCCAGTAAGAAGCAATCAACTGAAATCTGTGCTTTGCTTATACTACCTACCTCATGGATCTGCAAATTCTTTTCTCTTTGAACATCAACTTCTCCCTCCTCACCATTTTCCCCTTGTGGCACTCATCCCTCTCCAAGCCCATCTTCCTCCTCAACCTAGTTTTCTGTCCACATCACCTTGTTTTGTCTTTTTTTGATCCCTATCTCACCCTTTATTCTTGTAGTCCTAAATCTCTGATCCTGAGTTGGAAAAGAATTCTTCAAGGCACCTCCACTAAAGAGCAGCTAATTATTTGGCTTTGGTCCTGCTCGTGCTTTGTCAGCTCTCCCTTGTCAACAGGTCTATCAAGTATGTGGGAAAGCTTTGGAATGACCACGAAACCCATAAACTGACCTGGTAATCCCAGGGAAAGCCTGGTCTGCATTTACAGTTCTTGTAAAACAAACAAGAGAATTTGATGCCTCAAGTACGTTAGAGCAGACTTCCTCAAATGATGCCCGACTCATCAGGTATTCAGTGCTTGAAATGGGGGGAGGAGGGGAATACGGCTATAATGAAAATGAACAGAGCAACTAAACTTATGCACCACACAAGCGCTAGACCTGCATGAATTTTATTAGCAATAAACATAGTTCTTCAGGTTTTCTTTTGCCATAGTACTCTGGCTCCCATTACCCTCAATCTCTTTATTCTTGTTAGTGCTGTGGCCTTTAGACAAGAGTCTTACTGTAAGAAATGAAATGGTTATAGAAACTTAGCGTGCCTGGCTATATGTCTGACACAGTGGGGAAAAAAAAAGATGAAGAAGAATTTACTCAACTTGAAATTGGACTCTCAAGACCATTAACTACTGAGCAAGCAGAAAGGCTGCAGAGTTTTATAAACATATCTAGTTCAGAGAACAAGAATCACCGAAGATAACATTTTCGCCACATAACTAAAGTCCAACGGGTATTTCAGAGAAATATTTTTAAAATTCAGTGTAATTTTGCTCTCATTTACAGAAAAATCGCTGTTCCTATATGTTTGAATGCCTGACATAATACTTATCAGTAGATCTATGTCATGATGTAACTATACAAACAGTTTATGAACATCAGAAGTTTTTATACTAGGAAAAGAGTTAGTTCTCTCACTCTTGAATCCATATTTTGACTCACCAGATCAGACCTGTATTCCTACTCTGAATACTTTCTTTCCAGTAGTGCTTTATTCCATATGTTGCAGAAAAAAAATCTGAATACAAACCACACTTTCTTGCCTTGGCAATATAGTTCACATTCTTACTCCTACTGATGAGTGTCTTGTCCTTTCAAAGTCTACCAGATTTAGGTAGGCTAGGCTAATAGCAGATACTCTACTTTTACATATAATCCTTCTTCAAATCTCAATAAACTCATTGTTGAAATAATAGCCATCCAGCTGCTAAACTTGTAACATAATTAAACACTGTGTGAAAGGACATTTCTTTTTAAGCAGATTTAAATTTTATCAAATGATTACTCCATCTTAACTTGAATAATAATTATTAAAATACTGTTTTCTTTTTAACCTTTTCTCATCTAAGTCCTTTCTTGGACCCTTGGGCAATAGAAAAACTAAAAATATAACTGCGGGATAACAGAAAAAAGGCATGAAGAAGGCAAGAAAAAAAAGGCATGAAACAGTTACTGGATTCTCATTTAGGCTCCAAATCTGGCTTCAGAGGGGCTATTCATAGTTTAAAAGTTAAGCATAAAGCAGAAGGCTGTGCAAGATCACAGTGCCTTTGGCACAAGAATTGTTTCTTGCTATGAGACATATAAGTACAATACTTATTAAAGGCCCTAGTTACAGTTGGATCTTCAAAATCTGATGCAGTATAAAAGCAAGTGAGAAAGAAACATCTAGGGAAAAAAACTTCTAGTAATTTCTAATAAGTCTATTCTCCAAATAAATATCTGACTGAATTTTCTTGTGTTTAGTTTGAGTCTCCATTTTTGACTCCACTTATGAAGTACTGGCCAACACATCTACTTTACAATCCACAGACAGTGCTAAGAAGATGTGATAGCCGTGCTTAAGAATTCACACTTGAATTAATGATGCCACAGAAGTGCAAAGACTTTATCTAAACATGACAGTCTATAAGAAAGATGTAATGGGGAAAAGGATTTAACAATGGCTGTTTTTTATGGGCCATCAAACTATCTAGAACTACAGGAGAAGGGTGTTTGGTGTATAGGGTAGGATAGCCTTTCCTTCACTTTCTAAAGGGAACAACTCATTTAAATGCTTATACATCTGGTTTTCTTTCTCCAAGTGTCTATATCTACAAAAATCCCTTCTCAACCGAAAACAACTTACTTATTTCTCTAAACTATGGCTGTACGGTGTGTTACCATTCTAAGGGAGACTTTAGCAGAGGTTTCTGTTTTGTTGTCTCATTTTCAGCCTCCTTTTAAGGAGCTATTAGTCTTTAAGGGTCCCTAATCCCTCAACTAAATTTATCAGCAGTTGATTGCAGCCAAGAGTTAAGCTAAATTAAACTTTGAAATCCCTGTACAGTGTATCAGATACACTTCTGGTAGGGGAGGTGGAGCAGAAAGCTCCAAATGTTCTACATACCAAGAGGCAGGAGAACCATGATTTTCTCTAGACATTTCTCAAAGCTTCCACACTTTTTCCAAGATCACCACAATCTCCCTGATTTAATAAGAACAAGAACTCAACTATTGAAACCACTTGTCATTTAACTCCGCATCAGGTGTGTGCATGCATACATGTGCATAAATTTGCACACAGGTACATGCTTTCCTCTACAAGTGTATATATTCTATATGGAGGAGGTATGTGTACACATACACTTAGGTTAAGGCCGCATGCATGCTTGACATGCGTTCCAACTGACACACACGTGGTGAAAAGGTATTTATGTACATATATATATATCTCATATACACACATAAGTATGTGTGTGTATGTATGTATGTAAGTATGTAGCTGTTCCCCAGTCTTTGTCCTCACACAATCAATCATTCCCGTGTTTACTTCTCGCACTCGCACTCATATGTAATTATCAGAACAGATATCCCTCCTGCTCTCACTCCTGCTCTTAGTGAGTAGTAAAATACACCATGTCTTAAAGAATTTGCATTTCAACATCAATAGTTGGTTAGTTTTGATGACAATATATGGTAATCCCTTATTATTCCAGAACTGTGAACTTCTATGGTACTTCTATGTCAGAAGAGGCACAATCATGTATCCTTACACATACACACACAACCCACCCCCCCACTCCCACCAAAACAAAGTAAAAAAAAACACAAAACAAAACATAAAAAGTGACAGTCCAGTACGCACTCTTTCTTAAAAAGAAAAAAGCACATAGAAAAAATACGGATTATTAACAGGAAATGGTGTAAGATACAGGGTTTTTTTACCTGTGGGCCAGTAATTGCAATCTAAACCATCAGTAGTTTTCAGAAGTCACTGATAGCTAACAAGAGATCAATGTCCACGTAGATAGATGGTGTCAGTCAAATTCCTAACAGATTGGCCTTCTCTCTACAGAGTAATTACTTAATGGTACTAGTTGATCCCTATCTCTTTGCAATTTTTGTAAAAAGCTCTAGAAGAGGGGCCTGGTGACATCTCCATTAAAATCACCAGAAAGAGTCCCAGTGACAACTGCGGAAGATGGCTCAGGTCCTAAAAAGACAACTGAGTAGAAACTAGAGCTCTCTGGATGTAAAAGCAATTCTTGCAAACCAGGTTGCCGCAAACTGGTGAAATGAAAACAAACTTCCTCTCCAAAGACATTATAGCATTTACTCTGAGGGCACATCAAAGATTTGTTTCCAAAATCATTTGTCTATCATTTTCACCAGCCTTTTTTCAGGAGAGAAAGTGTGTGAGAAGTGTGATTTCTGCTGTCTATATCCCCATGGCTACTAGAAACAGTTAGGAAGGGAATTGGGCACATCAGAGCACACCAACTGTCAGGTTAACAAATTCCAACACAACAGCTCAGAGAAACAGACGCTTGCTTTTTCCCACCTTCGTCCTCCCATATCACACTAAAGGAACAGGAAAAAAAAAGTCAACAACAAAAAAATAGCCAAAGCCATGTAAGGGAATCAAATATGTCCTTCAGAAATGTAAACCTCTTTAAAAATAGGATGAAAGGTTAAGCAAGTCACTTGATTTTACTCATAGCAGTAATAAAGGGTCCTTGTAAGGGACTTGCACAAGTGCTGTGCTGTTACAGTAGCATCTGTCTCCTCATTGCTGGAGAGAAATGATGAAGAGGATTTACAGCGTGTGTAACCTGAGAGAGAAATCATCTGTCATGCCTTCACAGGGCATTAGCAAACTTTCCCTCTCCTGGGAGAAGGAAGAGCCACTCTCCTTCCCTTGCCTCTTGCAATTACAGCTTTAAGTATTATTATAATATACATGCTTATGAATGATATTAATAATTAGAAAAGATCTAGCTCTGTTAAGTAAGGGCAAGAGAAGCTTAGTTGAAAAGAGAGAACACTCTGTGCAATACACAGGGTGAACCTGGCAGCAAAGAAGGGGTCAAGTAACAAACAGACCCCCTCTGTGAAAAGGAGGATCCTCTTGCTCCACCCAAATAAAACTGCTGTCACAGGCTACACTTCTCGCAGTCAAGATCTAGAGCAGCAGAAAAAGAAAAGGATGGTCCATTTTTGAAGATATTACCCCAGGACAGGATACAACATGTGATGTCTTCAGCCACTGTACTGTGTGGTCTCATGTAAACAGTTGATTTGTTGGCATTTCAGTTGTCTGTGTTGTTGGAAAAATAAATCCCAAGACAGTCAGACAATAGCAATGGGAGAGACAGAGGTACACTAGCTCAGAGACCAGTGAGGCTTTTAGTATGACCTGCTACTTGTTTTTTCTTTCACAAATTAGAGGGTAGAAATGTGCACAGAAGTGCAGAAAAAGAACAGAGATGATACATTTCAAAGAGGCAAAACACTGCCAATCAGCACATCACCTGTATCTTGCGAGTGTCTGCGTTATCCAAAAGCAAGGTGTTAATGACCAATTTACTGAAATACCTCGTTCTTCTTCAAGACAGCAGCTTCTGTGTCCCACTGCGGTCAAAACTCCAAGGGCCTGGGAGTTACTGCCTATTACAAATAACTGTCAAAATACCATAGCATGAGCTGAAAGTGCTGCTGCATAACATTCAGATCTGTACCACACGCTACGTTGATACTCCACTTCTAGATTGTAACATTTATTTTACCTACATGAGGAATATTCACAAAGTTTTGAAAGGAGGGGTGCAAAAAGGCCCTGCAATAAGGTGATTTATGTAAGAGATTGCCACCGTGAACCTTTTTAGGAACGAGAAACAATACTAACATCCAAGAAAAAAAAAAGTATGTCAATATTGAGCATCAATTCAGAAGTGCAGAGTACAGAAAACATAACATAAGTTTCAATAAAATGGTTAGTTAAGTAAAACTATTTCTTTTTTTGCAAACTATGTTGTAAATTGTGGGAATAAACTTTTTCACATTGCCTAGGAAAAAAAGAAAGCCCTGCGCATAAGATTATGAACAAGGTGATAAAAATGGTATCAGAAGGAATATCTAAGAGGGAATTGTATGAAGAAGTTGTGGTACACTGGTAATGGCAGAGAAGATATACTTCCCATAGGAATATACCAGTGAGTCTTTCTTTAATGCAATTGTCTCCAGAAGACAGAGGATAAGAATATTACAAAAAATAAACCCCCATTTTCAATTTGACATTTACCTGAGGGAATCCCAGATGCAGCAGAAGCGAATGCTGCTGGACAAGCTGACACTTGAATGTCTGTCCTTTCTCTTAAGAAGTTTAGCACAGGTAAGAAGAGCAGAGACTTCCTTGCTGCAGTCCTCCCAGTAGGCAACCTTAAGAGATAAAAAACAGAAAGTACAGGAGAAATCAGTGTTTAGGTCTGATTCAGACCATGAACTACATGGATATACTCTTTTAGTGCCAATAAGCTTGGTTTGTGTGTATTTGTCTATTAACAACTGACTGGGGGTTTTCAACTGCTTTCCTACCAGCAGTCTACTATAAATGGGAAGTAGTAATGAAGCCATCTTTCTGCTGAGCTAGTTTTCCTGGAATATAACCCCTGTGGTAATAATTACATGGGCTTATCCATCCCAGTGTGAACAACACCAGAGTGTCAGTTATGACAAATGTCTGATACACACAAGTGTCTGTTGTAGAGAAAACCAACTGTTTCCATTCTCTTAACCTTGGAGTCAGGGTTTCCCACTGGGACTAACAGCTTTTTTTCTTGCTGTAAGTTCCATTTGAGAGTTGCTAGGAGGTGTTATGATACACAGACCTACTCTTTCAGCACTAGCTTTTTTCTTGTTTGGTAATCTGAGCCTAACTCTCACCAGGGGTTTACACAGAAACACCTATCACTGTTTTTCATTTGTATTATCTCCTTTGGGTGATACTGTTAAAGACATTTCACTTTCTTTTCCACACCATTTGCAATACCAGCTGGACAGTCTCTAAAGCCCTCTGGTAGCATGGACTATTAGTGACCTAATTCTAACCTCGGGGGTATCTCTTGTAGCCATTTGCTATTTCCAGCTTTTGAGCCTATTATCAAAGGAGTCGTATGTAAAAATAGAACCACTAAGCTTTGATCAAAAGAATACAAACTTCTCTCAGGCAAACCAAACAGTCCAGTGCATGGACTATGAAGAAGTAATGAAACCTAAAAAGCCTGATCAGTCTGATATACCCCATCTGGCAGAAGAAAATGATAACTAGTATGCACAAAACAACTGACATTTTCAGTCATGGGGTAGTACTGTAAAATATATGTATACCTGAACAAATATGCTCATATGCAGCTTAAAGAGGGTGTATATGAACTCAGGAGCAGCATGTAAGCCAAGAGTCACAGTAAACATGGACTGAAGTTCCCTGTTTTATATTAGTGAAGAAAAATATTTTTTTCTATGGGTACTGTGAGTAATTCTTCTAACTGATTTATTTTTCATATACATTCTGTCCACCTGATCCTTCCACCTTCACACGTGTGTGGTATTACAAGCTACACTGAGGAAAATAAGTTAGGAACCACCATACCGGATCATATTAAGCTTCCTCTACTCCTCTAACCCAGTACCCTGTCCCCAACAGTGGACACAGAGAAAAGCCCTTGGAGGAATGTAAGCACAAGGCAATCGCATTATGACACTTTCCCCTAATCCTATCCCATATCCCAACCATTTTAGCTCAGGAACTTCATAAACTGGATGTGGCCTATATGAGTTTGGTAACCTTCAATGAATGTCTCTTCCATGAATTTGCCCAGTCTCCTCTCCAACACATAAAAGCTCTCAATGTCACAACATCCTTGGCAAACTAAATGTAGTAGGTGTTACATTCTTTATTATGCAAATGTATCTTTTGAAAAAGCTACAAATTGTACTTATCAGCATGAAAGATTCAGTGGTACTTTTGCCAGGAGAGGTTTGTCCTCAAATTCTGGACAACTTCTAATGTGAGTATTTACATTTCATCTTCCTAATAATTCCCAGTTGTATTATGTCAATTAAAGCTCATATTTACTCCTACTTCTCCAGCAGACTTTTGGTACAGGCTTTCTGGAATCCTGAATCACACTGCTATATGGTTTATGGTTATACAGAGCACTTAAGGCATCTCATTTCAGCTAAGAAGGATAGTGATATGATATTTCTTCCCTTTTTTAGAAGTAAGATGGAAGAGGATAATATACCTAGGCCTTTGCAAGAAGGGGCAAGTTTGAGAGCAGGAGCGGGAGGAAGAAACATACGCTTATGTCATAACTTATAGGGAAAACACCAAAGAAAATACTGCCATTGTAAGGATTCCTATCCTGCCTCTAAATATAGGTGAGGCCAGCACTAAGCTTTGCCTTAGACAAAAATGAAGGAGTTCCTATGTAATGAATGTTGGCTATAAAATGTTTAAAAATATTTTTAACCAAAATATGCTGCAGGCATACAAAATATTCTGTAAAAGATTTTAAATTGTTGTGTGAATTCTTTCCAAATCTAAATGCAATATGGATGGGCACTAGATTGTATATACATCTTGGACTGCAGCAAATACAATCTGCTTTATCATTCTCGGTTTATATAGCAGGTTGGAGACTATAACAGGTATTTCAGAATATTCTACAAGTGCAGACAGCAAAGTAACTCCATATTATGCTAGGCACCACAATACCAAGACAATGCCAACAGAACTGGAGTAATACTAAAAGCAGGTAAGAAATAATGATTATGGGTCCAGAGAGGCTGATTCATGAGAACAGATGCAAAATAAAGAATTCTGTATCGCTTGGCTAACCCAAGGACTGAAAGATATTATAATTGTTTGTAAAATCAAATGAAAGGCATACGCACCAAGAATACAGTGAAAAAGAAGACTGATCCAGAAACTTTAGTGAGATATTGATGAGATAAAAATATATAAAAGAAGTGTTAACTAGCAACCAAGAAACATTTCTTATCAATGAAACCTCTAAATTTTAGAATATGCTTTCAAATAAAGGAAGTCATATGCCTTCTTTGACAAACAGTAGGAAGAGAAATGCAAGGCACAGTGAAAGACAGCTGACTGGTACCCCTGCAGACTGAAGTTGCTTGTCAGAACACATGTACTAGACATGGGAGATCGCAGCAGGACAAGCTTCCTTTTTAAAATGCTATGCTAACACTATGATGATAACATCAAAAATTTTGGGTACATTGGCTGATATGGACCTGGAGCACCTTATTATTCAGATTACAGTTATTTATGTGTGGTGGGGAAGAGAAATAGAAATGATAATGGATGAGCGTCCCAATCAACTCTGCAGTGTATATGTATCCTAAAGGGAAGGCCTGTCCTAATCTTTACCTGACTGAACCTGATTCAGATGATATTAAATATGTAACCACATTACTGCAACTGATGAATGCAGTAACACAAACTTCCTCTCTAAATTCTGTCATTTCACATAGGTGAACTCTCAGTGATCCTGTTGCCACAACTCTCCATGTCTTTCAGCTTCAGTCAGATTTGTAGGAATAACCCAGAAGTGTCAGATTTTGATTGTGTTCTTCTTGCCACAAAAAAAATGCCAACAACAAAACCCATTTTAATTAATTAAATACAAGTATCAAAGACCTCACTATATGCCCAATAAGGTCATAAATCTGCTTCTTGCTTTGTAAATAAGCCTTAGTAGGAACTAACTAAAAGGATAAGAAAGGATTTCCACTAATCAGGACTGCTTCCACATGGCTGAATTACACAGAGGAATCACGATGACTAGCCCTGCACTTGCTCTCCTTTCAGCAGTGGATAAATGCACTCTTTCCAATAGAGCAGACAGAAATGGAAGCCACGCTCCAGTAGCCAAAAAGATGGTCCTACAATCCTTATCCTCTCTAAGCTGCCAAAAGAAGGTAAGAGAGAAGAACTGTTCTGCCAGCTACCAGATGCAAATAAGGCATCCAGCTAACAACCACAAGATACTGGTATCTCTAAACTAGAATCTAATCCTAGTACTACATCAAGGGTATATAATATGTGAAAGTGTAACGCAAAGCCCACATCGCTGAATTTAGCGAACGGCATACTATGAATCATACTGTTCCAAAGGCAACACACCAGTTGGTTGAAATATTTTGACCCACAAGAAGCAGCTATCTCACACTGTATTTACACAGTCCCAGAACCACAGAATCACAGAATGGCAGGGATTGGAAGGGACCTCTGGGGATCATCTAGTCCAACCCTCCTGCCAAAGCAGGGACACCTAGAGCAGGTTGCGCAGGACCGTACCCAGGCAGGTTTAGAATATCTCCAGAGAAGGAGAATCCACAACCCGAAGTAAAGAAGTTCTTCCTCAAGTTCAGATGTAACTTTCTATGCTTCAGTTTGTGCCCACTGCCCCTTGTCCTGTCGCTGGGCACCACTGAAAAGAGTCTGGCCCCATCCTCCTGACATCCCCCCTTTAGATATTTATAAGCATTTAAAAGATCCTCT
>Ga0181612_123704_pt1 | contig 13069 bp, 12 predicted proteins | sample HoacroProtozoa21_FD_119630 | JGI IMG/M metagenome (GOLD analysis project Ga0181612, IMG submission 119630) | Hoatzin crop microbial communities from Cojedes, Venezuel. Combined Assembly of Gp0051906, Gp0051904, Gp0051908
CTGGTCATATTAGGGAAAGGGGAATTCAGACTTCAAGTATTAGCACTTGGATTACAAAAGTGGTGCAAAAATAATGTCTGAAAACAAGATGCAGTTTTACTGGGTGTCAGGATGAAGAAAGCTACCCCTCCTTGTCATTTTGGGTAGAAAGGGCCTGTTCTCTTGTCTTGTTGTAACAGGTGCTGGGAAAAATTCCAGATACAGACCTTTCCGCAAGGAGGGATTTCTTTCCCTTAAGGATGACACCTGTCATTTTGAAAGGCCTCCTCCTGGAGCCCTCTGTGGATTGAGCTTCCTCCTTCTGGTGAGCTCACCTGGTGGCCCGGAGATGGACAATTCCTGGGCAACTTTTTTTGCATGTCCTTTTTCTTAGTCCCTGTGGATGTTCCCAATTTTGCCCAGGTTTGAGTGCCCTGCATCACTAGTGTGGGCACTGGTGGGTGTCTCGGCACCTCTGAAGCTGACGGTGCCATGGTTGTGTTGGTTGGCATCTAATCATGCCGTGGTGACCGCCCTGTCACTGTTCCTGAACAGTCACTGGGTTACTCAACATCCAGCGAGTGATGGGTTGCACCGAGCCAGGACTCAGCAGCACCATGAGGACGGAAAAGCTAATTTGGGTATTTCTCAGCAGATGTGGGGTGGAGACAACCCGTTTTAGCTTGGAGTCTGTTGCATGTCCCATGTGAGGTGCATGGCTACATCCTGTAGCGGCCTTTCTGCTCCCAAATAACCCCCTCCGTGGTGATGTCCCCAGCATATGCTAGAGCAGCTGATCTGTGGAAAGGGTACAGGAGGAGGCCTGAGGGAGCAGAGCCTCCCTCTGTGGGGGGCTCTTTTGACCCCTTGCAATGGACACCTAGATTATCCCCACATTTCTCAGGTGCTTCCAAAATAGCTTCTTGTGAGGTTATAAAGTGCCGCCTTTGAAAGCCCCTTGAAATGCTGGTGGAGCTGTTTTAGGGATGTGGTGTGGCTCTGATGACCTGAGCTGAGATGGTTCCAGTCTCCTTTCGTCTGAGGTACCAGCTGGAGCCACACTGCGGCTATTTTCCCATAAGGCTGTCCCAATTGTGGAGGCATTTGAGTGTTGTCTTCCAAAGCCCACTTCGCTAATTTGATCACAAAAGCCTTAAAACACTTTGTTCGTGAGTTATTTGAGCTCCATATGTTCCTCCAACACTTTGGAGACCTGATGCCCCAATGCATCCACTGTGGGTGGTGGTCTTGGGGTGCTGCCTGACTCACCCTGCTCACTTGGTCCCTGTCCCCAGCTGCACAAGGGAAAGAGAGTCCCAGACCATGGATTGTTAGATCTGTTTGTTGACATCTGGAAACCCAGTGCGCTCATTCCTTGCTGTTTGATGGGTCTCTTTCCTATGGTGGCTTAAGTGGTCAGGACCATCTGTCACAGCGGTGGACTTCCATCCTGGGCAGAAACTCTGTGCTGGGGCCAGACCAGTGCTGTCTAAATACCGCCCTCAAGAAAAACGTTCTGATGAGACTGTGTGATGCTCACAAAAGGTTTTGTTTTTGTTTTGTTACCATTGCAGTGACAGCTATATTGTGCGAGTCAAAGCTGTGGTTATGACCCGAGATGACTCCAGTGGGGGATGGTTGCCACAAGAAGGAGGCGGTCTCAGTAGAGTTGGCGTCTGCAAGGTCACGTACCCAGAGGGCAATGGAAGAAGTGGATTTCTAATCCATGGTGAAAGGCAGAAAGACAAACTGGTAATAGACCCTAATTCAACTTTTGTCTGTTCTTATTATGAGAGTTATCCCAAATCTATTGCTATTGTATTCTTGTGCAAGTTTTTTTTAAACATAAAAAGCAGATGCTTGCGAATAGTACCAGATTGGACAAAACAAACCCATCCTCATCTAGAATTGCCATCTTTTGCTGTCTAGGTTGGCATGCCGCCACCTAGAAGGAGCAGGTAAATTTCCAACATCCATGTGCAAAAACCTGCTTTGGTGATTGAAAAAGGGCATGTGTTTTTTTTCTGAGACCTAGCAGGGGTAAGTGAGAAGTGAATTGAAGTGTAAAGAATCCATGAAGCCAGTCACATTGCACTGAGTAATGCAGTGCAAGCCTTTAAAATGGCCATGAATTATTTATGCTGTGTGCCGTTCAAGGTTTCAACGAGCAGAGTGAGAATATGAAGACAAGTTGTCTCTTATGAATCGATGCACTTGGTTTCTCCTGGTGGCAGTTTATCTAAAAAGGAGCTCTCTTCTTTCCCCACACAAATCAAATTAATAAAGCCTTTTCCCTGTTTCCAGGGTCTGTTTTAGATGTTATAGTTTGTTGTCTTGTTTCTATGTATTTGATTCTTCTGAAATTCCCTCCTATAAAGAGATGGGCTAGCTTAAAAATGACACTCCCTGCACAGGCTCTGCGAACTCGGTGTTTCAGCAAAAAAAAAAAAAAAAAGCATTTTTTGAGTCGGAAATGATCTTGCTTTCAAAAAGACTGGCGTTTTAAAGATGTTTCAAGTATGTCTTGTCTTTTGCAATAGTATTTTGCATCGGATGCTTTTTTTGACACTATTTGGGAGTTATGCTTATGGTCTGGGGGGACGCTGTAAGAATTACAAGCCATTTCTGTTCTCCCTGAGCATCACCCTAGAGATGTTTTTTGGCACAGCTACGCTTCAGCTGAGTGCCTGGCTGGGGGTGAGCGAGGAGAAGAAGGTGAGGGAGGTTCTACAGCACCTCCTAAATCTACTGACAAATAAAATTTCCACAGAGCAAAATTACTGAGGGATGAGGTTCTCCTTCCACCTGAGCCCACATTAGCTGTACCCTGTGCCACGCTGGGCCTGGGCCTGGGTCCGGGTCCGAAACAGGCTCCTGGGGTAGGGAGCAAGCACATTCTCAAAGCACAAGCAAAAGATGAATGTGCAGTGGTTATGAGAACAATTACAGTGTTTGGGTAGGGAAGGATGTTCATCTACACAAGGCGTGACTTGGCTTGCTTTTGGGTCTGGGCTGAGATGGTGCTGGCTGTGTCCTTGGGGTGGGAAAAGTGACTTCGCTCCTCTTTTGGGGCTCGCGCCCTCCCAGGTGGTGCTGGAGTGCTTTGTGAAGAAGGACCTGGTGTACACGAAGGCAAACCCACCCTTCCACCACTGGAAAGTCGACAACAGAAAGTTTGGGCTCACTTTTCAAAGCCCCGCCGATGCTCGAGCCTTCGACAGAGGAGTGAGGAAAGCCATCGAGGACCTCATCGAAGGTACCCCGGCGTGTGGCAACAGCCACTTCGACCCTTGAAAGAGTGGGGAAGAGGGTTTGAGTCATGGAGCTGGGAAGAGGGAGGGGTTCAGAATCAGTTCTTGGGCTTGGACATCTCTTGTGCATGTGTCCAAGTGCAGCTGGTACTTACCATGCGTTGAGCAAACCTCAGCTTTTAAGAACTCCGTTTTCTCATCCCTTAAGGAGATAAGGAATTTCAGTCCAAGTATTTTCCAATCCTATCTAGCGTGGTCTGTCCAGACTTCCCCCCCTTAATTATCATCAAGCCTGTTATTACTACTTTTTTTGGTAGGCTTGGGTTTCACGCTGGTGATGGCGACTCAGACAGCCCAGGCTCATCTTACCGAGTCTTTGTTAAATCATAGTAAGAATTCCTGCCTGGAGTTGAATAAAACTTTGTTTTGGTTTGTTTTTTTTTTTTTGCAGTAATTAGTTTTGTCTGTGTCCTCTTAGTTGAATGGTAGTTCTTGAAGACTTTCTTGTGTTCGGGTTTTTTTTTTTAATTCTTTAAAAAATGTGTTTGAATTGCCTGTGCTTTGAAGTTGTCATAAATTTTTCCTTTTCACATTTCATTGCAGTCAGGCAATCATAATACAGCTATAATTCAATAGTATTTTATTTTAGTGAAATTTGATTCTTCATGGGGTTTTTTGCTTGATTTTTTTTAATCATGCTACTTTATGTGGGGACTTAGTGGTCCAAAGCCTTTCTTCTTCTCACCCGACGTGACCGAGATATTTTTGTATACAGATGGTATTATTTTTTGAGGACACTTGCTCAGATATATGTACAGATATGTATTCTTTTTTAGGACATTAGTTCCATAAGACATCTTAACGCTCTGGATGCCCTATCCTTGATTTAGCATGGAAACGGTATATACTGGGAGAGAATTCATCTCCCAGGGCTCTTTCCTGGTAAATACCTCATCCGTTAGAGGAAGGATCTTCTCAACTAGTTATTAATTTGCTTTTTCATGTGCCATTAAAGTGAAGAAGTTACAGCTAGGCCTTCCACTTTCTTCTTACTTGCTTGTTAAAACTGGGAAGCATTTTGAGTCATAAAAGTGATGTTTTATGTGGGTGGCATGGGATTGTGCAGAGTTTCAAGGAGATGATAACTCAGCTATATTGAGTAGTATTTTGGAGATGCCAGTACGTGGCAACTCCTGTTCTGCTCTTTCTGATCCATTTTACAGTGGAAGTATTTAAAATCAAGTTCTGCTGTATCTCAGATACTTCAAAATCGGCAAATCTATATTTATCCCATTAACAGCACAGACTGATCCTCGTGAATGTGTTCTCTTTAACTTCCAAATAAGGCTTTCTGAATGAAAAACAATAACTGGCTTGTGCACACAAAGCGTCGGGCAGTGGATTTCATTTATTCTGCATTTTTTGTTCATGTAGTTGATCAAATTTAGCAGGTAATATTAAGCACAACAAACTACATGCGTTTGAAGCTTCACTTTATGAAGTCAATGCTTTATTAGAATCATTATTATTAAAGTTTAACAAATAGCTTGTTCCCTGTTGCATCAGAAGTATAGAAATTTTGTGCACAAGTACAGTAATCCTGTGCAGCTCTGTAGAGTGTCTGGATTTTTTTATTTCTAAAGCTAATGTAGCAAATGGCACGAATGTTTTCATATTACTTAATGTTTTAAGTGGGCTTTTGCACTTAGCTCTGCACATCTCCATGATGATGCAACTGAGAGCAGCCAAGGCTGGTGCAGATAACATTATATAAATCACCTTATTTTAAAAAATTTCCAGAATGAAGGTGGTACAAACCATTTGGCTATTCTAGTTAGGGATGTGTTGTGGCCCAGATTCAGTGTAGCAGTGGGCTTACATAAAAAAAGGATGCTTTTGGCTAGGGGTTTCTCCCCCCATCAGAGCATCTTGCTGCACCCACTCTCCTTGGCAGCCTCATGGGGGGTGAAGCCAGCCGGGAAGGAGGTCCAGGGTCCTTGGCCGGGGGTAGGGAGAGGGGTCATCGCCTTTAGCCACAGCATAAATTTACTGCCAGGTCTGGCGATGGCGTGTGCCACCCTTCCCGCTGCCCTTCTGCAATATTGGGTGCTGACCAGGCTCTCAAGCATCTCCGGCGGGGGTGACACCCAGGGGCTGGGGGAAGAGGTTGGAGGAAAGATTTTTTTAATAGGATTTCTTACTTTTCCAGACATTTGCCATGTAATTAATGAGAACTACACCCCGGTATTTTGCACTTGTCTATGCTTTTACATATTTCAGCTCCTTTCAAATACTTTGCTTATGTGAGGCAAGGTGCTTCTCTGAGAAACAGCTGATAACAGAGAAGACCTTTACAATATATAACAACTTCCGAAATCAGAAAAAGAAAAAAACTCAATCTAACTCTTCATTGTAAAGTGAGGTTTATTTTTTTAAATTAAAAAGTGCTTTTCTCCCCAGGTTTAGTGAATACGTGAAGAATAACTCTCATATGGTTTCTTGACAGCTGAGGATCTGGTCTCAAGCACTGATTAGTACATAGCTTTACCATTCTTAAGAAATGAAAGCCTTCTGTAATTGGAAATGTTAACTGCTATTTTTAACATAGTTAATTGGCATTGGCAGCCATGCAGTTGCATATCAAGAAACATTTCTAGATTTTACCTTTCCAACCCAGCTACCAGTAGATGGGTTTTTCTTCCATAATTTGAGATGCTCTTTTACACATCTACAACATACAAAGTTGTGAGAATCCAAATGTTTACCAGCCTAATAAAAAAATAGTTGCACAAGGATGCCATGTGTTTAAAAAACTGTTGTGGTTTTTTTTTTCCCTAGGGTCTACAACTTCCTCGTCAACACTTCACAACGAGGCCGAGGTTGGCGATGATGATGTCTTCACTGTAAGTACATCTCACCCGAGGTCATTCTCCTTTACACTGAGGTTTACATGGTCAGATTGGAAGGAGTTTTTCTTTTTATGCCTTGGGGTTGGCTTCCAGCCGTCATTGTGGTTGGCCAGTGTGTTTTATTTGATGGAAGCATATCCTCTCAAGAAAGTAGAGCCAGCATGTTTTATTTGTTGGACGTATATCCTCTCAAGAAGGTAAAGCCTTGGGTTTCTGTTGGCGTCCCATTGCCATGTGAAAAGCATGGCAGAGCAGATGTTGTCACAGCTGGAAGTGAGCGAATAATAGCTCAAATTTCCTATGGCTTGGTCGGAGTGGAGCAGACACCTCTTAATACCTCTCTCTCTGTCCTTGAGAAGCTTCCCACAAACTAAGTAGATGGCTGCTACTCGGGCGCATACTCAAGGAAGTAAGATTTATTTTGAATTGCAATTGTTAATAAAAACCAACTTTGAAAGTGTTTCACTTATGCATGAAATGTAGAGAGTTCAAACAAGTGTTTTTTAGCTGGAGGAAGGCACAGTAACATGCCGTCTACCTAACCAGTGGTGACTTAAATGAGAGTGAGTTGCTCCTGTTTAATTTGTGGTAGTGTCTAAAATGTATTTTGGAGCTTTCCTGAAACAGAAGCAGCTGCTGTCCCCACTACACTTGCATACTTTATAAGAGGAAACAAAAAATCGTAGAATGAAATTGTAATCCCATTATGGATATTCCATGGGCTGAAAACAAGATGCTCACGATGAATACTTTGTTAAATTTATTTGCTCAGCTCTGATTGCAAACCCCTGCCAGCAGCCCCCCGTATGTGCATTAGTTATATCATAAATGCCCTTTTTGTTCCGTGGCGCAGGTAGGGACTCGATGCCAGGAAGGTCGAAGGTGGGATCTCCTCAATGCAGCAGCAGCAGCAAACTCTATTAAAGTCTTTGGGATGCTTCCCTGCTTCTTCAGGGTGAATGAGGGAAGACTGTGGACTAGCACCAAACTGTCTGAAAACGGGCACTGGGAAGCACCCGAAGCCGAAAGGTGTTTTTGAGGGTGATGTTTCACCAGTATGGGACCAGGGCAGGTTCCCTGCCGCGTTTTGACCAGATCCTCCTGACGGCTGGCATGTTGTCTGCATCTGTCCTTTTGTCACCGCTCCGGGAGACAAACAACAGCAGGCAGGGTTAAAAGGTGACTTCCTGCACTCCGCAGCAAAACTATCATTAGCAGCTGCTTCCCAACTACCTGCCAGAAGTGATTTATAGGCGCTGGGATGGGGGGAGGCACTGCTGGAGCCAGAGCTGTTTACAGCTTTGTGCTGGTTTGTCCCCAAATTCACCAGGTGAGCTGTGCTCTGCTGGGGATGGATGATCACACTGGACTTCATGCGGTTCTTCTGTGCTCATCAGAAAGGAGATGACCATCAAAACATGCCTTGGGCGGGCTTGTGCCAGCTCTTGCTGGGTTAGACATGGAAATACTGAGTGTTAAAGCAATGAAAAGTAGCCTGTGGAAATAGGAAAGGATATTTTTGCTAAAATCCCAGCTGGCTGATGTTTAAGGACCTGAGAGTGCTCCTGTATTTCTCCACAATCTCGATCGTGTGGTGGAGTGTTGATTTTTAAACTTGTAAGGTGCTTTTTACCAAGAGAAAGAAATTGTTGCCTTTAAGTTGGTGTTGCTTTACATTGGGAAAGCTGGATGGATGGTGCTCCAGCTGCATCCAAATCACTCAAACTCCTGCATTCAAAGTGAAGAGCCAAAACTGCAAGACATCTTCCCCTCTGCTTGACCCCAGGGAGGTGACAGATAGCCCCCTGCTGTGCAGGTATTTATGGGCAGGATGCTCAGCAGAGAAGGAGGGGCAAGCTACTCAATAGCATTAGCAAGGAGAGAAACCTCAGCTGCGGGTGGCACCTGGTTGGGATCAGGGGGATGTTCACACGGGAGATGTGCTCTGCCTGGCAGCTCGCTCTGGTTGTTGCGTGATCTCCAGAGTAGCGAGAGGGCCTTTGCTGATGATGGTGGCTCATGTGGTGCTGTTGGTCAGGCTGTCACATCAGGGCGAGTGTGGTGTCGTACTCCAAAAATCAGGCTTTAGGAACATCTTTTTCCCAGATATTTCTTCCCTACTTTCCCAGGATGAAGTCTCTCCTTTCCCTACAGTCTTTGAGGTTCTCAACTTCACATTTATCTGGGCATCCTGGTAGGTGATGGTGGAGTATGAAGTCTGCATGAGCCAGAAGTAAGACTGAAGTGTGGAGGGGTTTTAAACTGGAAGAAATTTTTACCCTTCTGTTTCATTCTTTCTTTGCACTTCTTTTTGACTTGTGTATCATAGTCCATTTGGTCATCTTTGGACACAAAACTTCTTTACAACTTTCCTGTAAACTATTTCCCCTGGCCACACCAGTGGATTTTTCAGGTTTGGGTTTGTTTTTTTTTTCCTCTGTTTTAAAGAGAAAGTACATTTGTTCTTTTTTATTTCCTAAGGTAGTTATTAAAATCTTCACAGTCCTCCCCCTCTCCCACACATGCATGAATAAACTTAACTGCGTGCGGCAGAATTTTCAAAAGCATCTGCATGATTGAGTCATTTAATCAGTCATTTACCCGTCTCTGAAAATCCCAGCCGTCGCTGCTGCGCTGCTGCCTCAAATATTCGGCCAGAGGTCCCCCCCCTCCTTGAAGGTGTTTCAGTCTGTTCAACCACGGCGGTCCAAAACTTCACCTTTCTTATGCTGCTGTACAGATGGCCACTCCAGCTTTATCTTGCACGTCAGCACTGATGTTTGTACCAGAGAAATGGTACCGGCTTTAAAACAACCACGCTCATTACATGTAAGCACTGCCCCTCATATGGCTGTTGGATATTGATTGACACAGGGCTTTTATACTGTCCCTGATCCCGTTAGCTTCAATATTGCTCAATGGGATGATGACTGCATATTTTTGTGTGAGCAAGTAGTACATCTTCTCTTTCGTTTGTTCGTTAGCCAGCATTCAACCCTTCTGGGCATCCAGCAAGTTATTTTCATGGGGAAGAGAAGGTTTGCCCTGGAGGTAGAGCTCTCCCTCAGGCTAAGATCTTGTGTGGCTTAATGGAGGATCATTTTCTTGTACCAGAGGCGTGGTGTTTTTTTTTTAAAGGAGTGAATTATCTGCAGCTGTGGCTGCATGAGCATTTGCTTGGGAAGCATCACTGGTGTCAGTAGCCTTATCGCCTCCCAAGACCATGACTTGGGCAGCAGTACCTTGCTCCATCCCTGCAGCATATGCTCCCGATCTACCATTCTGAAGCATGGGGTATATCTTTAAAAACAGGACTTTGCCATCTAATAATTTTCCCGTGGATTAGACCTGCAGTAACTAGACAAATCCATACAAACCCCTGTTCTGAAATTCATACCTGGCAGGGCAGAAGGCAAAAGTATATAGAAGTAAATGTCACTGACTTGAGGGGAAAAATGCTTATTTCTAAATCGCAATCTCCATTTAGAAGTTTTAACAATATGTAGTTGTGTTTCTTTAATTCCAGATCCTCAGCAGAGCCCATAAATGTTTTCCATATGTTAGCAAATAAATTTCTCCTGTCTTATACATTATAAATCGTCCTCTCAAGAGATGCAATCTGAGTAAGACTAGCCATCCGTTCTGTCTCCGTTGGGGGAAGCATTGTCATTGCAATGGTCTGAGATTGTTCTGTTTGTCTTCATCCATCCAGCCTGCATCTTCAACCTTCTTTAATTAACATTCATTTCAGAAATAACATTTAATAAGGACTGGATGTATTCTGTATTTCCTCAGCCACAGAATTTGCCATATAATTGAGTTCTTGTGCAAATTTTTTTCCTTAATCTACACTTTTACTTTCAATTACAGATAGTAATCCCATATGACCACGAAGGGAAAGATGTGAATTGAGTCCAAGGAAAGAAAGGTCAATGGCTTCCAGAGTCTGCAGAGTGCTTGAAATGGTCTCTTTTAGCAACCCGTCTGAAAAAGCAGAGGTGTTAGTTCTGAAACCTTATGACCAGTTCAGCTGAAACGCTGCTCATGTTTTTCAGCTAAATCCGCGGCCTTGTGCCTGTTTTAGTGCTAAAGAAAAGACACCCACTGGCAGGAGGAGCAACAGCTCTGTTGTCAGTTCCGGTTTGTGAACCTAAAAATGACTGCAGTCTCCTTCTGGGTTAACAGGGACGTAAAGGAGAAAACAACGAAACTCAGCCTTACCAGGTTTGATATGCATGTTACAATCAATAGCTGTTTCATGTAGTCAATAGTAATTTAAAAAAAAACAACCACTTGGTTTTGTTCAAAATGAGTCGTGCAGAATTTTGCAGGTAGAGCAGGCATGATTTAGAGGTGCATGGCTGAGCTACAGGGTTGCGTTTCAAGACATCCACAGTCGATCCATTGCTTCTCTTGCTGACTCCTGGCTTAAAGCTTGTTTACCTTGTTCCCCAACTACAAGATGGGGAAAATATTTGCCTGCTTCACTAAGGTAATGTGGACAACATCTTGCTGCCACCACCAGCACCACTCTTCTTCTCGGGCTTCCAGCGAAAGTCTTCAGACTCATGTTTTCACCACGAAGTTGTGTGTGTGGAGTGATCCTGTGCCCCTCGTGCCTTTTTCTCAGCATGAACGTGTACTCCTGTGCTCGAGGATGTTTGAGTTAGGAAGTTTGTCATGTGGCTTGGATGCTTCTGACAGTCGTTTGAGAGACACGGTTACCCACTCTCCGCCGTAGCGGTGCAGATTGTGGCAGATGTTAACGTTACAGTCCTCCTTGCATCTCCTCTGGCTTCTTAATTAAAAAAACAGATTTCTCCCTGCTGCCTTTCCATGAAACCTTTTCCCTACTTTCATCTCCCATGTGGGCCTCAAGTGTGTTACAGCCTCACTATTAAAATTTATAAGATTTATGTTAGTTAGATAAACACTAAATCTAATTTTTCTTGCTGGCTTGGTCGTTTCACGTTCAGATGGTTCTGTTAAAGAATGACTGTAGCTCTTTTTCTTTAAAGTAGATGTGTAGAAACCCAGGCCAATTCCTTTGGAATATATTTGTAAGTTCTTTTAATGCTGGAGCATCTTTTGTCCCACCCCTCCATGGAAAATGATGTTGCTGAGAGTAGAGCAGCACTGAGTTGCAAGATTTATGTCTTTCACGAGTTGCACTTAGGGATTGAGGAGCCACAAGAGCCTGCATTTTCCTTTTTCTTAAGGCTAAGCTAGAGTAACAGAAAGGAAGAATGCCTTTTGGAGGAGCAGAGATCTGTATGGGGGTGGTGGGGTGTGATGCTTAGGTTGTCAGCCGAGTGAATCCACCTTGTTTGCTCTGTGAGCCTGAGCAAGGTGATCAGAGGATAATCACAGCAATAGGACTAGATGGCCTTACCTATGCTATTCTTCCTGCTCAGTAGCCAGCTGTGGTGTGCATGTACAGCTGAAGGGTTCACTGCTGCCAGCCACATCCTCTGATGTCTGGATTTTGGGCTTGCGTTGTAAACCACAGCTGTTCTAATGCAGGTTTTAAAATTTTAAAAAGTGCATGCCAGGAAGAGATAAATACGCACACAGCAACCAGCAGTTTCAAATCCCTACGTCCAAAAAAAACCCAAAAAAAAACCCAAAAAAAAGCTTTTCCTGGCTTTGAGCAATGAACCGGACTAAGATTTACTCATACTTTTTATAGTCGGGTCTCTCAAGTTATACACAGTGCTCCAGGCATCCCCGTCCTACACTTGAACAGTCAGCGCAACACCAACTTAGCAATCGCTTGTCATGTCTGAATACGGCTTTCATTCTTCGCACTTCAGTGCTGTGAAATCTGCCGTGATTTGTTCCAGCAGACTGACTACCAAGGTAGTCCTGGAGTCTGAAGGCCTTGGTTTATCTATAGTTTGTTTTTTATTTCCTCCCATTAATACCAGAGTGTATCAGCTTCTAGGTGGAATTCTTCCTGTTTTTATGCCGGGGTCAGGAGGCACGAGAGATGCCACTAAAACAGTGGAAAAGTCCTGAATATCCAGCTATTTTAAGGCTAGCTTCTTTTTGTTCCATTTTTTTTCCTGCCTTTCTTCAGCTTAACTTTGCCCACAACAAATTCATGTCACTCGGTGGGAATGGATACTGATGCTCCCAGAAATTTTTCAGTAGGGAAAGTCAAGTGGAAAGTTTTTCTCTAGCTGTCAGGCTTTTTTGTAGTGTTGTGTTTCTCTTTTTCCTTCAGGATCTCCTGTTTCTTTTAAGTGATGCTGGTAATTAACCCATTTTTTTTCTTACTCTTTCTCCCAATATAAGCAAGCTATACTCACTCTGATAATTTAATACCATTGTAGCAGAGATGGAGGTATCGCTGCTGTGATCTGGGGTGGCAGATGCTCTTTTCAAGTCCTTCAGAACTGTAGGGGCAATAACTATCTGCTTCAGCCTGTAGATCGTCCTTGCTCATTCGCAGCCTGTTGTCTGGACTGAAGGAAATATGAAAATGACTCTGGTATGGAGGTACGCAGTACATAGAATCTATTTATTCTTACCTGTATATAACAGATTCGTGAGATGTAAATCAAGTGAAGAGCTAAGGGAAACGGATAGGAGACAGAACTGTGGAGTAGATTTGAAGCTTTGTTTGCTTTCTTTAAAAGAAAGGAGGGGGAAGTAGAGGTCTTGCACAGCTTATGTATTTCTTTATTGTATTTATCATATCATTTTTTGCTTTTGGGTCAGTCTGTGGTGGGTAAAGCAGGCTTTTCTTGCTAGAGATCAGGAATATGCAGTTTAACACAATTCCCAAATGCACTGAACTTCAGTTGCTTTGGCACTATTTTGGTTTAAGGTTTTAAAACAATAAAACCTTTTTTTTTTTTTTTTTTCCTTTTTTAAACCAAACTATCAGTCTGGTTGTTTTACCACACATGATCTTCACACTGCCGA
>Ga0181612_139697_pt1 | contig 13069 bp, 6 predicted proteins | sample HoacroProtozoa21_FD_119630 | JGI IMG/M metagenome (GOLD analysis project Ga0181612, IMG submission 119630) | Hoatzin crop microbial communities from Cojedes, Venezuel. Combined Assembly of Gp0051906, Gp0051904, Gp0051908
AGTAAAAAGCGATGAATAATGATGCTGTTCTGTTCAGGAAACAAAATTGTTTTCTAGAATAGATAATGAATCACAGAAGGTCTCTTAATAAACACATCTGTTTTAGTCTAAGGCCAGAGCTTTTAAATGCTATGACCTTGCATTCAGAAGTAACATTTCATTGTTAAATATAATTTTTACCATGAGCTAATTTTGTCACACTTCCCTGATGACTCAAAAATGCAGTATCAATCTCCCTTCCACAACCTGTGAGAAATACAAAATGAGTAAACTGATTAGAAGTGCTTATTTATACCAAACTATCTAGCATTAAATTGCACGGTCTATGGTGGAATAGCTGAACTTGATGCATTCTGAGTCTGTAAAATATTGAAAGACATAGGTAGAGAAACAGCATGAAAACTTAAATCTACAGTTTATATCCAGTGCTGGGGAGAAAAGACATTTAAATAAATTAGTATATGAAGGAGAAACAGTAGTTTATATTGCTGTATTAATAGGGAAAAAGGTGTTATTATTCATGATGCTTGTTGCAACTTTGTGTTTCACCAGACATGATATTTTTGTATTTTGTATTTTTTTTTAACTATTGGAGGTTTAAATTCCACATACAAATGAAAATGGAAGAGGAGGGAGAGAGATAAAACTAGAATTTATTTATTTATGAAAAGATTTTTATATTTTTGTATCTGCTGTCCAAATGTGCACTGATCTGTAGACCAAGCACAAGAACTCAGTTGTAACTGATGTTCTAGACTTCTAGTTGGATTTCCACACTTCCATAAACACATGATTTTTTTGAGTAGCCAGATGTCTTCCTAGAGACATCTATAAAGGAGAATTTATTTACTCTCTAAAAGTTTTTGGGTTACAGTTTTAAAAATCCTATTCAAAGGATTTTTTATGTAGAATCCCATATTAGTCTGCATGAATGATCGTGCGTAGTTGTTGCATGCATATTGAACTGGAGTCTCTTTGAGTAGTGGTACCCTTAAAGGCTGCTTTCCTTTAGGTGATTTCACCTCCAGCATAGTTGTAATATATGATAATTTTTCACCCCCTTGTCTAATAAATATACAATATGCATGTATAAATATATATCTAGTTGTATATATTATAGTCCATGACTCATCCTTCCAGTCTTAGAGAGGCAGAATTCACAGCAAAATCCGGACCCCCAGGACCCTGCAGTTACCCATTGTGGAACTTGGCTTTCCTGCTGTTTTGTGTCACTGGGAGAAAGGAAGTGACAGAATATTGCGCTGCCCATGACCATGTCTTGAAACTTGGATTTCTTCAAAGCAGAATCTTGTTCTGCAGAAGTACCACATCTCTGTGATTTCATAGCCACCTGGAGTGATTTCTTTCCCCCACTTCAAAAATTTTGATAGTGGCACTGGCTTTCAGTGGACCTCGCTTCATTGCTGCCTAAGTAACTTTTGAGGGGAGGAAGAAGCGTCACTGAAAAGTGGGTCCAGATGAGCAGTGCCTCTTCTGAGTGAGAGGGTCCCAACTTTGACCAAAGCTCACAGTATTGAGGCCTGTTCTGGTACTCTAATTAGAAAAATGACAACCCCCTGCTGTTGCATCAGTGCCCCTGCGTGTCCCATCTCACTGTGATGACTCACCTCAGTTCTCGTCGTTCGAGTAAGATTACATCACTGAATGTGCTAGAATCACGTATTGCAACACGTGAGCTGATTGATAATGGAAATTAGCCCTATTTTACCTGGAGTAGCTGGATAGTCAGTAACAAAACTTGTTATTACCTTTGGTACTTTCACAATTACTGATTTCTCTGCAGTAAACATTTTTGTTTTCAGTTGAGTTATAACCTAATGGAACGACTGATGTTGCTGGAAGACATTTTTTAGGGCCTTGGTAAGCAGTAGCAGTTCATCAGCCAGAACAAGTGATAGTGTGAATTCAGGCCCTCACAGAAGGCCAGCAGACCAACCACAGGAAAGGAGGTGGGTTTTGACGCAGGAGCTCTGTTTCCCTGACTGTGAATCCCCTTCCTTTTGTGCACATGAGTCTGGACTGAAAAGATAGTATGAGTTTTTAAACAATGCTTTTCTTTTTGGATTAATAAGAGTCATAGCAAAACTGGCTTGCATGTGATGAAAACCATTGGAATTGTTTCCTTCCAAGGGGAACAAAAGCAATGTATGAGTACAGCCTGGGAGTTTACTGGCGTTAATTATATGGTGGTCATATTTTGTGTGTGACAGAAGAACAAAGTCACGCTTTTATCAGTGGCATTTGTATTAGTATTCTTTTTCATGGGAGATACATGAGTGACAAAATGTTGATGTTCCTTAAGCTATTATTGTTTTATATGCCATTGATGTTATTAATATACTGTTGTTAATGCTAATGAGTTACTTGAGTTTGTGTCTCAGAGGTTTTCCGCACAATATATGTTGAATGGTGAAAATGCATGAAGTAGAAAATTGTTATATTCACTTCTGTATCATATATGTGAGAAGTTGCTTTCATTATATATTGATATATATACATATGTGATATATATACATATGTGAAAAAACAAGAAAAGTGTTGTGAAGTGCCTACTCAAGCAGTGAACTTTTCTTGTGAAATGGAAAGCCAAATCCATGTGGGATATTTCAGTAACAGACCACTTGCTTGATTTCTTACCACCTGATATATGTATATATTCAGCATCAAAAACTTGTCATATATACTACACTTGGAATTCCTGGGTTATTTTGCTGAAGGTGACTGCCGTCCTGTGATCACTGCAAAGATTGTGTATAATACCTATAAGTTGGGCTTTGTCTAGTCATTTACTGTTAATACCAATCATAATGAATGCATATGCATTTTTCCTTCTCTTCTTGAAGTACTGAGTTAGTTTGAAATGTGAATCCTGAGTTGACTTTCATAGCCTCTTGCTGCCTGTCACAGTGTTTTCATAGTAGCTTCCCCCCTGCCAGCTAAGACTCTTTGGGTCAGTCCCCTTATGATGGTCATATGCCAGGGGGAGAATCCTATAAACGTTCAAGGCAGGGACTGGGCTGATTAAACAATGCTTAACAACCTAATCAAAGAGCTTGGAAAAGATTATAAATATTCTCATCAAAAATACAGCCATCTGCATAAAGAGGAGCAAGCACAGAGGAAATAAGAATTTTCTCATCTGCTACACATTTTTCAAAAGGCGCGCAGTCCAACGTAAGCCGGGTGAATTGCAGTCAGCAGGTACACTTTTCTCACTTTTTGAGAAGATATTTGTTGTGAAATTGCCTGCAATGCAAAGCAATGGTGATAGAATAATGCTGTAACGGAAAATCAAACTCATTCTTTCTGCTACATTAGTCTAATTTTTGTAATGCCCTCCCATGAGCATATCAGATCCTTGATGCATGGAGCAATGCTGGCATAAGTTATCAGCTCTCTGCCCCAATTTGTTTGTTCATCCTGGATAGTCCTAAAATGTGTTTGTTTCAGACTAAAGTCTCTGCTTTCCAATTAGATAACAGTAAACAGTTTTCTGTTTGCTTGTGGCTTTTTTTTGTTAGAATATTTGAGAGAAGAAGCTAAATTATTTGGACTTTTAAAATTATATTTTCAAGAAAAAGAGTTTAGGATCCATTGCACATACCTAGCTGTCTACATCAGCACAGAATTGTTGAGAGTGCTTGTTTCTGATAGCAAACCAGTTAGTAGAAGACTTTGGAGCATAAGCTTTGTGACAGATATTTCCAAAACTATGGTGATCAGTATTTACTATTAAGTCTGGCAATGTGTTATAAATTAATGATGACTCAATTTTCCCCTTTAAATTCATTCATTGGAACATCCAAATTAGATTATACTGACTCCAGGCTTTTGCTTTAACAGACTGTGCAAACCCCTGTGGAAAAATGCTATGAAATTTAATAGGAACAAGAATAGTAGGATTCTACAAGATTTTAATAAAGTCCCATGGAAACTTTTAAAATTACCCCTAGAACTAAACGTAAGTGATCCCTTAGATAGACTTTTGAAATAGCTCATAAAATTGTATAGCAGTGATATAACTTTCTAGAAAATTATGTAGGATTTTGGTGGAAAAAATTCAAAGCATCAAAAGACTACCACTTTTTAATTTCAACAAGAATGTTTCCGTACAGGAATATTTGGGTCTAACCTATCATTAAGATGTCAGATCTATAATGGAAAAAACCCAGGTAGAATACATCGTCTTTTAGTCTGCGTCAGTTCTTTTTACATTCCAAGCATTGCTATCTAGTTTAAAATGGGTGCCACACCTCGTGGCCAGCTTGAAACGCTGACCTAACTTCTGGCTTCAGCTGAGCCCTCAGAAAAAATTTTTGATGCTTATCAATTCTGTTTGAGATATTTCCCTGTGTGCAGGAAGATCCCATTACCCGGCCCATCCTTTACATATGATTGGGACAATTAATTCAGAAGTTGTTCACGAAGTAAGATTTCAACAGGAAAAGAAAGAAGGAGAGACGCACTGTGAGAAAGTTACTTACCTAGAAAGGGCCAGCTCCAAAGAGAGATGGAAAAATGTTTGTACCTTCCTTTGCTGGGGTAGTTTGTAGTGCAGACTACAGCAGTAAAATGATGTTTACTCATCAGCGTTCCACCCCTCAGCTGAAACCTAGTACAATAAAGTGTTGCTTCTCTCTAGCTGAGCACATAATGCACATTGTGATATGAGAGGCAATGAAGACATGAACAGGAGCTGGGATGAATCACACAGCTGGGTGTGGAAAACTGCCACTGACCTTACACCCAACACAATTTCTGATGAACTGAGAAGCTGTGAAGTTGTTTCTAGAAGTGAATTACAGACTTTGATTACACAAAACACTTTCAAAACATGAAGAATCATTTTTAACTCAACTTCTAAAATCTTGCTTTCAGTGTTTGATGGGAATAATTGTTAATGCTTTGGGTTTTGATTTAAGGTGTCTTTTTGGCGTTACAGGAATCATAAATGCACTGATTTCTTTTAGCTTAATCTCCTGAGTTTTGCATACAAACATTACTCATATGGGGTGAATCTTGCCGTCATGTTTTTATCTTGCAAGATGATTATGCTGTGTTCTAGAACATGGATTTTATTTCCCATATTGTTCCATATCTCTACTTTGAAAGGTGTTTGAACAACTGTTCCTGAACTTCATTTTGTATAATGCTAATCACCTTTTCCTTTCCCTTGGTATGATTTTTGGGTTTTTCCACTCTTTCTGTGAGTGGTTTGAATTCTAAGGAGGTGTTAGTGCATTTTAATTTGCCCATATTGGAGTACTTCAATAGGGCTGTGTTTTTTTAGTTTTTAAATAACAGCTACTTCTATTGTTAATATTCAGAGAAGATGGTTTGACCTATAAGGTTGACTTTTATGATCATTTGTGGAAAATCGTGAGCCATCTGCTAGGTATTTTGAAAAAAAGTAGATGTCTGTAAAACTTAGGGAGGCATCACTGATGTGTGCAAATCTGTTCCTTAACTTTTCTACCTTAAAGAACAAATGATTCAGCATTATGGGTTTCCTAAAAGAGAAACTATACCTGCAATTAAAATTTAATTTAAGGCAAATTCAGCAAAAATTCATGAGGTTCATTATGAAAACAGAAGATGTTTTGATAAAATCACTGTGTTGCCAAGTGGAATGTGACTGAGTTACTTTAAGAAAGGTCAGCCTTTGGTACAGTTGGTTTTAAAGGGTAGCTCTGACTTTGAAGGCTCTGGTAGCAATAAAAGCTATTCTCATCTGTTTCGCCTAATGCCTTTATACTTTGGAGAACGTTACACCGTAACCACAGTTTATGCAGTAATTGCCTTCCTTGGGATACTCCCAGTATTGCTCACAAATAAGAGTTTTCACATGCTGAGAGGAAATTGGCAAATAGTTTGAATACATAATAGGAACTATACTAAGGTTTCCATTAACTACTCCAGTAGAAAAACGTTACAGTGGTCAAATATTTTGCCATTAAAGAGCTGGCTAACAACAAGGAATGTGATTCTGCTAGATATGACATCTATTTATAACCAATAAAAAAATGAGCTGCCTGCTCAAAACCAAGTATAGGGGGTGGCATTTGCAAAAAATATTTGTTTTGGTTTAATTTTCCCCATCTAAGTCAATGGTGGAACACACAGTCACTTCAGTGTTAGCAGAATGCATCCAAACACGGAATTCCTTTAAAAAAGGTACCAGGAGAAAAAATTAACTCCCTCCAAAAATGCAGCCAGTTTAAAAAATTACTTTTAATATTAGACTAGCTTTGTGAGGGAAGTTACTCAGCCTAAGAACAATAGTATCTTATGTAGATATTCTATTAATTCTAAAAGGTGAAAATAAATTTCAATTTATTGAAAACAACACTAGCAGGTTAGTGTAAGTAAAACACTCAAGAGAAAAGTGGTGAAATAGTCAGTTTCTTGCACATAGTAAGAATAATATTATTGGCATTCCTGAAAACTTGGTAGGAATTAATATTTAATTATGCATGACCTACTCTTTTATCTTGACTCTGCTGCAGTCCCGCTGCTTGGAACTAGAAAAGCAACCTCAGTGGAGGAAGTAAAGTAGGCTCTTTCATTTCATTTCATTCTCCAGCAAAACCCAAAGTCTTCATATAAATGCCATCAGCATTTATAAAACATGTAAAAATGAGTCTCCTTGTTAACTGATATCTGGCACAATTCTTGGAATGGATGCTGACATTCTGGTCTGTATGTTCCATTATACAAAGGGCATAGGGTTTGGCCACAGCCGGCTAGCAGAGAAATCCCTTGCTGTAGGAGGGCTCCCTGCTGGGGCTTCAAAGCTGGACCTCAGCCTGGGAGCTCTATCCTTACTAATATCTGCTCTGTCTTCTACACCAAGTACAGCCGTAATGAAGGAGAGGATCTGTTTCTGCCTAATAGTTTCCCTGCCATGTTTCTAGGTCTCCAACACCATTAAAAATCTATAAAAAGGGAAAGCGGGGTTCAGGACACCGTGTCTCCTATGACCTTATTTCTTTGTCCAGTTGTGAGCTATTAAATATCTTATCCAGAATTCTAATGCCAAGGTTAAAATAATTTCTTCTTGAACTAGTTTGCTGTGATGAAGCAGAATTGTTCAGGAGACAGATTGCTCTGAGAGCAGAAGATTATTAAGTGCAATTCACTTTGTTAAACTGAGCAGTATGCATTGCTAAATTGAGCTTTTCTCAGTGCTGTGTGGTCATTCTTCTAGCTGCATGGTGAAGTGAGGGGATTGGAACCAAATTCCCTGCTTGGATCTCATCATCACACCAATTCCTGACATCTGAGCTCCTAATTATGATTTGTTAAGGACTTGGCATGAAGCCCAGATCTGTTAAGGAACCAGAATTCAGTGTCCCCACTGGAACTGTGACAATTCACGTCAGATCATGTAGCAGTTGTGGATCCCAGGGTGTCAGCCCACCAGGTTATGTGACAGCAACGTTTGATCGCATTGTGACCAATTCTGGCTATGCCAGGTGGCATGTCAGGGAAGGCCTACACCAACAGCCTGTTGCTGGGACACCTGGTACCCTGCTTGGGTGCACTGCCACGGCCACCCTCCAGCTCCAGAATCCTATATACCAAATAGAGCTGGTAACTAAAAAAGGATGCAGACACTGGTGGCTCCATTATGGGGTCCTGGAGCAGGAAAGGGGCAGTGACATTGACGCGGGAGTGTACAGAATAGTGAAGTTGCAACAAGGAAGCATGACACAAAGCACCAAATGATAATTGAGGTCTAGAAATATTATAACAAGACTGATTACTGCTGTTTGGACTAGTGATTGAAAAGTGTGTCTAAATATTTCATTTTAGCAGTTTTCTGGACAAGTGAGAGAGATTGCTAAATTGTGTTGCATTATCTGGTAATAATATTGATGTCCAGTCAACTTGCCATTCTTCTTCCCAGTAAGCTGAAGCAATTTAGTATTTTTTTCAGAATTTGTTTTGATTGTAGTTAATTGTAAATAGCAAGGTAGGAGGGTTTTCAAACTGTTCCTCAGTTAGATACCTAGTAGCTCATAGAACTAAAGAGTCATTGTCTCCATTAGTTACTAAATACTCAGTTAATGTATTGTAAAAAGCAGATAAAAATTCCTTCCTTCACTTGTACAATGCTGTTCACCTAAGTTTTCTGGAAATCATTTCATGGACAGCACCGTTAGTGTGAATCTTCCAACCTGTATTAAGATACCAGTTTCTCCAGTTAAACATGCTTTAAAGTTTCTGACTGCACTATCAACATGTATTTGGAGAGGGAAAGACGCAAAGCATACTTTAATATCCTTGACTAGAAAGAAATATCAGAGTTTATTTAGGCCTGGTGTCAACAGAATGAGACGACTCCATTTGTAGGAGTGACTCCTTTGGCGTCAGTCTCATCTTTTATACCAGTAGAATATGTATCCCTTTGTATCCTGTTTGATGTTGTAAGTATTAGTCTACAAAAATTTGGCAGCACAATGACACCATTCAGCTGACTGATGCAGGACTGATATCCTGCATTGAACATATGGAGAATCATCATCCATTTGAGGTATCTCATGGTTTTTGCCATCACTTTACTTCAGCGACCTTTAAAATAATGAAGTAATTTTACTTGCCAGAAAATGTTGGTCTGGACAAAGCTTGCTAACATTTCTAAATGCCTGCCTTCTTTTATGGTTATATATTCTTCTGGAAAACTGTCTATTCAAAGACTGGGCCCTTCAGGTTATAAACTTATGAAATAACTTCAGTATAATCATGTACTAAGTATCTAGAAGCTGAGGAAAAATCAGATTAAATGTGAGACGTATTTTCTTTTCCTACTACAGGGCCATTTCTGCTCTTTATGTGAAATGCAGGTGACCCCTGTGCAGCTACAGAGGAATTTAACCTTCAAACAGTATTTTCTCAGCAATGACTAGACACCTTCTTTTGTTTTTGATACAGTCATACAAAATGATCACCTTAATTAAAAGGAAAACCGTAAGCACTTGGCCTTCTGCTTAAATTTCAGGACACTTTCGTTCCTTGGTTTGTTAAATGAAGATGCTGTGTTTTCTTTCGTACTGCAATATATTCTGTTTTGTAACCTTTCCCGTTCCTTCAGACTAGAATTATTCATCACAGTCAGAATCAGGGCTCACTCATCAGTAAACATGGATTTTATAAATTCATTACACTTCCTTCCTCTAGATATGATTGGGTACTTCTTTCTTAAGGAAGAATTGGCTTCAAATTCCATCCATAGAAACTGTTTCAATTGTAATCTGTAACTGACAGCTATACAAAAAGCCACATTTAACATGATTGTAAAAGTCCCAGGACTGAAATACCATAAGTCAAGAACAAATAGTCTTGGGAAAGATTAGTGGTCATGCCTACAAAAAAGATACCAAAATGGCACAGTACTTTTGCTATCAGTAATTACCAGCCTTTTTGTAGAAAATTCATTTAACCAGACCTTTCTCTCTGTTGCCCTTGTGAGATTAAAATGTGGTAAATGGACTAAAGTTAAAAGATTGGCTAACAGAAGTAGACTAAATTTTTTAAGCTTAGCAAACAAAAAATAGACCGTGAAATGTATTGACACTACTAACAATGACATTCCAGTCATTGGCTGCTAAAGAGACTATAATTTAATATTTCAATTTCTGCACAAGAAATTTAAGGAGTTTCCTGCATTCTTAAATGCAGGTTTCTATATTAATTTTCAGAGCCATCCTCCTCTTTTACAAAATGCTATCCTCCTTCTACACAATTTAGTTGTTTCACAATTGTATTGCACAGCAGACAGATTTCCTGTAAATTGACAAATAATGCAGGTCTTTGGTGTAATTTAGAAAGCAGTCTTGAAGTCTGAACTTTTAGCTCCTGTGAAGATTTGGCTTCATGTGGATGAAAATTGCTTGTGGACTTTTCCCTTACTTGGCAATGAGATCATCAAGTAGATGGTGTTAAAAACTAGCAACCCTAGAAATAGTTTATTATTTCACACATTTACTTGCATTTCTTTAAATGTGTTTTTGGGGAAAGTCTGCATTTGGGGCTTTGAATAGGTAAAGATTAAAATCAGACAGAATGATCATACGGTTCCCATGCTTCTGTTCCTTCTTTGTTTTTGGAGCACTATCAGGAATGTCAACACCTGAAATTGGACATGGCCAGAAGTCCTGGGCTCTGCCAGGTGGAGAGCCTGGATCAGTGACGGACGTTACTCCTCTTCCCCGCACTGACTCAGCTGGGCTGCTGTGCTGGAGGAAGCAGGCAGAGCAGTGGCGTGACCCAGCCTTCTATAATTAGATCCTGATGTAAACGGCGGAGTTAAGCCGTAACTACTCAACTTTCATAAAACTGCTTTTGTCATTGCTTGATGCGTGCTGGTCTTCTGAGCAACCAGGTATCAGAGCTAATCCTAAAAATGCATTGTTATTCTTACAGTGACCTTTCTAAATAACCTGAAAGTGGTGTCATTTGGATCCAGTCAGAGCTGTTGGTAGCTCATTAGGCTGATGTCACTGTGTATTTGCCTCCGAAACATTTAATCAAATATCTCCCCCAGTACTCATTTAATGCACTTAATCTAACATGAGACTATCTTCTTTCCCATTTAAAATAAAATCATAAAAAGTTTTGGCTTCGGCATGAAAAAAAAGAAAGGAAATGTGTAGCTATTTTCATTTTTAAAGGGTTGAAATGACAAGGTCTGTCTTCATCAGAATGGAAAAATCACTGTTTAGTTGTCACTTAAACTTTATCCTTTAAACTTTCAATATGCTGGTGTTTTTTTTCTGATGCTGTAGTTATTTTCAAATTACTTTTGTAGGGGTTAAAAGGATGTAGTAAAAACATGTATTAGTTACAGAAACAACTTAGAACTAATAGTATTCTGAAAAAAAACCAAGGTACCCTGTACTTGAAAGCAGTTTGATAATTAAACTGAAAAATTTAAAAAGTAAAAAAAGCAAAGTAATTTGGAAAGGAAGTAATTTGTATAACTAGCAAATATTTAAATAGAACGGGACTATTTCCTGCAGTGTAGGATTCTTTGCAGAGTGTTTCAAACAGTTGAACTCACAACAGGAAGTAATTTGCTGTTGAAAATAAGATCACATGAAACTCACTGCCTATAGTGATAAAAGGGAAGTACTTCACTTGGTAAAACTGCTAGTTAATGTGAAGGCATCAGAGCAGCTTAATGACACTGTGTTTTAAATTAGTTTGGAATGTTAGAAACAGGAGTAGAGAAGACATGACAATCACATGTAACAAGCATTAAATGAACACAGGTCCCTCCGGACATCAGATTACATGAAATGGCTGTTTGAAAACATCAAAATAGATGCCTGGAAGCGTGAAACCAATTAGAAAAGGATGTTTTAGATCTCTGCACTGTCACACACAGAGAAATGATTGATGACAGTGAATAAAATTCTTTCTAAATTCCTACACAGGCCAAGGTGTAAGAGTGGATCTGTAAGTCAAAAATTAAGCACCTTGAAAACCAATTTGCATATTTCCCCTAAAGTGACCATGGGAAGGATGATGTTTGATGATATCTGATTATGCACTTAAAGAGAGTACACCATGATACTTTTCATTCTGAAGTCTTGCCCTTTCAGGTGGCAATGGGGCAATGTTTTACAGAGGTTGAGGAAAAAAGTCAATTCTTTGTATTAAACAATGCAGAAGAATTAAAAATTTTCTGGAGATTATGCACAAAGCCTCTCCCATCAGCTGTATCAGCTACTACCTGTGTCCAATTTACTAATTACTTTGATAAGACAGAGTATTTTTATATACCTCTTTATATTTGATTTTGTGCCTGTTCTATGTTTTTTTTTACCATGTTGTCACCCTTGAAGGACTTCTGAGACTTTGAAGACTGAGGCTGCTGCTTCATGCACCATCCTTATATTCTTAGAATACCTAAGGCAGGACCACTGCTTTTCCAAAGCAACCTCTTTTCTTAGCACCTAATGCCAAAATTAATAGGAGTTGTTCCATTGACTTTGTTAACCCTTGCATTGACTTTTAGAAACGTTAGATCTGTTGAGTACACCTTTGTAAGGAATCATTCTTAGAAAATGTTTACCCTTCCTCATTCCTTCTGTGGTACTGCTAGGCAGCATTCCCTGTGTTTGGATGGGAGCTTGGCCATCCAATAGCAATACGCGCTTCATTGACAAATGTGATAGTATGGTGTGTTCCTGACACATGCATCTGTGCTAACATAACCTTCTTAATTTATAACAAAATAAATTTAATTCTGTGCTTCAGTGTTAAATTCTTATTATGATCTGAATTTTAATTAAATCTTTGCTATATAAACATGGCATTTTAATGCTCTCAATAATAAAATAGTATCTTATTTTAAGTAAGTCATTAGAAAGATCTTATAATAGTTGAGATCAAATATATTCCACTTATTCTAGGGGGAAGAAATGATCTTGTTTCCAGGTATAACACAGTGGCATGGTTTATCAGTTTTTCTGTAGTATGCCCGACTATGTCCATGTGTATGTAAAAATAATTTGCATTTCTAAATTAGTCACAAGTGCTTTCTCAGTGGAAGTGTTGCTTAGTGTTATGTGTTTCATCTTGCCAGGAGTCACACAGTGTCTTCCTTCTTCTCACCGAGATCAGTTGGACTTTGGTAATAAAGTCAGTTGGAAGGAATTACTTGACCCTGAATTAGTTGCTGCCTGTATTTGTACAGGGTATAACGAATGGAGGGAGATTCATCTACTTTCTTGGGATACTGCACTGTAAATGTTCCATATACCTGGTGCAGTGCAGTATTGCACTGCTAGGAACTGTGGCTGCTCTAAAAAATGAGTTGTCCGCAATGTCAGCGGGCTGCAGGCCAAATATGAATAGTTTGTACAGTTTAAAAGTCTGGCTCTTTACCAGTGGAGTGAAACAAGTTGAAGTTTTATTTCCCACACCACTTGTTGATTTGGCAATTTCTATTCAACATCAGTTTTCCAAATACTCTCCTTTAATCACAACATGCCATGTTGATAGAATCATTAAGGTTGGAAAAGACCTCTAAGATCAAGTC
>Ga0181612_108468_pt1 | contig 13068 bp, 7 predicted proteins | sample HoacroProtozoa21_FD_119630 | JGI IMG/M metagenome (GOLD analysis project Ga0181612, IMG submission 119630) | Hoatzin crop microbial communities from Cojedes, Venezuel. Combined Assembly of Gp0051906, Gp0051904, Gp0051908
CACCTTCTGCTAAACCACGTTGCTCAGAGCTCCATCCAGCCTGGCCTTGAACACTTGCAGGGAGGGGGCATCCACAGCTTCTCTGGGCAACCTGTTCCAGTGTTTCACCACCCTTATGGTGAAGAAATTCTTCCTAATATCTAATCTAAATCTGCCCTCTGTTAGTTTGGAGCCATTCCCCCTTGTCCTATCACTACACCCCCTTGTGAAAAGCCCCTCTCCAGGGCTCAGCCATCCCGCTGTCGTGATGAGGCAGCGGAGCGCTGGCAGAGTGGTGGTGTTCAGTAGGTCACGTAAGCAACCAGCGCTCTTCCCTGCACTCCCGCAGACGTGCTAGGGCTCAGCATCCCCTGGGTGCTGCACTAGCCTCTCTTACCAGATGATTAAGGAAAATGCAGGCCAATTAACTTGCCTGCGGCCATGTCGATGGCAGAACTGGTGACAGACTCGCAGCCCCACGCACAAGGCGGAGGTGATTTCTGGTAGGCAGCAGGACCCTCCCTGAACTCCACAGCTCTCAGCTGACACAGCTGGGAGACCCTGGGTATGGGTATGACGATGCATCTTATATCACAGCAAGGTCAGCGAGACCTTCATCAACGAGATCAGCTTACTGAGTGTGTCAAAAATCTCAAAAATGCTGGTCAGTGATGGATTTGACTGCCTAAAATGTTAAGATATACGTTCAGCATTTTCCCCATTCCCTTACTACACACACAACCTGGTTTTTTTAAAGGCTTTTCATAGTTAACCATGTACAATATAATGAGGCCCAGTATTGGTAGTACAACAGACAAAAAGGAAAAAACTTGCCAAAGAAATGTCTCTGTGGCTGGGGTCCAAGACTTTGAGGAGGACTTTAATCTCTTTTTCATTTTGATATCCTTCATTCTCATCATCTTTGTAGTTGAGAATCCCGGAGTAAATCTGCGTTCTCGTCCCTCTTCCAAGATGTTCCCCCTAAGACATAACACACCACCTATTTTTCAAGCCAGGACGTGAAGCAAACCAGCGTAGATTCACACAGATACTTGAATCTGCACTCTATTGTGCCTCTCCAAGTAAAGCGTGGATTTAGCCCTCCACCTGATCTAGCTACCTATAGACTTCCAATTATTACAGCAAGAAACCAACCACAGCGGGTTATTCGTTGCTTTAGTAGTCTCCCTGAGCATACTCACCACTGTGAACTCATTTGCTATTAAAGGGCTACCACATTTCCATTAACATCAAACATCGGTGTGCTTTAGCATTATTAGACTAAACACCAAATTAATAAACAACCGGCCTCTTATCTGCAATAAGCTGCTATTGAGGCAATCTTTAATGTGTTTCCAAAACTTAAGAGGAAGTAATATTTCAATGGAACACTTTGTTTGGGAAAGCAATTTCCTCCCAAATAGCAGAGGATTCCGCCTTGGGATACTTTTGCAGGAAGCCTGCACACTGACTATAAAAATACCAATCAAAAAAACAATTAATGTAACCTATATCTGTCCTCCCCGGTCACTGATGCGATTTGAAAAAAAACCCCAAACCCAAACCTTTTTATTTCACTGAAGCAGCTAACTGCACGATTTAAGAGCTCAGGTCTTCTAGAAACACTAAATGTGATTTGTGCGTTCAAGCCACTGTGTGTTTCCTGAAGTTTATTCAGCTCAGCTGCACCACTAACTGCAAACAACTGTCAGAAAATTTGTGTGGTAGATCAGTTTGGAACACAAAATTTTGAATGCTAAGCCTCTTCAGAGTTTTTGAATATTTCACCCTTTTTTTTACTGTAGGATATTATCTTAACCCTCGAGTTGCCCATTCCTCTGACATGTCAGGCTTTAAAAGACACAGCCACAATTAGCAGCAAAGCGGCTACAAAAAGCAGCTCTTAAGACTTTCATATCGAATATCAATTTGCTTTCTAGCGAAGGCATTACTTCCAAGCCTCTCCTCTTTTTCCACACAAGGACACCTAAACATTTAGATTTTGCAGTAAGAGGCTTTAATACAAATAAAGATTCAAATTAAGTTTTGCTGAGGGGAAATGGGAGTGGAGGAACCAGCCAGAACGGGGTGATTTTGTATTCTCTGAGTGGGCACAGCGGGCTGCCACGCTTCTTTCACTACAAGCGAGAAACCCGGCTCAGCAGCTGCCTACCTGTATGATTTCTTCCTTGAGGATTCGATGGAAACTCAGCTGCCCTAGGTGATTAACAGGCTGCCATTCCTGCGCCTTCTTGGTTGCAACTAGCAAGTTGGAGATTTCTGGAAGGCAGGGAGGGAAAATATTCTTTAAGACTTCTCAAAGATAACTGCGTTCACCCTCCACAGTCAGCAACACCACGGTGTATGCTCACTGCAAGGTAAATCCTCGAATGAGGAGGAGGAGGAGGGAGAAAAGGAACTTTGACTTAACTTCTGCTCAGGTAACTTCTATTCTGCCATTCAACAGCGAATTCACCAAAGTAGAGCTATGTATTTTACATCATATACACAACGTTAATATTAGCCACACTGGGGATGATATTAAGAAAGTGAATAGTGTTTACTGCACAGAGAAATACCCAGGACTGAAAGAGGCAATACCTCTGCCATACGTTAAGTCAAAAAACACACAGTCTTCCTGCCACAAGGTACATCTCCTTTCCAGTCTGCAGACAGGTAAGGGGTAGCTGGAGTCCCATTCCCTCTCTTTACCTCCTTGAAAATGTCTTGCACTCTGGGAAACACCAACAGTCTGTTTCCAGAGGACTGGAATTAAATTGGGGAATGGGAAACGAACAGAAGGAAAAAGACTCAAAAGCCTGGTGCTTCCTCCCCAGCTGCTTCTGGTCAGGGAGAGGCATGGTCAGCTCCAAAAGTCCTGCACGTGGATTCTGCCTTCCTGTGTTTGACAGCAGGCGGCATTTACTACGATACGACGGGTTTAGACGTCTGCCTGCGTCTGGCCTTCCCGTTACTGTGAGCAGAACACGCGCGCCGGGGCTAAACCCTGATCCAGCGCTCTGCCACCAATCAGCGATGAACCAGGCGCTGGGAAAACTGCTTCATCTCTGCATCCCCTCAACTTCTTTCTGACTAACCAATTAAATAGAGAGATTCAAAAAGGAGGGGAAAAAAAATAACCAAGGAAGAGGCAGAACAGGGAACAGCACAGATCCCACTGGAACCAATGCTCAGGAAAAGCTGAAGTGGGCAGTCAACTTCTTGACCTGCTTTATTTTATTCCAAATACAGCTGTCAAAATGTCATCAAAATGTCAAAATGTCATCAAAATGTCAAAATGCTTAATCTCTCCATGCTCCAGACAATTGCCAGCGTTCTTCCAAAGCGCTGATAAGCTCAACGTCTATCCACAGAGTACTCTCCCTTAAAGCCATCAGAACAAGCAGGTAATTAACATAGCTCAGTTATTCCCCTGTTCTGACAGGAAACCATTATCTGCTCAACACAATCACGCCACTGTGTTTCCTCTCTCACACAAAATTCAGCTGCAAGACCCTCGTCGTTTATAGCAAACAATTTTCCTAAGTGTTGGCATTAAGAGTTTAACAAAGGCACAAACCCCGACCTCGCAGACGGATCTACTGACCACAAGGCTGTTGTGGCTGCTGACAGCTGCGGACCAAGCCTTCCCTGTTGCTTCATGAAGATAATTGAGTGAACAACAGCTTGTAAGGAGAGCGAGCAAGCTTCATACCAGAGGTTGCCACACATTCACTGCAGGTTGCAAGCCTCCCTTGCTAGAGGAACGCAACGTGATGCACGGTAGCACTGCCGGGCATACGTGACTCGGTGGAGCAAAGGAAGAACCTTATATGGTCCCCGCTTCGCCGCAGCATTTCAGCCCATGACTCTGAGTCAGCTGTGACACTTTCTTTTTAAGCAAATCCGGAGTTCCACCTCTGCCATCGATACTGCAGGGCCAGCTGTTTAGGTGCAAGAAGGGAAACCAGAACTTTTCTCACTGTCATTTGAAAAGTTCACACAAACATGGCTGATGAGAAGCACCAGCCCCTGAGCAACCTCTGCTGACCTTGTAACACTGAAAGGAAACCCCTCAAACTTTGTTCACAGTGCTTGGTTTTGCTTTTTGGCAAGACTCCTCCAAAGAGAAGGAAGAAACTTTATCTGTAATTTCTTAAGTGACAAAAGAGCTTCTCACAAAAACACAGGACAAACCAAAGACACTAAGAATGTCTCCTATTTCTGGAGTTTGCTTCCTTTCAACAACAAAGTTCGTTGCCTCTCTTAAAGGACAGACTACCTCTTGGTTTTGGCTGGCAGCACCTCTTCAGTGTAAAGCTTATGTTGTCTGTCCGAAGTATTTGTCCTTTGAGGTGATCCATCAGCTCTTTCAAGGATGAGAAGGGCTTGTTCGAACCATGTAGGAAGTACCCGCCTTTCTTCACCTCAATCTGGAAGTTCTTGTACTGGATTGAATTATTTATCATCTGCTATTAGGGGGGAGATGGGAAAAAAACAAAGCAAAATATAATCACTGAAGTGAAAGAACGTTTTAAAGCCATAAAAGTTCCCCAAAAGCCTTAGAAATTACATATAGGACCAGTTAATCGCTTGCTCCTAAGCCAGGGTCCTCTAATCAAACTCCAACAAAGTAGAAAAAGGCCATAAAATTCCTATAAGCTTCAGCCTCAGGAAGGCTCACAACAACAGAGCGGAAGAAAAGCAACATAAAGATGAAATCATCTAAGACCAAATTACAGCTTCTATGTTTTGCAGAGCCTGAGAGTATGCGGAAGCCCTGACTCTTCAGCAGGAATTTTCTCTTCCCTTGGTGAAGAATTGCAGAATCCGGACCATCGTTTCAAAATCTCAACTTAAAAATAGCAAAACTCCCTTTCACAACCCAGATTGTTCAATAAGTGAAACAAGATTTCAGGCTGTTGGTCAGACCTTCCAGTTTCATTCAAAGATATTGGGGAAGAATAGCTGCACTTCTGTGTTTATCCCCTTCCAGCCTTTCAAGGTCTACCCTCTACGCCTGCTTCCTCGCCTCCACCGTCCTGCAGCTTCGTGTCACCGCTCCCTTTCCTCTCTAAGCCTCGCAAGGAGGCTGTGTGTTTTCCAGGACAAAATTCGTTTCTTCTTTCAACGCCTCAGTTGCCCTGTCAGAAGACAGTGCTGATCATCCAGCTTCTTTGCAAATGTCTACAGAAGATCAACCCACTATCAAATATCCCGTTCTTGACCTCCTCATTGTATCTAGTAACATTTTTTTTTTCTAAGGGAAGAAAAGCAGTTCATATGCGTTTATGCTGTTGTTATTCTTGTGTCAATACTTTAAAGACTTTCCCAAAACTAGCAAGTCAAAAAAACTTTCCCAAAACTGCAGACTTCCAGCTGAGGTCAGTAAAATTCAAACTTCCGTGTAGTTGAAGTATTCTTCTTTTCTACTTCTACTCATTACCATCAGGTTCCCTCACCTATCCCACCTCATGAACTTTTGCTTATCACTCATCTTTCAAGAAATAAGTTCCACCAGCTAACTGCATATATATCTCCTGCGGTGCTCTGCACGTAAAGGCAACTGTCCTCACGCACTCGTCTTTCACAGTGTGTCAGCAGAAATGCATTCATGTAATTAAATCCACGTTGAAGAAACACTAGGTAAGTTGCAGTGACAAATTCTGTATGCCATTCTCACACCGTATGAGTTTCAAAAGCTTAATTTCAATCCTGTTCATGCACAGTTTTATTGCTATGAATGGAAATGTTCTGGATGTGATGAATCATATTTGTAGACAGAGCGTATTTGTACAGGTAGCACATGGGCCTGGGGAAAACGAAGCTATGAGTACAATTATCTACCCGCTGCTGCATCAGCTATCAAACAAAGATAAGAGTGCCTGCCCCAGAGAACATAAATACGTCAACATGGATTACAGGGAGCTGCTAGTCTTTAGCTCATTATCAGATTACTGCTGGGAACGCCGCACCTGACGTACCTCTGAGCCTTCAAAACAAGTGACTGTCATGAGAATGTGGTTGAAGTTCGTGCAGCTCCATCTCAACACATACATTCCTGCTTCGTTCCCTTCCTGTCGCAGTTTGTTGATGGCGTAGTCCGTGCTGAAAGAGTCAAGGTATATATGAGGAAAACCAACAAAGGAGCGTTGCATCCAAAATCTACTATTAGTACATACACAAGAGAGTGAGTAGTCCTATATTTGGAACAAAAATGGATAACAGCAACGTAGAAATATTTATATGATTATTAAAACGCGATTTAATTGTGTGCATTACACACGCTCGCATTTAGCTGCACAGAGCAAGGGAAAAAAAGATTCATTAAGCTCTTTGGATGCTTAATGGGGAAATTTTGCATCCAACACAGTGTGTACATAAGCTCTCAGTTTTTTATATATTGCATCTTCAGATATAAAAGGCAAAGCCGAAAAGGGGGGCAGATGGGAAAATAACTGCTTTAGCTATTTATAAAACCAAAGGCTTTGTTCATCCACCCAGGACTCCCAGGGGCAGTGTAACAGTTCAACCCTGTTTACCTAAAATATTCCCATCTGTTCAGCTGACAACGATCTTCATAGCTGTCAGTGAAGTAAGCCTCAAAATTCTCCCACAGTGAGGAAATGTTGGTTTTATAGATGAGTAAGTTGGTGTGGAGAGAAACAATGATGTTTTTTCCATATAATCCTTAGCAAAACCAAGTTGTGCTACAACCTTTTGGCAACAAATGGCCTTCCAAATATCAGATTTCCTCCATGGATTCACTGTGCAGCAGTACTATACGACTAAGTATTCAAGTGGAAAAATAAAAATCAAACATTTTACTCACCAAATGGGTCCATGGCATCCATTTTTTATGTTGTGCTCGATCAGCGGGGGAGCCACATCCGTGCAGAGGTAATGGTGGGCATCTGCTGTAAGTCTGAAGTACCCGTCTATCAACGATGCAAACGACAGGGCCTCATCATGCGAGGACAGTTTTAACTCCTACAACAAAAACATATTTTAGTAAAGATTCTTACCGTTCTGTTAAAACATTTCAGGAGTGTTTTAATATCTAGCAATTTTTGCATAGAGTGGCTAAAAAACTGTCCAGAAACTTATGACAGAAGACCATACACACTTAGGGAGCCAACACTGACCATTCTCTGTCCTCCCCACTCATTACCGGCTAGACACTTCCACTCCCCAGCGTGACACGTTCTTCTGTAGTCCTACACGAGATCTGTAAGGCAAACTCTCGTGCCAGCCTTTGTTCAGGCCAACCCCAAGTTCAGGACTGAGGCAGCCACGTTGGACTTGAATCCAACAGAACTCTGGCAGCTCCTTTCCAAATTCTAACAGCTGGCAGCCCACAGCAAGAAGAATCACTTAGGACACCAAAATTGGGTATCTGTAAACCACCCCTTCTCTCCTTCCCCCCCAGGCCTTCTCCGCATTTGTCTCCTCTCTGCCATCCTTGCTGAGCTCCTCCCGATGCTGCTGTTGGCTCCCCGCGCTGTGCAGAGGAAGGCCGTGGGCTGAGAAGCGCAGCAGGAGGACACCAGGCACGGGTGGTACGCAGTAACAAGCGCAGAGACACGGCGGTGCTCACCACCTCGCTGCTCTTCTAACTAGCGCTTTAGCACTTGTACAGCGTTGAGGATGGCATATTTAACTGTTTTAATTTAAGAGTCCCATCAGAAAATGGTCCTCAAGGAGGCTGCGACCTGCTGCCCAACAACACTGCGTCCCTACAGCTTCCCATGGGAGGGAAACCTGTCCAAGGTTTGGTTCTTACCATCCTTTTGTTATCCTGCTTGTTAATGCTAACTGTTGACTCCTTGATGACAATGTGGGTGATTTCAGGAAAATAGGAAAAATTGTTCCATACGTCTCGAATTTTGTGTTTTTCTTCATCTTTTTTGGTTTTGCCATCACATTTTTTCTTCTTCTCTTTCTCTGTCTGTACAGACTGTAAATATATTTTTGATAAAAAGTATACAAATAAAAACATTTTTCCTTAGCACAGTGCTTTCACTCATGCCAAATTAATCTTCCACAGCTATTTAATTCTTGAATGCTTTCTGCCCTGAATTATCAATTCATTTACATGTTCAGAGTCTTCGTATTGCAAGGATATAATTCTATCAAGAATTGTCCATGAGACAGTCTCCATGAGGGTGAAAGCAAGCAGTCATTAGCTAGGCAACTCACCTCCCTCTTGGTATGCTAGGAATAATTTTAGTAGCAGTCCAGAGCTGAAAGGGTTCTACTGAAATTTCTAGATTATGTACTTGAAATACTCTCCCGGAGCTGAGCCCAAAAAGCAGGAGCCACACTCTCCTTGCACCGCGTGCCTGAATTGTCGACAGCAGACAAAAATCTGCATGCAGACCACAACGAAGCTCAGCATCTTACAGGTCAAAAAATATTGAAAATTATCAGTAACTACTTGTTTAAAAAAGAGATGAATGCTCAGGCTGTGCAAAGCTTCCTGCTAGTCACAGGAAGGTTCTCACTGAAATGAAAGTCTTTGGTTTAGGCATTTAAATAAACATAATCTATAAATCAGCAGAAACAGGAGCCTTACAAGAAACAGGGTGCACTTCTTGCAAGCTTTTCTGCTCAAATATCAGTTCTTCCTTCCCTCCCCCCCATTAACATTATCGTTTAAAACATAAATTCTCCATCAGAGATAGGTTACAGTTAAACGGAGGGAAGCACAATACTTCGTATGTTAAAAAAGATAACTATCAGTAGGGTTCTCACCACTGGGGGGAACTGAGGCAAGCAAAAAGAGGTCTATTTCTTCCAAGTATTATATGTAGAGAAAAACCTCAGAATATGCCATAACCCCTTCAAACCTAGAGCATATTTAATATTTATGTACACACAGTACAGAAGAGGTTAAGCAGAGTGACCTCAACTACCAGCACTGAAACAAAGAGCAACATACAAAACACCACCAGCACGAGAAAGTTTAGCTTTAATGTCACTGTATTTTAATTTATTCATGAGAAGTCTATGAGTATGAGCAAACACAGCACCTGGGGTGCCATATACAGAAAAGCATTAACAGACCTGGATACCAGGACAGAGCACTGAACCGTGCTTTCAAGTCTTTCAAGACTTGTGTCTGGTCTGGCAGATGTAGTAGAGTCTTTCACTTTTCTGGTGGACACGTTGCCCACGGAGGTTGTGCAGTGTCCATCCTTGGCAGTTTTCAAGACCAGAATGGATAAAGCCCTGAACAACCTGGTGTGATTTCAAAGCTAACCCAGAGTCGGGGGTTGGATCAGACACCTCCTGGGGTCCTGTCCAACCTGCATAATCCTTTAATCCTGTGAAAGAAGTCTTTTCAATAAAAAGGTGATCTGCAGTGTCTGAAGATCATCACCATTTTTAACAGCTATGCCCCCAAAAGCAAGCCTCTAATTTCCATTTATCACGGGATACTTACATTTGGCTTGAGCCTCCACTGAATTCCGTTGTTCCCTGTTACGATGACTTCATAGAGTGGGAGGATCTCGTTTTCTCCACAATTACATCTATTTATTTCATTCTCAGATGAAATCAGCAAAAATGAAGTCTCAAAAATTTCTGCTCCGTAATGTTTCGTCAAGGTCTCCATCGTTGACAAGTATTTCACTTTCAGATCACGCGGAGACACACTATTGTCACCAATGGTTTTGTTATTAAACTCTTTAAGGAAATGCTTGAAAACATTATTTATCCGGATCCTCGTTAAGAAATTCCTCTGTCTGATAGTCTTGTTCAAAGTTTCAGGAATATAATGCTTATAACTGGAAGGAAAAACAATGCTATGAGTTAATACTGTTGTCTCCTAAACTACTAACTCCCTGAAATGTGCAACTGCCTTACTTTGAAAGTCAGAGAACCAGATGCAGTAAACCACTGTGCAGCTGGTACTTTAGCAGTGATTTACAGCATTAACAGCCAACAGGAATTCAAATAATCACCTGACCTGAAAGCTTTTTAGTCAGATGGATACAGCCCACTCCAATCAATAACACAACTTGTTCTAACAGTTTTTTCCTTAGTTTGCTGCTTAACAACATTGCCATTTCTGAACCTACTAACCCAGAATCCTGAATTTACAGCAAGTCCGTTGGTACCCAACACATCAGTATGCCGGCTGCGCTAGCTGCATCCATTCCAAATATCAAAAATTCAGGTTTTCTAATATATATCCCTATTCACAAGATTAGGAAGACGCACTTTGGAATAGTAGTGTTGGAGTTTGTAACTCCTGTGCAGTCAGGAAGGTAAAATTCTTAAAATCCCTACTGGAAGAAAAGCGCAGCAGACTCAACAAAGAAGTTATCCTAGCTCACCTGATATCTTTGGGAAGCTCCGGAAGCTTCACGTTTTTATTGATGGCATAGTGAGAGATTGCAAGGACAGCCATCCCCAGACATTCATTCTCAATTTCATGAACCTCTTGATCGTTTTTCGGATCACGGATCGGTGCCAGGCCTTTCACTAAGTCATACTGACCCTTAATAGGAAGCAAAAAAAGAAAGCTACCAGAATTGGTATTTGTCATAGTTTATCTCTACGCAATATGTCGCAAGATCACAGGCTCTCCTCGAGCAAGAAGAGTCACCCAAAACTGAAAGCCAGGACAGCAATGGGTACAAGAAGGGAAGAGCTGTGCAACAGAGCTGCAGTCTTCTCTTCGACCAGTGGAACAGAAACACAGGCAAGCACCAGCCACCCCACAAACCCTGCCTATTTGAGAAGAAACACCGGCATTTGTGCCTGACACAAGTCTTTTAAAATGGCAGTTTGTGGAACAGGTGGAATCACCACAGCACAGACATCCCACATACCGCCCACCATGCTGGGGCTTTCACCAAGAACGTGTGTAGACACCCAGGTAGAACCCCTGTGCTGCTCAGACGCTTCCAAAACCCCTGTCCCATTCGTTTATACATTAGCCCACCAAAAATTCACTTTTTTTTGGAATTAACTAAAGAAAGCATCACCCCTGTCCCCTTCTAGCACCATCACGATTTTGTTTTCTGGTGCACAATAAACACTCTGCGCCCCTGCTGCATCTCTGCCCTTCATCACCTGGTGTCTCTCTGAACCTCACGCACTCAGTCTCCACGCCCCGGATCAAAGCCAAGATTGCAAACTCTGTGGCAGCCGCCTTGCTCTGGGACAGTCTGAAAAACAGCTGGTTACCAAAGAGCAAAGACATTTCTGTTGCCTTATCCTACCAGCATTAGCGTTTTTCTGTTTGGCCTCTCTTTTAGAATGTTATTACCCAAAAGTGACATTCTGCTTAACGCAGTACTGTCTGACAATATCCATTAGGGTCGCTACTCTTTCCACAACTTAAAAGGGTGTTTCCATTCTTTTTGCTGACACTCAAGAAAAGGAAAAAAAGAAAAAATACAAAAAAACAGTTTTGCAGCATGTTTTCCAACAGTGCTTTTGCAAAGCTGCACACATGCACACAGGAATGTCCATACAAAACAAGGTGTAAGTTAGTTTGATTACACAGGAAAAAAAATATTTGCTTCTTTTACTACTTTCGAATGCAAGTGGTACCATTAAAACACACACGTAGCTGTAGCTAACTTGGTATTTCCTTCTATTGTGGTTTCACAACAGAACACCCAAATTCACTGGAGCAGCCTCATGCTATTACTTTTTCTGACGGACACAACCATATTTCAAAGTCTGAACATTCCACAGTAATTATACTCGGAATGAACAGCAAACATGTTTTTCTCCACTGCATTTAATTTGCTCATTTCACAAGCCTTCATCAACTTCAATCTTCCCATTTCTCTGGTGAACCCAGACAGCTTCTGGTTTGCAAAATCATTTGTCTGCATACCAACTCTACTGTCCAAGAGCGGCAGCTTTCCGAAATAGGGACCCTGCTTACTCGCCACGTCCAGCGCGCTGCACGTACCGCCAGCAAGTGGGAGGCACAAGAGAAGGGAAGAAAAACTGCGTGTAAGCAGGCTGTGTGACAGCAGTATTACCAGTCAGCGCTTAAACACCACGCAGTAAAAAAGACTTGCTAAAAGGACACCCTACTGTCAGTTTCAATACTGCTCCTGCTCCTCTGTAGGACTACAGATGTCAAAGTTATTATCTGCAAATGTTTTGCAAAAGAAAAGGTTTTTATATCTAAAAACAGTGCGTGTTAAAAGAAAGTATGCTATAAAAATAAAGCCCTTTTTGGACTGTGAGATAGTTTCTCTACACATTCTGCATATGGGTAGATTATTCTTCACGTAGCAAATTCTCTTTTCTCCACCACGCAGAAGGATGAAGAAAACACTTACCAATACTAACAGGTATGGCTACACGTACTTTAGAAGTCTGAAAATAGGTCTTTAAAGCAGCTTCCACTGGATCAAATCGTTTGGGTGAGACTACAATGGGCGAGATGCTTGCAAGCAACCTCTTACCTGTGCAAAGATGTATTCTAAGGAGTTTGCATCAAGTATCGGGGTTCCTTCTGGTGCCAGCTGCTTCTCATAAGCGTTCTTTGCCCTCCTTGGGGAATGCCTCCACACCGAGGGTTCGTTTTCACTAGTCCCGTGCCAGTTTGTAAAGTAGTATCTTGCAAGAAAAGAGGAATAAACTTTTAAAACTTTTGGGGAAATCCTCCATTTACATTAGTTACGTATTTAAAGCTTTTGAAAGAAAACCAGTTAAAAGTCAAAAAATCTGTCAGTCTTCTGCCCTGATGTTGCAACTTCAGTGGTCCGCTGCTAAAACCGCCTGCCTGGCCTGCGGAACTGGGGAAAAATGGTGTCTTAGTCAAAGGTCTTCAGCGCTCCCACTCAACAGCATCTCACTCTTAAGACACAATACCACGCCTGGCTGCCTGTCACGTCCCTGCACAGCCCACCGAACAAGAAGCTGCCACTCAGATGACAATTACATTTCCACCAGCTCTGACAGCGCTTGAGCAGCGTAAGAGAGTGCAACGCTTCTGCCGTGCAACGGTTGGCATCTGCATTCGCAGAATCACAGAATGTTAGGGGTTAGAAGGGACCTCTGTGGTCACCCAGCCCAACCCCCTGCCCAAGCAGGGTCACCCAGAGCAGGCTG
>Ga0181612_113045_pt1 | contig 13067 bp, 10 predicted proteins | sample HoacroProtozoa21_FD_119630 | JGI IMG/M metagenome (GOLD analysis project Ga0181612, IMG submission 119630) | Hoatzin crop microbial communities from Cojedes, Venezuel. Combined Assembly of Gp0051906, Gp0051904, Gp0051908
CACAGAGGTCCCTTCCAACCCCGAACATTCTGTGATTATGTGATTCTGTGAAAGTCTGGTAAAAGATTTGGAAGACAAGTGTCCTTGCATTCTTAATGAATGATGACAAAAATAAAGGGGTGAATAAATTTGGAAGTATTTGGTGATGTGTCCTTTGCACCAGTCTTTACCCTTCATAAAATATCTACTGATAGAATTAAGGAGGCAAATAGTGAGGTGTGCATACAGCAACATATTGGAAACGTGCTGGTTATCTTTGGTTATTCAAAATACAACAGCTACCCTTTTTTTGAAGCCAAATATCCACTGACGTGACACTCTTCTTGGACAAGAACATCATGTTTCTGAAGTCTTTCGATAAACATGGAACAATTGCCCTATAATGACAAGAAACGGAGGAAATGTGTTGTACGAGTTCTGTTCATGAGCATTTTGCTAAAATAGCAGCAAATGAGTTTTTCTATGAATGTAGGGATGTGTTTTGCATTTTGGCTCATTTCATTTCACTTATGTCTTCCATCAGCAAATGAAAACATAGAGAAGTATATTTTTTAATTTAGAGTTACATTTTTCTCTTAACAGTGATTCCAACAAATATATTTCAGCATAGGTTGGAATACTGCCATCCATCAGACAACTCATTCAGCTAAAATCACTGGAATCACACAAGCATGGGTGTTAGACAGATGCTATGGGTAGCAACAGAATAGCCAGTGCTACAGATGAGCTGTATAAGAAAACAAAAAAGTAGGTCTAATTTTAAATGTGTTAATCCAGATTCACATATTAGCTTTATCAGTGTCTGTGACAATTTTTTCCACAGTTAGTTAATTAATGACATCAGGAAATCCTGTTAATGAATCCTCTGAGTCTTTGCACACAGGCATAGAAAATATCAAGGAGCGTAGAAAGGTGTTGGAGAGCAGGGGTTCTTACAGACCTTGCAGTTCCTCAAAGCTTTTCAGAACATACCTATCATGGAAAAACAGGCCAGCTACACCCGTGTATTCCCTGTCCAAGAGCTGAGCTAATCTGAATTTACTAGCAGGAGTTTGTACATGAGGGAAATGTGAGAGGAGATAGCCCAATGGTCTGGAGGGGATGGAGGATGCAGGACAACCATGTGTGCAGTGCTTGCCGCGTCCAGGCCCCTCCTGATCCTCCTGACAGTGGAGGGTCTGGCTCTGCGCAGACTCGGGCACCGCGATTCTTCCTGCTGGGATTCTTTGGACTCTCTTTTTCTTGTTGTCCCTGAGGAATCTGGGGAAGTTCTAGCCATTGCTTTCTTCTCCAGGCTGGGGAGACAACGTGATTTGTAGATACTGGATTGATGCCACACTGCAGAGACTGAAAAGCTGCCTCAGCAAAGGAAAGAGGATTACGTGTACACAGCATATACGTATATGCTAAAATACAGCCTGTACAGAAACTTACATAGCATGAAATAGGGAAATAAGTGCAAGAAAATACTAACAAATTTACTGCATAATAGTTACTGAATTTACAAAAAAATTCAGAAAGCCACTTGCAAGGACACACGTGTGTATGTTATAAAATAAAACACATAGCACTCTCTGAACAGTTCAATTCTGTGTAATGTTGACTGAACTTTGCTTGGCCTTCAGCTGCGAAGTAAAACAAGGTAGCATCTTAGAGTTACGTGTCATATTACCTCAGTGCCTCCCTAATCCACAACAGAAACATTAATCACTGTGTCTTTGTCACGGCAGCAAGGCAGTTTGCAGCCTGTCTGTGTACTTGATTTATGAGCAGGTGATGGCCACTGAACTGCAGCAATCCACCAAACAGTGTTCCGTACTTCCTTCCCTCCTACTTCCTTCGGAGTGGAAGTGTTACAGAACACCGACATCATATTCCATCTAATATCTATGAGGTTAGTTTTGTAAGCTCCTTCATTTTCTCCTCTCTTTGGTCTGTTTTCATGTCTCACTCTTTCCTCCTTCGTCACAAAACGCATTGCTGATCTCAGACCCCCAGCTCACCACCATGCTTAAAAGTCTGGGCTTTGCCAGAGCAGGATCAGGACACTGCAGTCTTCCAGCACTATCAAAGTGAGTTCCTGTCAGCTGAGCAAGTAATGGCATGGTCCTCAAGCCTATTTTCCTTCTTCTCTCAGTAGCTTTCCTCTCATCCCGTGAATGCTATGTGAAATTTGGAGTTTCGAGACCTGATGCGTATCCTTTTGGGCATTAGTCCCCAGCATGGCCAAGTTCTACTTCACAGAGCTGCAGTGGAAGGAAAAGGAAGGGGACTAGATTTGCATTTTGTTCTTTTGCAGATGCCTGAGAGGTGGGATACAAAAGAGGCCCCTCCTCAGCTCCCCCTCTGCAAGCACAGCGCGAGTCCTGACCCCAAAGCAGCCAGCTCCTGTCTCCGCGGCGTGCGGAGGGCGGTGCTGGTGCGTACCTGCGGTGGCACAGCGGCTGTGGAAACCTGCATGCTTCATCAACGCGCTCACTCAGCAGGGGTTTTCTGTTGCTGTCTGCTCTCCGGGGGATTTCTGCCCGTTTCTGATGGGTGTATCTGCATCCTCCCTTTCTCAATGTTGTCTCATTCCTTAGGACCCCTCTGTTCTCTGATTCACAACTTTTAAAAGCCAAGGCTGCTTCCAAATTTCTGTTGGTCACAAACCTATGGCAGTGCAGCAGATTGCTACATTCAGTAGCATTTAGGAGGATATTGCTTTGTAAACTGTGCCCCACTACTCACCATTGCCTGTACCAAAGCACTCTTTGTTGGTTAATGGTGTCTAGAAAATAATGGTGAAATGTAAAGCATCTCAAGTTTTGAAGAGTGCATTAAGGAAAAAAAAAAGAAAAAAAGCCAACCACTAGAAAAGTGAGGGGTTTTAGTGCTTTATCTCACCTCTCTTGGTAAGAGAATGAGGGAGGGACATGTTCAGAAATATATGAAGGGTGGCTTGAAGAGAGAGGGCTGCCCTACAGGAACTCCTGGCATCAAAGGGCATACACGAGGCATAATGGGATGAAATTAGGCAGTAAAGTTAACCAGATAAGTAGTCTTTAATCCTGGAAGTACATTCCAAATGTTTATAAATGCAGTAGTGATTGCAAACATTTTTTGGGATGGATTCCTACCAGCAAGATCTGCCAGGTATGGGCTGGCTAGGTGGCTAGGGGAAGGAGGAAGAGGAGGCTGAGCATCACCCTCGCCCTGGCCGGCATGGTGCTGGCTCCCGAGCAGCCTCTGCCACTCCAGAGTGGGTCGAACTGTGTGCTGCACCGTAGGGCATCACTCCCCAGGTCAGTGCTTGAAGTCCTGACCCCTGTGAAGCTGAGCTGAGCCAAAAAGCTGTTACAAGGCTCCACCTCACACTGGCAGAAAAATCCCCCAGGGCAGGACCAGGAGCGGGGTTTGGCCCAGATGCCTCCATGAGGCACTTGACCCACGACGCAGCTGGCTTGGTGGGAGCCTGGCACTGCTGCCACGGGCCCCATGACTCCATGCGCTGAGCACGGCGAGGCAGGTCGCGGGTGCCAGGGTACATTTGTTATTTAGGCTAGAACCCCTGTAAGCGATGAGAGCAAATTGCCAGCCTGTGTCTAATGACAGAGAGCTTGGGAGAAAACCTGAGATGAAGCAGAGCAGTGTCAGGCAGCAGGGCTGCGGAGGGTGGTGGTGATGGTTTCCTTCGCCTCTTTCGGTTTGCTGCTATTTAATAAAAAGCCTGTATCCTCATAATGTTTCTTTAAATGAGTGAAAATAAAAAATTATGATAAGCAGAGTCTCCGCATTCACTGTCACCCACAAGGTGGAGCTCTGAGCTCAGGAGCAGGGCCGATTTTCTTTGTGTGTTACAGAAAAATGAAACATTTTTCCTCTCACCCTTCTCTAGTTTTTATCTTTTGCTAATATAATGCAGATTGGTTTTATACATTATTTATGGAGCCCAGAACTGGTATAGGGAATGCTGTCACTCATTTTAATGATTTAGATGTGTTTTTTATTGTTATTATACTGTGTGGACTTTGGAAAACCTTCATTGGGATCCCATTTAGAATACAGGAAGTTCCCCGAAGCTTGGATGTGAACCTTAATTTACTGAAATCCTTGTAAGGCTGAGAATATTTACTGCTGGCATTTATTGCTCCTGTGAGAGTCAGAGCGAGGGTGAGTGGTGGGGGGGAGAGAAAGAGAGGAAAGGAAAGACAACCGCAGCTTCAGCCAAAAAAGCAAAGAACATATGCTGGAGTCGTGCTTGGCTGTGCGAGTGCGGCAGCAGGGTAATCTGCCTCCGAGCCACTCTGCTGGGACGAGGAGGTGCCTTGCTGCCGCGGAGATTTAGGAGAACTCTGACAGGACTCGTCCTTCAGAAATCTGAGTCTGCCTTTCTAAAGCCTCTCTTTATAAAGTGGGTTTTTCACTACTGGTTAGGACACTTGGGATTGATGTAGCCGACAGAGGATTGGGCCCTTTTTCTGCTGCAGCAGAAGTGCCTTTGGACTTCCTACTGTGCTCTGCAGGTGAAAACCATAGGGATTTTAGCAGCGTAGGGTTCCAGCATTTCCAGGAATGCCCAAGGGCTGGCGAAGGTGACCCAGCAGCCAGCAGTGATGGAAGCGGGAAGAGATCTCTTATTTTTCCCCCTCGTTTCTGTTACTTTGTGCCTGTACAATAATAATAAGCCTATACAAGCTTTGGTTCTTAAAACTTGTAGGGAAAAATATTCCTAGGACAGGGGTAGCCTTTGCTCAGGCTACAAGTGCAGGCGATTTCATCGACCTCCAGCCTTTCAGAAAATCAGAGTTCTGCACTTCAGGAAAAAGAACAAGTGCCCCCGTAATTGCCACAGTGTTTTTTACTTTAAAGAAAAGCAGAGCAAGTTTTTTTCAAATAACTTTTTTAGATGATTGCTTTATGCTCTCCTGTTCCTCCAGCTCCCTTTCGTTCAGCTGCTTAACCTACCTTTCAGCCAGTCTCTCTGGTGGCTTGTTTGTTCTGTGCTGCGACAGTTAAAAAGGCTAATAAAGCAGCTGGCAGGAGGATGAATGAAGGGACCATGCCAGCTATTGCCCCTAATGTGGAAAAAAAACAATGGTGAAACTTTCATAAGTCTATGCTGAAATTTCTTCAGAACTTGTATATTAAGGACCAGAGATTGCTTAAATGGAAACACTGTTTTGTGAATCTCTAAAGAAATGCAATATGCTTTCTGAGGAGCAGTTTAATTTAAGAGACTGCCTATTTACATGAAATACCCATGACTGTTTGTTACTGTGATTGCTGAAGCAGCTTTTGATGATATACTGTCATTATTTTGAATTTAGTTAAGCTTTGTTAGTATTTATTGCCGACACTGTGAATGGATCAAGGCGTTGCTCAACAAGGTGTACCAATGTGTGGTGTTTCTCTGGGAGCTCACAGCCAGAGTATGGCCGTACAGGAAAGCAGGATGGGGTGAGCAACTGGGAGGTAGCGAAAGCAGATGAAGTCAGTCATGGAAAACTGTCCCTCTCTTATAGGCTCTATACTGCATGCAAGAGCACAGTGAGTCCCAGATACAAAAGATTTCTGCTAAGGTCTCAAATGTCAAATAAAGCTCAGTTAGAGAACATGACTGAAACAGTAAATACATACGACTGGAAGATCTATGTTTGTGATACACTATCTAGATGCTTACAGTGTAATTATAATCATAGCACCAGATTGTCTCCCGCATAAACACCTAACATCTCTCCAGTAAAGACCTTCTGAAGTTCCTCGAAAGATGTGCAGATGGTTTAGATATGCAATGTCTGCTCCTAGAATTAGGAAACCTGAAATGAAGAGAAGGGATTTGCAATTGCTTGTAGAGCTGGAAGGTTAGTGATCATTCTTTATCGCTCATTGTGTAAGTGGGAGGGCACCCATCTTGAGCAAACCGCTAGACCCAGTTGTTCATTTTTACATTAAGATGTCATTTCACATTAATTTAAAGGACGCCACTGCAAAATGTGGCAGCATAGTTTCATTCTAAATAATCTTGTAATTATTTCCATTTTGAGAAGATATTAAAGCATTGGGATAAAGAGAATGTGGAAATTCGATCATGAGACCTGTTTAGAACAAGTTGGACAAATATCTGTCAGGGATGACACAGGTATAGTTGATTCTCCCTTGAGGCAGAGGAATAGACGAGATGACCTATTTATTCTGTTTTCTAGGACTCGTGTGAGACTAGCTGTAGGTGCTTAAATGCAGAATATATGCTGTGTCAAAATAAAGAAAAAGACCAGCTGCGCTAAAATAAAGTTCAACTTAACCTGAAGCTAAACAAGAAATTTGTAGGAATCATGTAATTATCCAAAATTAAACATATATATCTAAAATTGCAAAGGAAGGTGAAATTATAAGAAAATACATGGAAGACAGCATGAGAAATGCTCAGAAACATCATTTGAGGAACCTCAGCTCTGCTGTATCGCAACATTACCAAACAGAATTATTCCAACAAGGGGCATTTTTGTGTTTCTAGTTCCAGATTCAGATGTTCGCCTAAAAATAGAAATTATCTATTTTTTTTCTCTTTGTGTCATCGTAGTGTTCCCGTTAAGAATGTAGCCAGCAGCTACTTTCGTTAACAGAAGCCTGTGATCTCAGCTGCAGGAAGAACAATGGAAACATGCTGTTCTTCTCAAAATGCCCCTGTGGATATAGGCTTCTTCTGCTCTGCTGTTTCATCATCAACTGTCTTCAGACCAGAACCGCAAGCCTCAAAGCAGCCAGGGAAGAGCAGGGTCAGACTGATTTCTGGGTACCTCCGTCACTTGGTGCAGGTTGGGTATGTGCTGGTGGTGTCTGCAGGTTGAGCTGCAGGGTGACCAGGCTGCCGTTCTGCATTGCTTTAGCCACGCTGGTGCCATGGTCTGGCCCACAGCCTGGAGACCAGATTTCTTGGCATCTTTCCTAGAAGGACACTCATCCCATATCTCATACCATATGCTACAAAGGTAGCTGGGACTGACGAGCAGCCTGAGTTTTGTGTACTGTGGATGCTGGGAGCTCAGCTGTAACAGTCCTGTCTCCGTAAATGTGCCCTGAGAGAGCCAGGTCAGGGAGTATGGTGGGCTATGTTCTGCTCATATGACCACTTATTCAAGCAGAGTATAGATGCAGCATCATATTGGGACTTCACTTCTACTTAGGAGAAAGTAACCATTTTGAAAGACAAGTTTCCCACACTGTCCGTAAGATTTTCTGCAGAAGAACTTCTGAAAATAACAATATTTAGAGGGGAAAATGGTTGTTAATCCTACAACACTGTCTTGAAGTGTAGGACGCAGACTTCCATAGTTTGAACTACTTAGAAGAGTGTAAAGAATCACCTGTTTTACTAAGATCACATAATCAGAGGTACAGAGTGCTACTTTTAATCCAGATGCCCTTTTAAATTAAAATTAACTCCCAAATACTCTGGTTTATTTATAAAACCCTAAAAATGTGCAGATATTCTGTGCTTTCCATGTTAAGAAGTTTGTGACCTCCTGTGATAGTTTGTTTGAAGCCTTCATTGACTGTTTGATGGATATGCTGAAGAAGAAGCAGGAACTTTGAGTTGACACCGTTTTACTGTAGGATATCAAATGCTAGAAAGACATTGTCTCGTTGGCTCCATTTGATGAATTCTTGCAGGCGTAATTCAATCTAATGTGTAACAAGCAGTGTACAGTGACCTGATTATTTATCTTGTCCAATGGAGTCCCTGGACATAAGCATCAAGCTGCCATTGACACTGGTGTGTAACCAGCTCTATATTAAACTGTACAGCTGTGATGTGGAGACTGCAGCAATTATTTACGTAAGAAGCTTAACACACAGTGCTGAGGGTGTTTGACAGACGTGAGAGCCCATAAAGGAGTACCTGCTGCCTCACTAGCCTTTCTGAAGGTGTTTCAATCTAAAATTTTCACAAGACTGCTCTAAAAGGTCATGTTTATATCAGCTTTAGTGTAAATTAATGGAACATGCCCACAATTGGAGAGGTTTTATTCTTAATATTTAATTTTAATATATTGCCTCAGTTCCCCTGATAGGGCTTTTTCAGTATGCTGTTGAGGCAACAATGACATGAGGACACATTTCAGTCATTTATGCCAGCTTCAGCCAGTGATACTGGTGCCAGAAAATAGACAAATCCTGGGGATTCGACATGCCCAGTCCACCTCCTGCCACTGAATCACTGTCACGTCTAGCAAACTTGATTGGTGAAGACCAGCTGTAGAGGAGGATGGTGACCAGCTGCATCTCCGATGTAACTCCGCTTCAGAGTTAACTGAACTATTGACCCAATTCACCTTGGAACCTGTACAGTTACAACAATTAGATAAAACAGTAATTAGTAACGTGTCTTAATTACAACCTATTCTTATCAAGTACAGCTTTTGCACAAGATTTCAATTAATTTTGACTACATGGAGAGCTGAGAGAGTCTGTTGCTTTAAGATTATTCAGGACAAAGAACAGATGCTAAATTTTTTAAATGACCAGTTTAATTTTAGCTCAAATTAACAGGTTTGTTTATTAATGCACAGAACACTTATCCTGTTCTTAAAGGATGAGAAGTTTGGGGAAGGTGTGCTCGTTTTTCATACATAATAAAAATGGTGAATCTCTGCTTTAAAAGAAGAGAGAAGTCTCCATAAACTGTAGGGTTGTGACCGAGCCCTCCATACCAGAATGGAGAGCCTGATAACTTTGTGGTGAGGTGGGGGAAGTGAGACGTCTTCAAAGAGCTTCTCGAAAGTGAGACTTTCTACAAAAGATTTGCTGTGAATCGGACCTGTTGCAGGGTGTCCCTGCAGTTGTGCTTTGCCTCTTCTCCATCATACTTCCTCCGACAGGCAGTTCCACGAGCAGGAGGGGCTGCATATCCGTCCAGTGCCACACTTCACCCCTGCATTACCTCCTCAGATTGCTTTCTGCTTATCCTTTAAGTACTCTGGTCATCATAAACTCGTGTATGATCCCAGGCTATGAAACCATATCACATTTTAGACACAAGAACCAGCTTCGAGAGGCCCCCTATGTTTGCAGAAAATCCAAGCATGAAAAAAATGCTGCATATAAACACCTATCAGAGTCTGTGATTCCCGATATACGTGGGAATTAATTGGCTGTGTGAAATTTGAGAATTATACAGGTTCACTGCTAGAACTAAGTCACAATTAGTGCCAAGTGCCTTTACCACTAAAAAAGCCCCATGGATTAGGCCTTTCAGAATAAAGAAAACCTGCTTCTGAACTTTTTGCCGCAGTTGGATACTCCGTCGTAGAATAGTCTACATACTGCCAGTACATTTACAATGTAAACGCTTTCTTTTCAAGGTCAGGGTTTTAAAGCACTAGACTGCTATTGAAACTGCAGGGGCAGAGCCTGAACAATTCTACTGGTTTTCTAAAAATAAGGAGCTTTATAGCTAAACTGCAGGATGTATTTTAAAAGAAAGAGTCTCAACATTTTTCTTTTTACTGTTACTTGTATCCCATCTCTACCGATTTTTACTGCCTTACACAAAGGCACATCCATTGCAAAGCATGGCATAAAATCAACACTCTTCCATTCTAGCAGTTAAGCCCAGTCTTACTATATTTGTGATGTGCCACAATATTCAAATGCATTAACAGAAACCCTGACCCACAAAAGGAAATATAGCTTTACAAATAAAATGACAGAAAGGGAGATTGCCTACTTGGCTAATTCAGACTTCTTAGCTGCAACTACTAATGTTGAATTTTACATTTTAGAATGTCATATTTTCATTTAAATCCTGCATCCCTGAAATACCTCATGAAATCCTGCAAGACTCTGAGGCATGAATGAAGCAATTGCTTCCTTCGTTATAGGTGATTAATTCTAATCAATCAGGGCTTAGTATTCCCAAACCTTTAGAGCTCTCTTGTTTAGCTTTTGTCGCGCTTGAAAATGTTTTTTGACTGAAGGGTGAAAATGTTTTTTCTTGGATAAGATTTGGTGTTAACTGTGATACCTTAAAATACTAAATTCTGGTCAGTTTGTAGCTAGGCATACTGACAGAAAAACAGCGAGGTGTTGGCGCACTTGTAAGGTTACCAAAAGATTGTCCAGTGTTGCAAATAACAGATCATAGCGCTGCTTGTATCCATACTTCCTTGGAGGCTGTGACAAATGGTCATGTGTCTTCAGGTTTCAAGGACAGCTTGGCGTGTACTTGGCTGCTCCTGCTTCAGATTTCAGGGTAAGCTGCACTGGCCATAACCTCGCTGACCGTGTTGCCTGGCACAGCCGCTAAGCACGGTCCCAACGTGAAGCCCCATGAGTGAATGTGAGTGCCGCAAGTTTCCTGGTCCTCACTGAGCATCAGGACTGAGGAGAAGCAGATGACGGTGAAAACCCGCCCGCATGGATAACCGTGACTCACCTTTCGTTTTCTTCTTCAAGATTTTCTCTTTAGCTTTTAGTACCAGATTTAAAGATGAAATACTTAACCTCCTTTTTATACATGCCCGAAGATCTTGTTCTTCAATTCCAAGGAAGTCTAATGCTGATGGTGTGTTATCCATCATTAGCCAACGTGGGTAAAAGGACATTTTGTACACCCAAACTGCTCTTTTTTTCCCTAATTTGGTCATTTGATATTACAATGGAGATACATATGTAGATACTGTATATGAACAGGTATTTTTACGTGGTATCACACCTTTGATAAAATACCTTGTTGAGTAAGTATGAAAAACTAAGAGAATGAAATTGTGTTCTGTTCCAAAATTTATAGTTCTAAACATAAAGCTTTCCTCTCCACTTACCCTAGCTTTTGTCCTGAAAAATAACTTTTTTGAAGTCAGACAAAGTGTGGCAATTTCGTGTCCCCAGTCCAAGTATGTCTCAGCTGAATTTAGGTCCCGGACTATAAAACTTCATTTTTCTTCTCTAAATATTTTCAGCTACATCTACATCTTTCAAGTTTTTGTTTCGTGTTTCTATTAAGATTTGCAAAAAATATTATGAGGAAACTCTTGGAATTCTTTTAGAAATACCAGAATTGTATTTAATGAAATTACCACAGTTTTTAGGACAAGACTCAACTGTTAGTAGTTTTAGGGTGCAAATTGTATTGCAGAGCTATATTCAGTGGATTCTGATTTCATTCCTTCTTGAACCAGGTATCCTAAGAAGCAAATGTTTCCATTCTTTAGCATATAGAAACTTAGATATGGTTTGCTCTTACTGCTGCCCAGTGCCAAAGCCAACATCTCAATCTGTGCAAAGAAACAGGAGGACAGCCCGTGGGTGGGCTCGAGGAATGAAACAGAAGGAGGGAGAGGGAGCGAGTGGGAGAGAGGCTGTGTGTGTGTGTCCAGAGGAGTCAAGTAGTTAGAGCATCCGTTGGGGAGATGAAAGACCAAGACTCATATTCTTCTGCTGTATGATCCCAGAAATTTGCTTAAACTCAGGTCTACCAGAGCCCCAGTGACCAGGTTATTTGGTTACTCTGTCCTTTCCAAATGTCTCTTCTTAGAGACATTCTATTGTGAATAAATAGAAGATATCCCTTGGAGCAGGGATATTCTGTTCACGTTAATTAACCGATATTCTTCGTGTTCTGCCTGTTTTTGTTCCTGTGGTAACTATATGAAGTGGAACAGCACCAGTGGGACAGATGAAAAGTTTCATCCTAAACTGACCAAGGGGATGGAAAATGTTAGTGAAAGTTCTTGCTGTGAACGAGAGCAGAGCATGCTTGCAGGATGTGTCTCACTCCTCGGGATCCTGCTGGAGGAGCATACCTGATCAGAGATACATGCCCAAATCCAGGCGTGCTGGTCGCTTTGGCTCCTGGGGCTTGTCCTCTCCTCTGAACTGCAAATGTATCTGGTAAAGCAGCTGTCTTTTCTGCCAGGAGTGCTCTCTGCTCCCACAGGCCTCTAAATCAGGAATGGAGATGCTATTAGATCGCAATCGTCTATGAGTAAGATATTTCAGTGACTAAGTTGCTTTGAGGATTTATTCATAGCTTTTACTGCAATCAGCGGGAAATGCACATCTAGATTCCTCTGCAAGTCAGCCCTTAGGAGTTTCAATGGGAAAGGAATGTCCGGGCATCAGCTGTGTTATTAAATTTCATCTTTGATGCCTCCAAAGATTTTATAGTTTTGCAAAAACATGTAGCAAACATGGAATTTATTGCTTACAGTTCATCCAGGAAATGTGTCGTAGTACAAGATGGACTGAACATACCAGATAGCTGTTTTGGTTTTGGTTTTCAAATGTTAACAAGTATATAGCAATGGTCTGTAAAACTGTTAAATAGATCAACAAATAATTCCAGTGATAACATAGTGCATTTCAATAGTCAGTGAAAACCAGTGCTTTGAAAATGCTGAATTTTGCTTATCTAATGACTAAGTCTGTGTCACTTTACCATAAATACTCAACTTTAGCAATTATCATCAAGGCCTTATTCAACAAGTTTCTAATTTCATCAAGTGTTATTTACTGCAATAGTGAATTGTTGATACAATACCTATTCTTTATTTCTTGATGAGCTTGACCCATAAATTGATTATATAAGTAAAAATGTCTGCAGGGAATTTTTGAGTAAGCCTGAGGAGCAGGAGTGGAAAAAAAAGCAGAATTTGTTACACTATTGGGTTGTAGAACCGGAGGTCCCCTGAGTTTGTTTCCCTGTTTGAGTTATCTGACATCCAGAAAGCTGGCAGCATCCAATCTTTAGGGAGACCCTCAGCTATCTGAGCTCGCTTTCCTTCAAGGACCTTTGCTGTGCTGATTTGTTGTTTACACGGTGAGACCTTCAATGCTGCAGTGCTGAAGGTTGCATCCTCTAACCTTACCACCCTGCTGTCTCAGAGACCCGAGGTACAGGGTTATGAACTGGAAGAGTCAGACACTAAGCACATTGTTACAGTTCGGCTGCGGCCAGCAACAAAAGCGCCACGCGGCCGCCCCTCCCCCCACCGGGGTGTGGAGGAGAATGGGAAGAAACAGGCAGAAACCGGTGGGTCAGGATAAGGGCAGTTTAACAGAACAGCAAACAGAGGGAACAGGAACAA
>Ga0181612_174925_pt1 | contig 13067 bp, 10 predicted proteins | sample HoacroProtozoa21_FD_119630 | JGI IMG/M metagenome (GOLD analysis project Ga0181612, IMG submission 119630) | Hoatzin crop microbial communities from Cojedes, Venezuel. Combined Assembly of Gp0051906, Gp0051904, Gp0051908
ACCCCCCCCCAGCTGTGCCCCTTCCTGGAGTCTGGTGAAAATTCTTAATTTTACCACTTTTCTGGGCCCAAAAGTACAGATCCTCGACCATATGTTGAATATATTTTCGTATTTTTAGTTTAATTTGAATAAGTACTAAACAATTGAGTTCATAATATCTGGGTGGTTTTTTTTTCTAAGTTTGTTTGCATTTTCTCCACTTGAGCTATCGACATCTTACTGATATAAAGACAGGTCTGAAATATTGAAAAGTTTGATTTGCTTAGATTCCACTTGTTTCTTACACCAGAATACATAAACAGTAGAAACATCCCACTGTTGGTTTTAGGTGCAATTATAAAATGGGGAAGGAAGAACACAACGAAGTCTGCACGTGCCTGCACGTTACTATAGGGTTCTGCATCTACTTAATGACCTTGTTGTGCTGCTGTTGACTTTTGACACATTCTTAGCCAAACAAACTTTAAAAAAAATTAATGCACATTTCAAAACAGCAGGAGATAATTAGCAGCATTAATGAGGCTGCTCATTGGATTCTACAACAATATCTTTCACAGCAGGAGAATCAGACTATTTGTGTGTCAGGGACACTTACCCTTGACATTTTCTAATTACTTTTTGTAGGTATTCTTAACTCACCTTAACTACCAGGAGACACTGGCCTTGAAGCTGACTGTGGTGGTCAGTGTATGGCATCAATTACAGGACAGCAAGATTGCAAGACTATGTCAGACACATAATGTCTTAGCACTGACACAGGATCAACATTGATCTTTTAAAGAATCTATATTCCTAGCTTGAGATCATAGAGTTATGCCATTAAAAATATATATTTTATTTAATCTCAGATTCATATCAATAGTCAGGAACAAATCCATAGCAAGGCTCTTTTTTTAAGTAAGTGCAACTGTGCCTTAAAACCACTTCATGGTTTCTCTTCAAAGATGAAAAACATCAGGATTAAAAGAAAACTTAAGTGCTGTTTGAGCATTTTTATAGATCCTATAACATATTCTAGAAATGGGTAAGATTTTTCAAGGTTATTCACCTCTGACCCAAGGCAGGTCCTTTCAGATTTGATAGGAGTTTTACACTTTACTTCAAAGGAAAATCAATTAAGGTATCGCTGAATGCTTTTGAAAACTTTGTCTTCATTGACTATTACTTTTCATAAGCATAACTGAGACACCTCCAATTATAAAAATCAGTATCTTCATGTAATGAAATAAGAAAATAAATTCAATTTTAAAAATCTCATACCTACATTTTTCTCACTTCTTGAGAGAAAAGTGGATGACAAGGCAAGTACGAAGCAAAAGTTTCCTTCTGGTTTTCTGTACCGCTCTGTTTTTCCTCTACTTTCTATGTGCAGAGCTATTAAAATTTTGACATCTACCTCTTGGTTTTACAGCCGTTGTTATTGGTGATTATCAGCTGCAGTGTCTTTGTTTTCATCTCATTGTCACATTTTTAACTATTTTTGAAACATCTGCAAAACAACCTTGTTCCACAGGGATTTCTCTAATACAAGTGACCTGCTGAGCACACTGTGAGATTTTAGGGGAGATATAATACAGTCAATAATAAAAGAGTACAAGTAATTATAAAGCATTTGAATAGTAATACTAAAATAATTTTTCCTCTTTCATGCAATTCTCATTTTATCTGGGATTTTTCTAATTCAATTTTCTCTCTAATAAGCTATTGGATTGCCTTTAATTTTTCCATATTCTATTCACAAGTAAGCAAAAATACATGTGGCAGAAAAAGCCAGGAGGGACAGCAGAAAGTTAGACAACAGGACAGAGAGCGCTTATGGTAAAATGCAATCTTTTATCATCAAGTTAAAGTTATCAGTAAAGGTTCTTTTGTGCCTTTGTGATACACAAAATTATTTACCTTTTTGTGGAGGTCAACCTGATAGAATCCAGAAATTTTTTTCTTTCCAGGGCTTCCCTTGACAATTACCCTCCTCAAAAGCCCCTGAAATATACACAGTATGGACAGAACATAAACATTTCTTGACTGAGGATCTACCATTGCTACTCTTCAGTACTCCTACCAAAACTCGTAACAGCTAATGCATATCAATATAACAAGGTAGAAAATTTCTTGCTGCCATATTTGCTCTGTGAACAGCAAGTGCTTTCTGATTTAGAGTTGCTAATTTCAGAATCTTTCATAAATAAGAAGTTTCAGAAGCACAAAAAATTAAAAAATAGGCACATCTAGCCCATTTTTTGGTGTGTATCTTTAACAAGTAGAGGTTCTTTTGTAGAGTGCCTCATCTGAAAAAATTTCCAGTGACTGTTTATCTTTCTCTTTTCTTCTGAATTATTGCAGTTATCTAATCATCCAAAAGAATTTGTTTGTCTCTGTGAAGGAAAAAAAAAACAGTAGAATATAACAAAGGTTATGGTAGTACCCAGGCTTAGCCTGATACAGATTTTATACCTGGCTTTAATAAGAGCATCTGATTTTATAGTTGATTTGATAAAAGCAGCTCTACTGAGGAAGAACAAGGATGAAATAACTGCTAACCACTATAGAAATGATGCAATAAAAGAGGAGGTCACCTCTCAAAATGCTTGTCCCATCCCCTACCTTTCTTATAGAAGCCTTACCACTCTTACCATGCACATTTGAAAACTGCTGATTTAATTAACTTCTGAATTTCATCTGATACATGGCTGCAACATGAACTCTGCCTATTAAAAACAGCCTTGTGGAAAACATTCCTCTCCAATTCAGAAGGCACCTAACAGCAGGCAATTTGCTTTCCAAAGTCATATTTCCCCTCCATGAGGCACGGATGCCATATTGACAAATTTGCATTCCATTGAATAGACTTGTGTTTAATTTCTCACTTTCTCAGAATACAAACTGCTTCCTGAAGAAGTCAAAACTCAGATTGCTCCCTAAAGGGCAGGGAAAGTTTATGTGGGGTTTTTTTGTTGTTGTTTTGTTTCTTTCCCAATAATGCAGTCTTGTCTGTAACACAGCAAGAAAAAGGATATAAGACAGATGGATTTCAAGGATGATACCAAACGCATAAACTTTTAGTATTTGATTTGGCTTCAACCCTTGCTTTTCACAATCTGGGGAGAAAACTTTCTTTATTTCTTCATAAGCAAGAATTGCACTTTTCTTTTCCTGGAATTCTTTATTAAATATTTATCTAAATATTTTATTAGCATTTTTCTCACATCTTTCATTCTGTATATTTTTTCTGGTTATCCAAAAAGAAATGGAGTATTATTTTGCAACTCTTAGTAGCCAGGGAGCAGTCAGAGGATGCTATGATTTTTAACACTATCTCATGTAGTTTAACATTCCCAATTTTTTCCTGCAAAGATATGAAAGCCAAAATCATGACCTAAATGCGGAAACCTAGTCCCGTTGATACGAAGGGCAAATTCTGAATTGATTTCTATTGAATACAAATATTAGCAGCATAATGGAGGCAATGCCAGACTAACCCCCCATTGATCTCCTTTCTCTTATTAATGAGTAGTCTACAGTTAAGTTCCACTATTATCAACAGAACTGCTTGGGCCATGGTCAGTGTGAATGGAAGTAAATTGGCCTACGCATGACTTAAAATACACACACACACACAAAGTCAAAGCACTACAAAGTTCATATTTAACCTTTGAATATGTCTAAGTTTGGGCTCAGAATTTCTCCCTGAAGACCTTCAAACACTCCTTTCTCTTTCCTTTGACCGTACTGGGAATTTAGCAACGACTTCAGAACTACTTTACTGTAATTTAAAAGCATATGTCCAAGTGTCTTAATTAGATATACCAGATTCTTCCCACACTTGTAAAAATGTTGAGTCTTATCTTCTATATGTCTGCATACTGTTTGAATTCCTATAAGTATACTAAGGCAAATAACCTTATTAACATGTTAAAAATAGAAAAATACAAGTGGGAAGACAGTTTCAGCAGGTAATGGCACTGTGCCTATATCTATACAAAACTTAGACGCTGAAAGTTCTTCAGGCACACTTGTTAACTTCCAGTATGAAATTTAAAAACAGAAGCTTCTTTAAAGATCAATTTACACATAGGGCATTATGTATGTTATGGTGTACACAGATATATATATGCACACATGCACACAGGTTTTCAGTTTGCAAATAGGAATGAATAATTTAGAAATGTTGCTCTTCTTTCAGGAAGACAATGCATTCTCGGTTACTGTAATGACAGCAGTATGCACAGGTAAGTGTAGCCTAACAGGTATATCTGTCTCTCAGGGTCAGTGCTTCAGCTGGTACAACATATTTAGTAAAAGTGAAGTAAAAAAAAAAAATCTTTAAAGATACTAATCCGAAGTCTTCAGTTCCCTGAAGTGCTGTATAGCCCTATACGAAAGGCAAATTATAACAACTTTGACAAATATATAGTGATATTAATCATAATTCAGTTGGCTGTGGTAACTGATGCTCCGATGAAGAGATAGCAGCTGGTGTAGTCCAGGAAAGACCCTAACTTCAGCATTTCATTCACCTCTACCTGGGCAAAGGTGGCTCGGCAACAAACTATTTGTCTTCATCTGTCTTCCCAGCTGTGCAAGTTGACAGGGTAACAGCATGGTTGCTTGGTGGTCTGCAATGCAAACTGCCCTTTATCTAGCTAATCAACAGTTCAGTTTAGCATAAGGAAACTCATTGTACAGGTGTGCTGCAAAATCTGCGTTGTCTTGGTCACCAGATCTTGGGACTGCTTTACAAGGTGGATCTAATGATAGAGAGATTGTATCAGTAGGCTACTGATAGCTGCCAGTCTTTGAAGCTACACTCAAGTCAGATGTGAATCACACACAATGAAGGCACAGAACATTAAAGGCAGAAACTCTGTAAAACCAGTTGAGCTGATTAGTACTAAATTACTGATGTTCCATCTGTTAGGGTGGTAATATATTTTTTCAAATTGTCTGACTGCAATGCTTCATTTCACAGAGAGCTCATGTTCAATGAGCCTATAGGGAACACTTTATAGTGATTGACAATGGAAAGAGATGGTGACAAATACATAATTACTCTTTGAGAGTGTAATGTGTTCATTAAGAAAACTAGCAATTTGTCTGTGGTGCAGAATGTCTACATAAAAATATATGTTCCCTCATATGCACAGTCCTTTCAGATATGAGAAAAGAATTAAAGAAAATTTAATGTATCCTCACCACTAGGAAAAAAACAAAACATCAATAATAAACAGGTATGTACCGTGTATTCATTTAAGGTAAAAAAAAAAACAGACAAAACAATCCCCACATCCCCTTAAACAGGAAAGAGATATAGGCAATACCTACCCTGGGTCTAAGTTTCAAAAACCAATAAATTCAGTTGGTTTGGAAAATTTCTATGGTTGGACGAACACCTCACTTTGTTCATACTGTGCAGGAAAGATTATTTTTAGGAAAGAACTAGCAGCAGTGCTATTACTGGGATGCTCCTAAATGATATCCCAGATGTAATACTGAGCAGCATATACAATGGGATTGGATTCTAATGAAATAAACTGTAGGAAGTAGAATTAGGAGCAGTGTTAAGCCACACTATGGCACAAAAAGCCAATGGAACATACTAATACCTTACCTTCTGGTATTCAGAATCCCTTCTCCTTATGTCTGTCTCCCACAAATACCATCATGATTTCTCCCACACAGGTCTTTGTGATTAAGAATTCATTTTTCCTGTATACAAAAGAAGTTAACTTGTCCGTAGAGTTGTTACTTACAAGTAATTCAAATCCTCCCTCATTTTGACAAATACTTCTTCATGAAGCAACTTTTCTGTAAAGCCAGATTTCCTAGAAAAATTATGACTAAAATTATTCCTGGAAAGTGCTAAGAAAATTGAAATGTGTTTCTGTCTGGAACTCCTGTGAAAGGGGAAGTTCAGCATATTCTTTTATCAATGTGATTTTTGTTGTTGTTGCTACCAATTACCATTCATAATGTAAATCACTTTGCTTAGGTTTTCTTCTGCACTGATTTGGAAAAAAAGCCATTGCAAGATAAGGGTCAACAAAAGAAAACAAATAAACATTAGGTCGTAGTCTTATTCAGATACAAACAGCGAAAGAATGTGAAGAACTAGCCTCTCTGAAACACTGTGGGAATCAAAATCCTTTAATTAGAAAGAGAATGGGTATTGCCAAACTGAACAACTATTTGGAATCCAGATAAGTAACCCAAAATATTTTCTTTCATTATTCAAACAGATTTGGTCTGTGGCAGAGCATTAAACACTGATACTACTCTTTGATAAAGACTAATATTGCCAATATCATGAGAATAAAGAATTCTCTATTTAGATTCTTTACTGAGTAATGGTAACAAGATACTTGAGCTTGTCCATTATTACTAATGGAAAGCAAGTTTCTGCACTACGATTGATTTTGTTGTTAACTAAAAGTAACTATCTTTACGTCACAGAAGATTTTTAGTACAGTATAATGACAATGATTATATTTTAGGTATGCTATCACCTACATAATAATTAGACTAAAGAATAATATGGTTAACTGCTGATAGCTGTTAACTGTTAGATTATGTTTTATTTCTTGCCATGTCTTAGCAGTAGTAGAATGCAAGTTCTTTGACATCACATTAACAGTTTAAGGAAATTTGGTTTTGTAGCATTCTCCCAAACTCGTAAGGGATATGTCTTGTCACTGCCTTCTTAGACTCTTGAGGTGTCAGCTACTGTTAGGTTTTTTTATAAGGGAATTAACCACAGAAAGTAAGAAGTTCAAGAAGCATTTACTATGCTTAATATCAGCTTGCATTCAAGCCAGATATATAACTGATGTATCAAACAAATTGCATATTTTTGCAATCAACTCAGTTACAACTTTTACAATAAATACAATAAGTTAAAGTTTGGAATGAAGAGAACTCTATGCATCTCAGATGTAAAGGAATAACACAGTGTTAAGTCATTTTCTGTTATGGCACAGTTATTGGAACAGAAAAGGCATGGAAGAAAATCTGAGTCTGAAACTAGGGAAAGGAGAAAGCAAAAGGAATCTCACACTTGTACACACAACACGGAAAGTCATTACGTTGAAAATAATCAGTTTCACAAGGGAAAAGATTAAATAAAAAACTCCCTGAAGATACACAGTTTATGTCTTACTCATTTGGGGTAAAGCAATGTTGAAAACAAGAATGCTCTCACACATACAGCCAGGGGTAAAAACAAAAAATTGTCTGAAATTTACAGGCATACATTGGAAACAAAGTTCATCTGCAGTGTCCTAAATACTGGAGACACATTCAAATTGTGGAATCAGCCTCAAACAGAAAATTAAGATGACGCATTTAAAAACACATTAGATGAAACCCTGAAATGTGCTAGATTTGATTAAAAGGATTCAGCGATTTAGATATCTTGTTAAATGGCATAATGGCTGCATTAGGATTATACGTGGTCTTCATGCTTAGACATCTGGCAATTGGAAATGTACACTTCTGTACTACTGGTCACTAATTAGAGATCACTGTGCTAGGTGCACTAAAAGTACCTCACCTGAATCCTAACTCTTGTCCCATTTGTCTTCGCAGAATTGACTTCAGACAATTTAACGACAAATGATGGCCTATCCACTGCAGTATCCATCTCCTTGGAGACCAAGAAAAATGTTCAAAGAAACATTTTCTTCCTACAAGAAGTTATAATTTATGCTTCAAGGAAATTGTATCTTATCTTATAGCTTCCTGAAGTGTCCAGCACATAAGCAAACCTAACAAGAAAGGAGCAAATAAGGAGCTAGCAGAAGGCTTCTTTATGTTTTAGAACCATTAGGAAAACTGACAAGGAACTTGTGATTTAAAATTAGCTCGTCTGTGCCTTTCATTTGCAGTCTAATGCTGTTAGAGTGAAGATCTCACAAATGCAACCAGAGATTCAATAAAAATAACAGCACTTCACAGCCATTAAGAGTTTTGAACATTTATGGACGATTTAAAATATTATAGTATTTATATTACATTTTTATTAGATAAATTTATTTAGTATATTGAATACACCAAGCAAATGGAAAATGAATATAAAAAAAGTTGTTTTCTTTCCAAGCTGAAAGTATAGGCAAGGATAACAAGTTTTGTAGTGTTTTTCCTACATGACTTTCATAATGAAAGAGGGTAGCTTTATATGTTTGATGCCCTGGTTTTTGTTGGGATGTTATTATTGAAATCATAATATAAAAAATAAAATCTGTCTCTTTGTAATAGGAAAGTAATATTTTTTTTCAAATGGTTACAAAATTAAATCTACGCACCACTTACTCAGCTGATACACTCAGCATCTAGTCGATGGATCTCAGTCTAAAGCTATCTGAAAAGTCCTTAAACACAAATTTCATTGTTATAATGAAAAGATCATGAAGAAATAACTTTCACCTCTTGTCAGGGTGTCAGCATTGCAACTGGTAGACTTGCCTATGATTTCCTGTGACTTCTATTTTTCTTGCCTGTAGGTTTCTTAGCCTTCTGTAAACACAAAAGATATTGCTCTAAGCTTAAGCAAAATATGAGAACAGTGAAAAGGAAAAGCAGCTTCTCTAAATCTCCCATTATTATTTCAATATCTATATATATTGAACACCCCCACACAGCCACTTGGCTGATACTATAAATAGTGTTCACCATATTGTGTAACAGATTACTCTTTTCAAAGTCAAATGTGTACATACACACAAATATATGTATTATAAGAACAATTCTAACTAAAGACTATATTTCCCTGGGAGAATTTTAAGTAATAAGTCAGTTCCTGATGTTCATTTTCTCACTTTGGTGCCCAAGAAATAAAAACATCCTCTCCCTCTCTTTTCCTTGTAAAACTTCAGAAAGTAGATATCTTGAAATACTGTATTAACCTTTTCCATCATAATTTCCTGAAGTTTCCATTCTGCTTTCATTTTCCATGATACAAGACTGTTCGCCTTCAAGTGAACCTTCATTTGCAAATTCCTTTGTCTGAAGACGAGAATGTAAAAAAAAAAAAAATCTTGGTCATTTCACAGAGAAAAAAAGCCCTTCTTACAGAAATATCTTCAATGATGGCGTGGAAACTAAGGTATGTATAAAGCATGTAATTTCCTTTATTACCACTGGTTTAGGTCCTAGCCTTCCTAGGTTAACCTTATTCACTGTAGATAAAAGTCAAAGAAGGGCTAACTTGTAAGCAATAACCCAGAAGCTAGCCAAACTGAAAAGATAACAGTTTGTCTCATTAGCATCTTCAAACAGGGAAAAAGGAGAAAAATGTGGGACAATATTGCTGTTGACTTTTTAATCTCAGAACTGCATGCTAATAATATACTTCTTTGTTTGTAATGGTACACATTTGCTTATTACCACATGATCTTTTTGAAATAACATAAAAATATCACCTTTTTATGTCAAAAAGAAGATTTTTATCAATTTTATTAAGAAGATAAAAATCAGTATCTTTCCCATGAGTCATCTTATCCTAACAGAATCATCTAATACAGTAAGATAAATAGTTCTCCATAAATACACACTCCTTCTAAAGGCTCTGAAAGGAGTCTAAATGATTATCCAAATAAAGGTGTCTACATAGCAGACACCTAAAATTGGGTCACATGAAATCAAACCTCATGATCTTGGGAATATTACACTTGAAAGTATTTGATACCTAAGTAGAAACATATCCCAAACACAGCAGCAATCACAGTATCGTACCATGTAATTAACTCAGCAATATATGTATCAGCTCCATAAAATGTGACTATTATTGAAGAAATTGAATAAATAAGCAGTAGTTTTGGATACATTTTACTGATTCAAAAGGTCAGCTTCTTTATTTTGCTAAATGAACAGAAAAATTTCTTCATATAGAATTCTGTAACTTAGGATTTTATGTCTGATAAAAATCAATATGTTCCATAACAAAGCTCCCTAAACAACTTTATTTAAGTCTACGATTTTATAGTAGCTAGTATATTGAAATGTGAAAGCATTATTTTTAAAATCTCTTCTAATGCTGTGTGCACCAGAAAGCAATTAATAACTACACCAAAAAAATTATCCTTTGTGAATCAGAAGGTGGAGAAAATCAAAGCCACCTTCATCTCAGTTGTCACAGGTTTAAGACTTGCTACAGCAGTCCCAGATCCCTGAAACTATTGGCAGTCTGGGGGAATGAAGGCTTATTCTCAATGCAGGTTAGGGACAACTTTAAAGAAATTAACAAGCACAAATCCATGGGACCAGAATGGTCACAACCACAAGTGCTGAGGGAGTTGAACGATACAATTGCAAGGCTGCAACGCATTGGCATTGATTGTCTTTGGAAGCTCATGATGATCAGAGGAGGTCACTGAGGAATGGAAGAAAGCAAATGTCACTATTTTCAGGAAGGGGAAGAAGGAGGATCCAGGGAACTACAGGATGGTCAGTCTAACCTTGAGGAAGTGATGAAAAAAACAATCTGGAAACAATTTTCAAATATATGGAGGGCAAGAAGGTGATTTGGAATAGTCAACATGGATCTATGAAGGGGAAATTATGCCTGACTGACCTGATAGCCTTCCTCAATGAGATGACTGGCTCGGTGGATGAGGGGAGAGCAGTGGGTGTTGTCTTGACTTTAGTAAGGCTTTTGACACTGTCTCCCATAGCTTTCTCTTAGACAAGTTGATTAAGCATGGGATAATTAAATGGACAGTCAGGTGATTATAAAATGGGCTGAATTGCTGGACTCAAAGGGTTATCATTGGTGATATGGAGTCCAGCTGGAAGTCATCCACAAGTGGTGTACCCCAGGGGCTGATCTTGGCACTAGTTGCATTTAACAACCCGTTTGATGATCTGGAGAATGGGGCAGAGTGCAATCTCAGCAAGTTTGCAGACAATTCAAACCTGGGAGGAATGGCTGATATCCAGATAACTGGAGAAATTGGCTGACATGCTCCCATCACGTGGTTCAATAATGATAAATGTAAAGTTCTGCATCTAGGGAGGAATAACCCCATGCACCAGTACAGACTTGGGGCCTACTGGCTGGAAGGCAGATAGGCAGAGAAGAACCTGATGATCCTGGTAGCCAACAAGTTGACCATAAGCTAGCACTGTGACCACACGGCAAAGAAGGCCAGCAGTGTCCTGGGCTGCATTAGGAATAGCTTCACCAACAGGTTGTGGGAAGTGATCCTTCCCCTCTGTTCAGTCCTGATGAGACGCGTCTGAGTGCTGGGTCCGGTTCTGGGTTACTCAGTACAAGTGAGGAATAGACTTACTGGAGCAAGTCCAATGCAGGACTGTAGAGACGACGGTGTTAGAACATCTGTGACGTGAACTGAGGCTGAGAGAGCTGGGACTAATCATCCTGGAGAAGAGCGGGCTCATGAGGATCTTGCTGATATGTATAAATATCTGACAGGGGGAGTCAGACTCTTCTCAATAGTGTTCAGTGACAGAGCAAGAGGCAGTGGCCACAACCTAAAACATGGGAAATTCCACTTAAACATAAAAAAAAGTTTGTTTGTTTATTTGTTTCTTTGTTTTTCTATGAGTGTGGTCATACACAGGAAACTACCCAGGCCAATTGTGGAGTCTCTGTTCTTGTGAATATTCAAAAACAAATTGACACAACTCTGATGAACTTGCTTTTGGTGTCCCTGCTCTGAGGAGGATTGTTGAACTAGATGAGCTCCAGAGGTGCCTTCCAAATTCATCCATTCTGTGATTCTGTGGTTTACTTTACTTTATCTTTTAATGTCCCTATGGAATATTTGTGACCATATTGTAATACCCAGAAGATTGCTACTTTTTTTATTGTATTCACTTAGAGATCTTATAAACTTATTTTTTTATTAATAAACTAGTACTCTAAAGTGGAACTGTCCTACTTGATTTTGATTATTTAGTGAATTATGATATATTTCTATGTTTCTATGCCTACTTAAATTATTATAGAGGCTTTTAAAGCACAAATTCTTATCGCCAGAAAGGTGAGGTTTTATGTATGCAAATAACAGGTATTTATCAATATATAATGAGAAATTAAAAATTTACATTTTCTTTTCATTATGAGTTTTTCAGATACAGTTGCTCATGTTTATGAGACAGAAGAAAATGTTTCTTTTTTTCCATCTTCATGTCTGGATAAGCAGAATGCAAAGAACCAAATCCCATCCTCAGGTTCTCAGGTGTAAATTGTATTTCTAGTTGTGTATAAATATTTTGCTAATTTATAAAATTAGAAGTATAAATAATACATTTCCACATGCATGTAAATAGAAATAGAACCTAGCCAAGGGTTGGGGAACAGGTAAGATGTAAACAGCTTCTAAGTATACAAGTAAGTTATATACAGTGGTACAGAATAAGTTTTCCAGAATTTAGTAACTTTGGTCAGCTTCAGTATCTTGAGGACAAGGTCTTAACATAACAGGTGTGTGAGTAAATACGTAAAGCATAAATTGCTTAGTTTCACCTAATAAAAAGAGGACAAAAAGGCTTTTTGCAGTGATTTTAATGTCTTTATTCTTCCAATTAGAAAAGGTTGTACAAATAACATTTCTGCTAATTCTAGTATTTCCCAGTTTCATCAGAAACATGAAATACAAATACTATCACCCTCTAATTCAAAAATATTGTCTATTATTGCACCTGTATTTCAGCTGTGTTTACCTTCATCCTTCTGTCCCTCTTCATCTTCTGTTCTCATTGTTTTTTTCCCACAGAAACTGTGCAAATGTTCACACTCTCAGTGACATTTCAGTGTTTCTTCCTCCACAGCCTTCCCTTACTGACATTCGTGAGGAGTCTAGTGAATTAAATTGTGATCAGTTAAACCAAAGCATAGTTACAGCGAAAACTGAAATACTGCAGTTGCCTTGTTAATGATAGATATTATGACTTATATGTACATTTACAAACTTCATTGCAGTGACTCTAAAGAGGGATTTCCTGTGGGTTTTATGCTTTTCTTCTGCTCTTCTCTGTTATAGCCTATTCCAATGCCTGACCACTCTTTCAACAAAGAAATTATTCCTAATATCCGATATAAACCTCCTCTG
>Ga0181612_103938_pt1 | contig 13066 bp, 9 predicted proteins | sample HoacroProtozoa21_FD_119630 | JGI IMG/M metagenome (GOLD analysis project Ga0181612, IMG submission 119630) | Hoatzin crop microbial communities from Cojedes, Venezuel. Combined Assembly of Gp0051906, Gp0051904, Gp0051908
AAGAAGGCATTCAGTAGCTCTGCCTTCTCTGCATCCTTCGTCACCAGGACACCCACCTCATTCAGCATCTGCCCCACATTGTTCCTAGCTTTTCTTTTGCTAATGAAGTAGCTGAAGAAGCCCTTCTTGTTGTTTTTGACGTCCCTTGCCAGCTTCAATGCCAGGTGGGCCTTGGCCTTCCTCTCCGCATGCCTGCATGCTCTGACCACATTCCTGTACTCTTCCCAAGTGGCCTGCCCCTCTTTCCACATTCCATGGACCTTTCTCTTCCACCTGAGCTCCGCTAGAAGCTTCTTGTTCAACCATGCTGGTCTCCTGCCTCCTTTGCTCGATTTCTTTCTCAGGGGGATGCACCGCTCCTGAGCATGGAGGAAGTGATGTTTAAACAGCAACCACCTTCACAGTCTTGATGTCGTTTCCTTCTCTCTTAACATCCAGCTCCCGCCAATTCTGTCCTGGGGCGTATAAAGCCAAGAGCCACTGCCTGTGCCACCGTGCTGGGCTATGTACTGGTCTGGCAGACTCCAGTCTAGGCTGTTGTACACAAAAACCAACCCTGTTTTCTACATCTCTCTCTCTCCCTCCTGTCCCTCTGGTTAAGTGTTTGTCCATAGTGTCTGCTGCTTCTTTCCTGTCGTAATGCATTTTCCTCTTCTGTAGATGATCTCAGTCTCGTTCTCTTCTGCTCCATTAAAAAGACAATGGCTAAAATAATTTTGAATCGGCATCTTCTGGATTAGATTTCAGATTCCACCACTCACTTCCAAGATCTCTGCCCAGTCTCAGCTTCCATTACCCATCTCTCTTCTACTCCACTATTCTTCTGCCTGTTTCAGCCCATCTTTTGATCATGTCTTTCCCCATAAAGCCCTACACTATCAGTAATTAACGGCAGTGAAGTCATCCTTTCTTACTGACGCACCAAATCCCAAGACTCAGCATTTGATCTGCCTCTAGGGTTTCCAAGAGTTTGGCATAACCCAGCCAGGTGAGAGAAAGAAGTCTGCTTTGCTGATCCCCGCAGGCAGTGGCAGAACCGATAATGCATTATGCTCATCTCTTTTGAGTAGTTAATGTCTTTGATTTCTCCCTTGTGGCTGTATCACCCTGAGTAAAACTGATAGATTCTTTGAAAAACACAGAGCAGAAAGTCTGGCTAAGGTGAGATCAATTTCATCTGAAGCACTGGGGCTGTGACAGGACCACAACTGTTTGGTACTGAAAGGGAAGGTAAACTAATTCAGTGTATAAGCAGGTTTTCAGAGTGGGAGAAACTGTAGAAAGAAGTTTGGAAATAGGCCAGTAATTTACATATCAGTATTTCTCAGGAGACAAGAGAGATAGAAAATTTTTAAAATAATCTGTAATTCTTTACTTCTCTAACTCTTCTGCACCTTTCTTGCCTCCATTTTTAATTGCTGGCTTGAGGGCTTAATCTCTTTAGGGCTGCAATGTGGGATCTCTCCATTTATTGCTCTTCTAACTCATGACAACCAGCAGTGAATGAACACCTTAGTAAAGTCTGTACCAAGTAGTAATGCAGTAAATCACAGCCTCGTCCTCTTCAAAGAAGACACCTCTCCCATCAACACATACATAAAATTAGTGACTGCCTTTTCTTGCTACTTCCATTTTCCTGTAAGAAAAAGCTTAGATCAAACTAGTGTTGTCATAAAGAGCCTGCTAAAGAGGTGCTTTTGCATGCATATGTGTACATGCATTCATATATGCATGTCTGTGTGTGTAAGTATACCTTTAATCATTGAGCTGATCACTGCATTCACTGGGAAAGACCCAGAGATCATTACTTAATTAAAATACCTTTTCTTTCCATCAAAACCACATGTATCTTATTTACATGTGGCTTTATATCACCCACCCTGGATGTTTCTGTAATAGGTGTGGAAAAGAATTTCTGTCATTTTGTGTTGATGACTAAAGGGTTAGCAGCCATCTAGGGGGAAAAAGAGGAGGGAATTATCTGGGTAGGCTTACACTAGCCAGTTGATATAACAGCTACTTGGGTGGTACGAGGTTTCTGGGATGTATGTGGACGTTTAGTGCTTTCTCTTGCCAAAACATCTGGATTCCAAAATCCAGTCGTTAGACAGCCACACATGTTAACAAAACAACCGGACAGAGAAAACAGGCTGAAGGAAAAAAAAAACCATGATAAGGCATCATTGTTACCACTAGGAAATTAGACACTTAAGGTTGGACTTCAAAGCAAGTATTTTTATTATAGCATACTTGAATGGTCTGATTTATTGTGCAGCAGAGCAAGACTGTAGCAGGTCCTCCTGCCTCACAGGGGAAAATACATTCATTGTCCAAGGAAGCTGCACACTAAGTAGTTTTAAACGCAGCATACAGATAAGAAAAGAACCTTGTTCCTCCCTGCAGCACCTCACCTTACACACTCAAAGCACTGGGAGAGGCTGTTTTTAGCAGAACAAAGTATAATTTGTGCTTTTTGATACTACACCATTATTGGACTTGAAAGCACATAAAAGATGGCATGATTTTCAGTGCAAGGCTATAAAAATGAGGACCAAAGATAATACCCCTGGCATCTCCAGGGATGATTTTACCCAAGCAGGTAAGTGAAAAAGACGGCTTTCTCTCCCCTTAGCACTGAACCATATTGCATGTAGTTGGATAATTGTACAGCCAGCCTTCACCAAATCCTACCAGACTGGGCTTATGATGACCCCGATGCATGTTCTGCATCCAGTCAGCATTGGCATTTTTCAAATGCCTAGCAGACCCAGGGACTGTGCTTCACACAGCTTTCACCTCCAAGCCTTTGCTGAAATGAGAGGAGATGCAGAGAGTGGGCTGTGAGGGCATAGAGCCATAGGACACCCCTGCCCCTGCTGCTTCCAAATTCTCATCACTTGGCAATTACAATGCTTTAACTTTAATCTTAAAAAATGTTTGGAAAACGTTCTTAAACAGGTTTCTGAATCCCTTTGTGTAGTTGAAACATTTTTACAAGATTAAAACATAGGGAAATCTGGCACAAAGATTGTTTGAACAAGTGTGCTTGTGATTTCCTAAGGTAAGTACATGTAAGATTAGGAGACTTCACAACTGTGCTGGTGAGTTCTGAGTGTTGTTTGTTTGAGAGCGTGAACATGCTGCTTGCAAAACCAAGAACTTTGGAAAACTGAAAAACTGGGATCTGAGATGAAATTAACTGAGAGGAATTGAAAAATATAGGTCATGCCATAAAGGAAACCTGAGGCAGAGCATGTTGAAGGCTAGCACCAGAGACTTGGGATGCATTGCTTCATTTTCTCCTTCCACTGCTGACACCCTCTGACCTTTGGATGAATCAATTAGCTTCTCTCTACTTCACTTGGCTTTTTTTTTAGAAGGTGACTTCCTGCTTCACAGCGGGGGGCAGGAGAGGAAAGGAGGTAGGAAATGAGCTTTAATTATTTCAAAAGAAAAAAAAAAAATCCTTGGAGATAAGTGTCCTTGTTTTAAAAGTAGTATTATTATACCAGTGCAAATGAAAGACAGCTCAGAATATTAATTTTTATCCCAAATCAGGACAGAGAAAAAAGCCCCTTGCTCCAAACCCTGCCCAGAGAGATGTTTACCTGCATATGTTTTGACCCCTGCAGAGAGGGTGAGAGAGCAAACAGCATGTGAAAGTTTAGTCCAGCTGGTGTTCACGCTGCTTGGGGAGGCTCAGAGACTACCCCTACAGTCCTAGTGTAAAAGAGCCTGTCCAGGGAGAAAGAGCAGATTGCTCCACACTTCAAAACGCACAGAGCCGGCAAGATAAGGACAAGAGCCCTTTTTCTTGAAGGCTAGAAACTTCTTCAAATCCACGTTGTCAGAAGCATCTAAAGGTCACCAGCATGTCTCATATTACTCCGGGGGGAGATGGGGACTGATGAGCTTTGGGGTGGTATGTTTATAGAATCTGACCCTCAGTTTCAAAAATCAAAGGCATTCCTCTTTGCCCATGCATCAGAGAGAGATTTCCTTGGAGTCAAAAGTTTCATCATATGGCAAGAGAACCTGTGAGGGATTGTTTTATTATGAGGAGGACAGGGAGAAAAAGTAGGTGATTTATTTAAGTAGCAAGCAGTCAGTCACGGAGAAGAGAGCCTATCTTACCCTCCACATTCTCAGCTAATGAATGAGCCTGGGAAACTGGAGCAAGATCAAAGTTGCTTTACGACAAAATTACTGACATTCCTGAAATAGCTGAGAGTTCCTCTATTCACACTAAGTATGAATCAAGTTCACTGGCACACAAAGCCCTCACAATGGGACAGTCCGCTGCATTGTCACCTTGACTCTCAGCTTATTGCCCTGCCTGACCTCTGCCTAAAGCAGTTAAGAAATTACTGCGTTTTCACCCATTGTTCTCTTCAATATGAAGATGTCAAAGGTCAAGATGTGTAGCCACTAAAGAGGGGAAACCTTCAAAATGCTAACTCAAGAATATGGGGTACCATGTTTAGGTTGCTGTAGCCTAACAGGGTAAATGATCTTAAAAGAAAAAAATAGCCCAAAGAACTTCCAAACCTAATGCATTCTTCAAAACAGGCATGCTAGCAAGGTGAGCTTAATTTCTGAAAGGGTCTGCTATTAATCTTAGGTCCATTGATTGAATATAGGAAACCGCAAGTTGATACATAACCCCTTTGAAGGAGGACCCTGTCTCAACTCCCAGTCAGTGGTCCTATAGCCTGATGTCTTCATGGGGTTCAACCAGGATCTAGGTGCATGGGTCCAAGTACAGGCTATGGCTTTAAAAGATGCCACACATGCACAGGGTAGTAGGAGACAGATATTGCCAATAATATCACTTTTGCATAATGCCTTCTACGACATTTTAAAAATAATTCTGAAAAGCATATTCTATTTAAAAATAATTATAGTATAACTTTGAGTGTTGATAATAAACTTTTCAATTTCCTGACTTTTTAGAGATCATCAAAGTTGTATAAAACAGAGAAAGAGCAAAAAATACACCTAACTGAAAGGCCCATAGTGGTGGTTTCCTGTGTGATGGCAGGCTGGGGACATGGTTCTGAGCTACTCTGCTCCAAGATGGCAAGGATTGCTGGGTACTGCATTTGATTTATGTTAGGACTATTTCCAAAAATCATGCATGCCTTAATGACTCAGAAAAATAGCAACTAATTTTAATGGTACTCTTGACCATGAGGGCGGCAACACAACTGGCCCAAATCTCTGGATTGCTGCAGCAGTAGATTGTATGAGCAAGACTCACCTTTCTAGCTGCTGCAGAGCTTACCCCTACCCTGCACACCCAATCCTTCTTCAGCAGGGGTAATAAAACTTTGCAGATTCCCTCTGAGCAGGTTTACCTCCAGTCCTTGACTGACAGATTATCTGCAGGTAAAAAGGACTATTGTAACGAAAAAAGATCATTAGGTACTTAGTATTCCGAAAGGATGTGTTTCCATTGGGAAAAAATCTGAGCTGCAAAGCTGCTTCAGGAACAAGCTTGTGACTTTGGACTTCAGCAATTGTGATTAGTTGCGCAAGTGCTCTGTCACTTACTCCTCCTCCTCCTGTGTCCCTTTCTTTTTAAGCTTGTCAAACAAGGGAAGTTAAACTGCATTAAAAACACCTTGCAATGTCACTTCATCAGTCCAATCCACCTGAACTAAGACATGGCTTTCATTTTACTCCATCGCTCAAGGGCAATTCCTTCCAAGGACTTCCTTGAGCATTGTGGACAGGACACCTTCCTTAAACTTTTGCCATGCTCCATGCAGTGCGTTACTATTCCAAAAGTTCTGTTGTTTGGTATGTAACTCATTAAACTTCTAGAGGTTAATGGTGGCTTCTGGTGGGTGGTGATCTGTGTTTGTATAGGCATAAATGACAGTCTTATGACTAACACCCTGCACCTGGTCTCAGAGTTCATTCTTAGGAAGTATTACTTATCTGCTGCCCTCTAAGTTCTGGTAAAAGTAACACACATAGTTAGTCCCACATTGCGGCAGGTTTCTTAATGTTGAGGCAGAGTGCTGTGGAAAACCTGCTGTGTTACAGTTTTCACCTGTGTTCCCATAATAGCTTTTTGTGGGACAGCTGATGTAGATAATGATGGTGTTAGCTTTCATCCCTTCATCATTATCGTATGATGACTTTACATATCTCTTTTCACCATGGGTAGTGAGGCATATCGCAGGATACTTGGAAAAATAGTGTCTAATCAGTGCCTGAAGTGACCCAAAGATGGCTGTGAGATATACCTCTGAAAGACAGAAAGCTCACTTCGCAAAAGGCACATGAGAGGTGATCTGATCTTGCCTTGAAAGAAAATTATCTGCTGTGTGCTGCACAGCATCCACATGAACTACGGGGAAGGCCCTGAGCACCGTCTGACAGGGATATGGATGCTGGTGGGGCAGACCATGCACTAGGTGAGGTACTCACTTCTACACAGCGAATTCACGAGCAATGGTGCAGAGGTATTGGCCTCCTTGCCGGCGATGAACCTGCGATATCAGCCTGCTGAACTGCATCATTTTAGACAGAATGCAGGAGTCTGCACACTCACAGGGATGGCTGCAAGACAAGAGAAATAATAGGCAGTTACTGCTTGCTGATCTATTTTCATAGCAGCAAAGCTAATATAATGCTCATTTTTTCTCTTATCCTTGCAGTTTTGAACAGTGACCTGTGCAGCCTGGGAGGCTTTGAGGGTGAGAAATCACTTTCGCTGTCCTGCCATCTGCCTTGCCACACTAATGCATGGAAACAGGAATGCCTCAGTGCTAGTAGTTACTGGTGTCAGCGGTTCCTATGCCACACTAAATTTCTGACTTCGGGAAGGGTTTGTGTCCTCAGCTGTGTTTAACAGCTGAGATGATAAGGAAGCTGAGGGTCGTTGATGACAAGGTCCTACTAAAGGCACCAAAAAAACATGCTATGAAAAGGCACAGGAAGTTCTAAGTCATATCACAGGACTGTATCCCACGATCTGCTGTGGACTTTATGCTTGACTTCTTACAAATCTGTTGGATTCCCTGTTTGCTGTGTCTTTTCTGTGTGTATCCTATTGAGCAAAAGGGTCCTCATGCATTGCTCTGTACAGCTGCAAGCCCAAAGGGGTCCTGATCGTATCTGACACCTCTGTGAGTCCCTGTCCTACAAACACAGAGGCAAGAGTTTAGGAAGTATGAGGGAGTTGACATTTCTATATAAATACATATATCTACCTTTTATGTAGGCACCAACATTTTCACATGCCCCAGGTGCTACAATAATGATTTCACAAGTCATTATCTTGAAGTCCTGATGTGTCAATAGTAAAAGGGAACGTGTTGTCAGAGTAGCAAGACTTTCAAAATATTTGGTGCTACAAGGAAATTCCTAGCTTGTGAAGTCTGAGTGGGATAGACAGCAATTTTGGTTTTAGAGCTGGATGACACTAATTACTTCAGCAAAGAATAATTTTCTTTCCAGGAACCAATAAAAGCTTGAAAAAGATGTTGTGTAGCAGCTGTGGTATGTTACTCCATTGTCACAGGAATTTCCTGCAGTGAAATACGTAGTGGCAGGATACAGACAGGTTTATTTGGGAATAGCCTGGGTGAGGAGACTTGCGTTCAGCACCCAACTGGAACAGCCCTGCTGTCAGGGAGAGCCTCTCAGTGCACTGCTGAACGGCACCCTGCAATGCACAGGGTATAAGCAGTCCAAAGGCCTTGTGTACTTCAGCGACAAACATTTCTTTTTTGGAGAAGAGTCATTTGTGATTCAAAAGCTGCTGTGTATGGGACAGCATGTTGATCCTACACATAACAGTCTCAATTACTTTTGTGACAGACTCCTTACCAGCATTTTTTCTTATAAGTGTATGCTTTTGAAATGACAGCTGTTTCCAAACAGTATCACTCTGCTGTGTCCTTTCAAATACATCTGCAGGTATGCTGTGCAACCGCTGGGGTTCGGCTGCCTCCAGTGCCCCACCACACTCCTGAGTGAAGTGTACTGTGATCACTGTCCCATGGAAAAATACAACATAGGACTTCAAGGGCTCCTCTGCAGAAGAAAACATTTTTCAAGTGTTGAAAGACACTAGAGAGGATCTGCAAAGCAATCCTAGCACTGTCTTGAAACTCATATCCCACTGTATTGTGTCAGTCATTCAAGGAATGGTATCACTTTTGCTTTTTCAGGTTGAAATAAATCAAAGGTGTAATTCAGGGTATGGTCTGAGGCTTGCTGAAGTGAATGGAAAGACTCTGTGTTGCTTTTTTTTTAACTTCAGTAGGCTTTGCACTCCTGCCCAGATGGCATTTTCCCCTTGCAGTGGCTCTCTATGTGGCTCAGTGGCAATTCCCCTTCCCAGTCCTTTGTCTCCCTGAGCCAGTCCGTCTTCTGTCACAGACATGGCCCTGCACTGAAAAAGGAGGATTACCGTTCTGTACTTGCTGATTTAGTTTGTTGACTTCTTTTTCGGGCCCATAATTTGCTTTGCATAGGCAGACCTTTGCAACAACAATTCTACTGATGAAAAAAAGGATTTGCATGCTAGGAAAACCATCAGGGCTTTTCATGTACGATTCTATACTTGGCTAGGGTAAGCACTGTGGACTTTGATACTGCAAACAATTATGCATGTGGATAATTCCACCTATGTCAAAAGTTAAATTGATTTTAATGGTGCAACTACCAGGTAAAACTACTCTACAAATGCTCTTCATGGGCAGACCTCCACGGGCCTTAACATGTGCTACAGAAAATGATGACAGTCTTCCCAGAGGGAGAAGTATGAGGGACTGGGGCTTTTGTTTGCTCTTGTGTTTGCAGAAATTAGTTCCTGAGGTTTTTTGCTTTATTACTAATTTTTTAAATGAGCTTTCGTATACTGATGTGCAGAGCAGAAATTTAGTAAATGTAGATGTACATTTACCATTTTACATGTGAATGTCACGGAAAAACTGCTGCTTGTTCATTGTTATTGTTCATCCAGAGCAGCAATGAGATGGAGCAGCTGAGCCTGGAGCCCAGCCTGCTGGGCAGAGGGCTGTGCTCCAGAAAACACCCGCTCTCTGTCTGGGCTAGTACTGAAGCCAGCACCAGTTCCCTCCTGGTGCTCTGGTGGGAGAACGGGGCGTATCTGAGCATGGGAGTACAGAGCAGGGCTGTAGAGATGTTGTTACTTTTCTGTGGAACGGAAGGCTGTGTCCAGTCTGATGGCGACAGTTCAGGAGAGCACTGGAAATTTAGGAAGGGGCCACGTAAGATCAACAAGATGCCCTACGGTCTAACAGGCCTGCCTTTTGGTGAAAAACATAGGCAAGTCTACTTAGCTTATCAAGCAGAGGGAGAAGATTAAGAGGTGACTTACTGCAGTTGGTGCATACCTACAAAGGAAAACAATTTTCTGATAGGAGTGAGAAAGGTCTTTAGTATACAGACATAACAAGATTCAATGGCGAGTGGCTGCTGCTGGATAAATTCACAGAGAAACCCATGAGAGTGGCTGACTGCTGGTCCTGTTTATCTGGGGACACGAGGGATTCTCAGCTACTTCAAAGTCATTAACTGAAGAATGTGTGGTATTGCAGAAATTACACTGTATTTCAGCCACAAGAGATAGACTTGACAGAGGAATTACAAGTAAATGTCCTTGGACTCTGTTGCACAAATCAAACAGGATAATCGTAATGTTTTTTCCTGGCCTGAAATCCTGTAAATCTATGAAAATGAATAAGGAGAGTAATGAGGGCATTTCTTTTTCTTTCCATTTGACAGATACACCAATGTCATACAGAGCACCAGATTCCACTATGTTGGACGGCAAATATTTTCTATTCTACCAGCTTCAGTAAAGGCCTAATGAAACAGAACACAATCCCTTTTCCACGGAAGCTGCTGACATTTTCTATTAGCTCATCTAATGGAACTAGCAGGGCATTTTGCCTGCAGCTTTTTCCCACTTTGCCCAATGATTAGAGAGAGACACTGGCAGCTCTTACAGCCTTTCTCACAATTATCTTTTTTTGCTTGAGGCAGAAGCTTGTAACCCTGTCTGTGTTCTCCTGTGGGTCAGCTGCGAAATTGAGGGCTATGGTGCAAGATTTTTTTAGATAGTGGATAAATATATCTCACTACAAACAAGGCAGGAAATCTGCAAATCAAAAATGCCTTTAGATTAGCTCTGATGCAACTGACTGAGAGGTGATCTAAAAATCGAGGCAGGTGTCTTGTTAATAGTTAAATTGTATTTCTTCAGTGTTGATCAGGTCTGAGTCTGCTGGAATGCTTTAAAAAGAGATCTGCTGCTGCTTGTTACTGAGCATCTCAGTTAACCCACTCGCCAGGTAAAGGACATGTTTGCAGTCTCCTGTTTTAGAGAAATACATGCATATATATTTTTTCTATGCTGCTTTATACAAGGTATAGGTATATGGAATCAATTGTGGGGAAAGAACTGCGTGATTTTTGAAGGCCTGCACACTGATCCATCTTTCCTTCTGCACTTCTGCCACTACATATAAATGACAGGAAAACGTGTGTTGCTTACAAGGACACTGTTGTGGAAGGAGAAAGAGAAAGGAAATTTATCCTGCTATGTGCTGGCAGAATGGAAGAGCAGCAAAGGAGAGTGAGGGTGAGCGGGGACTAAAAGTTCATGTGTGTGTGTGTGAAACAGCGTTTCACAGTGCATGTATTCAGCTGCGAGGCACCTGCCTCTGCAGGAATGTCTGCAAGATGTGGCAATTTGTCTGGTTCAGTAAAAGGTGAGAGAACACATGCTTTAATTTGCAGGGAGGCAACATTTTGTTCTCTTGTCACCTTTATTGTTTATCTCCAGGATGAGTTATTAATCAGGTTACAACAGTGTTTTAACTGTTATAATTAGTGGAAAAAACTAATGTTTTTGAAACAGGGAGCAAGTGGTTGCAAATACATACCAAGTTTGCCCACAAGTAGAGAAATATACAGTGTATTGGGTGTAAAGTTGCCACGTGCTTCTAGCGTACAGATTTTTCACTACACTGCAGTGGAGGAAAAACATTGTCCTCAAAAACTATTTTTCCTCGTGATCCACATGTAAATCAGGTTGAATATTTTCAGGTTGAGTGGCCATGTATTGTGATTGGAAGAACTTCTCCGGAGTGCTGAGTATGTGCAACCTCTCCTTACTGTGGAGTTCAAATAACCATTTTCAAAATGAGACCCTGCAGTAGGGAGGGGTAGAGATGCCGCAGCAGAAGCCCCCGCTGTCTGATTCCCATTAAGAAGAAGTTCACTGAGGCAAGCGTAGAAGACCTGGGGTTCCTTGGCTCCGAGGAAACAGTGAACGTTTGTTCACTGTTCGCTATCATTCGTATGATGCCAGCAATAAAAAAAAACAGAGGATATAGCCTGGATAGAAAATGGAGCTCTTCACAGATAAGGCAGGCTTGCTGGAAATTTGGAGGCAAGCTGGCTGGGGGTTCTTCACTGTATATTTGTAAGCAAGACAATGTGAAAAAGAATCTAGTGGGGGGTAAGGAGGTATGAGGCCTTGGTATTGTAAAGAAAATATGCTTACCGGATGGCAGGTATCAAAACATCGGAAGAAGGATTCAAGGATCTTTCCAGAAAAATATTCTATGATTTATGCACTAGCAGCTCTCGTTCTCAAGCAAAGCTGGAAATCCTCATTATTCTTTTAAAATATATGCTAGTTTCAGTATTTACTGCATAACTGGGGATAGTTTTTTGAAGAATATGACACCTTTTAACTAGTATTTTGCCAAGTGATGACAATCTCAGTAGATATACAGAAAATAAATATTGGAAACTATTGTGCTAATTATTGCAATTTTTATAAGCTCCCAAATGTATCATCTTGCAAGAAATTTTAGGATAGAATCAAACTATTTGGTACGCCCAATGGGGCCTATTGATTTCAGAGCTTTTGGAAGCCTAATTTCAAAACTATTTGCCAGAACAGCAAAATTTAAACAAGCATTGTAGACTCAAGGTAAGGAATAGAAATCTGATTCAGGATTATGAGTATTTGCAGAAGAAAGCTCATTGGAAAAGTTCTGTTTATTCAGTCAGAGCACAGAAACAAGCAACGTGGCTTAGGAAACTGAGTCCTGAATATGTTCAATATTCATATCTAATGGCTTGCTCACAGCCTGTAGGATGAGATTTGCCTTAGAGAAACATTCTGAAAGTATTTTCAATCAGTAACTAAATTCTAGAAGACTGTGATTAAAAGAGATTTTCCAAGTCACATTATTAGTTACTTGTCCAGGTTTGGAAATTGCAAGATATCTGTAATGAAATATGCAAAGTAAATGTCCAGGTTTCCTTGCTGCTTCAGTTGGAGCTATAAAACTCAAGTTTAGAGAGGTAGTATCTGCAATCTTACACTACATCTGTCTTGGGATCATGAATTTCTAATCTAAGCTGGCATCAGTGAGATAAGTCCCTTTTCCAGGACTTTGGAAATATCTCCTTGGTATTCATGGCATAGGATCTGCAACTTTTGTTAACACAACTTAGTGAAATGAAAGGTAACTTCACATTAATGACTTGGAAGGGAAAAAAAAATGTAACACACTGCAGCTGGCTGCTTGGAAGTGGTAGAAAATACTCTCTGTAAACTATTCAATAGCAAGGAAGAAATATCTACAAATCCAGAGAAGGAACAGATTTGTTATTGGCAGAGGCAACGTTAGGCATTGGCTAAGTATGTGGTCACCTGGAATACCACAATTAAAGATGTATATCGGTATTAGGAGAGGTTACTCACTGATGGCCATGTTGAGTCACTATTCTTTGCTTTTAGTGGTACTCACTGTTATTTGACTATGCAGTGGAGCAGGAACTGGAAAAATGTATCTAAAAGTCAAAATGCAATAGAGAGGCAACTGTGTAGATGGCTGAGCAAAGTCTGAGGCAAGCTATTATTTACTAGGATTATGGTATGCTCCTTAAACTCATTCCGTACATGGATATATTCAAAATCAACAGACTGAAGCCCTCATATTTCCTGAATTAATTTAATTCATCTGGGATATAGGTCTTTTTATGGGCACTCCAGCTAGGT
>Ga0181612_106947_pt1 | contig 13066 bp, 14 predicted proteins | sample HoacroProtozoa21_FD_119630 | JGI IMG/M metagenome (GOLD analysis project Ga0181612, IMG submission 119630) | Hoatzin crop microbial communities from Cojedes, Venezuel. Combined Assembly of Gp0051906, Gp0051904, Gp0051908
GCTGTAGGTGACCCTGCTTTGGCAGGAGGGTTGGACTAGATGACCCACAGAGGTCCCTTCCAACCCCTGCCATTCTGTGATTCTGTGATTCTGTGATTCTGTGATTCTGTGATTTAGAACAATAATTAGAGACACAAGAACAATGGACTTCATATACTGTGATTATATTTGCTAGGATATTCATATTTGCATTCTTTATCCCTTCTAGCCCACAAGATACTGAGCTTTCCCGAGATCGCCTGTCACACAGCGTTTTGCTGTATGATTCCCAGGGTGAGAAATTCTGAAGTATCCTCAGGTCATGATCCACCCCTGAAAAGACGCTACAGAGTGAAACAGGAGACAGATAGATACATTCACACTTGCCATTTTAATTTGGTTTTGCTTTAACCATCCAAAAAGTTACATGCGTCTTCACCACAGAAGAGGACAAGGCTCCAGCTACACTTTTACTACCTATGACTTTGGGAAAATTCTTAAATTACACTTGCCTTACCTGGTTATTATAGGAATGCAAATCAGCTGGTATAATCAACCTGAGCCACAGTGTGTAAACCATGATTTCTGTTAGAGTTTAAGCATGCTGATTTGCCATAGCAAATGCAGATTTACTGGAACACTAGAGAAATTTTGTTCTTGCACCTGCCATCCTCTCCTCTTCCTTCACACTGGCCAGCGTGGCACATGCCCCCGTGTCCCAGCTTCCTTCTGCCTGCGAAGGGTCACATCTGGAGCTGGACCGGGAGCAGCACAGCTTCTGCTTGGCTTGAGGTCTGGAGGTTGTCCGCTTGCTGGCTGCAGAAGCCACCTCCCCGTTGCCTTGCAGTGGAAGATAAACTTGTGTTTGCCCACCACAAATGCTTACTCAACTGTCAAAGGATCACTTGTGCTTGTCCATAGCATGAACAGTTTATTAGAGGACAAAGGGAAAAAATTCAAAAGTTTCATTCAATATGACTTCTGCCTTCTCTTTGTTCTTTTTTCCATTTAAATGCGCTAATATTGAAGTTCAGACTTAAGTGCATGGTAGGGTTTTTTTTCTTGGTTGATTTTTTTTTTTTAGTCTGGGTAGCCAATGATTTTATAAGAGGAATATGAATTTGGGAATGCCTTCTACAAAGCTTTTTAGTACTGGTGGAAAAGGTGACAATAGTGGTACAAGACAGAAGAGTTGAGAAGAATCTTCAGTCTTTCTTATTGGGGATAATTTTAGATAAAAGTGTCATTTTTAGTAAGAAAACAGCCAAGAGAACATGATGTGTGTTGTAGGCCATTTTTAGCAGTGCTTGTGGATGTCAGGACATTCTACTTTTCCCAGGGGTGCAACATTAACAGAGCAGAGCACTGCCAAGGCAGAGCATATTTTAATGCATTTATGATTTCTTATTCCACCTGATCGCTAGCTACTATTGCCACTGTTGACTTGCCACACTGCTAATCTCTACATGCTTTTAATCTCTGGTGTGTAGAAATAGAGAAAAGAAGTTGTGAGTTGATAAAAACGCTCTACTCGGACTTTCAAATTTTTTTTCAGTTACAAACACACAGACTCAATGTAACTTCCTAACGTGACAGATTTATATACAGAACATACATATATATATACGGAATATATATATTCTGTATTTATAGAATAAATCTGTGGATCCCAGGATACAGTTGACCTTCTGGGCTGCAAGCACACATTGCTGGGTCATGCTGAGCTTCTCGTCAGCCAACACCCCCAGGTCCTTCTTCTCAGGGTTGCTCTCAATCCATTGACAGATACGCCCAGCCTGTATTCCTGTTTGGGATTGCCCTGACCCAGATGAAGGAGCTTGCACTTGGCCTTGTTGAACTTCATGAGGTTCGCCTGTCCAGGTCCCTCCCTCACCACACAGCTTGGTGTCACTGGCAAACTGGCTGAGGGCACATTCAGTCCCATTGTCCATGTTGCTGACAAAGATGCTATACAGCGCTGGTCCCAAAACTGATCCCTGAGGGATGCCACATGTTATTTTGACATTTGGAAAATGCATGATTTAAGCTTGTATATTTCTAAATGAGTTTGAGAATACATATGTATTTTTCCCAAAAGGCAGTTATGAAGAAATGTTTTTTTGCAATAGATGTATAAATGGCAGCATATAATCTCTAGCACAGCTGCAGAGGCCTGATATCACAACAGCTTGTTTCCAGGAAACAGCAACACAAAAAAATGTAGCAGAAAAAAACACTAGAAAAAAATTTTGAAAAGAAAAGGGAAGATATGAAAGAGCTTTATCACTTAAAAGATAGGTATCTGAAAAGGAAAGTTTCTGAGATTTTTTTTTTTCTATTAGAGGACTCCTCGTCTGACAAAGATTTTACTTCTTTTCACTCTTTAGGAGACCCAGCCTACTGACGAATGTCAGTAAAGTCATAGACGCAAGTAATACTCTGTCATAATGTCTTTGTTTTACTTTAAAAAACAATTCCAAAATAAAAATAGGATGCTGTGAGCTATACATACACGTAACAAATAAGTGGTGCCATTCTTACCATTTCAACCAGAAGAGGCGGCTGGAAATGGTCTACCTAGTACAAAAGCACATCTGTATGCTCCTTGGCCATCTGCAGAATAGGTTTTTATTTTTGTCTATGCTGCCATTTTGTACAAGTGAATCTGTAATTATTTTATAGCAGCGAATTTCGGTGGAATAACCCCTCACTCACACCTGTACAGATGAGAGGAAAAACACTGCGGCAGGGCTCAGGTGAATACACTGCCTTTCTGGGTTGCTCCCAGAGGTCAGCATGATCTACTCCATTGCCTGTCAGCCCTGGTGGTCCCTGATAAGCAGTGTTCCACAGCAGTGCCTGCTGGAATGGGACCGGCCCTGGGTCTCCCCTATTCCCTGTGATCCATTAGGAAGCTATTTACTGGGGCTGTAGCCATGGCTGCCTCCTGGGTGAAAGCTGATGGGTGGTTTTTGGATCATCCTCCCAACCTGGCCCTGAGCTCTCACAGGGGCTGTTTCATGCTAGGCTGGTGTAAGAGTGACCCGTGAGCTCCAGTGTCTTGTTTAACAACACAAAACAAGACAGCAAAGCCCTTTTTTACTCAGTGTAATTCTGGTCCCAAAGCAGAGCTCCTGGCTCCTCTTGGCCATGTATTTTCTTGAGATCTAGAATGCAAAATGAAAATTAATATGACAGCAATTATTAATCCTGTCGCTAGTCTGAGCACTGTTCATGTTATTGTTTCATGAAGCACTGCCCCTAGTTTTGGGTCTTAGCTACATTTTATACTCCAGTTTGTCCTTGCTGACACCCCATGACAGGGCTGCTTTGCCCACTGAGGGTGCGGTTTCCCAAAATGAAGTGAATGAACATGACAGCTCTGAATCTGGGGGGAGGGCAGGGTCCTGCTCACCCACCTCATTTCCTCCTTTGCCTGACTCCCAGCGACGCATTGACATCGCTGGCCATCACTGCTGCACGTTGGACAGTTAACATGATGCTGGAACTCGCTAAAACATATACAGAAAATGAAAATAATAATAATAAAAAAGTAATCTTCTGCAGTTTTTGGTGAGTTAAATTGGTTTAGTAAGGGCTCCAGTGAGCACCAGGGCCAGCATCCATGCTGCAGGTGGGAGGGAGGAGAAGGGGACCAAGATGTCTTTCTCCTGGCAGGGGAGGACTTGATGCTTGTGCTTGCACAACAGACTAAATCCTGGGCCCCTCAGTTCTGCATTTATGCTAAACTGTGTGTGTGTAAGCAGATTACTGGAGTGGAGCTCTTGACATTTCAAATGAAAACCTCTGATCAGGTTTAGGTCTGCTTGACTTAAGTATTGTATCCCTACGTTTGTTGGATCACGTCCTCCATTGAGATATGTGTGAAAGTGAGCTTATGCCGAGGAAGTGAAAAACCTGAAAATGTGACACATTCTGCAAGCCCATTTCTGCTCTTGTTACAACATTGCAGCACTGATTTCGTTATTGCAGCACTTGATTTCTTTACAGGCTTGGGCTTTGCAAGAAGAGGTAAGAAAACACAAAATTTTAAGCAGCACCTCCTGCAACTCAGTGACCTCTATCTTGATGAAATTCAGTCCTGTTTTCATCACAGATATTAAATGCTTTTGTGTTTAAAGTGAACATTGCATGTATAAAGTCATAATCAAAAAATACTGCAAAACAGACTTGACCCACAAGGCGATATGGCTTTAACTAGGTTTCTTACTAACACAGAATAATCCACCCACGTTTCCCTTGTCAGTCACATGACATGATTATTATCACTGTGTTTAATAGGCATCTTTCAGTCATGCACAAAATACTGCTAGTAAAATTGCCTGGTCAATAACAACATAATGGAAAAACTTGCTTTCATTTGGTGTACAGGTCATAAAGTTTGCTATTATTTACAATAAAAATGCTAAAATAAATGATAATATATTTTGCCTTCAAAATTAAAAAGATGTTTTAAGGCAATTTTCATATACAGATATGCCATTTTAGCTTAATCAGAAATAATCTCACAGTAAATTGTCACAACATTTATGGTCATGAATTTAAGGTTCAGATGTTGCTCTCAGTAATCACAGGAGAGGTTCCATTTTAGGTCATTCACACAGTTCCTATAGGTAAAGTTAAGCAGGTTTGAGTCCTGATGTATAGATCAGATTAGCAACTAGAGAAAGTCACTGTTCTTTTATAACTCACCATTACCTGTCACCATCACCATTATCAGTGATAAGCCTCACTAAGCTGGGACTGAGCTGGAACAGAGAAGCATTTTCAGAATCTCTGCGGAAAGGTATCTCTGACCTTCAAGACCCTAAGATTTCCTGGGGTTCAAATTTCAACCGTAGTTTTTTGAAAATGCCCATTAAGTGGTGGTTAAAGGCACAAGTGAAACACACACGCTTTCCTCTTACAAAAAGCTAATGGGAAGTTAGTATCTGTTTCCTGCTTACAGTGGCAACTCCATTTCTTTGGCAGGGGTTTGCAAAGGCGCTTGCTGACTGCTTTGGCCAGAAACTGGTCGGGTTCCTGGTGGACAAAGAACCAAATTTTTTGCAGATGTTGCCCTCTCGGCTTTCATACTAAACGTGTTTCATGGGTCCAGGTGAATGGTAGTGACAGCAAACAGAAAGAAAAGACAAAAAGAGAAAACAAAATGAAAACCAAAGCTGAACATTTTTAACAAGTGAAATTATTTTTGAGGGCCTTTTGTGACTGTCAATATTGCTGCTGTCTTTTCACCAGGATTTAAATGTTAGCTGTGCTGTAAGGTAGTTACGGTAATTATGAGAAGACCTGTGTCTCATGTGACTGCTTCCTTCGCTATAATCTCTGAATCCAGATTCAGCAGGATACACCCAGGCACTTAAGACCTTGAGTCTCCTCATGCACTTTAGTCTCCTCATGGTGTATTTTGCAAAGTGCTGGGAAATCCACTTGCTTACGTTTTTCCTACTTTTCGTACTTGCTGCTTCCCCTCTGAAAGTTACTGCAGAACTCCTCTGTAGACTCATGGACCCTGATGATCCCATGCAGGGGAAGAGATTAAGCCTCCAGAGTGTGCTGAGGGACATGAAATATAGGCATTGACGTGGCTCTGGCTGAACCATGCTTTATTGTGCTTTACCCTCCGAGGCACTAGTGCTCATACTCAATGGGACGGAAGGGTGAGATGGAAGGTGGCTCACTGAGGCAATGGAAGAGCTGAGCTAGGTTTGCCCCTTTCTTCCCCATGCTTCAAGTATTCCTTCCAATAGAAATCAAGGGCTTACATTTTCAAATTAAACCTTAACTCTGAAAAGTGCTTCAAGTCCAGTGTGAAGAACCCAGCACCAAGTGTCACACATAATGATATATCAATATCTACACGTAATGCCCCCTATGTAAGCCCTTGCTTCCCACCTGGCCTATTTTAATTGATAACTGCGCAATCCATGTGTGTACCAGGGGTTGCCATTTCCAACAGCTTTATGAATGAGTGTAATAAGAGATCACTATGTGGTTTTTACTGAGGAATTTTAAAAGTATAAATTCCTGGCTTTTGACGTGATTTTCTTTAGTTTCAGGTCTCCTGCTAAAAAGATGTAGACATTTTTTTCGCATATTATTTCTCAACATACTAAAGCACAAGTCTTTCACTGCTCTTTAACTGCTGCTTTAGCCGGTAACAAAAATAATTCAATCACTGTTGATCCTCTTATATATAACACTTTCCATATGGTAGCCAATAAGATGCTACCTCTGTCTTAGCAGTTTGGGGTTTTTTTCCTGACAGAAAAAAACAGTGATTTTAAAGTTTCTTCAGTAATACTACATCTAAAACAATGAAAAGCTCATGTAATGTGTACCTTTATTTTGTCATATTAGTAAGTGTTAAATGCTAATTGACTGTCCTGAAATTTTGTGTTTTGGAGCTTTAAATTTTAATAATTTGTCCTTTTTATTTGAATCATCAAAATGGAACAGTTCAGCATGTGGCAAAAGAATGAAGAAAAGTCAGGATTAAGCCAGATAGGACCGGACTGAACTTATCATGGGTCCATAGCTACTGCTTTTCAGCTTTTCCTAATTTGCTGCTGCCCTTTGAGATTATTGTGTGAGGAACAGCAGTGGATTTCTGCTAACTTGGATCCTCAAGATGCATCCTTGTTTGTTCCCCTTGAGTATCTCAGTGCTGATGTGCTCTGTAAGAACACAAAAATCTTAGCTCAGTGGGGAAGCACAAACCATGCTCCACGTAATAGCTGTGACTATATAGAACTGATAGAGGAAGGAGACCACAGCAATCTGAAATTCAGAAGTCTGACATTTTATTGAATTTTTAAAAATTCCAAACACTTTTAATTATATTAAACAATTCTAGGGACTTTTTTTAAAAATCTGTAGTGATACAACCCTGTTAGGATTATTGTTACTTTTACTGTAATGGTTATCATTTAACATCTCAGTTGCAGTTCTGCTTAAAAAACACAGCAATACATGAGGTGTTTTACAACCTCTGTCATAGGAAGTAGTGTTCACCCTAATTGTACCAATTAAAAATTTAAATTACAAGACAGACTTAAAATTGGACTTTTTTGCTTCTAGGGTTTTTAGAATGAAAGTTTCTTTTCAGATGAAAGTTATGGAAAATTCTTTTAAAAATTACAGCTACATCTTTTCATAACCACCCGATATTTTAGGGAAACTGTCATTGGTCATGAGGCACCCAGGATGACAGGAGTGGGAAGAACAGCACAGCTGGGCTCTGCATTTATAGGAGGAAGCCAAGGATCTAAAGACCTGTCTGTCTGTATTTTTCTAAATGAATGTATCTAGCTTGAGAGTAGTTATATTTTTGTGAGCCAGGATGCAGAGCAGCTTTGCAGAACTCACCAAGCCTCCTCTGCATGTTAAAGTACTCAGTTCCTAGAGCAGATGTTTTCTCATGCTGCAGCTGAAGTTAGCTGTAGAATGAACGAAGGTTTATATCTGTTAAAACAGTGAAATCTCTTTAGTCCATTGAGATACTTTTGTATAAAGATCAGCTGCTGTGTGTATAACCGTCTAAACAGTTTTGGACTGACAGGTCTCTCTCTAGCAGGGTAAGTCCAGTTTTAGAGAGACCAGAGCCTATTTTCTCCATGCAGAGGTGTGTTGGTGTTTTGAAGGTCTTCATGATTTTCTCCTTCCCCTCTACACTGCCCTGGTGAGGCCTCATCTGGAGTACTCTGTCCAGTTCTGGGCTCCCCAGTTCAAGAAAGATGAAGAGTCCAGCGGAGGGCTACGAGGATGGTGAGGGGACTGGAGCATCTCTCCTACGAGGAGAGGCTGAGGGAGCTGGGCTTGTTCAGCCTGGAGAAGAGAAGGCTGAGAGGGGACCTGATAAATGCTAATAAATATCTGAAGGGTGGGTGTCAGGAGGACAGGGCCAGACTCTTTTCAGTGGTGCCCAGTGACAGGACAAGGGGCAATGGGCACAAACTGAGGCACAGGAAGTTCCGTCTGAACATGAGGAAGAACTTCTTCCCTCTGAGGGTGACGGAGCCCTGGCCCAGGCTGCCCAGGGAGGTTGTGGAGTCTCCTTCTCTGGAGGTATTCAAGACCCTCCTGGACAAGGTCCTGTGCAGCCTGCTCTGGGTGACCCTGCTTGGGCAGGGGGCTGGGCTGGGTGACCCACAGAGGTCCCTTCCAACCCCTACTATTCTGTGATTCTGTGAACCAGATCTTCATGGTGACTGCATGACAGCGTAGCCCCCCCATCCAGCAAGCATGTACGATGTCACTTGAAAAGCAACATAAAGCAAATGAAATTTAGATGTTCTCTTCTGTCTCACATGTTGAATGATCCGGTGGCAGTAAGTCGCTGCATGTGGGCAGAGTGAGGTGGCAGAGTGTGGCCTCGCATCTGCTCCAGTGCTAATGGTTTTACCAGGGGTTGCCAAGGAACATTGCAAATGTCAGGTACGAGTCATAGCACCTCTGAGCTGAAGAAGGGTTGGGTTTACTTGCTCTTTGCTAGATGGGGCAACTGCATCTCAGAGAGGCTCTGGGCTGCCATCAGCAGTCAGTTTTCTCTGTCAGTTCAATGGAGGAACATTGGATGTTTTCTTGTCAGGGCACTTCCATGGTACTTGCAATGGATATTTGGATGACAGCTATCCCACAAACCCTCTTTAAATGTAATGGGAGGCGTTGTGTAAGAGAGGATGAAGGAAACGATGCTGAAATGCGTGATGAGTGCTCTGCTTTGTAGGACTCTGCCCACTTGCCACTTTGAAGGACCAGGTTGCTCCAGGCTTTTGTTTCACACTCTGAGAGTGCAGACTCCAACTATTAATGGCAACAGATGGAAACCCACCTTTCGTGGAGGCTTTTAAGGATGTACCCTGACTGCCATACTCACTGCAGGTCCGTGAGCTGGGGGCTCCCTGGGCTTTCACTGTCACAGTCTCCCATTTGTGCCGGGTCCCACAGCTGCAGGGCTGCCACCTTTCCACGCAAGGTCTGTCACCTCATCTGCACACTTGCCCTACTCATGGAGCTGGGCATTTAAATGCACTGTGTATCTGGAATTATCCAGCCCTTGAGACCTCTAAGTAGGGGAGTCCACCCGCCTTGTCCTGTTGCAGCAGACGGGTCTGTGCTGTGCAGTGGGATGAACCCAATGTAAAGCTGAGCTTGGATCAGGCTTTCTGATGTCGCCTGGCCCTGAAGGTGTTCTGCATCATCATTGCATCAGGAGCCTTGTGACACCTGGTGTTTTCATTTCTGCTGGAGTCTGGTGGTCTGATAGCATCCCTCCTTCCCAAGTGAGCCTTTCTAGCCCTAGAAGAGGCAGAGAGCCTGGGGCCCTAAAATACTTGCTTTCTGCGAATACAAGGAGCCCAAGCTGCTCATATAAAAATATTACTAAATTAACTGTAAAACTAACTATTTGGAAATCCTGGTTTATTGTTTTTGATTGCTTGGACCATGAAGACAGAGCCTGGCACGGCCCCACAGAGACCCTTTGGTGCTGCTGGCGGTGCCCCTAGTTTGCGTGTGCTGGAAGCTGTGGCCCAAGGGCAGCAGGGACACAAGGGCTCGTCCCAGGTGTGTCCGTTGCAGCAAACCCCTCTGGGGTGCTGTGGTGACCCCAAGCAGGTGCTGCACATGTGGGACACTTGGGTGCAGAGCAATGAGAGCAAAACTGGGTGCACAGAGCCGTGCTTGGCCGGCTGGACGCGTGCTGCTGGTGCCAGAGTTGGCTTTCTCCAAAGGGAGCCTCAAGTGTTTAGACCATGGTCTGCCTGAGACAGGGGCAGCCTGGGGAAAGGCAGCTCTTGGCCACTTTGAAGTGTGTCATGAAGCCTGTGTCTTGCTGGACTTTGGCAAGAGAGACCTTGATTTGACAGGAGTTTTTAAAAGTGGGAAACATGAAACAGCTGTGGTGGTTGTAAGCCAGCCAGAAATGGAGAGGAGGGCAAGGCCTGGGGGTGTTTTGCTTACAGACCTTGGCAGAGAGGAGGCTTCCCTTTTTTATATTTTAATTGGCATCAGGAAAACCTTTGAGACCTCGGAATCCCAAACACTGGTCAGGAGAGCTGGGTGGGTCTGAAAAAGTGCCTCTGCGCTGTGAAACCTTGGCAGCGGTGCTAAGTCAGGGAAGGGGCAAAGGAAACTGCAGGGCTTTGAGGGGGATGTGTGAGGAGCTGGTGAAAAAGGAGAGGGGGGGACTTCAGTACATGCTTGCCCAGACTTGCGAAGGCTTAAAAATACCCACAGCCCTACACTGGTTTCAGGGAGGGGCGTTGGAAGCACAGCTCGGTGTGATCCCTAGGCTGGAGTACCCTGCTGTGTCTCCCACCCAACGTGCTGCGCGGGGCAGCGCGTGGTGCTGGACCACACTGGGACCGGCACCTCGTGAGGGCCATTCACCAGCCGCCCTTGGGGTGAGATTAATCCCTCCTGTGAGGGCGGGTTCTCTCAGCTAAGTGTGAAGACAGCTGAGGGTAACTCACACAAACCTCGGTGTCCCACTCAGGTGCCCACAGTAGAGCAGGAAATTCCCACCTGCAATATCTGCTAGAGACCTGACCTGGACAGAAAGCCTGAGAGAGGGGCTTGTCCAGCCCAGGCTCTGCTTTCTGGCTATCAGCATCAAATGGTTTGGAGGAAGGTGTAAGAAATCTCCTATAATCTGCCTGGAAGGGAGGTTTGTCCTGGGTAGGATACACCGGGTGTTCTCCTTTGCATTAAATGAGTCTTCAGATAATTTAACAGTGGATGTTCTCGTCCTTCATGTACCGATGGAGTTGTTTTTGTGGCTCTAATGCTCTCGTGACCTCAACAATTTCTTCCGCGAGTGCGTTTCTCAGGTTAATTATGCATTAAGTTTGCATAAGGCTTTTCCTTTTTTAATCAGTTCTAAACCTGCTGCTTTCAGATGTGCTGAGCTCGCTGACACTCAGGCGCTGTCGGGGGGGCTTACGGGAGCGCTGCACCCACTTTTCTTCCCTGCCAGTTCTTTTGTACACCTTGGTATGTCGTCTTTATTTGCCACCTTGCTAAATAAGCATTCCTGAGACTTCTGGCTCTACTTTTTTCCTGTACAGGCTTCTCTGACATGCGCTATGGCAACATAACAGCAGAAAAGAAGGTGTTTAGTGGGGTGGTTGAGATCTATTGTAGTCGGCTCACTTTGCTTCTATGTGGGCTGGAGAAGAGCCTGCCTTCCTTTTCTGGAGCAGAGCCTGCCTGGGAGCTGCTGGGAGCTTTTTTTTCTTAAACATACTCAGTCTTTCCCAGGTGGCTTTTGGGAGTGTAAGCAAGTGGGAAGAAAGCATGCCTTGCACTTGATGGTGTCTCTCTTTCTTTTGGAGATGTCTCTTTCTCTTTTTTCTTTTCTTTTTGCTTTCCTCTGGATTTCTTCTTTCATTACTTAGCAATCTCTTTTGAGCTGGATGAGTTTTCCTTCTCTAAAGTCTAAGACCTTGAAAGTAGAGGGTTATGGTAAGATTGCATAGAAGCAAGTTGGATAATATGGTTCTTTCTTCAAGGCAAGCATTTCTGTTTGCAAAGTAACTTGGCAGTCTTGTGTATTTTGGATTTAGGCATCCTAGTGGATAAGCCAAAGCTAACAGATACTAATTAGTTGGAGGACTGGAACTGTAATGAGGACAGTCACTCACATCGGTTGGCACTTTTATTGAAATGTAAGTAATTAAAGAAAAAAGTGTGTTGAAAAAGTCAATGTTAAAAGATGTTCTGTAAATAACACACCGAGTGAGAGTTAGAGAGGAGGTTGAGGGAAAGTATAACAGCCAGGCTGCTGGTGCAGTGGCTGCTGTGATGCTCAGCTGTGGAGGGATTATCCCTGTAGCAGGGAAAAAGGAGTAAAGGAGAAATGTGGCTTTAAAATCATGGCAGATGAGAAGGACAGTGAGTTGGAAGAGCTTTGCCAGCATATTTTGAAATGCACAGGGGAGGTGTGTCTTGGGAGGATCCCAAAAAGCTGGTCCCAGAGGCAGTGATGTAGGACTCCAGTCTGCAATGTAGACTTAAGGTTGGAGAAATAGTGCAAGGTCCTGAGTGTGCAGCCTACTGTTTGAAGGGGATGCTGTAAAACACCTCCCACCTCACAGCCCCCTGAGCTCCTTCAGGAAGAGGTTTGTGTGGAGCAGAAGGTCTGAGTGAAGTCTGCTTGGCTAGGTTAAATGCTGGCATGGAGTAACCTGAGAGGCAGGGGTGCTTGGAGACCAAGGACCAAAACCGGAGGTGAATCTATGGAGTGGCTTGAACCATAGCCATACTTTTGGGTCATGGTCCCAGTAGTGTGTATGTGTGTGGTGGGAGGAGGGAGAAAACAGTCAGCTCCTGGTTTGAGATATCCAGCAAGGGCGTGTTGGAGATGCCCAGAACATCTCTGGAGCAGGGAGGGATGTTGCCTGTCCTTCTAGCCCAGAGAAGTCCCAAAGGGTCTGCAGTGGAATTTGTGACCCTGCTGTTGGTGAAACAAAGCCATGGTTATCTCGGGGGTGGCCATCTCCAGCCTCAAGAAAGAAAACCGACCCTGGAATTGCAGCCTGGCCATGGGAGGGAGGAAGCCATGTGGTGAGGAAAAGCTGCAGTGCTGAGCACATACCACTGTGTGAGGGCCCGGCACCCCACAGCTCACCCCACTCCAGCACCCCTGCTGCCACTGGCCAGGCCAGGTTTGGCAAAACGGGTTTCTCAAGGTCAGGGTCAGGCCAGCCTGGGCTGCTGAGTACCCACCCAAAATTCATCCTGCAGCAGGCTGAGCTACCCCAGGGGTTTGTGTGATGGGGACTGGAGCTCTTACCCGATATCCCAGCCCCGTGGGGAGTCTGGATGTGCCAGGTAGTGATGGGTACCACAGCCATTTATGGGTTTTTAACTGTTTGTTTCCCTTCTTCAGGACCCAGGTGTTTATAATGATGGCCAAGCCCTTCCTCTTCTCTGGGTATTGTATGGTGAAGGAGACTGTGGGTGGGGAATGCAAATCAAATCCTACCAATGTGCTTTGCCATCTTTTTTGTTTAAGAAGCTTAATATAGTAGCTAATCATTTGGGTAAACAATCTCAACATGCA
>Ga0181612_158151_pt1 | contig 13066 bp, 4 predicted proteins | sample HoacroProtozoa21_FD_119630 | JGI IMG/M metagenome (GOLD analysis project Ga0181612, IMG submission 119630) | Hoatzin crop microbial communities from Cojedes, Venezuel. Combined Assembly of Gp0051906, Gp0051904, Gp0051908
CACAGGCGGGGTTCTTTATTTTTTAGGAAAAACAGGGCGAGAGGGGGGGGGGAACCCCCCCTCCCCCCATCCTCAAGTGAGTTGTACTATGTAGTTGCTCCACACAGCTTTCATCCTGGGGCCTGATCCTTTGTGCTCTCTGCCCCTTCTCCCCTGCCCTCAGAGGAAGTCCTCGGCGTGCTGCGGGGAGGCTCTTGGGAAACAGAGTTTGCAAAACTGCCCCAGCTTTGACAAGGAAAATGCATATATCATCTAGTGAAGGGAAAACATATATGTGGGTTTTTTTAAGAAAACAATAGCTTTGAAATAGTTAGAGCACGGACCATCCAAAAATGTATTTTTAGTGATAGAGTGGATTATTTGGTTTATATACATAGCAGAGATTCTCTGTGATTGTGGCTTCCTGGTTATCATGGAAGAATAGTTCAGTTTTTCCTCGTACTTCTAGAGTAAAAAATTTCAAAACAATGTCTCTTTAGGACAGTAATTGAGAAACATAATCTGTAGGATGTTTGAGGAATTTAGGTAGCAGTTTGATCTGAGATAATAGACTCCACTTGTAGTGTAAACCATGTCTTGTCTCTTTGTCTCTTTCCTGACATGAGTTAAAGTTCTGAAAAAAATGCTTTAAATACTTTTCCACTGAAAGTTTTGTAGCAACTTGAAGCAAGTATCAGGAAAAAAAAGTACTTATGTCTTGGAATGTTGTTATTAATTTTGAAATTATTTTTCCAATGAGTTTTCTAATTGTGTAATAGTGACCATAGATTCCCCCCACCATTGATGGTTTTACGATTGAGTCGTTGGTCTGTTCCAGATGTGTACTGCGGTGCTGTAAAGAGCACATGGGTCTTTCCCACTGAGGGAACTGGGTCCCTGAACGAACTGCATCTGTCTTAGTGGAAAACCAGCACTCTGATGTGCAGAGGGAGCTATTCGCCAGGGTCAAGTGAGAGGGATTCAATACTAAGTGTCTCTCAGTGGTATTGATCACAGTGGGTGCTGATAGACAACAAGAGTTCTTACACGGCGAGCTCTGCGTTAATAGATGCTCAGTTATTTAAGCAGGTTTGAGGCAGTGGTGGACAGCAGCGTAACGGTGACAGAGAGCTAAAAGCCGCCACTGCTAACCAGGAGGCACTCCTTTTGACCCGAACGGAAGTGCTGGAATATCTCAAAACTTGTTACCTGACTGTATGAACTTTAAGCCTGCACAGAAATTTTTAATGTAGGATACTCATATGAAATGTGCAGCTTTCAGGGATGCTAGGTGCTCAGAACTGTATACAAATTCAGATTCTCTTTCAGTTTCAAATAAACACTAGAAGAGATGGTAAGCATGTAGTTTAACATGTGGTCTGTAGATTTACTAACAATAAAGGAAGTTGAAGATTCTAGAGTACAGCACAGGTATTTAAATTGATTGTAATAACCCGCACAAAATAAATCAGAAATGCTCTTAAAATCAAAGAAAAGGTTTTTTTTTTAAATGTTGTATACTCATCATTAAATTTCTTTTCAGAGTTTAATGCTGATGCCCAGTAGCAGCAGTGTAAAATTTTTCTCTTACTGTAATACTGGTTCATTCAAAGATGCACCAGAATACTTGTTCTATTAAATCTTTCCTCTTAAAAACAAACACCTCCCACCCCCCCAAAAAAAACCCCACAAAAACCCAAACACCCCACGTTAAGTTACGGTAGTCAGTAAGTTAAGTGACCCTTCATTTATTTATTAAACACTATGTTTGGTTCTCAATGGTGGAGTCCTAGTAACAAATGGTGAAGTCCTGTTCTAATTTGGTAACTTGTTTTGGGTGGTGTTTATTCTGTTTGCGTTAACTACATGTTTGCTTAGAGTGAGTTATATACCTCTATTTAGAAGTTTTCATTTTTTTCTGTTAGGTAGTTGAGGGAGCATTTTTATAAATAACCTGATTTCTATCTTGGCTGCTCTCTTAAACAAGAAGTGGCTGTTGACATGTAAATGCACCCCAAATTCTGCATTTAATGTAGAACTGTAATCTTCTGTCTAAAGTTGCAGAGCATATACCCTTTGTACCAGTGGGCTTGATGACAGTTTTCCAGTTAAACTCAAATTGTGAACAAAACCATCCCCTCACACATGTAGCGCGTGTTTAGCCCATGTAGAGTTGATGTTACTTATCACTCCTCGAAGGTAATCTTGGGAAAAGATTTAGAAGATTTCTCATTATAATTTGTAGAGCCCTTCAAGCTTTTAGAAGGAGTTAAAGGTTGCGTTACCTTTGTGTTGGATCGGCTTCAGTAAAATCGCAAAATTGCATTCACTTGGTGTGGTTGGCGTTTGCCTGCCTCTGTGGCAAATAATCAGCTCATGTACATTGCTTTTCTTCCTGGCCCTTTCGCTCACATCACCTGGTCCGCACATTTCCCTTACTGTGGCTGTTACTGTTTTTGCATACGTTGGATTAAGTTCAGCATCTTAACATGAAAATGCTACTTCTGAATGCATGAACGGCTGTGCAGATCCAGTGTCGCACGTGTGGTTACGTCAGTCTCCTGCTGTACAGCAGGGCTGTGTTTTGTACTGCAGCTCTGCAAAATGGCTTTTCAAATGAAAGTTCAAGCTATCTTAACTTTTTAGCTGTAGAGTGCTGGTGGAAATCACATGGGGTTCAGTATTCCAGCAAGCCACTCTTTGACATAGTTCTGATTTGTGTCACTGGGTGTAGCATTTTGGGTGGTACCTTAGAAAAAAAGAAAAAAGAGAGGGGAAAAAAAGGCAAGGCATGGAAAAGTCTGTCCAAAACTTAGTCATGTTTCACCACGATGAAGCCCCGCAAGTTCCCAAGGAAGAAATGGCCTTTGAGCGGTGACATTTTCCTGGAGAAGGCTGTGATGTGTCCTACCTGTGAGATTTGGGCTAGATGAGGGGAACTGTGTCTGGTTCGGGGGGGCTGAGCAGGTGCCCCGACCTGTGTCTTTTCCCTCGAACATCCAGCTCTGCGAACTTGCCTTGGACTCGGTGGGTAATGTGCCTGTGGTTACCAACTACTAAAGCATGTCTTTGAGGTTTGGGGGAGGCAGGGAGTGGTTGCTTTATTTTGAGGCTTTTGGTAGCTCCAGTTCTGGTTGTTAATGGTCGTTATCCCTCATCGCGTAGTCCAGCACTAGGCACGAAGCTGGGGCCAGCGTGGTTTGAAATGAGCTGAATTTTTGGGGAGTGGTGGTGGGGGAGAGGAGTGAAGACAACATACAAACAGTAGGGTTAGCAGAAAATGATCGGTAACTCCTAAAGAAGGAAGGTTTTTTTTTTTTTTCTGTGGTTGAATATTTATCTTATAACATCATAGTCTTCCTTATGCTGATTTTTTTTTTTTTATTTTTGGTACTTCAGTATTTTTAGCTTTCGCCTGTTCTTTGTTTTTTTTAAAATGTTCTTAAATCCTCAATTGTTGGGCATATCTATATGCAGATGGAACAGTTGAATTTCAAAGCCTTGAGAGGCGTATTTAAACTGTGCTAAGCTATGCTCTCAGGTAAAAGCAACTTGATCTAGTGGGGGCAGGTACCACCTAATTTAGATATCTCTGTTAACAAATCAGTACTCTATGATTGCAAAAAGAAGATGGTAATTACTGCCTTGGTGTGATAATAAGTTTACACATCTGTATACAAACTAAATTTGAAGTAATTATCTGCTAAATAATTTATTAATCTTAGTCAAAATTATCATTATCATTCATATGAACTTTGTTCCTAATCCTGATTTAAATATCTAGACAAATATTATGCCTTTGAAAACTACAAGTTACTAAATGTAAATAACCTTGAGGTTAATGATGATTAACCTGTAAATTATACTTATGAATTAACTGGCTAGCTGTAGCATCATACAGGCCTTTTTTGTGTTTTGAAACTAGCCAATCCAAATTTGCAATTTTGCTAATTTAATACAAAGTGAACTAAAATAGTGTAAATGTTAAATGATACCCTATGTAAAGAATGTGGTTTTCAGTGCAGAAAGCTAAGCTCTGGTTTTCGTTCTTTGATAGTAACAGTGTATTTAAATCTACAGTGAAAGTGAAATGGTCATTGCTCGCTGTGATCTTCATCCTCAAAATATGCACTACATTCTCTTTTCTGTGAAAAAGGAGATGAAAAATAATTGCGTTATTTAAAAGGTGATAGTGGCTATCCTATAACTGCTTTATAGGCCACTTCTTAAATTCATGGCAGTTTTTTTTATAGTATTGTGAAAGCAGGGGAAATTATTAAATATTAACTGTAAAGGTTACTGAAGAAAATACACTTACACCTCTTGTATATAAGTGATTTTTCAACATATCTCGCCACTGAAATAAATTACAACATTGAAATCTTGCGAAGTTTAAAATCTGAGCAATTGAATTTTAATTGTTGACTTTTCTTGTGGAACAGAAGAAAATGATACGTGAAGGCTTTCGTCGAGGCCTGATATGAAAGCTCAGGAGTTGCTTTCATATGTTGTACTATACAAGCAGTAATCAAAGCTCCTATGACAAAAGCACAGAAGATTATTTTGGTAATTCTTAAATATGAAGTTTAATGAAAGATATAATTATCAATATTTCTATTAAATAAATGTAAAAAAATGCAAAAGACTCCTTACGCACAAGGTGGGATGCTTTAGCTATGCTAGTATGAACTATTTACTGCGAATGTGGATTTACGGCTGTAGAAGTACTTAGCCTGACCAAAATTATTGCCCTGTAAAAATGGAGAAAATAAGCTTTGTAGACAATAGATAACTTTGCATGGTTATTATTACTTTATAAACTTTTAAAAACATGCTAATAAAAAAGTTACATTTTTTCCAGTATCTTGTCTTTAGATCCAAACCTAATGTAGAAAATATTGTGTAGGTGTGCAAAGTGCATACATTATTTAGCTTTACATCCCAACTGAAAGATGGTGCATTCTACACCTCGAGGGTATAAAATTTTTTGAGGGGAGAGTATGCAGTTGTTCTAAATAGCAGGTAACTTTTTGCACCAATACAGCTATGAAATAATTTTATTTGGTGGTGTTTTGTCCACACAATTTTTGTGTAATTGAATACGATTTAATTTTGGGGGGAGAACTCTTCAGAGAAAATTACTTCAAAGAAATGACAACAATGTCTGAAAACCATAACCCTATTTTATTTCTCTTTGTAAGTAATTTAAGTATAGAAAAAAGGAATGGCAGATTTTTTTTTTTTTAATTCTTCATCTGGTGGTATTCAGCATAAAAATGATGAAGCCAAAGAGCACAGTGGTCATTTTCTGTGACTTTTGGGTTTCAACAGGGCAAGAGAAAGGAAGGAAAAATACTTGGTGGCGATAGTGCAAATCCCACATATTTTAGCACTCCTCTGATAGAGCCATTGCTTCTCCTCTGCTTTAGACCCCTTCACAAGTTTAAGGCCATGTGGAATTGCCATTAGCAATGGCCAACACCTGCGTACTATTTCTTGTTGGTATTCAATCCGTTCAACAAAATGTACTAGTAAAATAATTACTAGAGCATCAAAGTGAGAATTGGTATCTGTGTGGTGTCATAGTTGTGTACATCAGTTCATACTTTTAAAGTTTATGTGTTTTTTAAATTTCACTTGTGAGAATAAGGTTTATTGTACTGTATCCATTGAGATGGAAGAACTAATCTATTTTAAAGCAAAAATAATAGGAAGTATATGGTAAATTTGACATTTCTGTTGTGGAACTGGTCAAGTATTATTCTACTTAATTTATTGCTGTTAGTGTGGTCTAGCAGATTTAAAAAGCACTGGCAAGGCAAACAGCTTCTTTTAAACTTTTCTTGTTTTGTCTTGAGATTGAAGGGTGGAAAGCCATAATGAGGATTTTTTTTTTTCTTTTTTTTTTGATTTAAAAAAAACCTTAGGCATGTGAGCAGGCTAACCGCAGGTTTTTGTCAGGCTTTGCTGGTACAGAAGATGATGAGCACAGCATATCTCTTAAATGCTCAGGTATCATGTCAGTATAAAGCTGTCCTCTTGTGGAGCTGAGTAACATACATGTTTATGAAAATAATAAAAATTGAAGTTTCAGTCAGAATGGATGCAACATGAAAGCCATGCATGCATGTGCATGTACACACACGCAGTGTGTTCTTTCAGAATGGCTTTAAACACTAGCAAGAGCCTGAACCTGTGGCTGTATACTTAAGAGTGTTGGTTTGCTCCGTGTTCTTGTCAACTGTGCTTTTAGTTTATTTTTTCTTTTAAGCACTAGGACTTTATTAATATTTTTAGATTTTATTATATAGACAGTTGCCTAAATGTAGTAGTTTGTCCTTGTTAATATCATTTTATATCATGGAAGAGACTTGAAAATGTTAGCGAGTCTGTCTGTTAGCAGAAGTTTATATATACACTTAAAATCAGACTAAGCAAGATTTTTCATTTCTTATAGTTACGGCCTGTAAGCATTTTGAAGTTGGAGGGTGCTTTCAGCAGCACAAGTGCTTCAGTGTGTTTCCATTTCCCAGATCCCACAGGAATCTTCGTTTACTGAGATCATTTTAGGAATTGGACATTAATTAGTGTCATTTTTTTGCAAAGCAGCCTGCGAGGCAGCAAATGGGCTTTATTTTAGCAACTGTGTGCGGGGAGAAACAGCGAGGCAGTTGGGAGCTGCCCTGACACCTCTCTTGGTTTCTGCTCTGAAGTAGATTGCTCGAAACCCGAAAGGTTTAAATCGGATATTTAGTAGCAAAAAAGTAGCAAATAGAGGCTCCCTGCTCTCTTTGTAGCAGCCCTCTTGCAATTACATGCTATGAACCTATCGGCGGAGCAACGCTTGCTGTTCTACCTCAAGTGTTATCTTGCTTCCCATCGACCCCGCAAACCAGAAATAAATTTGACTGGTTAATCTGGAGCACACAGTGAATTTAGAAACTGAGTACCAACAACCTCAGTTTCACCTTAGCCTGACTTGAAAGAGGTCAAAATGGGTCAGACTCCCCATCTCTGGCTGTGGCAGGAGGAGTCTGGAAAGGGTTTCTGATGTCTTCTGCAAGCGCAGGCTTGTGGCTGAGCAAGTTGGTCTCAGCAGCGCGGTGGCTACTGAGTTTGTCTGTCAATTCTGCTAACTTTATTTAGACACTTCAAGCTGAGAAGGGTGAATTGCTGAGCTATTGTTAAGGCAAGATCTAACCCGGTGCCACACTCTCTGTACCAAAAAAAGTTGCCAAAGCTTCTATGTTGTATAGGATATCTGTGTCGCTTGCTTCCATCAGGTTTCTAACTGATGTACAGACTTGTGTGGAGTGAGTGGTGGTAGACATGTGAAATAAAAGCACCGTGAGAGTATATCCAGCAACTGCTTTGTGAAACAAGTATGTTTTTGGCTTTTTTAAATTTTTCAAGTCTTGGTACCCTTTTGCTTCAGAAATTACACTGAAGTATACTATGCTATTTCTTTCTCCTACGTGGGCTCTTTAAAAGGAGCTGAATTAATTGAAAAAAAAAAAAAAGTCCTTTTCATTTTCCTATCTAGAACTCCCCAGCCCTTAACTCAGCCATGTATTGCAGGGACATCGTATCTAAGTTTCAGTCTAGAGTTCCTTCTTACAGCTGGTGTAAAACTTTGCTGTTAGTCCGTAATGGAAATACTGGCTGCTTCAACTAGCAGCCTCTGTGGGCACTAGGAAAACAGGTGAGAGGAGGGAAGCAACCTTCGGCTACTTTGGTGACTGAAGGAAAGGCGAGGTCAGGAAGAGAAAGAAAAAAGATGAGCATTGTGTCCCATCGTTAGGGCATTACTAGTTCATACCGGTTAGGACTTTAAATAGATCTTATTTTCACATGTTTAGAAGCAGTTTTGCATTTAAAGATGTTATTTTTAGCTGTTCATATACCTCCTGAGTGTTTTCTGTTATCCACATCCCAGTTAATTGCAAGCTAGTGGTGGGGTGGGAGAATAAATGGCAAGTGACCATAGCTCAGTAGTACAATTGTCTAAGGAATACAGACCCCTGCTCTGAGGAGGAGGAGGGAAAGAGAAACTGTGGCATTTAGAAAAAACCCAAACATCCCTGCCTTCCCTCACCCCCCCCAACAGGGGAAAAAACCCACACAAACCCCAAAAAACCCAAACAAATAAACAAAATGTTTTAGTTTTTCCGAAGAGTTTTGGCATAGGGGAAAAGAAAAGGCCTGAAATGTAATCCACAAAGGTAGATGAAAGCCCATTTTCCTAAAGGATACTGGAACTTCCCATTAAATTTAAAGCAGTGCTTATTTCTTTAATTAATAAAGAAAAAAATCTTAACAGCCTTCTTCATTAACAACACCTGGAAAATGAATGTTTTTTTCAACGAGAAATTCAACATTAGTATGGTAATGGCAGAATCTTTAGGATTTTCTTTTTAAAATGTCTTTATGGACCACTTAAGGGAATTTACAAATAAAGAATATAAGCTTTTAGTCTAACTAGTGATGTGAAGAACTGTCGAACTGAAATCCTGAAGTAAATGGTAATAGGTTAAAGCCTACTATCCGGCTAATCTGCACAAACAGAACAACTACAGCCAGGCTTACATTGGTTGATTTATCTATTTTGGATGATGTAACTTGGATGTGCCAACATAAATCTTCTGGTTATGCCTCTTGAGCTGTTGTGTCCTGCCCACGAATGTCCAGTCCCTTTTGGAGTTTACCCTGCAAGGAGAGCGCAGCCCTGTGCCCAGTTGCTTGGCTGGTGGCTTTGGGGAGCGGAGCTGCCTGGAGTGAGTACTGCCCCACAGACAGCTTTCTGTGGGAAAGCGGTAGTCAAATCTGATGTTTCGCAGGCACTGGTAGGAAAATTTGATCGTCAGCACAGAGGGATCTGTGAGGTAATCAAAGAGCGAGATTTTCGTCTTGAGTGCTGAGATAATATACCTCTATGAAGCGTCTACTTTGGTGGGTTGTGTGTGCAAGATGAAAGGGAAAAAGTGTAGTTAGGAGCCAACCATTATGTCTTGCGTGAGCTTGGAGGAAAAAATTTTCTTTGTCTGCATTTTATGGAAAAACCTTACTCTGAGTGGTAGTACAGAGTGCTTTTAAATCCAGGTCTGGGATTAAATAATGAGGCAACACAAAGAGAAGTATTACTGCAGTTTGCCTGTGGCTTAGCCAAGCTTTGTCTGCTTGAATTGCTGAAATGGGGCTGAAATTGGAGCAATAACATTTCCTCTTCAAGTATTCTGCTGTCCAGATTGGTGTGTAAAAATAAGAAGTGGTAATGTTTGTTAACAAGTCAGTATTCGAAACCATTCTACTTTCTTTCTTCTGTAGGTAAGGCATTAAGATGAATTTTCTGGTTCAGAAGCTAATGGCTTGATTTGATAAAATACAGTAACTGTTGTCCATGTGTCTTGTAATATACACTAGAAATTAATTATATTTTAATAGAAGTGATAGAAAAACATCTGTTTGTCACTTTACTCAACCTGAGTGGGTTTTTAACAGAACCTCAGTATACCTTCTTTTTAGGCAGGGAGGGTGACCCTTTGCTTTTGCATTTACCAGAACTACTTGCTAGGGATAAGCAAACTGAGGTATAGAATTGTGTGTGTATATACACATATAATTTTATATATATAAAAAGATGGCTTAGAATGTACATTCAATAACCTTTATTTGGATGGACTTACTACTATTTGCTAGGTGCTTTCAGGAACCAAATGTGAACAGCTTGAAAAGTCTGAAAAGCTTGCTTAAACCCGTGAAGTTTCAGTGTGAAGGCAGGAGGTAGGCAGAGACTGCAGCACCTCTTACAGGACCAGCTACTCCAGTGGCTTTATCAGTATCATCACCTACATGTGCTGTGAAGAAAATAAGAACAACCTCCCTCCCTCACCTCATAACCAAAAAAACTGCTTCTGTTTTTTTCCCCCAACCACACTAATATGAAATGAAACTTAAGGATTTTTGAAATGTTGTACCATATATCTGTTTCGCCCCCCACCCCCTTCCACCAGAAGAGCATTAGAAACACTGATTCACTCTGTTGTGATCAAGGATCGGCTACTTGAAGCAACCTGAGGGGGAGAAACTAATAAATTCTCTGTGTGTGGGTAGCTTTTTGTGTTGGTTTTTTCTTGCCTGTTTTTATTTTGCTGGCTGCAGAGTAAACAAAAAGACACCTCTTCCCCTTCTCCTATAAATTCTGTTGATTACCAGCAGTTTTTCACTTGGCTATAGGAGCTGCTAACTTTGTTTCTATGGCTATTCATGTCAGGACATTTTATGCAAGGGTTGTTTCTTACCGTATGGCATTAGCCACAGTCCACAGTGGGTTTTTTGTTGTGTGGGGTTTTTTTTCTTCAACATTTCATCTCCGGCTGTCTATGTTAAGTTTGTGTTGTCAGTGGAGTAAGCCTGAGAAACGATACTTAGGGAGAAAGAGTTGTTTCAGTGAGTGGGCTCTGTATCACCCGTGGGGCATTGCGCGTAGCCATCAGAGCTGGGGGACCAGAAGCTCAGAGGCAGCACTGGGGAGCAGTGGCACTTGGTGCTGGTGGGTATTGGCAAACTCTGCTTCTGTGCTGTTGGTGTGAGGTGTCGAGGCTTTTTCCAGGTAATCAGTGTAGCAGTGCCTACCTAGAATGGACGAAATGAATCAGCGCTTGCTCTTTGCACGTTCCTAAGAGTGGAGCAGGTAGACCATTTACTTTCTATCCCATAGGTATTGAGTTCAAACAGTTGAATGGACTAACGTTGTCGATGTTCACTTGATCTCCTTTCAAATGTGTTTAACCCTTTTTCCATAGACTGTTGTTTAAAAAGAGTCGGTTTGCGCTGTGGGGGTTTAAGGCATTAATGGTGTGTTTAGTTCATATGGCTGCTGAAATAAGAGTATTATGTGGTGTTATTGTTGAGAAACAGGAATTAAGGAGCAGGAGGCAACAGCTCTTGGGGGGGAGGGAGGATGCTGAGCAGGGTCTGGTAAGAGTGCGGGTACAATTACAGCGTGGAAGCAAGGTCACTTCGATGTTGGCATGTATGCTCCCCTTTCAAACAGTCAACTTTTGATATACCATGAGATTAAAAAAATTTTGATATACCATGAGATTAAAAAAATTGGGACTGTGGGCAAAAGCATGACACTTTGTTGTTCTTTGCTTTATACTTGTCTATCTTCTGTTTTTTAAAATTATCATCTTTTAAGGGGAGGTGTGACTCTTAAGAGATTTGCCATTGCTAAATGTCACATAAAGCATACAGTGAGATTTTACTGGTGAGTGAAAGTATAGTGTGAGATTTTATTTAACATAGGATGCAGAAATTGACAGTTGTTAAGACCTTTTTAACCTAAGAGGATTTTGATAGGTAGAAGAAAAAAGTGATATATATATATATGTAGGGAAGGCAGAGAGAGACGGAAGGAGTACATGTACAAGAAACAGAATGCTGAAATTGTGGGTTATCTTTTTCCCTCCTCCCACCACCTTTTCCCTAAGACATGTTTAGCACTGTTTCGTATGTGTGAAGGCTTCATGTGGGTCGGGAGCACTGGATGTCCCTGTGCATGTGTTCTCTGTATTTACATATGAGGGATTACCCTTTCAGAGATCACTAAGATGGCTTTTAGTAAATCATCCATCTTTATAGTACTTTGCCCTTTCTGTCTCTGCGCACACGTGTAGCAGAAATATGCTGCTTTCCTTGTGAAGGAGCACAATGGTGTCTTTTTACCTGCTGTCAGTGTTGCAGAGATATTCATGTCCCCCAAACACAAGGCTCCATGTCTCAACATCCCCAGAATAAATATGTTAAGGTATGGTCATCAGCAGTGGCTTGAAGTAACTGAATCCAATTACCTGCATAATACCTGAAAAGAAGAATTAGAATGCGTGCAATTCCTCTTAAGGAAAGTAAATTATTGCCAAATAACTGCTTATAGACTAACCTTATATAGAAACCAGAGAAGTCCGGTTTCTTCTTAACCAACAACAGGTGTTTTGGGTGTCTTTAAAAAAGAAACAAGTGAGAATACCTGTTCACATGCTGGGAACTATAGGTAGCTTTCAAAAACCTTCATATGAGACAAAGCACAAACATAGTTATCCCAGACCTTTTTTTTCAGTTGACAACTATTTGCACGGCCTATTTAGAATGGAAGAAATTAATTAAGAAATCTGCTTAAACTGGAAAAAGTGCACACACAAGGCTTACATGAGTCACATTGATGAGATATGCTGGCAATGTTTCATTGAGGATTTATTAAGACTTGGTGATCTACATATTAAATGAAACTAATGTAGTAAAATACCTTCACGGAATTTGAAAGGACTATTTCTTTTCTTATGCATCTGGTATGGCTGCAAGTAGTTGTAAAGTAGCAAAATTTAAGATTATTTCCAAATGAAATAAAACAAACCCCTTTGGTTTACGCTGCCTGGGATGTGACAGCTATAGGATCTTTGCTGAAAGAAATAGGCTTACGAGGAAGACGGAAAGCACCCTAAAAGAGCTGAAACTGTCTGAGATAGGAGAGTATTTCCGGGAAGATGCTCCCATATTTTAGTCTTTCCTTTCCCCACCTGTGGTGTTAGAGTTTTGTTCCTGTACAAAACCGTGCTTTCTGAGGTCAGAACCCATCATCGTGGAAGCTGTTGCCACTCTGGTAAATTCAGTCAGATCCAGCTTTGTCCCTTACTGAATGCAAACGTATAGCAAAGAGTTCGGGATTTTTCTTGAAGTTGAGAGTTGATTCTTCGTGGGTTCCCATGCACGTGGTAGAGGTGGCTGCAGATCTCTAATGCTGCCCTGCAGTGAGGAGCCAGATGTGCAGGGCTGCCAAGGCACAGGAGAAGGGCAGGAGGAGGGATGGCTCCGAGCAGGAGCTGCACAGGTTATCGCAGTGCCTGGGGGATTCGGTCTCCCTCCGCTCGCTGCTAGCTCAGTGCTCGTTCTGGTCCTGGGAACACAAACACCCTTCTCATTTCAATCTATTTCTGTGTGGGGAGAAGGGCAGAGAGGGAAAGAGGTTACAAGCTTTGTGTATTTTTAGGTAATTTTAAGAAACATTTAGGTTTTTTTCAATAGGAGCTGG